>Ga0210034_1002817_pt1 | contig 13079 bp, 10 predicted proteins | sample CryGeymeta201505_FD_185466 | JGI IMG/M metagenome (GOLD analysis project Ga0210034, IMG submission 185466) | Groundwater microbial communities from Crystal Geyser aquifers in Utah, USA - Crystal Geyser metaG 2015-05 (SPAdes) (version 2) | ecosystem: Environmental > Aquatic > Deep subsurface >... | reverse complement strand
TCACGTGCGTTGGCTTTAATCGTCAACGTGTGATTAGCAGCAATTGGCGCATCTACAATTCCACCCGTTGGCGGATCGTGATCGTTTGCAGTTGCATCCGGTGTTGATGTTGACGTTGGAACTGGTGTTTCCGTTGGTACAGGCACATTTGTGGGAATTGGTGTTGGTATCGATCCAGAGAGAAATGGTAAGGGGTCTGTTGCACCTTTCAATACCGAGTTTGCATCCGTATTGAGAACAAAATGCAAATGCTTACCAGTTGATTGACCACTGGTTCCCATCGTTGCAATATGCTGGCCTTTACTTACACGATCCCCAACACTTACCAAAAGACTACCTTCCAACAAGTGATGGTACGAAGTGTAGTAGGTACCACCACCAACCGAATCGTGATGAACTTTAACATAGTATCCACCACAAAAGTAACCTTGCGACCAACCTTCAGGTGGATGATCCCACTCTGACTCTGAATTCGTTGCATGGATATCACCGGCTGGGTCTCTAATAGTGCATCCGTAAAGACTTACAGTCCAGCTAGCGTGAACAACAATACCGTCCTGGGTTGCATAGATGTTGTCGTCACCAGAACTTAGAATGTCCATAGCAGTATGACCAATGCCTGTATTTGGATCTATTGGTGTGAAATACTGTGAAACGTTGTTCTGACCATTCGTTACCGGCCAAACCAGTGTAATACTACTCGTTTGGGCATCTAGGGCGGTTACATACAGTACTATAACCACCAGTGACACTACTACTGACATCAGTAGCCTCTTCATGAGATTTCTCCTTTTTAAGACAGATGGCGTAAGTTCACGTTTGAACTTACTTAATAAGTGTTACCGACGTAATCATTCCTTGGGCAATGTCCTGCAGTTCAACAAGGTCCTCGTTACTTAGAGGGATCAATTCAGGTGCACCTACATCTTGATAACTGGGCTGGTTTGGAACGAACATACTATAAGTACGATCATCACCCCAAATGACATATCGGAAATAACTAAATTCACCAGAAACCCATGCTTCACCATTCCTGACCTCAAAGAGACTTGCATCCTTGTGATCGATCCTAAAGTCTCGTATTTTTATAAAGAGGTTACTATTATTTGCCTTTTTCGATTTAATATCCACAGAATCTCCTACGGCCAACGACTGAAGCGTTGTGACATATTCTTGAAAACTTGACCAGTAGGCATCATTCCCTTGATTGTAGTATGTATTTGTAAATACGTTTAGGCCAAGTTTTCTATTATAAAATTCCGAAGGTTCTTGAATGTCTGAGAAAAAACGAGACATGATTTCTCCTTCAGCAAGATTGGTATTACCTAAGTCATACCAATCCTTTGGATACCTAAAACTAAACCCATACTCTTCGTTTGTATACGTATTCCAACCAACATAAGGATCTGGCGTTGGCGTAGGATCGTTGTTTACAACATCCTTAACTCTAGGGAATAAAAAGTATCCTGCAATTACCAACGCTACAATTCCAAAAAGTATTAATTCCTTACGCATGAAAATATCTTAGTATATCTACACCCACACGTCAAATAGCAATTTTCTTTTATACAAAGCGTCTTACATATTTTGTCCTTTCTGTTTATTTGTTAATGTACGGAATTTTAATAACATCTATACCCTACAATATACAAACACTATTCGTCAAGAAGGAGGGATGGTTGATAGTAAGGGGAAAATGAAGAAGCGACTATTTTATCTAATTATTAAGATAGTGATCAATCATATAGTGTGGAATACTGTTTTTATTTACCATTCGATCAGTTTAAATTGTCCGCCACCAGTTGGCCAGATTTTTACCTGAACCTGCCGTATGCCTGATGCATCACGTGCAGTGGCTTTAATCGTCAACGTGTTGATTAGCAGCAATTGGCGCATCTACAATTCCACCCGTTGGCGGATCGTGATCGTTCGCCGTCGGGTCAGCAGTAGCTGTTGGGATCGGCGTTGGTACCGCTGTCGGATCAGCAATAGCTGTAGGGGTTGGTATTGTTCCATCACAGACACCATTCCCTCCCTCTGGATATAACTCGGGAATTGCATAGGACCAACCAGAATTAGTTGCTGGATCATCATCTCCATGGCGCAACTCAAAATGCAGATGTGCTCCACAATCTCCACATCCAACAGTTCCAGACCAACCAATTTTTTCGCCAGAATCAACAGGATTGCCTATTTTCGCTTCTTCAATGACTGAGAGGTGAGCATACTTTGTGTACCAACCACCTCCATGGTCAATCCAGAGAACTCCGTCAAGACGTAGGTCTTCCTTGAGGGTGCCTCCTGCAGCTGCAGTTACTTCAAATGAACCAGGAAAGTCTGCGGCATAGAATTCGTTATAAAAACTATCCCAGTGTCCAAAGTTGACCTGTCCACATCCATAGCAATTGACGGTTCTTCCTCCTGCAGGGTTGACTAGGGATGGTCTATTTGGTGGTGTGGGGCATCTGTCAGGGTTAGGTTCGGATTCTGCGTTTGCCACACTATAGAGGGCTAAGCCGATACTAAATACAATAAACAACACAAGCACAATGCGGTAAAATCGGGTGTTCATTTTGCACCTCCTAAGTGCTGAAAGTTGAAAAAAGATCTGAGTCTACAAAAAGCTACCGAGAACTCTGAAGGCTAGTAGCAATTTCGTTAAATACTTCGCTATACGATTCGAGATTCGTCATTGTCGAGTCTCTTAAATCGCTACTAAAAACTAAAATTTGGTTGTTGTTGAGCCTGATGTAGGAAGTACGAGTTATACGAGTGCGTTTAATCTCCGTTAAGTCAAGATCAAATGTTCCTGTGAAGTCTATGTATGAAAAACCAAATGCTTCCTTGTCATTAATGGTAAGGTAATCGTCGTCATAAATCTGTATTAACTTCTCTCCTTCGGTTGCACCGGTTGTATCATCTCCTTCTATTATTAGTCGTTCATACACATTTGAATTTACAAATTCGTTGAAATTTGAACCCAAATCACTAACGTAAATTTCAAACCATAGGCTATCATTTGGATGAATATCTTGAAGATCATTTGGTCCACGTTTCCCAAATGACACTAATTGTTTGGATGATGTTGATTCAGGGGTTTCTATAGTTAAATCCTTTGGGTATTTAAAACTAAATCCATACTCCTCGTTAGTATATGTCTTCCAATCCGAAGTATCGATTGAATCTTCAGGTGTTGGAGTTGGAATATTCGTAACTACATCCTTAATCGTAGGAAATAAAAAGTATCCTGCAATTACAATAACAACGATTCCACCAACTATTAATTCCTTTCGCATAAAAATATCTTAATATATTTTCATCTTCACGTCAAACAGGAACTTTCTTTGATACAAAGCTTTTGTGTATTTTACACCTTCTATTTATTTGTTAATGTTCAGATTTTAAAACATCTATATCTTACGGTATATAAGTATCGTAGGTCAAGTAGGCGGATACACCTGTACACAAGGAAATTATAAAATGACACTATTGTGCACCCTACAACAACAGATGTAAGCGTTTTATTTTATGACGCTGCCTTGACAGAAAAACTAAACGTTGAGCCTTTTCCTAGTTCGCTTTCAATCCAAATTTGGCCACCATGTAAGCCTACTAATCCTTTTGTTATATAAAGCCCCAAACCTGTTCCACCTGTTTCGGCAGCACGAACAAAACTACCTTTTTCTAATTTGCCGAATTTTTTAAACAGACGAGGAATATCTTCTTTGGCTATACCCCTACCCGTATCGGTAACATGAACCCAAATATATGACTGAGAACCAACCTTCACATCATGGGGGGATTTTTTGTCAGCTAACTCGAAATGAACGGTAATGCTCCCCTCATTGCTATATTTTAAGGAATTTCCAACAAGGTTGATGATAATTTCGGCATATTTTTCTTCGTCAACAACTACCAATGGAAGTGGAGCAGTTGGCTTTATAAGACTAAGTGAAAGGTTGCGTTCCAGGGCACGTGCTTGAAGTTCATCGATATAAACTTGGGTCAAAAGCACAATATCGTGTTCTCCAAGCTCTAGCTCAATACGCCCACCCTCAAGGCGTGAAGTTGAAAGCATATCGTTAACGAGATCAATAAGCCTATCGCTACTGGCATATGCACGACCTATGTATCGGGCTAAATCCTCATTTAGATTATCCTTTTGCTTATTAAGTGCCATCCACAAATACGATTTTATGGCAGTTGCAGGAGTTCGTAGTTCGTGAGACGCAATACTTACAAGTTCGTCTTTCATTTGATCAAGCGCCTTAAGTTCATTGTTCGCTTTTTGAAGTTCAGTTGCAAGCTTTTCAACTTCTTCCCGTTGGTTAAATTCATGCATAACACTTGAAATAAGTAAAAGCCCAGCTACCATAAAAAAGACAAACAGACCAATATCGAATAATTTAGCATTAAAATCTTGTTCTAGAAAGAACCTTACTGCAATAATAAACAAAAGAAACATAACTAACCCTTGCGTCGCAACAACCTTGAGCTTGAATAACCCTTTTCGAGTTATTGCATAAACTGAAATCGCGACAAATATTGCAGAATTTATTGGACCAAACAATGCCGAATCACTTGAGTTTGTAATCAATGGCAGGAGTAGATTTGTCATAAGTATAGTAACAGAGGTGAGAATCATACCCACCAAAAAAAACCTGACTTGATCCTTTTCCTTTCCTGTTAGATACCGGTATTTGTAAACAATATTACTTATTCCCGCACCAACAATAATTAGGATGAAAGCAACGTAATAGACGAAGCCATCGGTTGTTCTGCTAATTACCTGGCCGCCAAAAATTCGTTCATCAATTAACAATTCCGGAAAAACTAATGAAAGTGTTAATACACATACAGAAAGAACACTAACAACATAAACAAGCCAACGAGGAAATCTTTGTCTATTTTGGTTTGGGAAATAATACGTAAACCAAAAAAACATGACGGCGGATAAACCCCCCCCTGCAAAAGACAACCGTTGAGCAACAAAAAGATAAGAAATTACTTTAAAACGAAGAATAATACCTATAGACCAAAGGAAAAGAGAGCTAGTTAATAAAAAAAAGAGTCGATTAGACACTTCTCGGGACTGATTAATGTAAACAAGAAACCCAAGTGCAAAAACACTAAACGTGACCCCATACAAAATAATTAATATAATGTCAAAATTAATCATATTTTAATGTCATTTACCTTTATAACATAGGGTTGAACTTCATGCCTTGAGAAATAACTTCTGTGATTTAGTTTGTTCAGTATGTTTTGGTCGGTATCCTTCTTATGGGCTAATTTCATTATCGGAATACCAAGCTTTCTATAACTGTTTATGATTTTGGAATGACTTGTAAAGTACACAACTTTAGTATTTGAATTTTTTAAATATTCCAAAATACCAATTAATATACCAATCCCCACCAGCCTTAACCCTCCTCTATATTGACTCTTTATTGTTAGGCGACTCACCTCACACACATTTCGTAAATACTCACCCTCGTTCAACTTTACATTAAAAAATTTTTCTATTGGTAAGCCCAAAAAACTGTTTTTAATAATACGAACCGCACCCACTACTTCATTATTTTTTTCTATAAACACGTAGTCAGAATATTCATCAAATTCATCTTTTGTCTTACCTTCTTCGTAACTAAATTCACGGTATACTAAATCACGGAGTCTATATACTTTTTCTACCTCTTCTTTCGTTGTTGCTGTCCGATATTGATAACCTAACAAACGGCAAGCAATTCTAAATATTAGGATTTTTACTTTTAACATACTTTTTCTGAAAAACACATACTGCAGCCTGTCCCCCATATAAGTTATAGGCCTCTGATTCTGTTTCAAAACCAACCTCCTCAAACATCTGAATGAGCTTTGAGATACTATAAAAATGAAAGTTTCGTTTTTTTGAAATTATGAGGTTGTACTTAAGAATCTGTAAGCTTGGCAAGAATAGTTCAAATAAATGAATAATAGTTTTAATAAACCCCTCAAGATCCAAGCTTCTCCATATCCCATACACAAACAGTTTTAAAGGACTAATGTTATTTGTTATGTTGCAAACAATTACTTTCCCCCCCCAACCAACAACCCTTGACATTTCACGGGCTAATCCGATTTGTGCTTTAGTATCTAATGTATATAACGTATTAACACAGACAACTTTGTCAAACTGTCCATCTCCAAATGGAAGTGGTGCTGTTAAGTCCCCCATAATAGTTTCTGCATTTGGGTCTTTATGTTTATACCTATCCAAGGCAGCTGGGACATTGTCAAAACCAATAACATCCGCCCCCCTCTTTGACAACTCAATGGCAACATTCCCAGTACCACAACCTGCATCCAAAATCACATCTCCTGGCTGAGGATCTACCGCTGCAACAACATCCTTAATGAGATCTTGATATGGAATAAACTCGTTCAACGTGTCGTAAACCTTAAAATATTTTGTCCAAAATTGTGTGTCTGTTTTGTTCATATATCTAGCGCCCATACCCTATTCATTATCTCATCTGACATTCGTGAAAATGTTGCATCGTCATATACCTCCTCCTCTGGCATAACAAATGGTTCACCAATTCTTATTTTAATATGTCTAGTTCTTTGCATGGTATCATGCATATCTAGTCCAAGAATATCGTCAAGCCATACTGGAATTATTGGTACATTAGCATTCGCTGCTAAATAAGAAACTCCCCTCCTTGCTTTTGGTGGACGCCCAATTGGCTTTCGTCTACGACCTTCAGGAAAAATCACCACTACCCCGCCATTATGTAGGATCTCTAATGGAAATGAAAGGGTTTGAGCCATTCCAACTCTTTTAAATACAGGAAATGAGCCCAATAACCATAATATTGGCCGTAAAAAGGGGTCAAAATAAAATCGCGGCGTCGTCATATACCACAACGGGAAAAAACGAGGTTTTGGCAAAAAAGCTGCCGATAGTAAAAAAGCATCTATATAACTCCCGTGGTTCGCTGCAATAATGTACGGGCCCGTAAGTTTCGTTAAATCAACACTCGTCTCAACTTTGTGTTTATATAAAAAAATAAACAAGAGTCGAACGGGAATCCAAAGCAAAAGCTGAACCAGGTATGTTAAAACCCAGCGAATAGTCAATACAGCCTTCAAAATAACCTTTTCCATATTTATAGGGGCAGTCCCACCTGTATCCTATAAAGTCACCCGCCCAACGATGTATATATACATCGCCACCTGCCCTACTGTCAAGACATATGTAATATGTATCCAATAAAAGCCTCTGTATGGGCTAGCACTCACTTTATTTATTACGCAGCCGGTACGCTAAACGTAAACGTACTACCCTGGCCCACCTTACTATTAACCCATACTGAGCCACCATGAAGTTCAACCAGTCCTTTTGTAATATATAGCCCTAAACCTGTTCCTCCTGTTTCAGCGGTTTTTACAAAACTACCCTGTTCGAGTTTACTGAATTTTTTGAAAAGACGAGATAAATCCTCTGGTGCAATCCCTTGCCCTGTATCGACAACTGAAACCCAAATATACCCACAGTCATTATTTGTATCAAGATTGTCTATGCTTTTATATTCATTAAATTCTACATTGACCGTAATTGAACCTTGGCTCGTGTACTTAATTGCATTACCAATAAGATTGTACAAAATCTCTACATATCGTTCTTTATCAATAAGTCCAAGTGGAAGCTCTTGGGTTCGTTTTAAGGTTAGTTTTAAGCCTTGCTCTTTTGCTCGAACCCTAAGATCATCTACTACCGCCTTCACGTGTCCTAGAACCTCCTGAGCCTCTAATTTAAGCTCAACGCGTCTGCCCTCAAGCCGACTTGCAGATAACATATCGTTTACCAAATTAATCATACGTTCACTGCTTAAAAAGGCTCGCTCTAAATATTTTTTCATCCGAGGACTAAGATTTTCTTCTCTATGCAAACCCATCCACAAATATGATTTGATTGACGTCATGGGGGTTCGAAGTTCATGTGACGCAACACTCACCAACTCATCTTTCATTCTGTCGAGTGCCTCTAGTTCTTTATTTTTCCCTTGTAATTCCTTGTTTCTGTCTTCAAGCTGATCATACAACTGTGCATTTTCGATTGCGATTCCAGCCTCATCCATAAACGATTCGATTAACTCCCTATCGTTTAGCGTCAAATTTTCATACGGTCGTGGTAGCGAAAATACTGTAGCTCCGAGCGATCTACCTTTTACTGATAAAGGATACACGACCAAATGATCACTTTTTGTAAGGGTTTGAAGAATATCTGCAACTTTTAAACTAAGTGGTGGAACATACAAATCACGAAATGTTTTTGAACCGTATGGTTTTCGTTCCTTCATAGCTTTAAAAATAAGATTAGACGGATCTAGGCCATATTCAATTCTATAATCTGTTAATTTTCTAGGGAGAATCTTTAATGCTTTATTAAAAATAGGAGTTGAAGACATTGCTATTGCCCGAAGATATTCTTTACCATTTTCAGTTTCACGAAGAACCATTAATGCACCACCAAATCCCATTTCCCAACTTACCAGATCAACAATTTTTTGAGCCATATCTTTTACATCGAGGGTATTTAAAATAATGTTATCTAATTGTCGAAGTACGGTAAGTCTACGATTCCGTTCCTGCAAATCAGAGGTTGCCTCCTTAACCTCAGCCTGGAGTTTTCTATTAAATTGTTTAGTCTCGCTATATAGCTGTGCGTTTTCAATTGCGACTCCTGCCTGAAACATAAGCGTTTCAAGTGCGCTTAAATCGGTTGAGGTAAAAGCATCTCGACCTGACTTTTCGCCAAGTAGAATTGTACCGATAACACCTTCTGATGCTACAACAGGCATAACTACAGCTATCTCTTGATTGTGCATTTGTTCTCGGACACGCTCAAACCGAATTTTTTGTGGACTATCTTGCATAGAATCAATTTTTCTTCGTAATTCGTCATACACTATTAATTCATGATTCGCTGTTACTTCATTCCACACGTAATCATGCTGGTCAGTGCTAAGATGGAATTCAATTTTTTCGATTCGCATTGTTTGAACTAACGTATCGCGAATTTTAGCTTTGAGATCTTCAATATCAATACTTTCGGTAATCCCCCGCCCTAACTTACGAAGCAACTCCTGTCGATTATATTCACGCTGGAAAAGAAATGAGTCGGTGGCATTCCGTAACGTTTTATCAACAAATGGATACGTTAAAACTATTGATAATAGTGTGATAAAAACGACGGTCTGAATATTGAAAGTTGCAAAATCTATACTATTAGAGATTATCGATATCAAAAAAATCCCAATAATACCGTATACAGCAACAAAAATGAGCCTAAATATCCCAGCTCGAATAGCGAGACGAACATCAAGTAGTCGGTGTCTAAGGATTGCGTAGGTAGTAGCTACAATCAGAAAGGTTACTCCTAAAGGCCCAAATTTTGATAAATCATGACTTCCAGTAGCAATTGGGAAGATTAGGTTTGTTGAAATACCAAAAAGTATTGATGCCAACATTCCGGCAAACAAATATTTTAGTTGCTCATGAGTAACACCTGTAGTTGTAACAAACTGTCTAAATAATAAGTAAAAACCAGCAACAATATAAAACAAAAAGTAGAGTATAAAAACTACATACCCTGGCCCATATGTCAAATCAACAGAAGCCCCATTACTTTCAATATCAACCACAATAAAACTTGTTAGCGATAATATTGAGACAATTAACGGAACCGTGAAATATATTTGCTTTTGAAACAAAGATAATACTTTTACTTCTCGGTTGAACACTTTTGCAAAGTATGCAAATGCAGATGAGAGAAAAATCACAGAAGTAAAGGTCAACCGATTCCACAACAATATATTCGATCCACCGAATTCAGCTAAATAGTTTGAAATTATCCATGCATTTGTAAAAACAACTAAAAGGAAAAATGCACGATTGATCTTGTTTCGACCCCCTCGAGACAACACCAATGCCCCAAGTAACATATTCGAAATTGCAATTATTGACAGTACATAAAAGAATGACATCTATATCAATTAGACACTGTACTGTTTGATTTTGCAAGAAGAGCCCGCCATTTCCAAGTATTAATTGGATATGACGGGCTCATTCGCCGAATTTGTTGCAATAGCAGAAGGAATTCGAACATTCTCTCCTAACCACACAAACCTAACCGGCGTTTTTTCAACTCTTCGAAACCAACGATACAAGAGGGGTTTCGTTGTTGAAACCTCTTGTCTTGCCTCGTTGACAAACATCTTGACTACATAGTACACACCTGCAGAATCTTTACCCTGCAGATCATTGACCTTTCTGAACGGAAACCCGAACATCCCCAAACGATGATGGAGCTGATCTCCTAATACAGCCCACCACTCCGTCACGCCTCTTTCTTCACATGCCTGGAAAAATCGACGGTAGATCATGAGCTGAAGTATCACCGACAACCATGTGCCTCGAACTCGAATGCCAAAGAAGTTTTTGGCTAAAACTAGCCGTGACACTTCTACCGATTGAGACATGTCTATCCGAGGATTAAGTACATGCCTATACCCATTTACTAATTGGTTACATCCAAAAAGAAGACGTCCATAACCAATCAGCCACCTCTTTCCAAAGAACTTAACAAAGACTGCCACATGGGTGGTACTTTCTTGTCGATCGTATTCGTCAAGTTCTCTTGGAGGACCATCTGCGCTTGGAACCCAATTAACATGACTACCCCTAAACCTTGCAACTAGTTCCATTCCAGCAACGTCACTAGATCGCAAAAAATCTACTCGCAATACTAATTCCACCAATACGAGTAGAACACAGAGTTGTAATTCCTTAATGTATTCCTTCACCAAAAGATATCCTTCTCCGGGTACCTTCCTTATCAAAAGAAACACACCAATCACAAGACTGAGGCCAATAATGACATATACTGCAAGGTTGGCACCGGTTGCAACCACATAGCCTGTTGTAACGATACTTGGCGAAAACCAAACAAGAAGCGCAACAACGGTTAACACAATTGTTCTTTTATGAAACAGTCCATTCTTTCGAAAAGACTTTACCGCTACTCCCCCCAAAAAAGTGGCAGGGACTAATGTTGCTACAAAAACGACAACATAAAGCACGCCGTATGTTGATATGATCATCTGAAATCCAGAAATGACCTTATCAACAACATTCCCATCAAACAACATTGGACTTGTCATCGAACGACCCCTTTCTGGATCACAAAATGCCTAATATACTTGTCAAAGAACTTTTACTTTTTCTCCTTAACTCTCATATGAATGCTATATCCAACAAACGCAATGCAGTCATGATGTATATATACACCGTTGGGAAGCGTGGGGTCAATAAGTCAGCCTTACGGCAACCTAATATGTTTAAGTATATTTAACTACTTATGTGAAAAAACTTCTTGAATATGGAAAATAAACCTAGAATAATACCCCTATCTTCACTGCCCTTTCTTTCAACTTATACTTTCTATAACCTGAGTCAATATTGATTTTAAGTCATCAATATTCTCCCTGGTGAAAGACCCAAAATGCTTTTTCCCACCCAACAAATAAAAAGCAATGACTGACCCTTTTGAACTAGGAATTACTTCTTCAATACCAACGGATTTCAGAGAGTCTGAAACATCTTTACCAAAAAGACTAAATTCTTCAATTGAAACAACATCATCATTTGCGTGTTGTAATAGCATATTAACAATACTTTCAGATTCAAGAATCAACAACTGATCGTCCGTAACTCCCCTCCAGTTCATTCTTATATTTCCATTACTATCATCTAACAATAGTAATCCTTGTAACTTAGGTTTAAAAATAAACTCAACAGTGTCCAATACCGTATCTAGTTTTTCCTCAACTGAATCTAGAGATGATAATTTTAAGAACAACTCCTCTCTTACTTCGTCCGGGTCATAAGAAACATATACAATCTTCTTATATACCTGTTCCTTAAGCTCCCTCTCAAAAACACTGAATATACTAGCAAGCGAGAACGCAATAATTACGTTCAAGAAAATCGCTACTGGATCAAATGCAGAAGAAAAAACGAATTGCTCCAACCAAAGAGTCACGTAAAAACCAACAAAGAAAAACATTGCAATTCCAAACCATAACATTATTTTCCCCAAAATAAATCGTATTCCAAAGAGCCTATGTTTTAAGATAGAATATGTTGTTGACATGGTAAAAATGACCATTCCAAAACGTCCAATATTTGGAATTAATTCAACAGCAAATTGTTGGGTTGTACCTAAATAATTGAAAATCCTCCACAGAAGTAGAGAGGTTACAGATACTATAAATGCACTAACCCCAGCCCCCCACAATACATAGGTAATCTGCAGTCGTACTTTGCCATCGGACTTCAAGTACTTTGAAAAGAGCATATACATGGAAACTACTATCGTAAGAAAAATTAAAATAGCGTAAGGAATATCAAGTGGACCCTGTGTATAAGACAAACTAAATACTTCTAAATGGGTATTTTTTATAACAAGGTTGGTACTCGAACTAACAACAGAAACAATCATAGCAACAACACCTAAAATCAATACCCACTTCGATGAAAATCCCTTAAATCGAAAAGGAAATACATAGGCAAAAACAAAAAACCCGAAAGCACCTAGTGTTGCGAAAAAGAAATCAAATCGTAAAAACACATTAAGCAGTTGTTCATCAAATACTGTAATCGTCCATAAAAAACTTGAAACCACCCACAAACTCAACAGTGAAATAAACATGAAAAAGACTCTATTTACCTCACTTCTACGATCCTTTAATAACACCATTACCGAAAGTAATAGATTTGCAAAAAACGTAATTGCTACAATTATTAGTCCCAAAAGATCTACAATATCCATATTATATCCTACAGTATATTACCTTTGTCAAGAAAATACAAATGTTACGAGAAAATACGGCAGTAGTTATTTTGTAGTGAAGTACTCCCCGCAGTGCGCTAGTTTGGGTACAATCTAGACTTCTACGGGGCTTCTTTTGCTCCGCTACTCATGAGTATTCGGTTGTTACATCCACACCTTTTGACTCGTCTCCTTGTTTCTG
>Ga0210034_1002803_pt1 | contig 13109 bp, 8 predicted proteins | sample CryGeymeta201505_FD_185466 | JGI IMG/M metagenome (GOLD analysis project Ga0210034, IMG submission 185466) | Groundwater microbial communities from Crystal Geyser aquifers in Utah, USA - Crystal Geyser metaG 2015-05 (SPAdes) (version 2) | ecosystem: Environmental > Aquatic > Deep subsurface >... | reverse complement strand
CAAGACCTGCTCGATCCATTTCACCGGCTGAATTTCCAGCCGGTTCTTGATGTTGTCGGGAATTTCCACCAGGTCTTTCACGTTGCCTTCCGGGATCAATACCTTCTTGATGCCACCACGATGCGCGGCCAGGAGTTTTTCCTTGAGGCCGCCGATCGGCAGGACTTCGCCACGCAAGGTGATTTCCCCGGTCATGGCCACTTCGCAGCGCACTGGAATGCCCGTGAACACCGAAACCATCGCCGTGGTGATGGCGGCACCCGCGGACGGGCCGTCCTTGGGGGTGGCGCCTTCCGGCAGGTGGATGTGCAGGTCGTATTTCTCGAACGCTTCGCCCTTGATGCCCAGGCTGCTAGCCCGGCTGCGCAGCACGGTGCGGGCGGCTTCGATGGATTCCTTCATCACGTCGCCCAACTGGCCGGTGCGGGTGATGACGCCCTTGCCGGGCATGATGCTGGCTTCGATGGTAAGTAGTTCGCCACCCACTTCGGTCCAGGCCAGGCCGGTGACTTGGCCAACCTGGTTGTTCTGCTCCGCCATGCCGTAGGTGTAACGCTGCACACCGAGGTATTTGTCGAGATTGCGCGGAGTGACGCTGATCTTGCCCTTGACCTTCTTCAGGGTCTGGGCGGTAACCGCCTTGCGGCAGATTTTGGAGATTTCCCGCTCCAGGCTGCGTACACCGGATTCGCGCGTGTAGTAACGCACGATGTCGCGCAAGGCGGTCTCGGTGATGTGGAGATCGGTTTCCTTGAGGCCGTTATTCTTCAACTGCTTGGGCAACAGATAGCGCAGGGCGATGTTGATTTTTTCGTCCTCGGTATAGCCAGACAGGCGAATCACTTCCATGCGGTCGAGTAGCGGCGCCGGAATGTTGAGCGAGTTGGCGGTGGCCACGAACATGACGTCGGAGAGGTCGTAATCGACTTCCACGTAATGGTCCTGGAAGGTGTGGTTCTGCTCAGGGTCGAGCACTTCCAGCAGGGCGGACGACGGGTCGCCGCGAAAATCCTGGCCCAGCTTGTCCACTTCGTCCAGAAGGAAGAAGGGGTTGCGCACAGTGGCCTTGGTCAGGCTTTGCAGAATCTTGCCCGGCATGGAGCCAATGTAGGTGCGGCGATGGCCGCGGATTTCGGCCTCGTCGCGCACGCCGCCCAGGGCCATGCGCACGTACTTGCGGTTGGTGGCGCGGGCAATGGACTGGCCGAGCGAAGTCTTGCCGACGCCGGGTGGCCCGACCAAGCAGAGGATGGGCGCCTTGAGCTTGCCGACGCGCTCCTGGACGGCGAGATATTCGACGATGCGCTCCTTGACCTTCTCCAGTCCGTAGTGGTCTTCGTCGAGGATTTCCTGCGCCCTGGCCAAGTCCTTGCTGATCTTGGTTTTCTTGACCCAGGGCAGGTTGACCAGCGTCTCGATGTAGGTCCGCACCACGGTGGCTTCGGCCGACATGGGCGACATCATTTTCAGTTTTTTCAACTCGCCCTCGGCTTTCTTTAAAGCCTCCTTCGACATGCGCGCGGCCTTGATGCGCTTGTCCAGTTCGTCCAGGTCGCTGCTTTCGTCGACGTCGCCGAGTTCCTTCTGGATCGCCTTGACCTGTTCGTTCAGGTAGTACTCACGCTGGCTCTTTTCCATCTGGCGCTTGACCCGGCCACGGATGCGCTTTTCCACCTGGAGAATGTCGATCTCGGTTTCCAGAAGCCCATCAGGTGATCCAGGCGGCCCTTGATCTCGGTCATCTCCAGGATGGCCTGCTTTTGCTCCAGCTTGAGCGGCAAATGCGCGGCGATGGTGTCGGTCAGCCGCCCGGCGTCGTCAATGCCCGCCAGCGAGGCGAGGATTTCCGGCGGAATTTTCTTGTTGAGTTTGACGTAGTTGTCGAACTGAGCCAGCAGCGCGCGCCGCATGGCCTCGATTTCACTGTCGTCCAGGCCGATCTCGGCCATCGGTTCGCCGCGCGCCAGAAAATGCGTGTCGGCGTCGATGAATTCCTCCACCCGCACGCGCTGATTGCCTTCCACCAGCACCTTCACGGTGCCGTCCGGCAACTTGAGCATCTGCAGGATGCTGGCGATGGCGCCGATTTCATAAAGGTCGTCGAAGCTGGGCTCATCCTTGGCGGCGGATTTCTGCGCCACCAGCATGATGTGTTTGCCGGCTTCCATCGCCAGTTCCAGCGCCTTGATCGACTTCGGCCGTCCCACGAACAGGGGGATGACCATGTGTGGGAACACCACCACGTCGCGCAGCGGCAGCAGAGGCAGCTTGACGGGGGCGGTAAACAGGATGCTTTGGCTCATGGTATCTCCGGCGTGGAACGCCTTTGCGGTTCGAGCTAATTGAGTGCGCCGTGCGGGAATTCAACCCGGCGCGGGAGGTATTTCAACTGACCGGCATCAGCCGACCGCCTTCGCGGGTTCGGAATAGATCAAGAGGGGCTTGCCTTCACCACTGACGGATTTCTCGTCCACCACCACCTTGCTCACGTTCTCCATGCTCGGCAGCTCGAACATGATGTCCATCAGGCTGTGTTCGATGATCGAGCGAAGCCCCCGCGCCCCGGTCTTGCGCTTGATCGCGCGCTTGGCGATGGCGGTGAGCGCCTCAGCACGGAATTCCAGATCCACGCCTTCCATCTTGAACAGCTTTTCAAACTGGCGGGTGAGCGCGTTTTTGGGCTCGGTCAGTATCTGCATCAGCGCCTTGGCGTCGAGTTCTTCCAGCGTCGCGATCACCGGCAGGCGGCCGACGAATTCAGGGATGAGACCGTACTTGATCAGGTCTTCCGGCTCCACCATACGGAATACCTCGCCGAGGTCCTTGCGATCATCCTTGGCTTTAACTTCCGCGCCAAAACCGATGCCGGACTTCTCGGTGCGGTTGCGAATGACCTTATCCAGCCCGCTGAAGGCGCCGCCGACGATAAACAAAATGTTGGTGGTATCGACCTGGATGTATTCCTGGTTGGGATGCTTGCGCCCGCCCTGTGGCGGCACCGAGGCCGTCGTGCCCTCGATCAGCTTCAACAGCGCCTGCTGTACCCCCTCGCCGGAGACATCGCGGGTGATGGAGGGGTTTTCCGAGCGCCGGGAAATTTTGTCGATCTCGTCGATGTAGACGATGCCAGTGCGCGCCTTCTCGACGTCGTAATCGCACTTCTGCAACAGCTTCTGGATGATGTTCTCGACGTCTTCGCCGACATAGCCGGCTTCGGTCAGGGTGGTGGCGTCGGAGATCACGAAGGGCACGTTGAGCAGACGCGCCAGGGTCTGCGCCAGCAGTGTCTTACCGGAGCCAGTGGGGCCGATCAAGAGGATGTTGCTCTTGGCCAGCTCGACTTCGTCGTCCTTGCTGCCGCCGGGCTGGCGCAGGCGCTTGTAGTGGTTGTACACCGCCACCGCCAGCGCCCGCTTGGCCGGATCCTGGCCGATCACGTACTGATTCAGGGAATCGCGGATTTCCAGCGGCGTGGGCAATTTATCGCCGACTTCCTTGTCCCCATCTTTCTGCACATCCTCACGGATGATGTCATTGCACAGATCTACGCATTCGTCACAGATGAACACCGAGGGGCCGGCGATGAGCTTGCGTACTTCCTGCTGGCTTTTGCCGCAGAAGGAACAGTAGAGAAGTTTATCGTCACCTTGTTTTTCAGCCATGGTTCAGTCCCGTGAAAAAAATACCTGATAATATAAGTCAAGTTTATATCGGATCATTGCGGCTAACCATCACCTTGTCGGCCAGGCCGTAAGCAACGGCGGTTTCCGCGCTCATGAAGTTGTCGCGTTCGGTATCACGATCGATGGTTTCCAGCGGCTGGCCGGTATGTTCCGCCAACAGGCCATTCAATCGGGCCTTCAAGTAGAGAATTTCCTTGGCATGGATTTCGATGTCCGTGGCCTGGCCCTGAAAACCGCCCAAAGGCTGGTGAATCATCACCCGCGAATTCGGCAGCACGAAGCGTTTGCCCTTGGCGCCAGCCGCCAGCAGGAAGGCGCCCATGCTGGCGGCCTGGCCGACGCAGAGGGTGGATACGTCCGGCTTGACGAAGCGCATGGTGTCGTAAATACCCATGCCCGCGGTGATCGAACCGCCCGGCGAGTTGATGTAGAGGTAGATGTCCTTGTCCGGATTTTCCGATTCCAAATAGAGCAACTGCGCCACCACCAGATTGGCGGTCATGTCGTTGACCGGACCGACCAGGAACACAACGCGCTCTTTCAGCAAGCGCGAATAGATGTCGTAAGCGCGTTCGCCGCGCCCGCTCTGCTCGACGACCATGGGGATATACCCCAGGCCGGAGGGTTCTTGGTTCCAGGACATCATTTGTTCCCCATCAGTTTTTCCAGCGTGGTCGGTTCGTCGCTGATCTGAGCGCGTTCCAGCACCCAGTTGACGATGTTTTCTTCCAGTACCAGGGCGCGCGCCTCGTTCAAACGGGAAGCGTCATGTTGATACCAGTCCACCACTTCGGAGGGGTCTTCGTAGCTTTGCGCGAACTCGTCAACCAGGGCTTGCACCTGCTCGCTCGCGGCAGTGATGCCGTTGGCGCGCACCAGTTCGTCCATCAACAGCCCGAGAGCAACACGGCGGCGGGCCTGCGGTTCGAAGATTTCATCGCGCATCTGGATGTCCTGCTCGCGCATGCCGCGCGCCTTCAGGTCGGTCACGGCCTTCTCCAGCAGGGCGCGGCGTTCCATTGCGACCAGGCCCGCGGGCACCTCGAAAGGGGTTGCTTCGAGCAGGCCATTGAATACCTGTTCCTTCACCCGCGCCTGGATACGGCGCTTGGCTTCGCGCGCCAGATTGGCGCGAATCTCTTGCTTGAGCTGGGCGACACCCCCCTCATGAATACCCAGGCCTAGTGCCAGCGCATCGTCAATATCGGGCAGATGCGCTTCATGCACGGCATTCAGCGTGGCCGTGAAAGTGGCGGTCTTGCCGGCCAGTTCTTTGGCAAAGTAATCCTCGGGGAAAGTCACGTCGAAAGTCTTGGTTTCGCCGGCCTTCATGTCCACCAGACTGCCTTCGAAATCCTTCAGGGTGCGGCCTTCGCCCAGGATCACCGGGAAGTCGCGGGCCTCGCCACCCTGGAAGGGCTCGCCCCCGATCGTGCCGGTGTAGTCGATGTGCACGCGGTCACCCACTGCTGCCGCGCGCTCGACGGCGTGGTAGTGCACGCGCTGCTTGCGCAGGATATCCAGGGTGCGGTCGACATCGGCGTCGCTCACCTCGACGATCGGGCGGGTGACCTTGATGCCCGACAGATCGCCCACCTTGATTTCCGGGAACACGTCGAAAGTCGCCGTGAATGCCCCGTCCGGCGCCGGAGCGAATTGCGGATAGCCGGCGACATGCAGGTTGTGATCGAGCGCCGCCTGGGTGAAACGCTGCTGCAATGCGTCGCCCAGGACTTCACCGCGAATCTCGCCGGAATAGCGTGCCGCGACCAGCTTGAGCGGAGCCTTGCCGGGACGGAAGCCGTCCATGCGCGCGTTCTTGGCGATCTTGCCCAGACGCTTGGAGACTTCAGCCTCGATTTCGGCGGGGTTCAGGTTCAGGGTCATGCGACGGGAGAGGCCGTCCAGGGTTTCCAGGGTTGCAGTCATGTTGTCCACGAGTAAGTTATCGAGAATCGCTGGTGCGAAAGGGGGGACTCGAACCCCCAAGCCTTGCGGCGCTGGAACCTAAATCCAGTGCGTCTACCAATTCCGCCACTTTCGCGATATTAAAAATCAATTAGTTACGACATTTGCGACAGGAATCGCAACCGAACCGACATAAAACAAGGTGAAAAAATTCTAACACGGAGACGTTCCTTGCCTCGGGCGATGCGGGCCAATGTGGGTCAGAGCAGGCGGGGATTAAACCTGGAAAGCTCAGTTGACCGCTTCTCAGCCCTTGTGAAGTCGCATGAATGCTAAGGTTATCGCCTTCGATCACCCTCACCACTTGGGTGAGCCCGCTACGTGTCCAACTGAGCTTTCCAGGTTAAATCGGCGGCGGCCGATGAGGCATGTCAAGTCTTGCCGGACACCCTCTTTTTGCCCATCCTGCACCCCTTTTCTCCCCGTCCTGGAACGCCATGCTGCCGACCATCGAAACCCATATCGCCCAGGAACTCAGCGTCCATGCCAACCAGGTCGCCGCCGCCGTGGCGCTGTTCGACGACGGCGCCACGGTGCCGTTTGTCGCGCGCTACCGCAAGGAGGTGACGGGTGGCCTCGACGATACCCAGTTGCGGTATTTGAAAGAGCGGCTGGGCTATCTACGCGAACTGGAAGAACGGCGCGCGGCGGTGCTCGCCAGCATCGAGGCACAGGGCAAGCTGTCCCCGGAATTACGGGCCGATATTGCCGGCGCCGAAACCAAGCAGCGCCTGGAAGACCTCTATCTGCCCTACAAGCCGAAGCGCCGCACCAAGGCGCAAATCGCCCGCGAGGCGGGTTTGGGGCCGCTGGCCGAGAAGCTACTGGGCGACCCGATGTTGGCGCCGGAAGTCGAGGCCGCCGCCTTCGTGAACCCGGAGCAAGGCGTGGCCGACGTGAAGGCGGCGCTGGATGGCGCCCGCCAGATCCTCATGGAACAGTTCGCTGAAGAGGCCGCCCTGATCGAGAAACTGCGCGCCCATTTGCGGGACAACGGCCGCGTGGTCTCGCGCCTGATCGAGGGCAAGGAGGCTGAGGGCCAGAAATTCCGCGACTGGTTCGAGTTCGATGAACCCTGGAAAGCGATGCCCTCACACCGCGCGCTGGCGATGTTCCGGGGGCGCAATGAGGGGGTGTTGGGGCTGGCGATCAAGTTGCCGGAGGATCTGGCCGGCACGCCAGGCAGCCCCTGCGAAGGCCACATTGCCGCCCACTTCGCCCTGCGCGAGCAGGGCCGCCCCGGTGACCGCTGGATGATGGATACGGTTCGCTGGGCCTGGAAAGTGAAGCTATCACTGCGCCTGGAACTGGATTTGATGAACGCGCTATTTGAACGCGCCGAACAGGAAGCCATCCGCGTCTTCGCCAGCAATCTGAAAGATCTGTTGCTCGCCGCCCCCGCCGGGCCGAAGGCGGTGATCGGCCTTGACCCCGGCATTCGCACCGGCGTGAAAGTGGCGGTGGTGGACCGCACCGGCCGCGTACTGGATACCGCGGTTATCTACCCGCATGAGCCGCGCCGCGACTGGAACGGCGCACTCGCCACCCTCGCGAAACTGGCGAGTAAGCATGGCGCGGCACTCCTCAGCATCGGCAACGGCACCGCCAGCCGCGAGACCGACAAGCTGGCGGCGGACCTGATGCGATTGCAACCGGAACTGGGGCTGGCCAAGGTGACGGTGAGCGAGGCCGGCGCCTCGGTGTATTCCGCCTCGGAACTGGCCGCGCGTGAATTCCCGGAGATGGATGTGAGCCTGCGCGGCGCCGTCTCCATCGCCCGCCGCCTGCAAGACCCGCTCGCCGAACTGGTGAAGATCGAACCCAAAGCGATCGGCGTCGGCCAGTACCAGCACGACCTCGGCCAGGCCAAGCTGGGCCAGGCGCTGGAAGCCGTGGTGGAAGACTGCGTGAACGCGGTCGGCGTCGATGTGAATACCGCTTCCGCCGCCCTGCTCACCCGCGTCTCCGGCCTGAACTCCACGCTCGCCAACCAGATCGTCATGCACCGCGATGCGCACGGCCCCTTCGCCAACCGCGAGGCGCTGAAACAGGTATCGCGCCTCGGCCCGAAAACCTTTGAACTGGCCGCCGGTTTCCTGCGCGTGCCGGGCGGCGACAACCCGCTCGACGCCTCCTCCGTGCACCCGGAAGCCTACTCGGTGGTGATGCGCATCCTGGCCGACCTGAAGCTGAACGTGCAGGGCCTGATCGGCAACACGGACGTGCTGAAGCGCCTCGACGCCGGCAAGTACGTGGACGAACGCTTCGGCCTGCCCACCGTGCGCGACATCCTGAAAGAACTGGAAAAACCCGGCCGCGACCCGCGCCCGGCGTTCAAGACGGCCACTTTCCAGGAAGGCGTACACGACCTGAAAGACCTGAAACCCGGTATGCAACTGGAAGGCGTGGTCACCAACGTCACCAACTTCGGCGCCTTCGTCGACATCGGTGTGCACCAGGATGGCCTGGTGCACATCTCCGCGCTCTCGGAAAAGTTCGTGAAAGACCCGCGAGACGTGGTCAAAGCCGGCGACATCGTCAAGGTGAAGGTGCTGGAGGTGGACATACCGCGCAAGCGCGTCGCGCTGACCCTGCGGATGCAGGACGAAGTCAAACCGTCCCGGCCGGAAGCGAAGACAAGCCTGTCTCCGGCGCGGACGAAAAACTTCGCCAAACAGCCTCCGAGCGCCGGCGGCACATTGGCGGATGCGTTTAATCGGGCCATCAAGCGAACGTAGAAAGCCCGTTTATGGGCCGAATTCACCCTAACAGCGCTGCGGATAGATCGAAAAAACCGCCGTTATTGCGTAAGCTGAAAGCGTGATGCGGCATTCCGTATCGCCTACCCAACGACCGACAGGAGAAACACATGACCACGCGCAATGAATATATCGAACAACTGAAAAAGAATCTGGACCATTGGAATAGCGACCTTGCCAAGTGGGAAGCCAAGGCCAAGGTGGCAAAAACCGATATGCGCATCGAGTATGAGATGCGGCTTGATGCCCTGCGCAAACAGCGTGAAGAAGCCACGGCGAAGCTCAAGGAACTTCAGGCTACCAGCGGGGATGCCTGGAAAGACCTGACGGCTGGCGCCGATGCCGCTTGGGCGTCGATGCGCGAAGCCTTCGACAAGGCGACTTCGCACTTCAAGTAGGAGGCGTCCAAAAACCGGCACTAACGGTCATGGCGGCCAGGAACCACCCCGGTTGATGTAACCGGTTGCACTTGTAGCGCCGGCTTCCAGCCGGCGTCTTTCTGATGAGGCCCACGAAGCCGGCGCTACAGCAGGGACGCGAGCTTGTTTCACGTTAAAGTTTTGCGCTGTCCGTGCCGCTATGCGGCGGGTATTCCCTCAGGCACATCCCATGAGCACATCCGCCAGCATCAAGAAAATCCCGGTCGCCCAGTTGCGGCCGGGCATGTATATCCACGACGTCAATTGTTCCTGGCTGGATCACCCATTCGCCAGCAGCAGCTTCGCGGTGCGGGATGAAAATCGGGTGCGAGAAATCAATAATCTCGGTATCCACAATGTTTACATCGACACCCATCGTGGCGATGGCGTGGCCGATGCTCCGACTGAGGAGGAGGAGGTTCAGCACGAAATCGATAGCTTCATGGCGGACATCGCCAAGGAGCCGCCGCGGGAAAACCACCCGCTGCCCCTGGCCGCGGAAATTGAGCGCGCCCGCCGCCTGCACAGCGATGCCAACCGCATCGTGCGCAACATGGTTCAAGACATTCGCCTGGGCAAACAGATCGAGATGGAACAGGTGGAACCGCTGGTGGAAAACATGGTGGATTCCATCTTTCGCAACCAGGATGCCCTGCTACCGCTGGCGCGCCTGAAGGATCACGACAGCTACACCTTTCAGCATTCGGTATCGGTGTGTGCGTTGCTGGTGGCCTTCGGCCGTGGCCTCAAGCTGGAACGGCCGGCCATCAAGGAACTGGCCATCGGCGGTCTGCTCCATGACGTGGGCAAGGCGCGCGTGCCAGATGAAATTCTGAATAAACCGGCCAAGCTCACCGACGCCGAGTTCACCAAGATGAAGTCGCACGTGGTGCAGAGCATCATCATCCTGCAGAACACCCCGGGGATCAGCCAGATCGCGCTCGACGTGGCGGGCCAGCATCACGAGCGCTTCGACGGCAGCGGTTATCCCAATCAATTGAAGGGTGAGGAAATTTCCCTGTTCGGGCGCATGGGCGCCATCGTCGATGTCTATGACGCCCTCACTTCGGATCGCGTCTACCACAAGGGTATGCCGCCCACTGCCGCACTGGGCCGCCTGCTGGAATGGAGCAGTTACCATTTCGACCCGGCACTGGTGAAGGCTTATGTGAAAAGCCTCGGCATCTACCCCACTGGCTCGCTGGTACGCATGGAAAGCGGCCGCCTGGGCGTGGTGCTGGAACAGAACGCCGACAACATGATGAAGCCGCGCGTGAACGTGATCTACCACGCGCGATACCAGCGCTATCTGAAACCGGAAGTCCTCGATCTTGCCGGAAGCGGCTGCCAGGATCGCATCACCGGCCACGAGGACTACGCCGCCTGGGGCATAGACCCGAAACGCTGGCTGCCTATGTAGGATGTGGTTCGCTATCGCTCTGATGAAGCCGATTACCGCATCGGCTTCAATCGGCAACACGTCGCGGTATGTAGGATGTGGTTCGCTATCGCTCTGATGAAGCCCCTACCCTTCGGTAACCACATCCTGCGTTGCTGTCTTTAAACCGCCCTACAGCGTCTGCCCGTGCTCCCGCGTGTCGTGGAATTGCACCTTCGGCCAGCGTTCCATTGCCAGGCTGAGGTTGACGCGGTTATCAGCCAGATAGACCAGGTTGCCATCCACGTCGCGCGCCAGGCGCTGCTGTTGCGCGCGGGCGAATTCCGCCAGGTGGGCGGCGTTATCGCAGGTCACCCAGCGCGCGGTGTGGATGCCGGCGCGTTCGAATACGGCGTCCACGCCGTATTCCGCCTGCAGCCGATGTTCCACCACTTCGAATTGCAGTTGTCCCACCGCGCCCAATAGCAGCGTGTTATCCACCAGCGGCGCGAACACTTGGATGGCGCCCTCCTCACCCAGCTCGCGCAAGCCCTTGTTGAGCTGCTTCGACTTGAGCGGGTCGCGCAGCCGCGCGCGGCTGAACAGGTCGGGGGCGAAGTAGGGAATGCCCTTGTAGGTGAGTAGCTCGCTCTCGGTGAGCACATCGCCGATCTGCAACTGGCCGTGGTTGTGGATGCCGATGATGTCGCCGGCATAGGCTTCTTCCATGCGGCTGCGCTCGTTGGCCATGAACACCACGGCGTTGGCAACTTTCATTTCCTTGCCGGTACGGCGCTGCTTCACCTTCATGCCCGGCGTGTATTGCCCGGAGCAAACGCGGAAGAAAGCGATGCGGTCGCGGTGGTTGGGGTCCATGTTGGCCTGGATCTTGAACACGAAGCCGGTGAAATTGGGCTCGTCGGGCGCCACCATGCGGCTCTCGCCTTTGGCGCCGAGGTTACCAACAATCGCCTCGCGCGGTTGCGGCGGCGGCGCCCAGTCGAGTAGCGCCTGGAGGATTTCCCGCACACCGAAGTTGTTGATACCGGAACCAAAGAACACCGGGGTCTGCTTGCCCTTGAGAAAGTCTTCGAGTTGGAAACTGGCGCCCGCCCCCCTTACTAGTTCGGTTTCGTCGCGCATCTGCTCGAATTCCCGCGGGCAAGTGGCACGCAGTTTTTCGATCTCCGCGCCACGCAGGATTTCGACTTCCTGGTCGGCGCGTTCTTCACCGGGCGTGAAGCGCAGCACCTCGTCTTTCAACAGGTGGTAGACGCCGACAAAGCGCTTGCCCATGCCGATCGGCCAGGTCACCGGCGCGCAGCGGATTTTCAGGACCGATTCGATCTCGTCCAGCACCTCCAGCGGATCGCGCACTTCCCGGTCCATCTTGTTGATGAAGGTGATGATCGGCGTGTTGCGCAGACGGCAGACTTCCAGCAGCTTGATGGTCTGCGCTTCCACGCCCTTGGCCGCGTCCACCACCATCACGGCGGCATCCACGGCGGTGAGCACGCGGTAAGTGTCTTCCGAGAAATCCTGGTGGCCGGGGGTATCGAGCAGATTGATCACGCAATCGCCATAGCTGAACTGCATCACCGAACTGGCCACGGAAATACCGCGCTGCTTCTCCACTTCCAGCCAGTCGGAGGTGGCATGGCGGCTGCTCTTGCGCGCTTTTACCGTGCCGGCCATCTGGATCGCCCCTCCGAACAGCAGCAGCTTTTCCGTCAGCGTGGTCTTACCGGCGTCGGGGTGGGAAATGATGGCGAAGGTACGGCGGCGGGCCACCTGGCGGGCGATGTGGCCGTCGCCGGTTTGCCGATCAACGACGGTTTCCAGGTTGGCTGCGAAGGGGTCTGACAAGAAGAACTCCTGGGTACTGCGAACAAAAGGGGCGCAATGATAACGAATCGGCCTTTCCCCTGCCCGCGTTGCGCCAACCGTGCAATCGGGTACGTAGGACGGATCGCCCTTCAGGCATCTGCCCTACGCCAACTCCAGCCGAATCCCCGCTGCCGCTTTGCCCCATTCGCGCACCTCACCTTCCAGTGCCGCGCGAGTCAGTGGGTTGTCCTTGAGCCAGGTGGCTGGCAGAGAAAGATGGCAGAGGCCGTTTTCGCAGCGCAGCGTGATGGCTGGCAGCACGGCATCGCTGCGGCTCATATTGAACAGCGCCCCCAAGCGCAGGCACAAGATGAGCGGCCACTCGGCTGCGGTCGGGGCCAGGCCAAGCTTGTCCAGGCCACCGCGGACGGCGCGCACCAGCAAGGCCATGAACACCTGGTCGCGCCGGGAAAAGCCGGGCATGTCGGCGTTTTCCAGAATGTAAGCGCCATGTTTGTGGAAGCCGGAATGGGCGATGGAGATCCCGATTTCGTGCAACCGCGCCGCCCAGGCGAGCCGCTGTGCGGCTTCATCCCGCGCGGCCGGGAACAGGGCCAGCGCCACGGCTTCCACCCGTCCTGCCTGCGCCATGTCCACCTGATAGCGGCGCTGGAACTGGCCGACGGTGATGTCGCGCATGTCGCGGTCGTGCACCCGCCCGAGCAGATCCCAGAGGATTCCCTCGCGCATGGCGCCCTGCGCCACGGTCATGCGCTCGACGCCCAGTTCCTCGAATATACCCAGCATGATGGCCAGCCCGCCCGCAATCACTGGGCGGCGATCCAGTTTCAGGCCGGGCAGGTCGAGTTGGTTGGCGTCGCCGGCCTTGATCAGACGTTCGCGCAGCCAGCGGAGGCCTTCCAGGGTGATTGCCCCGTCGGAATGGCCGCTGGTGTGGCCATTAAGCCGGCAGATTTCCCCCAGTGCGCGCGCCGTCCCGGACGAGCCCACCGCCTCCACCCAGGCGCTGCGGCCGAATACCGGGCCGGCGACGAGGCGGGTCTCGATGCGCGCG
>Ga0210034_1002797_pt1 | contig 13118 bp, 18 predicted proteins | sample CryGeymeta201505_FD_185466 | JGI IMG/M metagenome (GOLD analysis project Ga0210034, IMG submission 185466) | Groundwater microbial communities from Crystal Geyser aquifers in Utah, USA - Crystal Geyser metaG 2015-05 (SPAdes) (version 2) | ecosystem: Environmental > Aquatic > Deep subsurface >... | reverse complement strand
ACTATTTTCGATATTGTTTTCGATTTACCTATTTTAATTTTTTTACCTTCTCTTATTCTCCTTCTCCTTGACCGCAAAAACTTCTTCAAAATTGCCTCATAAAACAGGTTCTAACCCCAAGTAGTAGAAACTTTGTTTCACTACGGGGCGGGCATCGTCCCGTAGGCGGAGCAAATAGTTTCTTCTATTGAAACTTGATTTTTTAGAGAATCTGTTTTAAATTAATAAAAGGAATAAGGAGGCGATATGGATAATTTAAAAGAAGAAATCATAGCTGCAGGGAATCTGATTGAGCAGAATGGTAAATTTATTTTAGTGCAAGAGAAAAGAGCTGACTCTCGAGGAATGTGAAATTTTCCGATGGGGAGAAAAGAGGTTAATGAAGATATAATTTCATGTGCGAAAAGAGAAGGTAAAGAAGAGACGGGCCTGGATTTAAGACCTATCTATTTAATCGGAAAATACACCTTCTGTCTTCCTTCGGGGAATAAAGTTATTGCTTACATTTTCAAATCAGAAATTGTGGGCGGAAAATTAAGCACTCCCGAAGATATGATGGATGTAAGACAATTTTCCCTGGAAGAAATCAAAGAATTAGACGAAAAATCTATAGCTCCTTTCATAAACAACGTTATTCAAGATTATAAATCAGGGGAAAGAATTCCTCTTGATGAGGTTGATCTGTAGAAAAACGGTGACTCCCTTAAATAAGGAGTTTTTTATTTAAAACAGGTTTTAACATCGTCCCGCAGGCGGAGCAAATTTTTTCAAGTTTTTGGACTTGATTTTTTGTTAGAAGTTAGATAATTTTAATATAGTAAATTCACAAATTAAGAGGTGTAGAAATGGAGAAAATCAGAGTAATAATTGTTTCCGACAAAGAAAAAGTTGGCTTAAGGCCCAAACTTAAAAGCGAGATTGAACAAAATAACAATCTCGAAGTTGTTCTTTTGAGTAGATTAAAAATTTCTAGGATTAGAGGCGAAATTGTCCCACTAAAACCGACCCTGCTTTTCATTACTGCTTCTTTGTATACTGCCGAGGAATTCAATGAGCTCCAAGGTTTTGTTAAAAAACTAAAGAAACACCTTGCTCAAGCTAGTATTGTTGTTCATACTCCTAAACTTCGTGATTTTAAAATAAAAGAAATTTTTGAGGTGGGTGCCGATGTATGGATTGATGAAAAATTAGACTACTCATTTTTGGGCGGAATCTTAGAAGCCATAATAAAAAATGAGGTAATTTTTCACCCATCACAAGTGATTAGAAAACAAGAAGCCAGTTAAGAAAAATTTTTCTTACTGGTTTTTTATTTATCGTCAATCAGGCGCCTGCCTGTCGGCAGACAGGGTTTTTTGGTAGAATAGAATATATGGAGATTAAAGAGTTTCAAAAAATGTGTGCTGATGTTGTAGATAAAATAGATAAGAAATACGGGATAGAAAGAGACCCTCAACTTGCCTTTACTCAACTGATGGAAGAAATTGGAGAATTGGCGAGAGATATCAACCTTAAACGATTAAGAAGAAAAGAACCAGATAAAGAAAACCTATCTGGAGAATTTGCGGATGTATTTTTACAGTTAGCGATGTTAGCGGAAATGCATAATATAGATCTAGAGGAAGCCATAGAAAATAAAATCAAAAAATTAAAGGAGAGAGGCTATTTAGAAGAAAAATAAAATTTTTAGGTGGTAACTAATAATTCCTTTATTTGTCCTAAAGCAACCTCAGGATATTTAAACACTTCTGCCCATCTTAAAGTTCTAAAATCGTCCGCCAGAACGAGCCGAATCTCAAACCTTAATTTCTCTAGGTTGACTGATTGATTTTTAAATGTTAATCTTACTCACAAGATAGTTGCCTAATAAAAATTTAGTCGAGTTTATTCAGGGAACTAAACTTTAGGATAAAACCTTAAAACATTAATTAAATTAATCATATAACCATAAACATGGAAGGAACAATCAAAAATCTTACAGATAAAGGATTTGGATTTATTACCGTTGATGGCGAAGAAAAAGATTTGTTTTTTCACAAGAATGAGCTGAAAGGCGTAACCTACGAAGAGCTGAAAGTAGGTGATAGAGTTTCTTTTGAAAAAGCTGATTCTCCAAAAGGACCCAACGCAACAAACGTAACCCGCATTTAAGATTTTGTAAGGTCAAATAGATGAAAATCAAGTCCCGCTTCCGGCGGGATTTGATTTTTAATACGGATTAAAATAGTTTATACTGACGATATGCTTGTTGATGATGTAAAAATACGGGTGACAGCAGGGACCGGCGGAAAAGGGGCGGTGGCCTTCAATAAAAATGTGATGTCTCTGGGCCCTGTCGGCGGCAGCGGCGGCAAGGGAGGCAGCGTTTATGTTGAGGGTATTTCCGATTTGGGCGCGTTAAATAAATTCCGCCTTAAAAAAGAATTTAAAACTGAAAACGGACAGGACGGCCGTCCGCAATTTTGCGACGGTAAAGACGCGAGTGATTTAGTTTTGACAATTCCTGTCGGAACCGTGGTGCACAATTTAGAAACAGGCGAAAATATTGAGATAACTAAAATTGGCCAACAGGCGGTAATCGCTCGCGGCGGAGCGGGAGGAAAAGGGAATTTCCATTTTCGTTCGTCAACAAATACAACTCCGAAAGAATTTGAATACGGAAAGCCCGGGGAGTCTCTTGAAATCCGTTTTGAATTAAAATTGATTGCCGATGTGGGATTTGTAGGATTGCCAAATGTCGGCAAATCAAGCCTGCTTAATGAATTAACCAACGCCAAAAGCAAGGTGGCAAATTATCCATTCACAACCCTGGAACCCAATTTGGGAGCTTATTATGGTTTGATACTTGCCGATCTTCCCGGGCTCATTGAAGGCGCGTCTGCCGGCAAAGGGCTCGGCATTAAATTTTTGCGGCACATAGAGCGCACAAAAATTCTTTTTCATTTCGTGGCCGCAGATTCTGCCGACCCGGTTGCGGATTATAAAACGGTGAGAGGCGAGCTTGGAGCGTATAACAAAATGCTTCTGGAAAAGCCGGAATATGTTTTCTTGAGCAAAAAAGACGCGGTTTCAGAAGTAGCTATCGACGAGGCGTCAGAGAAGCTTAAAAGAGCGAAGAGAGAAATCTCTTCTTCTCCTTCGTCTGCCGACGGGCAGACTCGGAAATTCAATAAAAACATAACGCAGATTTCCATATTTGATTGGGACAGCATTGAGCTTGTCAGAAAAATACTTAACGATTTAATTTTAGAAAAAACAGAGTTAAAATTATAATTCTAACGTCGTTCACGATGCGGAGCCAGATTTGACACGATAATTTGATGTACGATATAATAGAATTGTATGGACAAAGATTTTAGTGAGCTGGTTGAATATTTAGAAGGGAAGTTTATTCGTATTGACGAAAGGTTTGATGAAATGAAGAATGATTTTGTAGATTTTCAGACTTCGGTTGACGCTTATGCTAAAAAAGGCGGATACGTTTTTTGAAGAAATGGTTGCACTTTCTCACAAAGTTGACCGCCACGAGAAAGGGTTTCATCAGATTGCGGATAAACTTGGTATAAAGTTAGAGTACTAATTTATATTTTTAATTTAATAAATTCCCACCGCCTCGAAAAAGAGGCGGTTTTTATTATTCGTTTTTAGTAAGATAATTATAGTCTGACTTGACATTCAAATTCCAAAAGATAAAATATCAATATAGATTGATATTTGTGAAAAACTTATGAAATTAAAATGCTGTAAAAATAAAAAAACCAACGGCGAATTAAAAAAGGCAGTTGATTTTTTAAAGGTAATTTCCGAAAAAAACCGTCTTCTTATTTTGTGTTTGTTAAAAAGAGGAGAGATGTGTGTTTGCGAAATATGGCAACACCTTGGCTTGCCGCAAAATCTTGTTTCTCATCACTTAAAAGTCCTAAAAGATTTCGGTTTAATTAAATCACGCAGAAAAGGCACAAAAATTATTTATTCTCTAAATCTAAAAAACATCAAAAAATTTATTTCATTGTTATCCCATTTTATCAAGTAAATTTAATAAAATGATAACTATCAAAATTTTGGGCTCTGGCTGCCCCAAATGCCAGATGTTGGAGGCAAATGCGAAAAAAGCGGTTGAAGAACTCGGATTAAGAGATATTCAGGTCGAGCATATTTACGATATAAACAAAATTGTTGAAATGGGGATAGCTCTTACTCCGGCCATTGCCCTTGATGAAGAAATCAAGGCGGCGGGTCGGATTCCGGATGTTGAAGAAATTAAAAGTTGGTTAAAAGAAATTAAAAAATAAACGTGAAATCAAAAACCGAGCTTCCAAAAGAAGCGAAGGTGAAGAAGAGAACAAAACTCTCTTCGCCAAGATTAATTTTTGGTGTTTTGTTAATTTTTTTGCTTTTGGCTGCTTTAGTTAACTTTGAGTGGTATGGCGCCATTAAAAAGAGCCACTTGATAGAACAGGGGATTTTGCCGGCAGAACCTTTCCCGATTTTGCCCGGAACTCCCTGGTGGCAAATTCCCCTTTTAACTCTTTTTAGTTATATTTCAAAAGCCTGGTTTTGTCTGGGCATGGCTTTTTTGATTGCCGGCGCTGTTCAAACTTTTATTCCTAAAGAATTAGTGGTTAAATATTTAGGAAAGCGAAGCCCCAAGGCCTATTTCATCGCCGCCTTTGGCGGGCCTTTGCTTTCTGTTTGTTCCTGTTCAACCATTCCTTTATTTGCCGCCATTAAAAAAAGAGGAGCAGGGTTGGGACCAGCCATCACATTTTTATTGGCAACTCCAGCTATTAACCCGGCAGCGATAATTTTAACTTTCAGTTTATTATCTTGGAAATTTGTTATCGGCAGAATTATGTTGGCTTTGAGCGCGGCGATTATTACCGGTTTAATCATTGAAAAAATTTGGTACGAACAAGAATTAGATGGGATTTCAGAACTAAAAGTTGAATATCAAGAAAAACCCTTGAATTTGAAGGAAGATTTAAAAGAATGGCTAAAAAATGTTTGGGATTTTGTCAAGAAGATTTTGCCCTTGGTTCTTTTAGGAATTTTTATCATCGGAATTGTAAAGATTTTCTTAACCTCAGAGGTTATCTCCAAATATTTAGGTCAAGGATTTTGGCAAATTGCTTTGTCTTCCATTGTGGGGGTGGTCATTTACACACCTACTTTAGTAGAAATTCCTTTTGTTAGAGAATTGTTGGTTTTGGGAATGGGCACAGGGCCCGCTTTGGCATTTTTGTTAACCGGTCCAGCTTTAAGTTTGCCTTCAATGCTGGGAGTTTCAAGGGTTATAAAATGGAAAATAGTTTTGAACTACGCCTTGATTATGTGGATTTTGGGAATTATCGGCGGACTTATTTTTGTCTATTTTCTGCCCCAAATAAAATTACTTTAAACCCAATATTTTAGAATTATGAATAAAAAAATTATTATTCCAACAATTCTATTTATTATTGTTTTGATTTTTTCTTTTGTTATGCTTTCGCAGGAAAAAAATAAAAACCAGCCAAAAACGAATGAACCAGCTACTCAAGAAAGCCAACAGATCAATCAAAACCAAATTATTCTTTTTTACGGCGATGGTTGTCCACACTGCGCGATTGTGGAAGAATATATTAAAGAAAATAAAATTGAAGATAATATCTCTTTTACTCAAAAAGAAGTGTATTATGATAAAGGAAACGCCGATGAATTGGCAGAAAAAGCCAAAATTTGCGGCATTCCGACAGATTACATCGGCGTGCCCTTATTGTGGGACGGAGAAACATCAAAATGTTTTGTCGGCGATCAGGATATAATATATTTTTTCAATCAAAAAATTAATGAAAAATAGCATGAAAAAATTATCTTTTTATCTACTGGCGATTTTAGGGTTGAGTTTTGTTTTTGCTGAAAAATCATCGGCGGTTTGTCCTATTTGCACTGTTGCTGTTGGAGCGGGAGTAGGTTTATCTCGCTGGCTCGGCATAGACGATTCCATAACAGGTCTTTGGGTCGGAGGATTAGTTGTTTCTATGATCACTTGGACGATAAGCTGGTTTGATAAGAAAAACATTAGATTTAAGGGCAGGGCGATATTAACGATTTTGGGTTATTATTTGTTCATTGTTGTCCCTCTTTATTTTTTAGGCATTATGGGCAATCCCTTAGATACATTATGCGCTTGCGGTTTAGATAAACTTTTACTCGGAATAATTGTCGGCAGTTTTGGTTTTTGGTTTGGCGCCAGCTGGTATTATTATCTTAAAGAAAAAAATCAGGGCAGGGCATATTTTCCATTTCAAAAAGTCGTTATGCCCATTAGTCCCTTAATTATATTAAGTATAATTTTTTATTTTTTAACTAAATAAATATATGCAAGAAGACGAAAAAACAATTCAAAAAATAAATGAATTTGTCCAAAAGGTTGACGCAATGAAAAAACAGGACAAAATGGATTTGTCGTCCGATCAGGATTTAAGTATCGCCATAATGAATCTTGTCAGCATTGAGGAACATTTTTTCTTTACCGGAGCCAAAACGCAAAAGACGGAATATTACGATCTCATTAATGAAGTTCGGGAAATGCGCAAAACACTTCTCAAAAAAATTATCAAAGAATATAAGGGCGAAGTCTGGTGCATTTCCAAACATTTGTTAGCGGCCTCCATGCGACTGATGGAAGTCGGCACAAAGCAATTAGGAATGGGTAGAAAGGACGAAGCTTATGATTTGTTCGGCAAGGCATACAGTCTTTATTCTCTTTTTTGGGGTTTGGATATGAAGTTGATTGACGCTAAAGATATAAAAAAGATTGACGATAGCGCCTTAAATAAGCACGATAAAGAGAAAAAAGGATTTGCGGGTAAATTAGGAGAGTTGGTGAGAAAAATAATTGATTGTTGCATTGAGTAAATAGATTTGGGAATTTTCCTAAATCTTCATCAACCAGGTTCTAACGGACTCCAGCCCACGGAGCAGACCGAGACGGGTATCCCGTTAGGGCGAGCGAGAGGCATAGAAAAATCGCTTAAAAAACGATTTTTTGATAGAATATAAATATGAGTAAAAAGATATTTGTTTTTCTATTAATAGTTATTATTCTTGGAGGGGCGGTAGTATACTTTACAGTATTAAAGCAGGACAGAGTGATAGTCACCAGTGTTAATAGTTTTGAAGAATGCGTTTCTGCCGGTTATTCAGTAATGGAAAGTTATCCCAGGCAATGCAAGACGCCCGACGGCAAAACATTTACAGAAGATATTGGAAATGAATTAGAAAAATTGGATTTGATAAAGATAAATAATCCTCGTCCAAATCAAATTATTGAAAGTCCGCTTTTTATTAAAGGAGAAGCAAGAGGATTTTGGTTTTTCGAAGCCAGCTTCCCGGTTAAACTTTTTGATAATAATGGTTTTCTCTTAGGCGTAACACCAGCTCAGGCCTTGGGCGATTGGATGACAGAAGATTTTGTGGAGTTTACGGCCACGCTTCCTTTCGCAGTTCCTTCTATCCCAGAAGGCAGATTGGTTTTAGAAAAAGATAATCCATCAGGATTGCCGGAACACGCAGACGAATTAATAATCCCGATTCACTTCAAAGAGGCATCAGAAGTTTCGCAGGAGTTTATGACCGTAAAAATATTTTTGAGCGACTCCCGTTTCGTAAATGAGCCTTATTTTGATTGTTCTCGGACTATAGCTGTTGAAAGGCAAGTTCCTAAAACTCTGGCGGTTGCCAAGAGTGCTGTTGAAGCTCTTTTGCGAGGGGCAACACAAGAAGAAATTAACCAAGGATTTGTTTCAAACATAAACTCAGGAGTGAGAATTCAAAGCTTAACTATTGAAAACAGTATAGCCAAAGTTGATTTTGATGAACAACTGGAGTTTCAGGTTGGCGGCTCGTGCAGAGTGGCGGCAATCAGAGCTCAAATAACAGAAACTTTAAAGCAGTTTCAGACAGTTGATGCCGTTATCATCTCAATTAATGGCCGGACAGAAGATATTTTGCAGCCCTGATAAATCTGGTATACTGTTTCACTTATCTCACTTTAGCTTAAAATAGCCCCGACCGAGATGCGTTATGGAACACTCTCAAAAAGCGCCAATTTTCCCTTTAAACCACAGGTTCTGGACCGACTACGGGAGCTCGTAAAAAAAATCGCCAATCAGGCGCCTGCCTGTCGGCAGACAGGGTTTTTTGGTAGAATAAATCAATTATGGAGAAGGACATTGTTTTAAAAGTGGAAAATTTGGATGTGGAATTGGAGGGAGAGAGGATTTTGGAGAATTTGTCTTTTGAAGTTAAAGAAGGAGAGGTTTTAACGATTTTAGGGCCAAATGGGGCAGGGAAGACGGTTTTGCTAAAAACCTTGCTTGGGATTTTGCCTTATCAAGGAGAAATTGAATGGAAAAAAGGAGTGAAGATTGGTTATGTTCCTCAGAGGTTGCCTTTTATAAAAGATGTTCCGATGAGCGTGAAAGAATTTTTTGATTTGAAAAATGTTTCTGGAAAAGAAAGCGAGGAAATTTTAGGGTCAATCGGCCTTGAAAAAGATATTTTGGAAAAGAAAATTGGAGATTTGTCTTCGGGTCAATTTCAGAGAATTTTAGTTGGCTGGGCATTAGTGGGTAATCCCCAAGTTTTGCTTTTTGATGAACCAATGACTGGAATTGATATTTCAGGCCAAGAATCAGTTTATAATCTTTTAGAAAAATTGAGAAAAGAAAGAAATTTAACCATTTTATTAGTGACCCATGATTTAAGCATTGTTTATAAATTTGCTACCAATTGTCTTTGCTTGAATAAAAAGGTTTTGTGTTATAGTGTTCCAAAGGAATTAACGACAGAGCGTCTTTCCCAACTTTACGGCGGGGGGATAAAGTTTTATCGACACAGCCATGAGTAATCAATTTTTATTCAGTTTAATTTCCGGAATTTTTATTGGCGGAGCAGCAGGTTATTTGGGGTCTTTGATGCTGACTAAAAGAATGGCTTTGGTTGGCGATGCCTTAGGTCATGTGGCATTGCCAGGGATGGGATTGGCTTTACTTTTTGGTTTAGACGTTTCTTTTGGCGCTTTTTTGTTTTTGCTTTTGGGAATTTTTTTAATCTGGCTATTTGAAATAAAAACTTCTTTGCCAATGGAGGCTCTGGTTGGTGTCGTTTTTGTTGCTTCTTTAGCAATTGGATTTTTAATCGTGCCAGAGCCGGAATTATTGGAAGCTTTGTTTGGAGACATCTCTAAAGTTTCTTTTGAGATGGCTATAGTGTCAATTATTTTTTCTATTTTGATATTTTTAATGATAAATCGTATTTATCCTAAAATGATTTTGGCTAACATCTCTGATGATTTAGCTAAAAGTGAGGGAATAAAAATTAAAAAGCAAAATTTTATTTATTTACTTTCAATTGCAGCCATTGTTGCCTTGGGAGTGAAAATTGTCGGCTCTCTTTTAGTTGGGGCACTCGTTATCATTCCGGCAGCCACAGCCAGAAATCTAAGCAAAAATTTAAAAGAATATTCTTTGGGAAGCGTAGTTCTCGGCATTTTAAGCTGCCTTTTTGGCAGTTTGCTTTTTAAAGTCACCTACCTTCCCGCCGGCCCCTTAATTATTCTCACCTCAACTTTCTTTTTCTTAATTTCTTTAATTCTTAAAAGATGAAAAAACCAAAAATAATTGTTTAGCATGGAATGTTAAACGCTCTCTATTTTTCTTATTACTAAAATCGCCAAGCCCGCCTAAATTTCTTTGAAATTTTGGTGGGCAAGTAGGCAGGGTTTTTTGTGGTATGATAAATTAAAAGGTCGTAATTATAATAAAAAATAAGAGATTAAAAAAAATGAGTAGAGGATGGCAAAACCAAAAGCGACTTAATAAAAAGTTGAAAAAGAGAGGCATTATTAAAAAAAGATCAAAGAAAAAATAATAAAAATTCGCAAAAAATAGCCGCGGGGGCGGTTTTTTGGTAGAATAAGGTAACAGTATCCCTGCCTACCGGCAGGCAGGTAGTCCGCAGAGATGTATTTTTTGCCGGAAAGTTTTTTTAAAAAAACTTTCTATGCTAAAATAATTTTTAATTTGTAGCAATTATTATGGAAAAAATTGGTATTATTACCGATGAGGCAGCTGACTTGCCAAAAGATATTATTGGAAAACATCAAATAGCAATCGTCCCGGTGAAATTAGATTGGCCGGAAATAGAAAATTTACCCGGTGAAAACACTTTCCAGAAAATGAGAGAGGCAGAAAAAAAAGGAATTAAAGGTTTTGGCAAAACCTCACAGCCCTCACCAAAGGATTTTTTAGATAAATATAAATATCAACTTGAAAGGTTTGATAAAATTCTCTGCATTACTCTCACTTCCAAGCTTTCTGGAACTTACAATTCTGCAATTCAGGCAAAAAATTTTTTAGAAATTGATAAACAGGGAAAGATTTTTATTATCGACTCTTTAAGTGCAAGTTCCGGGCAGGCCCTTTTAGTTTTAAAAGCGATTGATTTGATTGCCGCCCAAGAGGGCGAGCCTCGCTCGCCTCGCTTCGCAGGCGAAGCGGGCCACGAAGGGCGGGAAAGCGGTAAGGGAATTGAAGAAATTACGCAAGATTTGGAAAAATTTGTCCCCAGAGTTCAGACTTTTGTAGTATTTGAAGATCCAAAGTGGATAGAGGCTTCAGGTAGAATACCCCATTTGCTAGCCAATGTAATAAGAAGTTTAATGAAATCAGAAATTCGACCAGTTTTGACTTTTAAAAAAGGAAAGCTGGTATTAGCTGGTTTCAAGGCTCACGCCAAAGATGTGCCGACCACTCTTTTTCAGCAATTTGAAAAAACAACAGAAAAAACAAGAAAACAAAGGAAAAGAATTAGAACGGTTATTACCCACGGCGATAATTTGGCCGGGGCTCAAAGATTGAAAGAAATGGTTGAAAAAGAATTCGAGAATACCGAAGTAGCTTTTATAAATATCATCAACAATGTTGTTGGCGCCCCAGCCGGCCCAAATGCCCTGACTCTTGCCTGGTGCGAGATTTAAAAATTATATTTTTTGGACCTAGATAGCCATGCGGTAGGCATCCTCGCCATCTCGATAGTAGCTCTTAATAACCTTGGTAATTTTAAAGCCCAAATTCTGAAAAAAAGATGCGGCTTTTTTATTGCTTGACCTCACCTCGAGAGAGGCTTTTTTTAATCCCTTTTTTTTAAACCTGTTCAGCATAAAACTTACCAATTTTTTACCAATGCCTAATTTTCGGTACTTCTTATCTACTGCCAAAGAATCAAAATCAATCGCTCCAGCTTTATTATAGGCGATAACATAGCCGACGGTTTTGTCGGCTAATTTTGCAACCAGGAAATCATTGGGGTGCTTTTTGGAGAGGTTTTCCAGCCTTCTTTTAGAATAAGCGCCTTGCTTAAAAGAGGCCTTTTCTATCTCAATAATTTTATCAATGTCTGAAGGTAAAAATTTTCTGATGATTAATTTACTTGCCATATTGAAAGAGGGGGATGGCTTCAAACAAGCGGCTTTTCCATTTATAGTTGTTTTGGAGAAAGTCAATTTTTTTCATTCCTAAATTAATGGCATCGTCAATTTCCAAAAGATTGACAAAGTTACCGATGCCGGGAAATTCGGCGACATTGTAGCCGCATTTGACGGTATAATAGGTGCTATTTAAAAGACAGATCAGGTCAACACCGGCTATTTTTTCTCCTATTTTAACTGTCATCATTCTAATCTGATAAGACTTGCCGGCCAATTTTATTACCTGCTGGAAGGTTTCGATTCTTCGGGGATCTTCCCAGTCGGCCTCTTCTCCTTTTTCACTGAACCTTTTCTTGGCCAATGTTATCAGATGAGCAAGGTCAGAAAACTTGTTGATGATGATTTGGGGATTTTGCCTTCCAATTCTGCGGTAGTCTTTTCTCAAATCGTGTCTGGTGTTTTTCTTTAAGGTCATCAGATAATCCTCAAAATTTACGATGTTTTCTAGATTCAAAATGTACTTAGATTCATCTGGCTCAAATTTAACCTGGTTTCCCACTAAATTTACGGATTCCTGTGAAATGGCGTTAAGGAAAAGAGGTGAAGGGGCAAGTTGAAGCAAAAGAGGGATGTACTTGGGTTCTTTGCTAAAAAACCTGACCTCTTCCTGCCAGGGGCTGCCAAACCAAACATATTTTTTTTCATCTTCATCAAACCAAAGAGGCAATAAAGCCAAATTTTCAGTGGGGGATTTAAGTAAGAGAAAGTGTGGTTGGAAGCGATAGCCAAGGTAAAAAGCATAGCGGAACTCCCAGGTATCAAAAAGGGTCTTTTGGGGGGAAAGTTCTTGCCACAAACTGAAGCATTTATTAATATCAGAGACAACCTCCAATTCAACAAAAAAAGAACCTGATTTTGACAAAGGTTCCACCTTGACGAGTTGGTTGTTTTCCCTTTTGAGAGCCAAACGAGTCGGGCTACTTGAGCCCGGACTATCTGGAGGTTCCTCGTTTTCTTTGATCCCCACGGTTGAAGATTGTTCGGGATGGTTTGATTCCCTAAAAATATTCATTTTGGTACTAAAAAATAGTTTAGTATCTTTAAGAAGCTCTGTCAAGACTTGACGCTTTTCAATTATCAGATAGAATAAAAGCGTGAAAATCAAAGAGAGTAAAAATTTAATATATACCAAAATTCCCCCTGAGTATTTTGAAGTTGTTGAGAGGGCTGAGCCGGCTAAATGCATCCTCGTCAGCTTTACCAGCGAAGATGATAAATTAGAACTTAATTTCAAAAATGGAACTCATGCTTTCTTAAAAGCGAAGAACTCTCAGGGAGGGTTAGAGATAGACAAAATTGAAGCGAAATTGGAAAATTTTATTGGTAAATCTTATGAAGAAATTTTAAATGCCGACTTTTAACTAAAAAGCCCAAAAACCGAAGGCGGCAAGAAAAAGTAAAATTATGTTCATCATATCCTCCCGCCTTCGGCGGGCCCCTAAGTCAAAATAAAAAATGCTTGCTCTAACCGATGAAAATTTTGAAAGAGAAATTTCCTCTTTAAGGGAGCCAGTTTTGGTTGATTTTTGGGTTTCTTGGTGTTCGCCCTGTTTAATCCTCGGGCCAATTTTAGAAAAATTAGTTAATG
>Ga0210034_1002781_pt1 | contig 13160 bp, 10 predicted proteins | sample CryGeymeta201505_FD_185466 | JGI IMG/M metagenome (GOLD analysis project Ga0210034, IMG submission 185466) | Groundwater microbial communities from Crystal Geyser aquifers in Utah, USA - Crystal Geyser metaG 2015-05 (SPAdes) (version 2) | ecosystem: Environmental > Aquatic > Deep subsurface >... | reverse complement strand
CGCAACCCCTCGCCACCGCTGGCAAAGGAGCCCTCACCATGATCCCGAGCGAACTGTTCCTCGACCCTGCCGAGGCAGCGCTGCCATGAACTTCCTTTTTCGCCTTCTGCATCCACTGACCCCCTGACCCAATTACACACTTAACTCCGCCCACCGCCCCCGCTACGCTCCACCCATGCGTATCTGCGGCCAATGGTTCTCTACCGAATTGATGCACGACCTCCAGACGGCGGTCGTGCGCGACCCGACGATCAGTCGGAGCGCGCTTGCCCGCAAGGTCTGCGAACGGCTCGACTGGAAGCGGCCGACCGGGCAATTCCAGGAAGCCGGCGCGCGCAAGGCGTTGCTCCTGCTCCATCGCAAAGGCGCGCTGCGCCTGCCCGAAGCGCGCCCGTCGCCGCCCAGGCCGACGCATCGCCCGCTGCCCGCCGTCCTTTCCCCCCTCGAAGCCGATCTGTCCGCCCTGGGGCCGATCGAACTGGTGCAGGTCACCGACGCGCTCACGCCTACCTACCGCAGCCTCATGGCCCATCACCCGCTGGGTGACAAACCCCTGTGCGGGGCGCAGCTGCGTTATCTCATCCGCTGCGAAGCGGGCTGGCTGGGCGCCTGCGCCTTCCAGTCGGCCCACTTCGCGCTGGCGGATCGGGATCAATTCATCGGCTGGAACGAGACCGCGCGCCGCGCCAATCTGGGCCGGGCCGTCAACCACGCCCGGTTCCTCATCCTGCCCTCGGCCAAGGTGAAGAACCTCGCCTCTCACGTGCTGGGGAAACTGGCGCAGTGCGTTCCCGATGACTGGCAGGCCCGCTACGGCGTGCGCCCGGTGCTGATGGAAACCTTCGTCCATCCCGACTACGGCGGCACCTGCTACCGCGCCGCCAACTGGCTTGAGGTGGGCACCTCCGCCGGCCGGCGCGACGGCGTGAAGAAACGCTTGTTGCTCTACCCCCTGAGCCCGGACTGGCAAGCGCAGCTGCGACACACCCAGGCGGTTGCGCCCAGCCAACGGCCAGCCCAGTTCGCGCACTGGGCCGAGGAAGAGTTCGGCGCGCTTCGCGTGTGGGACGAACGGCTCAAACGGCGGCTGTATCATCTGGCCGATGACGCATTCAACCGATCCGAAGGCAGTTTGCCCGAACGCGCGCAAAGCTATGCCGAGACCATGGCGACCACCCGTTTCATGAAGAATCCCAAGATCAACATGCAGCTGATCCTGGCCGCCCATCGCGAGGCCGCCGTCGGGCGCTGCCTCAAGCACCCGGTGGTGCTGGTGCCGCAGGACACGACTTATCTGAACTACAGCGCCCAGCAGGCCACGGAAGGGCTGGGGCCGATCGGCACCAAAGCCGATGGCCCGCAAGGGCTGGTGCTGCACAACGCCCATGCCTTCACCCCGACCGGCACGCCCCTGGGCGTCCTCGACGCCAGTTGCTGGGCGCGCGATCCGGGGCAGCACGGCCAAGTGCGCGCGCCCGATGAACGGGAAAGCCTCAAGTGGATCGATGCCTACCGGTCCCTCTCCGAGATTCAGCGGGCGCATCCTGAAACGATGTTCGTGAGCGTCTGCGGCCGCGAGGGGGATTTCTTCGATCTGCTCGCCCTGGCGGCCCAGCCGGGCGGGGCCCGGCTGCTGGTGCGCGCGGAGGCGTCGCGGCACATGAAGGTTTCCACAGGGAGCACCGAGGCGCCGGAGTCGTTGTGGGATCTCATGGGCCGGCAACCCTGTGCCGGCGTCAAGAAGCAGGCGCTGCCCAGGCAGGGCTCTCGCCGTGCCCGGGAGGCGCACCTCGAAGTGCGCTTCAGCCCGGTGACGCTGCATCCGCCCGTAAGCCGCAAGTCGGCGGCCCCCGTGACCTGCTGGGCCGTGTATCTGAACGAGGTCGGCACGGTGCCCCAGGAGGAAAAGCCGGTCGAATGGATGCTGCTGGCCACGGTGCCGACGACGAGCCTGGAGGAAGCCTGCACCCGGGCGGACTGGTATGCCGTGCGCTGGGGGATCGAGGTGTTCCATCGCACCCTCAAGAGCGGCTGCAACATCGAGAGCCGGCAACTGGGCGCGGCCAGCCGCATCGAGAACTGCCTGGCCATCGACCTGGTCGTGGCCTGGCGCATTACCTGCCTGGCGCATTACCTACCTCTCCAGGCTGAGCCGGGATACGCCCGATGCGCCTTGCACGGCCTTCTTCTCGGAAGTGGAATGGAAATCCTTGTGCGCGGTGGAGTTCGGCAGGACCGATCCACCGCCCATCATTCCGCCGCTGGCCCATGTCGTTGGCTGGCTGGCCAAATTGGGCGGCCATCTGGGGCGCAAGTCCGATGGCGCACCAGGCGCGGAAACGCTCTGGCGGGGCTTGCAGAAACTCGATTTCGGCGTGCGGGTGTGGCGGCTCCATTACCCTCATGTCCAGGAACCTCCCGTCTGGCTGGAATACCCGGATGACTACCATGCCCCCTTCGCTCCAATGGCGCAGTCGCCGTAGCCCGGCGGGCAGTTGATGCGAGGCAATGGGGCGTGAGGGTGGCTGGGATGCGGGGGTGAACGGAGTCATGTGTGTAGCAAGGTCAGGCCGAGTATGGGTGACAGTTTCGCTTTCATCACAGCAGCTGGCGGTGTGGTTTCAGCCAGATCGGCGTGCTGCATGTTCAAGGTCTGCCGACGGGTTACGGCTATAAGATCAATCTGGCCGCCAACGACCTGACTTTCACGACCACTGCCGCTGTCCCGGAGCCGGAGAACTACCTGATGATGGCGTTGGGTTTGCTGCTTGTTGGGTTCGCGCATCGTCGCAATGCCTTGCGGGTTAAAACTAGCAATTGGAACTAAATATGTCGCCAAAAATAACAGGATTGATCGGGTTCATCATCGGACTGGTTCTGGGCGCCTTGGCTCTTTCTCTTCATGACCGTGGCCCCGCATGGAACGCCGATTTGAAGGACGCTCATGTCGCCGTATTGCTCAACAACGGCCAAGCCTATTTCGGCAAAATCCAAGCGGAAAGCAAGGGTTTCGTGAAGCTTGGCGAGGTGTTCTACGTCCAGGCCCGCGTCAACCCGCAAACCAAGGAATCGTCAAATATCTTGGTGAAGCGTGGGAAGGAAGTGCATGGCCCTTCGTTCATGCTTTTGAACACTGCGGCGATCCAGTCCATCGAACCGGTCGGCGCGGACTCACAAATCGCCAAACTCATCGCGGATGCGAAGAACAAGCCGTAGGTGGGAATGTGATTTGTCTGCCCAGCAACTGAAGGGCGCCAAGGGCCTGAAGATTTCTGTCCAGCTCGAATATCGGTTTCACTTCCAGCAACGCCTTGCTCCTCAAACCAGCCGCGCCAGTTTTTTTATCGCCAGAAACATCGGAACGGGTTGCAAGGGTGCCTCCCCGGTGACGGGATCAAGCCGCAGAAAACCGAAGCTTGCGTAGTAGCTGACGGCTTCCGGCTTTGCATCTACCAGCAGGCCGACGCAGCCAAAATCGGCGCTCATCCGGGTTGCCAACAGGAAGACGTGGCGCAACAAGGCCTTGCCAATGCCTTGCCCCTGAGCTTCTTCATGGGTAGCAAGCCGGGCCAAGCGCAATACCGGCAGCGGGTAGTTCGGCAAGCGCTTGCGCTCCGACTCGGCCAGTTTTTCGCATTCCAGATGCGCCGGGCTGACCGTGGCGTAGCCAAGAATCCACCCTTCCTCGACGGCGACATAAGTGGCGCCGATGTGGTGGCGGAACTGGTTTTGCCCGGCGAACTGCTGGAAGAAGTAATCGAACTCCGGGGTGCCGGAACGGAATTGGCTGCGCTCGTCTCCCGGGCGTAGCGCGCGGATTTCAGGCATTGCCCAGCAATTCGCGCAGAGCTGGAGTGGGTTCCGAAGTGTCGGCCAGCGCATCGGTCACGCTTTGCCAGCTTTCCGGGGTGACGGTCAGCACCGGTGGAGTGATGAACTCGCCGGGCACGGCATTGAGCGCCAGCAGGTAATGGCGCAGCGCGGTTTCAATGACGAAACCTTTCTTCAGGCCGCGCTTCTGCACGGTGGAATCAAGCAGGCGTTGAGTGTCGTCGGAGACGACGGCGGAGATTTGCATGGCTTTGTCCTAGTAAAACCTACACAAATGTAGGATAGCACGGGGACGTCAGGTTCTCGAACCAATTGGACCGTAGCCGCACTCAGAAGAAACACAGCACAGGTGGCACCGACAAGTTGCCGGCGCCACAAAGTAAAACCCCGCCGAAGCGGGGTTTTGCTTTGCGACAAACCGGGGCGTGGTTGCCAAATTCGCCCCGGCCGGGAGCAGGTAAGCCGGACTTAGAAGTCCATGCCGCCCATACCGCCCATGCCGCCGCCCATGCCCATGTCGGGGGCGCCGCCGCCTTTCTTGTCTTCCGGCAGATCGGCCACCATGCAATCGGTGGTCAGCATCAGGGAAGCCACGGAAGCGGCGTTTTGCAGGGCGATGCGGGTCACTTTGGTGGGGTCCAGCACGCCCATTTCCATCATGTCGCCGTACTCGCCGATGGCGGCGTTGTAGCCGTAGTTGCCCTTGCCTTCGAGCACTTTGTTGACCACCACGGAAGACTCTTCGCCGCAGTTGTTGACGATCTGGCGGAGGGGTTCTTCGATGGCGCGCAGGACGATCTTGATGCCAGCGTCCTGGTCGTGGTTGGCACCCTTCAGGTTGGTGATGACGGAACGGGCACGCAACAGAGCGACGCCGCCGCCCGCCACGATGCCTTCTTCAACGGCGGCGCGGGTGGCGTGCAGGGCGTCTTCAACACGCGCCTTCTTTTCTTTCATTTCGACTTCGGTCGCGGCACCGACCTTGATCACGGCAACCCCGCCAGCCAGCTTGGCCTTGCGCTCTTGCAGCTTTTCCTTGTCGTAGTCGGAAGTGACTTCTTCGATCTGCTTGTTGATCTGGGTGATGCGGTTCTTGATGTCATCGGGAGAACCGGCGCCGTCGATGATGGTGGAGTTTTCCTTGCCCACTTCGATGCGCTTGGCGTGGCCCAGGTCTTGCAGGGTCGCTTTTTCCAGGGACAGGCCGACTTCCTCGGCGATTACGGTCCCGCCGGTGAGGATGGCCATGTCTTCCAGCATTGCTTTGCGCCGATCACCGAAGCCGGGCGCCTTGACGGCGCAGGTCTTGAGGATGCCACGGATGTTGTTGACCACTAGGGTGGCCAGCGCTTCGCCATCGACATCCTCGGCGATGATCAGCAGGGGCTTGCCGGCCTTGGCGACCTGTTCCAGCACCGGCAGCAGATCACGGATGTTGGAGACCTTCTTGTCATACAGGAGGACGAAGGGATCTTCCAGCACCGCCATTTGCTTGTCGGCGTTGTTGATGAAGTAGGGGGAGAGGTAGCCGCGATCGAACTGCATGCCTTCCACCACGTCCAGTTCGCTTTCCAGGCTGGAGCCGTCTTCCACGGTGATGACGCCTTCCTTGCCGACCTTGTCCATCGCGCTGGCAATGATGTCGCCGATGGAGGCGTCAGCGTTGGCGGAGATGGCGCCGACCTGGGCGATTTCCTTGTTGGTGGTGCAGGGTTTGGAAATCTTCTTCAGTTCCTCGGTGACGGCGGTCACGGCCTTGTCGATGCCGCGCTTCAGATCCATCGGGTTCATGCCGGCGGCGACGAACTTCATGCCTTCGTTGACGATGGACTGGGCCAGCACGGTGGCGGTGGTGGTGCCGTCACCGGCGATGTCGGAGGTTTTGGAAGCCACTTCCTTGACCATCTGCGCGCCCATGTTCTCCAGCTTGTCCTTCAGTTCGATTTCCTTGGCCACGGACACCCCGTCCTTGGTCACGGTGGGGGCGCCGAAGGAACGATCGAGCACCACATTGCGGCCCTTGGGGCCGAGGGTCACTTTGACCGCGTTGGCCAGAACGTTGACGCCGGCCACCATGCGGGCACGGGCGGAATCACCAAAACGTACGTCTTTAGCTGCCATTGTTTGAATCTCCTTAATGGGTTGTAGGGGTTGTGGGAGAAATTAGTTCTCGACCACGCCCATGATGTCTTCCTCACGCATCACGAGGAGTTCTTGGCCCTCGACCTTCACGGTCTGGCCGGAATACTTGCCAAACAGAATGCGATCGCCGACCTTGACGTCCAGAGCGATGTGCTTGCCCTGATCGTCCTTCTTGCCGGTGCCGACGGCGATGATTTCGCCTTGATCGGGCTTCTCGGCGGCGGTGTCTGGGATAACGATTCCGGAAGCGGTTTTGCGCTCTTCTTCCATGCGCTTGACGACGACGCGATCGTGCAACGGGCGGATCTTCATAACTTTCCTCCTAACAGGATTCCATGTTTAACAGGGGGCCAAAGGAGGCGGCACCAACCAGCGTGATTAGCACTCACCTCCAGCGAGTGCTAATAGTAGGGATGGGACAAGGCTATTTCAAGTGTGCCTGTGGAGAAATAATCCTAGAAACCTCAGTTGACCGCTCCTTGCCCCTCGTGAGGCCGCATGGGTGCTGGCGTTTACGCCTCCGGAGACGATCACCCATTGGGTGGCGCCGCTACGCGCCCGATTGCACGGTTTTCGGGCTGCCTGGCGGCGTTGCTCCTGATGAAACTCCTAAGCGAAGGACTAAGCCGCCAAAAGACGGCGGCCAAGTCCCTGCTTATCCTTGCGGGGCCAGCCCCGCCGCGTCGTCGCGCCTTGCCAGGCAGCCCGAAAACCGCACACTCGGGCGCGTCCAACTGAGGTTTCTAGGTTGAACACCCGTTTCAAGTTTCCAGCAACCCCAGCCCCAACCCCACGCCAAAACCGTTGATGTCGGTCCCCGCCGCGCCCAGGCCACCCTTGCAGCGGCTAGCGGAAAGGTCGACATGGAGCCAGGGGGTGTCACCGACGAAGCGTTTCAGGAACAGCGCGGCAAGGAGGTGGTCGGCCTCGCCATCGAGCGTGCACTGCTTGACATCGGCCACGCTCGAATCGAGCGCTTCGTCGTAGTCCTCCGGCATCGGGAAGGCCACCACCCGCTCGCCGCAGGCCAGCCCCGTCGCCACCGCGCGCGCGGCGAGGTCATCACGGTTGCTGATTACCCCACTCATGCGCTCGCCCAGGGCCACCGCCATGCTGCCGGTAAGGGTGGCGAAGTCGATGATCATCGCCGGTTTTTCTTTCGCCGCCAGCGCCAGGGTATCGACCAGCACCATGCGGCCCTCGGCGTCCGTGTGGACGATCTCGATGGTCGTTCCGTTGAGCGCCGCCACCACTTCGTTCTGGGTGTAAGCCTCGGGCGAAAGATGGTTTTGCGCGATGGCCAGCCAGACGTCCAGCTTCACCGGCAGCTTCAGGCGCGTGGCGGCGAGCAGAATGCCCAGCACCACCGCCGAGCCGTTCATGTCGTCATGCATGTTGTTCATGTAGCGCGCCGGCTTCAGGTTGTGCCCCCCGGTATCGAAGCAGATCCCCTTGCCGACCAGGGCGGTCGCTTTGCCCTTGCCGCCTTGGTATGACAGCCGCACGATGGCCGCATCCGCATGCCCGCTGCCGCGCGCCACCGCCAGGAAAGCACCGGCCTTGAGTTTCTTCAAGCGCTTGATGTCGTATTCCTCGATCTCCCAACCGGCCTTTGCCGCCAGGGCGCGGATGCGTTCGCGGTAGCTCGAAGGTGTCAGCAGGTTGGGCGGCAGCAGCGTGAGTTCGCGGCACAGGCTGTTGCCCTCGGCCAGCGCCCGTTCGCGTTCAAGGTCGAGGCCGGCGACTCCATGCAAAACGAGGTGCTTGAGCGCTTGGGGCGGCTTGCCACGCTTCCAGACCGGCATCGGTGTGCCGTTCAGCCAGGCGACATAGGCCGCCGCCCGCGCCGCGCGTTGGCAAAAATCCTCATCACCGAAGCAGGCGATTTCGATGTCTTTCGGCTGTTCGTCGAGCAAGGGCTTGATCGCCTGGCGCAAGGCGCTGTGCCAGGCGAAAACGGGTTTTTTCTCATCCAGCCGCAACCACACCGAAACACAACCGCCCGACAATTCCAGCGTCAAAGCCTGCTTGGCCAGTTCCTCCGTCTTTTTGCCGCGTCGCCGCAAGGCTGCCTCGGCGGCTCCCTGTTCCGGAGCCCCATGCCAGCCACTGCCGGCGGGGAGAACAATCAGGAGATGGGTGGTTTTCTCGCCGCGCGCCGACAAAGGCGCCGAATTCAGGGTCAACCGTGCTAATTCGCGCATCTTGTTCATTAGCCACCTTTAATATTAAGAATACCAATGCTTTGTATTGATAAATTGACCCTAAAGGGCCACGCCACGATAATTCGCGGCCTTGTTTTCACCGCATTGTTCCACGAAAACAGACCTCCTCGCCCAAAGGCAGAGGGGCGCGCTTGTACCTATGGAGAGATTGTTCATGCCGAATTCCATCCCCGCGCACGAGCCGGCGCATTTGCCGGATAGCGACCCTCAGGAAACCCGCGAGTGGCTCGATGCCCTCGCCGCCGTGATCGATGAAGAAGGCGTTGAGCGCGCGCATTACCTGCTGGAAAAACTGGTGGACAAGGCGCGCCGCTCGGGCGCCTACCTGCCCTACAACGCCACCACCGCCTATGTGAACACCCTCCCCGCACATAGGCAGGAGAAGCATCCCGGCGATGTGGCGATGGAAGGCCGCATCAAGGCGTTGATCCGCTGGAACGCAGTGGCCTGCGTGATGCGCGCCAACGAGAAGGCGCCCGGTGTGGGTGGCCATATCGCCAGCTTCCAGTCCTCGGCCACGCTGTATGACGTCGGCTTCAACCACTTCTTCCATGCCCCGACCGCCGAGCACGGCGGCGACCTGGTCTATTTCCAGGGCCACTCCTCACCCGGCATCTACGCCCGCGCCTTCCTGGAAGGCCGCATCAGCGATGAGCAATTCGGCAATTTCCGCCAGGAAACCTCCGGCCACGGCATTCCCTCCTATCCGCACCCCTGGCTGATGCCGGACTTCTGGCAGTTCCCCACGGTGTCGATGGGCCTCGGCCCGATCACCGCGATCTACCAGGCCCGCTTCCTCAAATACCTGCACGACCGCGGCATTGCCGACACTTCCGGGCGCCATGTCTGGGCCTTCCTCGGCGACGGCGAGACCGACGAGCCGGAGACCCTGGGCGCCATCACCCTGGCCTCGCGCGAGAAGCTGGACAACCTGATTTTCGTCATCAACTGCAACCTGCAACGCCTGGACGGCCCGGTACGTGGCAACGGCAAGATCATCCAGGAACTGGAGGCCGCCTTCCGTGGCGCCGGCTGGAACGTGCTCAAGGTGATCTGGGGTTCCTACTGGGATCCGCTCCTGGCCATGGACAGCAAGGGTCTGTTGCAGAAGCGCATGGAGGAGTGCGTGGACGGCGAATACCAGAACTTCAAGGCCAAGGGCGGCGCCTACACGCGCGAGCATTTCTTCGGCAAATACCCCGAGTTGAAGGAAATGGTCGCCGCCATGTCGGACAACGACATCTGGCGCCTGAACCGGGGCGGCCACGACCCGCACAAGGTCTACGCGGCCTACGCGGCGGCGGTGAAGCACACTGGCCAGCCGACGGTGATCCTGGCCAAGACGGTGAAGGGCTACGGCATGGGCGCCTCCGGCGAGGCGCAGAACCCCACCCACCAGGCGAAGAAGATGGCCATGGAAGACCTGCGCGCCTTTCGCGACCGCTTCCAGATTCCCATCTCCGATGCCGATCTGGAACATCTGCCGTTCTACCGCCCGGCCGAAGACAGCCCGGAAATGCAATATCTGCATGCCCGCCGCGCGGCGCTGGGCGGCTACGTTCCAACCCGCAGGAGAAAATCCGAGCCCCTGCCGATTCCGCCGTTGTCGGCCTTCCAGGCCCTGCTGGAAGCCACCGGCGAGCGGGAAATTTCGACCACAATGGCCTTCGTGCGCCTGCTTACCGCTTTGCTGCGCGACAAAACCATCGGCCGCCACATTGTCCCGATCATCCCGGACGAAGCGCGCACTTTCGGTATGGAAGGCCTGTTCCGCCAGGTCGGCATCTACTCCTCGGTGGGCCAACTGTATGAGCCGGTGGACTCCGACCAGGTGATGTATTACCGCGAGGACAAGGGCGGCCAGATCCTGGAAGAAGGCATCAACGAGGCCGGCGCGTTCTCATCGTGGCTGGCCGCCGCCACCTCGTACAGCACCAACGCCGTGCAGATGATCCCGTTCTACATCTACTACTCGATGTTCGGCTTCCAGCGCATCGGCGACCTGGCCTGGGCGGCGGGCGACTCGCGCGCGCGCGGCTTTTTGCTGGGTGGCACGGCGGGGCGCACCACGCTCAACGGCGAGGGCCTGCAACATGAGGACGGCCACAGCCACATCCAGGCGGCGCTGATCCCCAACTGCGTGTCCTACGACCCCACCTTCCATTACGAACTGGCGGTGATCCTGCATGACGGTATGCGCCGCATGTTCCAGGAACAGGAGGACGTGTTCTATTACCTGACGGTGATGAACGAGAACTACAGCCACCCCGCCCTGCCCAAAGGCGCCGAGACGGGCATCCTCAAAGGCCTGTACCGTTTGAGCGAAGGCACCAAGCCGAGTGGCGGCAAAAGCGGCAAGAAGAAGGCGCCGCGTGTGCAACTGCTGGGCAGCGGCACCATCCTGCGCGAAGTCATGGCCGCCGCCGAACTGCTCGAAGCGGACTGGGGGGTTGCCGCCGATGTCTGGAGCGCGACCAGCTTCAACGAACTGCGCCGCGAGGCCCAGGACGCGCATCGCTGGAACCTCATGCACCCGGACCAGGCGCAGAAGACCAGCTACGTCGAACAATGCCTGGACAGCACAGAAGGCCCGATCATCGCCTCCACCGACTACATCCGCGCCTTCCCCGATCAGATTCGGCCCTATGTACAGCGCCGCTATGTGACCCTGGGCACCGACGGCTTCGGCCGTTCCGATTCGCGCGAGGCGCTGCGCCGCTTCTTCGAGGTAGACCGTCACCACGTCGTACTGGCCGCGCTCAAGGCGCTGGCCGACGACGGCGTGATCCCGGCCGCGAAGGCCGCCGAGGCGATTGTGAAATACGGCATCGACGCCAGCCGGACCAACCCGGTCAACGTGTAAGGAGACGAGACAATGAGCCTCAAGGAAATCCTCGTCCCCGATATCGGCAGCTTCAAGGATGTCGAAATCATCGAGATCCTGGTCAAGCCGGGCGATAGCCTCAAAGCCGACGATTCGATCATGACCGTGGAATCCGACAAGGCGGCGATGGACATCCCCGCGCCCTTTGCCGGTACCGTGGCCGAACTCAAGATCAAGGTTGGCGACAAGGTTTCGGCCGGCACGCCCATGCTGCTGCTGGATACCGCCGGCGCGAGTGTGGGAAACCCGGTAGCCGGCAGCAGCGCGCCGGTGGTCAAATCGTTCACGCCCGCCGCCACGCCGGTGGTGGCCAACGTGCCGCCACCCTCGCACCCCGCCCCGGAAGTCCCCGCCCACATCCCGCCCAAGCATCGCCCCGACCCGGTTGCCGCCCATGCTGAATTCGCCGGTGGCAAGCCGGCCCACGCCAGCCCCTCGGTGCGCCGATTCGCCCGCGAGTTGGGCATCCACCCCGGCGGCGCCGACCTTTCCCTCATCAAGGGCAGCGGCCCGCGCGGCCGCATTCTCAAAGAAGACGTGCAGGGCTGGATCAAGGCAGAACTGGCCAAGCCCACCGGCGAAGCCATCGGCCTCGGCTTCCCACCCGCCCCGGTGATCGACTTCGCCCAATTCGGCGAAATCGACACCCAGCCCCTGTCGCGCATCAAGAAACTCTCCGGCGCCAACCTGCACCGCAACTGGGTCACGGCACCGCACGTCACCCAGTTCGACGAGGCCGACATCACCGACCTGGAAGATTTCCGCAAGTCGATGCTCGACGAAGCCTCCAAGCGCGGCGTCAAGCTCACCCTGTTGGCTTTCCTGATGAAGGCGGTGGTCAACGCCCTGCGCACCTACCCGCAGTTCAACGCCTCGCTCGCCGCCGACGGCGAAAACCTGGTGCTGAAGAACTACTTTCACGTCGGCTTCGCCTGCGACACCCCAGACGGCCTGGTCGTCCCGGTGATCCGCGACGTCAACAAGAAAGATGTCATGGACATCGCGCGCGAACTCGCGGAACTCTCGGAACTGGCGCGCGAACGCAAGCTCAAGATGGATGCCATGACCGGCGGCTGCTTCACCCTCTCCAGCCTCGGCGGCATCGGCGGCACCGCGTTCACTCCCATCATCAATTGCCCGGAAGTCGCCATCCTCGGCCTCTCCCGCGCTGACTGGAAACCGGTGTGGAACAAGGCGAGCAAGGCCTTCGAGCCGCGCCTGATGCTGCCGCTGTCGCTGTCCTACGATCACCGCGTCATCGATGGCGCCGATGGCGCCCGTTTCACCAGCCACCTGCGCCTGATGCTGTCGGATGTGCGGCGGTTGCTGCTGTAACAGTAGCGCCGGCGACTTGCCCATAACATTGGCGAACTCGCCGGCGAGGCGCCGGCGCTACACAACATCGAGACCCAACATGAGCCAACCCATTGAAATCAAGGTGCCGGACATCGGCAGCTTCAAGGATGTCCAGATCATCGACATCCTGGTCAATCCCGGCGACAGCCTCGCCAAAGACGCCTCTCTAATCACGGTGGAATCCGACAAAGCCGCTATGGACATCCCCTGCCCGCAAGCCGGCGTGGTGGAGAAATTACTGGTGAAAGTGGGAGACAAGGTTTCCGAAGGGACGCCGCTGCTGCTGCTTAAAACCAGTTTGCAGTCGACCGTGGGCAGTCAGCAGCAAAACCCTGAGCCGCCGGCTGCCCAGGCGCCTCTAGCCACTCAATCGCAAAGCGACCTGCACGCCCAGGTCCTTGTCCTCGGCGCCGGCCCCGGTGGCTACACCGCCGCCTTCCGCGCCGCCGACCTCGGCCTCCAGGTCGTGCTGGTGGAACGCTATCCCGACCTTGGCGGCGTCTGCCTCAACGTCGGCTGCATCCCCTCGAAAGCCCTGCTGCATACCGCCCGGCTGATTACCGAGGCGGAAGAAATGGCCGCCCACGGCGTCAGCTTTGGCAAGCCCCATATCGACCTCGCCCAACTTCGCGAGTGGAAGGCCCATGGCGTGGTCGCCAAGCTCACCAGCGGGCTGGGCGCCCTGGCCAACCAACGCAAGGTCACCGTGGCGCGGGGCGTCG
>Ga0210034_1002751_pt1 | contig 13252 bp, 13 predicted proteins | sample CryGeymeta201505_FD_185466 | JGI IMG/M metagenome (GOLD analysis project Ga0210034, IMG submission 185466) | Groundwater microbial communities from Crystal Geyser aquifers in Utah, USA - Crystal Geyser metaG 2015-05 (SPAdes) (version 2) | ecosystem: Environmental > Aquatic > Deep subsurface >... | reverse complement strand
CAACAACCTGAACATTTCTTACATCTTTTCTTGTAACTTTTATTCACTCTTGTAAAAGTAAAGGAGTATTTGGCTTTACAATACCAAATACTCCTTATTTTAGCCACACACTATTTTCTATTATGCCTGACATAAAAAATACCAGTTCCGAGAAACTGATATTTTTCATTGATTGTACCTTAATGGATTTTTCCTTATAAAAACATGGTGGGCCCACCTGGGATTGAACCAGGGACCAATCGGTTATGCATCCCACTTCGATTTTCATCGCCCCTTTCGGGTTCGTGGTCTGGACTATCCCTTCATCCTGAGTATCAGGATGTCCGCCATCTAGTCTCTACACCTTCCTATAAATAGGCTTGGCTCGGGATTGCCATATTTCTATAACTAGAAATGAAGGTTTCCCCGAATTTGACGGATTTTCACTAGAAAATTACTTCTCTAGTAGCCCTTGACAGAAATCATATCTTACATAATATGCGGTTATGAAAAAATCATCTAACTGCATATCTTGTTGAAAACCTTTACAAGGAAAACAAACAATGTTTTGTTCTTCTTTTTGTAAAAACAAACAACATCAGAGTTACGGAGCTCAAAAAATACGGTGACTGAAAAGAAAACTGGAGATTATTAAGTCTTTTTGAGGCGGATGTTCATTATGTGGGTATAACAAAAACATTGCTGCTCTTGCTTTTCATCATACTGATCCAAATCAAAAAGATTTCAAATTAGATGTCCGATCTTTATCGAATCGAACTATCCAGTCTATTCAATGAGAACTCACGAAGTGTATTCTCATTTGTCATAACTGTCACTCTGAGCTTCATAATCCTGAGCTCAACTTAGATTCCATATCTTAAGCCGACTGCTCTAACCACTGAGCTATAGGCCCTTGTTTTAAAAATGGTGGTGGGTGAGAGATTCGTTCCTCAATCGCCGGAGACGGCTACAGGCCAGATGACAAATCGTTGTCATCTTAAAATCGTTTCACGATTTTACCCTCTATTCGAATCTCTCAAATACTTGAGTAGATTGCAAATATGAGAACTAATTTCACTTCGCCTAAAACATGGTGGTGGGTGAGAGATTCGAACTCTCGCGACACCTTACGGCGTCCTACAGGTTTAGCAAACCCGCCTCTTCAGCCACTTGAGTAACCCACCAGAATAACTGAAAATGTAGAACCGATAATTGAGAGATTTCCCTTCAATTCCCAATTCTACATTTTCAATCTTTATATATTTTAAATGGCGGAGGAACAGAGATTCGAACTCTGGAGGACTTTCATCCTGCCGGTTTTCAAGACCGGTGCAATCGACCACTCTGCCATCCCTCCGCAAAGCTTTTTTGTCAAAGCGGGAGCATTGTATAGAAAAAGCCTGCATTGTCAAAAAATTTTGGAAAGAAGTCGCTTGCTTTTGGTCGCTTTTTTCATATTATCATTTACAAGAATGTTTTATGGGTTTTAAAATTATTTTTGAATGAATCGAGGACTGTTCGAGTTTTCAAAAAATAGCGAGTTCCTCAGAGAGTGAAAAAATTAATTTTAAAACTCTACAAGATATATATTTCCAAACATATAAAACAATGAATTCAACCAACGAAACAGGAGAGGTTATACGTCTTCAGAAGTATATGAGCCAAGCGGGTGTGTGTTCCAGACGGAAAGCCGAAGAGTATATAACTCGCGGGCTTGTTATGGTGAACGGCGAAAAAGCGACTCTCGGGCAATCGGTAAATCCAGAACTTGACGAGATTATCATCAACGACAAGGTCGTAGAAGAACGAAGTGAGCTCGTATATTACAAACTCAACAAACCTCGCGATATTATTACGACCTGTAAACAAGATGGAGAATCTTCTATTCTCGATGTCGTCGACATTCCGGAACGGGTCTTCCCTATTGGTCGACTCGACAAGGAAACGACGGGACTCATCCTCCTTACGAATGATGGACGGCTTTCCAATTATCTTATGCATCCGCGCTACGAACACGAGAAAGAATACTCCGTGGAAGTGTACGGACGAATAGAAGATAATGCACTCGAAGATATGCAACGGGGAGTTATGGTTCTCGGGAAGATGACGAAACCGGCAGAAATAAGCCGACTCAGTTCTGGAAAATTCGCCATAATCCTGACAGAAGGACGTAATCGTCAGATCCGTCGTATGGTCGAAGCAGTTGGACATACCGTCAAGAGATTGAAACGAATACGTATAGAAAATATATTGCTCGGAGATTTGGAAGAAGGAGAATACAAAGCACTGAACAAAACAGAATTGGACGGTCTTTTCAAGAAGTTGGGAATATAAAAGACTTAATGGTGAATAGGATTTTCATTTTGATGTCCATACGGCCTTGGGAAATTATCGATAATTCACTGGCTTCGTATGGACAAAAAATAAAAACCTATTTACCTTATATTATTCCATACGATTCATTTTTCTATGAAAAAACATATTTACCTGCTCACGATTTTTATCATATTCCTTTCGAGTATCACTTCTGCGTTACTCCTGTTTTTCTATATGAATATAGAAAGTAATATGACCGTTGGGCTCACTATTATGGGAATCGCGTGCTTTCTCGCGGGAAGCTCTTTTCTCACACTCCTTATATATCTTTTCAAGAATCTCTACTATCGAGGGGAAGTATATATCTCTACGATTCATTCGTCTCTCAGACAATGAATGCTTCTGACAATCGGGATTATGGGACTCGTAACTTTTTATACTCTCGGAGTATTGAATCTCAAAACCGGTGGATTATTGGTAGTTATAACTGTGTTTTTCGAGCTTATGATACAGAGTGTAAGCGAGAATTAACTTCATACGAAACACTTCTTCTCTTAATTTGGATGTTTAGTTCCAGATTTAAATAATTCGTTTTGACTTTAATAGTATTTGTGTATAATGCGTTCTTAATTTTATATCAATCTCAACTCACGTTTTATGATCGAATTTCTCAAGAAAGACATTGAAAATAATCGTTTCGAACTTACGATAGATACGGGACTTTTCAGTTCAGATATCGTTCTCAAAGCAGCGTACAATTTCCTCGATCGAGGATATTTCTTTTTCGAGCTCGATGGGAAAAAGAGTATCACTCTTCAATTCACCCCGAAAGAAGGAGTAAAAGATTCTCCAGAAACTCTCATAGGTAAATTTTCCGATGAATTATTGAGTGTGGTTCTCCGAGATAAACTCGAGAAAGACAATAAAGACATTCGTGAAAAAATCATCGGTGCAGCTATTGCGAATAGTCTGGATAGTAAAGGATTTGTCGAACTCGATACCGATAGAAAACAAGACAATATGCAAGGAAATCAGATTGATTTCGACAAAGATATCGATGAGATACTCCGAGAGATAGAAAACGATCCAGAACTCAAGATTGACGAAGCGGAAATAGAGAGAATTCTCAAGGAAATAGAAGAAGAAACTCAAAGTGAACTCTCCGTTAAGAAAACAACCGTTACTTTAGATGTTAATGCCGTCAAAAATGCTAAAAAAAAGTTTTGAAATAAATAAAAGTATCTATGGAGAAAAAAACATTCAAAAAATGATAGAGGATTTCTCAGATTTTGCTCTCGATTATAAAAATGGGATTCTCTCTATTTCATGAGAAAGTAACGAAGAAATTGAAGAAATTTTTAGAGAAAGTATGAATTATCTCATCGCTTTGTATAACGAAAACATTTAAGAAAATTTTGAAAAACTCGTTCTTTAAGCTTAAATCTCCATGCACCACGGGCGGGCAACGCCTCCTCGTTCTTCCGCCGCGGCGGATTCACTCCGGTAACACCACAAGGGTGCGCTATGGCGTCGATTTGCACTTAAATTACTTCGTTTTTGAAAAATTTTTATCTTACACCTTAGTAACGCCTCATAAATATGATGAATCTGGAAAAAATAAAAGCACTGAGAAACGATACAATCGGTTTTTTCCGTTTCAAGAAATTCGATGCTGACACGTATCTTATCACGAACGATATTGCCAAGTATTCTTTTCTTACGGGAAAAGAATTTTCTGATTTCATCGCTGGGAAACTCGTTTCAGGAGAGAAATACGAGGAATTAAAATCAAGAAAATTCATCAAAGATGCGAATTATGAACAGGATATGACGGTCGGTTTCGCGAAGAAAAACCAGTTTCTCGCATATGGTCCAGTGCTTCACATCATCGTAACAACGCTTCGATGTAATCACAAATGTCAATACTGTCATGCGGCTGTCGCACCAATGACGGCGAAAGATATGGATATGACCGAGGAAACAGCGAAAAAAGTGGTCGACACTATTTTCTATACTTCTTCTCCCGATCTGACCATCGAGTTCCAATGAGGGGAATCGCTCGTGAATTGGGATATTGTAAAATATGTCGTGGAATATGCGGAAACAAAAATGGTTCATTTGGCAAAAAATGTTACTTTTGCTCTGGTTACGAATCTCAGTCTTATGGACGAGGAAAAACTCCAGTATCTTCTCGATCACAATATACAGATATCTACTTCTCTGGATGGCGATGAAGAAACACATAATTTCAACAGAACCTTCAAAGATGGGAACAGTTTCGAGAAAGTTACCTACTGGATTCGGAGAATAAATGCAGAATATGAAAAAAGAGGATTAAAAAATAAAATTGGAGCGCTTCTCACTGTTACCAAGAAAACACTTCCGCGATACAAAGAAGTTATAGATACCTATGTAAATCTTGGTCTCGACAGTATATTTCTGCGGCCTTTGAATCCCTATGGTTTTGCTGCAGCCGATTTAGAAAAACTCGGATATGCTCCTGAGGAGTTTATTGAGTTTTATAAAAGCTCAATGGATTATATACTTGAATTAAATAAAAAATGAGTTACAATTCGGGAAAATCTCTCCGCTATCTATCTCTCGAAAATACTTACCGACAAAGATCCGAACTATCTCGATGAGAGAAGTCCATGCGGAGCATGTATCGGACAGGTTGCATATAATTATGACGGGAAAATATACAGTTGCGACGAATGACGAATGCTTGCGCGAATGGGAGACGATAATTTCCTTATGACAGAGGTGAAAGATTCTGGGGAAGCGACGTACAAGGAAATGATAGAAAGTGAGACGACGAAAGTAATGGTGCAAGCGAGTACTCTCGATGGACTGCCAGGGTACAATGACAGCGTCTACAAATCCTATATCGGAGTTTGTCCGATTCATAGTTATAAGACTAGCTGAAATCTCATCCCGAATTATTCAAAAGACCACAAGAAATTTCTCGATTACGCCGTTCTGGATTATATATTCTCCCGACTCAGAAATAATAACGATAAATCAATATTCGAAAAATGGCTCGGAATGGAGAATAATACAGTAACTAGTCAGTGTGAAGGAGCTTAAAAACAGTACAAATACATTTTTATCTCATAAATTTCCCTTTATGGAACCAAAGAAAAAACTATTTCCCAAGCTCAAGAAAAAACTTCGAGGGTTTTTAACTGACGAGAGCGGGAAGATTAGTAAGAAAGATGCTCTTGGATTGAGTGTGGGTGCTATGTTGCTTATGGGAGCGGAGGAAGTTATAGCAGCTCATGTTAATGGTTGTACCTCAAGTGTATTAGCAAATCCTGTATATGCAAACTCTCCTGATGATATTACTAATGATGCTTGAGCATCGGAAAGAAATGCAACTTGTAATACTAAATGAACTATTACAGCAACGGCAACACCATCGATATCTCATGCGAGTTGAATAGTGAATGGACACTATAGTTCAACTATTACCGCTACTGCGAATCTAAGCTGATCTGCTGGATCTTGACATAGTTCTCATGGAAGTCATGGTAGTCATGGAAGTCATGGAAGTCATGGTAGTTGTTGTTGAGGATCTTGGTAATTTTTCTATTACCAAGTATTTTTTTAAACATCAGAAATGTGGCTCTCCTTTTACTTTAAATAAAGTTTCAATTTTATGAAAAAAAATACAATAGTAATCATTGTAGTTTGATTATTAATAGGATTACTACTTGGTTATTTTATAATAAATCACTTATATAGTGGCAATACTTTATCAAAAAATAATATCTCATTGGTAAAGAATCCTAACAATGATAAAACAAGTATAGAATTTTGAAATGAATCAACTTCGATAAATATCCGATCCATAAAAGAAAAAATTCTCAAAGAGAAATATGGAAAATCCCTTTCTTTTATCAAAAATGAAGCTATAAAATCAAAGCTTTCTGAAGCATTCTTAAATGCTGAAATTTCAGAGGATTTTCTATCTCAGTCAATTGACTATGCTAGTTGAGATATAACATTTCTTCTGGAAACAAAGCAATTATTCAAGAATATTTCTTTTTACGTGAAGAAAATTAGTAATCTTGGAACAGAATCTTTAAATGCTCCTCTTTTTGATGAATATGATGCAGTTAGATATTTTATACCTCTTATAGATCTTAAGGATTTTAATAATTTTGGAATTTCCGGATCAGAAATGATCTCTTATAAGGAGATACAGAATAATTTTTTGTTTCTTAAAGATCCATTTCGATATAAAGATTTTAGCAGTCTCCGAAACGAAAATAAATCTATACTAGACTGGAAGAATGGAATTTCTATTCCTAGTTCTATGAAAGACAGCAATCCATATCTGTATTTTTTACTAACAGATATCACTAGATCTACTTTCAAAAATGAATTTCTTCAAAAAATCCCTAAAACCAAGAATGATACATACTTAATGCATGCATTTCTTGCACGATTATGAGTGGATCTACAATACTTAGATTTAGAAACTTTAGAATCAAAAGATTCATTTATAGAGTATATTATAGATGATGCAATTGATTACTGGCTTATTGATAGGACTTTATTATCACAAAAAGATTATTGTCCTGATATATTAAATCCTCGAATTTCTGAGCTATGTCTTCTCTATACACAGAATAAAATTGGAGATGAAAAATACTTACGGATATTTAAGGAATATTTGATTTACAAATTCTTATATCAAGAATAACTCTCTAAAAAGATTTTATGTATAATGAAAAGTTATTTGGTCTTAAAAAATGATTAGTTCTTAGGACTACAAATTACTGCAATCATAATTGTTTATTTTGCACTCAAAAAGAATATCTACGCAATCCAGATTATAAATTTTTGAAATTTAATGAAAATCTTCTAAATAATATTTGGGATATAATTCAGAGGAATGGGTATAATTTTATCCTCATTTCATGATGAGAGACTACTCTTAATAAGGATATTATCTCGCTCATTCAATTTTTCCAAAAAAAGTGAATCTATGTCATCCTTATGACCAATGGGTCGAATATTCATAATCTTGATATAGAATCGATTAATAGAGACATGACTATTTATGTTTCATATCACTGATTCCAAGATACCTATACTGAACTTATAAATAAAGGGGAATCTACTGAGATTAATCAAAATAAACCAACGGAATTTGAGGTAGTTTCTACCAATATAGTATCTTTACAGAAGCTATGATTCAATCTTATATTGAAGGTAGTTATTAATAAATATAATATAAGTTCCTTGGAACTTTTTGTAGAGTATATATTTCATAGATTCTGAGACTCTATATGAGTTGAGATTACTCTTATGGAATATTTGCAACATAAAGATGTGAGGAAATTATCTTGTAATATTTCAGATTTTAATACTCTCTGCGAAAAACTTTCAAGAAAATATGGGAATAGAATTACTATTGAATGATGAAAACTTTGTGATAAAGAGTACTTTTGGAATAATTATGATACAGTTTTTTGCCCTCTTACAAATAAGATCGTTTGAGAAATTAAAATAGAAAAAGATGGAAAAATTTTCTATCAAGAAAAAACAGAACCAGGAAAAGGTAATATAAAAAATGTACTTCCCAAATGTAAAACTTGTAAAAAATTTAGTATTTGTCATGGTTATGATTTCTATTATCTAAAAAAATAATTAATGTACTACCAATATAGTTTCTTGAAGAAGAAATATACGGTTGTTCTCGACCTGTCATTTAATCCACACGTTCAAGTTAAAAAAGAGCTTCAAGAAGGTTCATCTATGTTTAATAAACATCAGGAGATATTTAGTTCAGATTTAACTGAGTTTTATATAGAAAGTAATACTATTGAAAATATTCAATCAATTCTCAGAGAGAATTGATTCTCTTTCTCTATAGAATCACATATTTGGTTGCTAGAACAGTTTTTTCTCAAGAGCTCAGAACAATATAACAGACTTTATTCATTTAATTTAAAACTGAATGAATTCACTATGTATTTTTGTGTAACTAAGTTTTCTTTACTAACATCATTATTATCAGATTTATTTCAATCAGATTTATTACTCTCATCTATAAATATTCATAATTTTTGTTATTATTGAAATACAAGTGCTCAATTCTATTTTTTCAAAATAAAATATAAGAACGGCGAAATTATTCCCTCAATAGTTTTTGAATTTCACAGGAAAGATATAGATTCATTCCAAGTTTTAGTTGATTATTTAAAAACAAAATGAAACGTTAATTTGAATTTTCAGATAGAAACAAACCTGAAGCAAATGTTTACTTTATATACGAAATCGGTAATGTTTACGTTAAATTTACAAACAGGATTTATTGAAAATATTTACTTTGAGTAATTTTTGTTTTTTAAAAGATATCTGATTTACTGAAGCTACTAGTTTGTATGAACACTTTATTCAGAAATTAATAATCAAAAAAGATGAAATCAGCCTATCTTCAGATTATTAGAATCTGTAATCAAGATTGTATCTTCTGCGCTCAGCCACAAAATTGAAAGATTCTTAGTGTTCCCGAGATTATAAAACAGATGATTTTTTATAAAAAATCATCTGTAGAGAAACTCATTATAACAGGTTGAGAACCAACTTTACACAAAGATTTTTTAAAAATCGTCTGACTTGCACAAAAATTTTGATTTAAAATCATTATTCAATCTAACTGAAATCAATTTAACAATATTGAACTCGTAAAATGATTGAGTCGGTTTAAATGACTAGAATTCATTATATCCCTACACTCCCATGAAAGCGTTATTCATGATCAAATTAAAAGATCTCCATGATCATTTGAAAAAACAAAAAATGGACTTTTTTATCTTTTAGACAATTTGCAAGATGTATCAATTAAAATTGCTATAGCTATAAATATATATAATATCACATCTATAAAAGATATGATAGAATCTTTTATACAAATATTCCCTTCCGTCACAGGATTTGTACTTAATAATCTTGATGTATACAATATACCAAAAGATCAATATCATATTGTTGCTGATTTACCACAATTTGATGATAATTTCAGGGATGCTCTTGATAAAGTAATTAAGAGCGGACGAACACTTAATATAGAACGTATACCTCTTTGTTATCTGAAATGATTTGAACAATATGCAGATTCACTTGAATACATTCTTTGAAATGATATAAAGTATGCCCACTATCTTCAAGAAGATCGTAAAAGTTTTTTCTTAGATAGAGATATTCGGACTCCAGAAACTGCATATGGGAAGAACTGTCAAAATTGTGACTTAAAAAAAATCTGTTGATGAATACCAAAACTCGGTGAAATATATGATGAAAATGATCTTGAAACTCAAACACTCACTCCACATGCATTTGATATAATTTTAGAAAAATATTATAGTATCAATACATCAGTTCGTCCTAATTTATGATAAAACCAAATCTATTTCTTGTAATAAATGAGGACTGTAATCTTAATTGCAGTTACTGTAATGTTGTAAAAACAAGTAAAGAATTATCAAGAGTAGATATCGTAAAATCATTCACTTATTTTTTTCGTTTTTTTCATAAATCCAAATCCTATAATATATTTTTCATATGATGAGAATCTTTGCTTTCATGGAAAAATCTAATGTTTTCAATCTTATTTCTTAGGAAATTTGAGATAAAATCAGGAAGACAAATTACTATACAATTACCAACTAATTGAACTCTTCTTTCAGAAGAGAAATGTGAGTTTTTCCGCCGTTATAATGTCAAGGTTTCAGTAAGTATCGATTCTCTTAAGTCCGAATATCATCATAGAGATTTCTCTGGAAATATAGGTCTAACTTCGGTTTCTATTATTACAAGAAAGATTGATCTCATACGAAAATATGAGGATGTATTTAGAGTGAAGATGGTTGTCATTCCTGAAATGCTGGAATCTATGATAAGTAATTTTAAGGATATATTAGAACAAGGTATTAAATTTATTAATATACAGCCAGCGCATGGAGTTTATTGGTCTGATGAGAATATAGATATATACATTAGTAAGGTTACTCAAATTAAGTCAGATATAGCTCATCATGATGAATGTGGATCAAGTACACTCAAAAATACCGATTCAGAAACATATAAAATGAAAAAATGTGCAAAAGGTGATTCTGAAATATGCATTGATGGCTATGGTAACATATTAGTATGTGATGCATTTTTAGCTTATTCTCCAGAGGAACGTAGTCGATATGCTCATGATAGTATTTATATACCAAACTTTAATAAGGAGAAATTTGAAGCCTGAAGAGATTGGAAATATTGCAATAATACTATTATCGCAAATAGTCAATGAAAGATGGATACCAATATTACAAAATGTAAAACTTGTAATGAATCTATTTCTTGTTCCAAACTTTGTAATGCAGTTCCTATAAATTGAAGAGATCTAAATCAAAAGATTATTTTGTCCAATTTCAATCTTTTTAAAAAACTTGATTCAATTTTAAACTAATTTTTATGACTATAAATTATCAAAAGATACAAATTATTCATGCGTGTAATGATAATTGTTTATTTTGTTATGATAAATGAGATTATATGTATGGACGTGCTTCAGATTGGGATTTTTCAAAGAAAGATATTCTTGATAAGATACGTTCATCATATCGATCTGGAGAGACTAATTATATGATTTTTACAGGATGAGAACCAAGTATGGATAAGAATATTATTAATTATATTCAAGAAGCTCATGATGTCGGCTATGAGAAGATTGAACTTATTTCTAATGGAGTTCGGTTCTCGGATTATAAATTTTGTGAATCTGTACTAAAAGCATGATTGACATGATTAAATATTTCTATTCATTGACATAATTCTAAAATACATGATTTTCTCACGAGTCATACATGAGCCTTTCAAAAGATTATCATTGGACTTATTAACTTAAGAAAATTAAATTCAGAATTTGAAATATCGACATATATTGTGATTAATAATATTAACCTTCCATATATAGAGAAAATTATTGATTTGTTACGAAAATTTAAGATTAAGAAATTTGATCTTCTGCAGCTTATTCCTTTTTGAAATGTGCTATCCAATAAGTATTTATTTATTAGAGATAAAGGAATATTGGCGAATGTAATTTCCAAAATATTTGAAAAATATAAGAATACAGATATTTTCATATCCTGAAGTCATCTTATAAATCCCGCAATTTATGAATGATTCGAAGATAAAATACCTGATTTATCAAACTTATTAAGTGATATAGATAAATCATTATGAAGAGACTGGAAATGAGATTTTGAAAATATTTACTTCAATAGGTGTTATGATGGCGTCTTTTGTAATAATTGTTATCTGAATGAATACTGTTCTCAAATGGAAACAAGAAACAATCTATCCAATGATAATGGAAAGATAAATTTAAATTATTTAAATGATATATTGCCTATTTTACCAAAAACATATAAATCTTTTAAGAAAATTATTCAGAAAGTTCCGAAAAATCAGACTATAATAAATATTCCATCATGCATATCCTGAAGATCAGCATTTTTTGATAATTTTTCTTTTTATAAAGAAAAAACTTTCAGAGAACAAAACTTTTCTAATTATAACAAATGGTTTTTTAAATATTGATATCTTGTAAAATCTTTGCGATGTGAAAATTGTTCTTTACATAAAGAATGTAAGGGTGTATTAATAACTATAGTAAAGAAATATGGTTTCTCTATCCTTAATCCAAGATAATATGAAGCAAGAGATTATTATTGATATAAATATTTCCACTGCGGTTTATTTACAAATTTACTTTCTGAAATATAAACAATATCCGCTTATATTCTCTGCTTCTCAAAGTTATGATAATTACTTTCCTACAATGGCTTCTGAAGAAATATATCAATTATTGATAAAATTATTTTCATGAGTCGAAAAATACTTTGTGAGATATAATGTGCAATTAGTAGGAAAAAATAAATTATATGATAAATACATTGTATTAGAATGAATAAAAGATTTTTTTTATTTATTTTTTCAAGAGAGAACTGAGGTTTTTTTGTATGATACTATAAAACTCGATAGTAAAATTTGAAAATTAAAAACTATTCATTTTTTTCAAAATAATGTTATAAAAACTATAGATGGGGATTTTTCTGTTGTTAGTTGAGGTAATAAATTATTGTTAAATAAAAATATATCGGTAATTAATACGGATAAAATTATGGAAATATATAATATATCTACTGTTATTGATTATGTAGGAAAGTATAATTATATATATGAACTTCTTATCGAGAATTGATGTCTTTGTATTATATGACATATAAATGGTAAATTATTTATTTGAATTGAGTATTCTTCAGATAATAGAGATGAGGCAATAAAACACTGAATATCATTTTTTTCACAATATCTTCCTCATACTAATATTGATAGTATAATTAAAGAGAATAAATACCAGTTGATTCCTATAAAAATTAGTTTAAATAAATCAAAATTTTCTAATGTTAAACTGCTATGAAATGGCTTAGGTTATTTACCTCCATTATATAATTTTGGTCTTTTATTTTCTATTTGTGATGCATTTAATACATTATATTATTCGCATAAATATGTAATATATTATAGGATAAAATTATATTTAATACTTAAATTTCTACACAAAAAGAATGAAAAGTTTAATGAGAGTATTTTATTGAGTAAATTTTTGAGCAGAGAATGATTCAATCTTTCTGTAATTAAATCAAAACTTAATATTTAATAAGGTCTTGCCCAGTTGACAGAACATTTAATCTGTATAAACTGGCAATATGAAAGCAAAAAACCCACATAGAAAACAGACTCGACTTGGAATACATAAAATGTAAAACTTAATCAGGTTGTGTAGAAAAGAATTACGAGTAAAATACGCAAGTCCAGTCGCGAATTTTAACTTCATAATCCTTTTCCAGTATGCACAGCCTAACGAAGATTACTCCTTTCATCAGAA
>Ga0210034_1002716_pt1 | contig 13325 bp, 10 predicted proteins | sample CryGeymeta201505_FD_185466 | JGI IMG/M metagenome (GOLD analysis project Ga0210034, IMG submission 185466) | Groundwater microbial communities from Crystal Geyser aquifers in Utah, USA - Crystal Geyser metaG 2015-05 (SPAdes) (version 2) | ecosystem: Environmental > Aquatic > Deep subsurface >... | reverse complement strand
AACATTATGGCTCAATGATGAACAAAAATATTTAGCTAAATTATTTAATCTATAAGCCACTCAGGGTGTCCCAGTGTCGAAAACAGGACAAAATTTACAGTGTACCCATTTGCCTGCCCGGACAGATAAAAGGAAGTAGTATTATTTAATAAAAACTTTTGCTGCGCAATAATTCCGAGCGCAGCTATCACCTTGCCCTGATAATTACTAAAATTATTATATATCATAATATTCGAGACTTCATGCTTAGCAGACTGGATAATTAGTTCAAAGTTTTGGCTGCGGATTGATTTTTTATCTTGGGCGCTAATATCTTTCATAAATTCGTCTCCTAAAATTTGCCTGCATGAAGAAAATAATCCTATAAAAACAATCGATATGACAATTAAATATTTCATCTTCATTCCTGTTGTAGTTTAGATATTTAGCTTAAATCTGTTAGCTTGTTAACTAACGAAAAGTATTTGTAAATAATTTCTGATAACTTCTATTTTCTGTCGAAGGAAATGTGAATGCTGATTATATTATTTCAAAAGCGTCATCTTTTTTCTTTGTATAAAATTGTTCCCGGCTTTTAGTTCATAAATATAAATTCCGCTGGAAAGTGTAGAAGCATTGAATTTTAGTTCGTGTGTTCCGGCTGATTGATAATCGTTCACTGCCTGCAAAACTTTTTGACCCAGAATATCATACAAAGTTAAACTAATGAAATCAGCCGACGGTACATCGTACTTAATGGTTGTAACAGGATTAAACGGGTTTGGATAATTTTGATATAAATAAAAAACATCCGGTATTGATGAGCTGCCGTTTTCAACTGAAATAGCAATATCAAAGAACGAGAGAATTTTAATCATCAGATCACCGCGTATTTCTTCAGGATAAATTGTTTCGAATGGAATGCCAAGTGATACTACTTGACCGGGATAAGTTCCTCCTTCAAAATAACCGCTGTAATACACTCCTGCATAACCATACGAAGTATCGAATCCGTTATAAGTTAAGCATACGTATGCTCCGTTAATCGTTTTAACCACATCGGGCCACTGAACATTAATAGTTCCATGCGTCCCGTCATCAAAATAAAAAGAGGGCACTCCGGAAAAAATAGATGAAGCAAATGGCGTACATTGATAGTGTGTTGCCGATTGCCCGCCAGGTGCGTCTGCAACATATTTCATCTTTAAAAAATTATTAATAAAGTTTTTATCCGATGCAGATCCTTTATAATCGAGATCCCATGCTATTTCCGAACCACTGACCAATAATTTACCGCCTCCCATTAAAAATAATTTTACCTTCTCCTGCTCCTCCGTTGAAAAAGTTTCGTCAACCGTGCTTTCGTCTCCGAGTATATAGTCAACCATTATATAATCGTTCAAATTAAATAATTCGTCGGTAATTGCATCATTCGTGCACGAGTTGAATTGACCACCATCCTCATTCAAAGCGGCTGCATGCTGGCGGATAAAATTAAAACTGTTGCCCGTGGATGCTCTGTCAAATCCATTTACAACCAATATTGTATTTTCGGCGCCGGTTTTACAGGCAAGCACTTCAGAATCGGCGGAACTGCCGAGTGAATTGACTGCTCTTAATTTAATATAATAAATTGTGTGCGGGTTTAAATTATCGACAGTAAAGTTGTTTGATGAAATAGAGAGAGGCTGATTGAAATTAATTCCATCACTGCTTCCGTATACCAAATAACTTTCTACTTCATTGTCTTCTTTAATTAAAAAACGAATTTTATTTATTCCCTCACTTTTTATCCCAAAGGATTTTGGTTTTGTAGGAGGAGTTGCGGTTGAAATATACGTTGGTTGAACCATCGCTCCTGTTTCATCGCTTAAAACTTTGTATAGAATTTCGTCCGATAAAATTTGGTTTATTTTTTTTACCGCTCCATCAAGTAAAAATTCATTGTTTAAAAATCTTATCCCGTGGCTGTAATCAACATAAGTATTAACATGAATATTCGTTAACGGCTGTATCGGCTGCCCGTTTAATTGATGCCAACCATAAATAGTAACGTGATTGGGTCTCGTCGGATCAATTATTTTATTGCTCAACACAACATCTTTTTTTGTTCCGCCGGTTAGTTGCCCGTGCACTCCGCCGGCGATAGCAAACTGACTATCGATAGCCGTATTATGCTGAATAAATTTAGGGACAAGTTCATTTTGGTTTCCGATCGGAGTATAAGTTACAGGTTGGAGTTTAACTTCACAGTTGAGATAAATATTATCAACGAGCTTACGCGTCGGCATTATGGCTCCAAATAAATCGGCAAGCCGCTGAGCAGTTATTGGTCCTATCGGGATGCGGCAGTAATCACTGTCGGAACCGATCGCAAGATAATCGGGCAAAACATCATACTTGATTATATGCGAAACACCGTTCGCATCAAGAAAAGTTGTTTCGATTTGTTTTAACGAACGCAAAAAATTAGGGATATTCCCGGTTGAAATTTCATTATAAATTTGATCTTCGCGCTGAGCAAACGTCATACTTAATACATACTGCATGAACTCGGAACCTGTTTTGGCGTTGGGATTTCTCGGCGGAATTTTAAGCTGAGAAGGATTATTTACATTAATTTGTATCCATTGAGAGTATGCGCGCGAACCGTAATAGATATATCCCACGCCTTCATCCGGTGTGCCCGAAACCATCCCTTGAATATGTCCGTTTTTTTCAACCTGAACTGTGTGTAAAATTTGCCGCAGCGGATTTTTTTTTAGTATAAATTTAATTTTGCCGTTTAGAGCTGTGTGTTTTATAAACTCATCATCCTCTTCGTTTGTAAAAGTGAAAAATTGAGACATATAATTTTTCATAATTCTACTGCGATACCATGTGCCCCCGGTTGGCGAAACAATCGGCTGCCCGTTGTAGAGAGCAACGCTATCGTTGTAGGCAATAACGCTAAGATAATTGTCGCTTGACGCATTCAACCAGTTTATAATTTTGTCACCGTAGTTATGTTCGTAGCCGTAATTGCTGTCAAGAAATGAAATCCGTTTTACGTAAGATGGAATTTGCGTAAACGCATCAAGAAAACTGAATGTAAATCTTCCTCCTCCACTGTGACCGGTTAAGACAACAAAAGGATCGTATTGCTGATAACAAGATTTTAAATATTCTACAAGATTTTTAATAACCGCCGCGTGATTAGAATGCGCGGCTTTCCATGCAGGCCAGCTTTTTTGTGATGTTTCAAGATATACTGATACCACGTTATAATCTTCCACTTGCTGTCTTAAAAATCTCGTCTGTGCACCTATATGCTGAATATCAAAATGCCAATCATCCCCCGGTTCTAAAATTTTTCCGACTGTTTGCTCAATCGTGTTTCCGTTTGGAAGTGCATACAACACAAGCCCAATTGGTTTTGCCGGATCAAACTGAAAAGGTGATGGAGCGTTTATATGAACACGTATTTCGGGTTGATATGCAAACGTAACTGTTTGTTCAGAAAAATATGAGCTCGGAAATAATCCGGGGAGAATCGTCTGTGGAAAAGCTAAAAGGCTAAATAAAAACACCAGGCTAAGTGTAGAAATTAGTTTCATCATAAACCTATTTTTATGTTGAACCTAATTTAATAAGAATTTGTGAATTGAGGAATTCGTGAGAATACAAGAGGACTTGAAATCTTATTTGTTAATTCAGTCTAAAAAGATTTTTTTAAATTATTCAATTTGACCGTATTAAGGAAATTCAAGAGTAAAGCCACGAATTTCACTATTTGTCACTAATTTCTAATAGAAATTCCCATAAACAATTAGTATAATTAACGGTAAGAAAAATCTAGTTTTTTCTAGAGGGCGATGAAAAGGATATCGTTTTTAGAGAGAACTAAATTATAATTTAAACCATAGTCAGAGTATTATTTTCCCAAAGTTAAACAAGAAATTTAACGCTGTGACCAACTAATAATTCCCTTTTTACTTTCAACTTTTTAATTTCTTAATGTTACTTCCCGAATGGCTTTTCGATATACTGCCTTGCCATTTCACGCGACCGTCCATATTCCCTCATTTCAAGAAGCGCATTATAGTATTCGAGAGCTTTTTCTCTATCTTCCAAAGAATCGTTTACCATTCCAAGATATAGATACGAATTGATCACAAAACCAGATTCTTCTTTCCCCTTATCAAGAGTTTTAGAATAATCAACACACTTCTCTAAAAAATATTTTGCTGAATCAAGTTCGTTTGTATATCTATATTGCATTCCAACGTAATATGTAGCTTCGCGTTTAGCATTAAGGTTGTTGTAACCGGGTTTATTATCCGCGGCTTTTTGTAATAGATCTTTAAATACTAAAGAAGAAATAGCGTAGTTTCCCATCTTTGCGGCAATTCTTCCTTTCCATCTTTGAAACGTTGGATTATCGGGAAAGTCGGCTCGAAGCATGTCGGTATATTTGTCAGCCATAAAAGGATTATTCTCATAATTATAATAAAGAGTAACAAGAAAATATCGAGCTTCAAATTTTGCATACTTACCATTCATTGCGGTGTTAGTAAGCTGTTCAATGCCTTTGTTTTTATCGCCGTCAGGGAAAAATATCATCAACGGTTTTAGAATTGGATATTGATCAGGGATAACGTCGGCATAATAATTATATATTCCGAAGCCGAGTTGGACATCCAAATTATTTGGATCAAGAATCGAAGCCTGTTCAACAATCGGTAATGCTTCGCGCCCGTCATCAGCAGCTTTAATCCAGCTTTCGCGGTATGCGCGCAATCTCCCCCTAAAACCTATTGCACCGCCTTTGAAGAAAAGCGCATCAACATTATCAGGGTCATCATCTAAGATTTCATCGCATTGAAAAATAACATCTTCAAGTTTCTGGAAAAATATATCATCTTTATCTTCATTGTCGAGATCGAGAAGAATTTTCCACCAGTCAATCATCGCAAGAAAAAATCTACCCGAAGGATGTTTTGGATAATCAGCAATTAAAGAGCGAAAAGTAACCGCGGCGCTGTCGAATTTAATATCGTAAATTTGTTTAATCCCCTTCATCACCGTAATATCAAAATCGCTGCTTTGCGGAAAAACCGGGTTTATAATTAAAAACGTAATTGCTATAATTAATTTTTTCAAATTTTCACCAAAATAAGTTTATAAAAAAAGCGGAGATAACGACTCCGCCTTATACAATTCAGTTACATCAAAAGTTGCATCGCAATGTTAACCTTTGTTAGAAATATATTTTATCCATTAAATATTTGGCAATCTGATCAATGCTAACTCTAACTTGCGCCATTGAATCACGTTCTCTTAGCGTTACTGTTTGATCTTCAATGGTTTGAGTATCAACCGTAATACAGAACGGCGTGCCGGCTTCATCCTGACGGCGGTATCTTCTTCCTACCGCGCCTTTATCATCATAAAAAACTTTGAAATTGCGGCGAAGATCGGTTTCAATTTTTCTTGCTATTTCGGGCATACCGTCTTTATTAACAAGCGGAAATATTGCCGCTTTTATTGGTGCAAGTTTCGGATGAAAACGAAGAACTGTTCTTGTTTCATCTTTCACAAGTTCTTCATCGTAGGCGTCAATTAAAAATGCCATAAACGAGCGGCTTGCGCCAGCCGATGTTTCAATTATGAATGGTACAAATTTTTCCTTCGATTCTTCATCAAAATATTTTAATGCCTTACCGGAAAATTGTTCATGCCTGCTTAGATCAAAATTAGTTCTGTTGTGTATCCCTTCCATCTCGCCCCAGCCGAAAGGAAATTTATATTCAATATCCGTAGCTTCTTTAGCATAGTGAGCAAGTTTATCAGAGGGATGATCGTGGTAACGTAAATTTTCATTTTTCATTCCAAGCGAAACATACCACTGAAGCCGTTCGTTCTTCCAGTAGTCATACCACTTTTTATCATCGGATGGTTTTACGAAGAACTGCATTTCCATTTGTTCAAACTCGCGCGTTCTGAAGAGAAAATTTTTTGTATTAATTTCATTTCTGAATGCTTTGCCAATCTGCGCAATGCCAAAAGGAAGTTTCTGTCTTGATGCACCCTGTACATTTAGAAAATTTACAAATATTCCCTGCGCCGTTTCCGGTCTCAGATATACAATGGCGCTTGAGTCTTCGAGCGGACCGATAAAAGTTTTAAACATCAAGTTAAACTGACGCGCGGCAGTAAACGAATTCTTTGTTCCGCATTGCGGGCAGTTCATCTCACTTAGCACAGTATTGCTCAAATCTTCATCTTCAATCATCAATTCAAAAGCTGCCGCCGATTTTGCGTCGCCCTGCCCTTCGGCGCTATCGAAAACGATATTAAATTTTTCGAGGATCGGTTCGCCGGCAAGTTTTTCTTTTGCTGCTTCAAGTACTTTTCTTTTTTTCTTTTCATTAACTTGTTCGGCAAGAGTATCGAGGCGAAAACGCGCTTTGCACTGCTTGCAGTCAATCATCGGGTCGGTAAAATTCTCCACATGTCCGGATGCTTCCCAAACGCGCGGGTGCATTAGAATTGAAGCGTCCAATCCTTCGATGTCATCGCGGAAAGTCATAAACTTCCACCACTCTTCTTTGATGTTCTTTAGCAACTCCACGCCGAGAGGACCGTAATCCCAGCAGCCGTTTAAGCCTCCGTATATTTCGCTCGATTGAAAAACAAAGCCTCTGCGTTTCGATAACGAGACAACTTTTTCCACAATATCATTCTGATTTTTTTTCTGCTTTTCGATGACTGGATCCTCCAAAAATTCAAATTTTGAGTTGCTAATATACTAAAATATGGTTTGTCGCTAAGTTGATTTTTTAATAATTCGGAGCCAAATGTGGGATAAATTCTTAAGTAAGAAAAAGTGAAACGAAATACTATTGCGCTAAAATAGTTGTTATCTCTATGAGGCTGCTGATCAATTGCAATTTAATTTTCTCATGTTCGGTGGATAGTGTTCCCTTTTTTTCTTTTACAGCATCGAGAAGAATTAATGAATTAGAGATGTAATTTAAAAGTAAAATTTTATCCCGTTTGCCGCCGCACGAAATATTTTTTTTAAGCGCATCAATATGGAACTCGACTGTTTTTAAATCCCCACGGTCAATTGGTCCGGAGACCGATGCAGCCGCACCTTCCTTTTTAATATTTTGTAAAGTTCCGAGAATTATCGGTTCTACAATATTATAAAAATCCTTGCCCTTGATATTCGCTTGCTGCGCTGCCTTTTCCGCTTCAAATAAAATTGCCGATAAAAAGTTGCTTGCCGCCACACCTGTGAGATGATAAAATATCTTCTCTTCTTTATTAAGCGAAAAAGATTTTAAGTTTATTTTTTCTGCAAGTTGAAAAAGAATTTTTAGCGCCTCTTCATCATCTGATTCAATGGCGGCGTAGCAGCCTCCAAAATCAACAGCACGTTTAGAAGGGAAAGTAAACATGATATGAAATGATGCTGTTAATGCGCCTCTTTCTTTCAATTTAAAAAGCAACAATGAGTTATACGTGCCGGAAAGATGAACAAATAATTTATCGTCGAGCGAAGCTGCGCCTGACGCAATCCGATTTGCCGTTTCTTCTATTTTGTCATCGGGAACGGTTAGCAGTATTATTTTTGATGAGAGAGGAATATCTTCAATTCTATCGGAATAATTTTTCAGATTAAAATTTACCGCCATCTCTTTCGCAGAGTTGATATTTCGGCTGATGAGTGTAGTAACATTAAGTTGATTTTTGAGAAATGATTTTATTAAAGACGACGCCACTTTGCCAGCCCCGATAAAGGCGATCTCATTATTTAGGTCAATCATTTAATCACCATAAATAACAGCCGATAAGTATCCAACAACTTCGCTGTTATCGCCGGAAACATCTCCCGAATCGGAACGGTGAAGAATCATCGACTGGTTTTTATTCATAAGCGATGCAGCTTTCATCAGCGTTATGATTAGCCCGCCGCCGCACGCTTCGCATCTTTGTTTTTCAAAATCTTCATGCAGCTGATTAAAATCAAAATCATTTATCCTTTGAGCCACTAGTGAATCAAGTTTGTCAGCTTGTTGTTTAGCATAAAAATGGGAAAGGTCGGAGCTTGCAACAATTAGTGTGTTTTCATCTGCAGCGTTCGCTATTTGTTTTGCAGTTTCATTTATTATTTCCAACGATTGATCTCCCATTACCATCGGAACTATTTTAAAATTTTTTAACACGCTTTGCAGAAAAGGTATTTGAACCTCAACCGCATGTTCACTGCTGTGCCCTTTGTCCCCGATAGATATAAATTTACTTCCTAAAGTAATTTTATTTGCCATCTCTTTATCAATCTCAACAACACCAAGCGGAGTTTCGTAAGTATTCCCATCGTAAATACAAACTCCATAAAAATATTCGCGATGACTCGGTGAAAGAATGATAACCGTTTTAAAATTTTTCCCGATGATTGAATTATAAGCATAAGCCGCTGTTGCTCCGGAATAAATATAACCGGCGTGAGGTGAAATGATTCCCAGAATATTTTGCGGTACGTTTTCCGGTTGTGAGTCAGTGAGGAGTTTGCTAATCAGAGTTTTCAGTTCATCTTTATTTGACGGATAAAACATCCCCGCTACAGCTGGTTTTCTGTTAACCGCCATAGGTTCTTCTCCTGTTTCCAATTTCAGAAAAAACTATAGCTCCGAAAACGCTTACATTAAGCAATCTTTCCTGCCATTCATAAGAGTTCATTCCGGCTTTTTCGCAAAGAGCGGTCAAAAACTGCGCAACCGTAAACTTCTGCTCAACCGCTACCTGGGGCAACAATAATCCCCGGAAAGGCGGCTCTTCCAAAATTAAACCATGCTGTCCTATAATAATATCTTCATAATCAGTAATAGGCTGCGGCGGAGTGAGGACTGAAATTTCTATATTTATATGATCTATCTCGGAAGCATCAAGCGGTGAAAATCTGGGGTCATTCTGTGCAGCCTGCTTTGCGGCATCACAAACAGTTTGATAGATTGAATTCTCGGAAGTTAAATAACCTATACATCCTCTCAGATACCCGCCCTGCGTTAATGTAACAAAAGCGCCGGCTTTTGTCAGCAAATTAGGATAGTCCTTATATTCGATGATTGGCATTGCTACTTCACCAAAGATCGAACGAATTGATTCTCTTGCTGCTAACAAAAGAATACCTTTGTCGGAATCTGTTAATTGCATAATTCTCTCACAGGCTATTATTTTATTTTATAAACTAAAAGTTTTTCTTTTTCTTTTAAAACAAAGAGATAATAATCCTTTAAAAAGAATGAGTCAGGGATATAAACTTTTAATTTTTTATTTAACTTCTCTTCAAAGATAACTTTTTCGCTATCAATTTCAACAACCTTTATTATATTTGTTAAAGTTCCATCATCCCCGGCAGTATGATAATTTGTGAACATCAATCCGTATTTTTCAACGTAATAAACATCTCCGGAGATAAAATTTTCTTCTTTTTCTTTTTTTAATATCGGCTTGTCTTCAAAACTGCCTTTAAATGGTTCGGGGAAGTTGTAATTGCTGAAATCTTTGCGTTGCTCCTCAATCATTTTGTTTACGTAAACTGCATCATTGCCGAGTTCCTTTTTAATACTGCCGTCGCAGGAGTCAAGTATAAAAAAATCTTTCCCATCAAACTTATTTTTATAAGAGTAAATCTCGCTGCCGACAGTAAACAAAAAACTCATCTCTTTGTTTGTCCATAGTATTTTTTGTTCATTAATTGAAAATGCCGTTATGCCAATGTGCCATGGCAGGTCCGGTTTTGCAAATTTGTGCAAATAGATAATATCATCTTTCACTTCTTCTATACCGAGCCAGAACTTTTCTTCAAACTGGAATTCTTTGAATACAGGTTTTCCATTTTCCAGATTGTAACAAGAAAAAAAAGCCTGTTTATTTTCAACGTCTCTTGTTTCTATCACAAGCATGTTTGTGTCCGAAATTAAAAGACGCCAGATTTGTTTTCTATCGGTAAATTCGAAATATTTTTTTAATACCGCCATGTACAAAATTAATAATTGACATAAAATTATTGGCTAATATACAAAATAGCAAAGCAAAACTTCATCGATTTCCTACTACAGTTCTTGCGAAATACGCTTTTATTCGTCCATAAAGGTTTTGGGGATATAAAGTATGAATACAATGGTTTATCTCGAAGCAGGTTATTGAAACAGTTAAGCTTATTCGCTGCTTATACAAAGATTAACGGATTAGTAGAAATACATGATTATACTCCGGTCTCGCATTCTATACTTATCTCAAATTCGGTACCCCGGAATGAATCCATTAAACGTTTTATGCTGTTTTTAATTACTCAATGTTATTTTTATTACTAAATAATTCATACCAATTTACTTTTCTTGTTGAATACATTATCGCAGCTAATATAAGAAACAAAGCGATATTTCCAATAAGTAAAGAATAATCCTGAAGCTGCAGGATTATATACATAAACCCATAAAACAAAATTAAACACACGCTAATAATTATTCCGAATATTCTGCTCGAATAAATACTTGAAGTATAAATTCCAATAATACTTACAACAAGTACGCTAGCGACTATGTATGAATAATGGAATAAGATATATTCTGAGATTGATAATAGGATCGAATAAAATATTACTAATGAAAGCCCTACTAATAAATATTGAATTGGATGTAAACCTTTTTGGCTAAATATTTCTATCATAAAAAAACTAACGAATGTTAATATTATTATCATAATTCCATATTTAGAAGTTCGCATTGTTTTTTGATATTCATCAACCGGTATCAGAAGTTTTACTCCAAAGGAACTATTATATAAATTATATTTATTATTAGACCATTCTTGGGGATACTCTCTGTTGAAATGATTTATTCTCCACTCTGCATTAAAACCACTTTCTTTTATTTCTCTTGAAGAAGGAAGAAATTCACCAAAAAAACTTGGATTATTCCATGTTGATTTCATCGAAACTTCAGTGAGTTTTCCTATTGGAATAAATTCAAGATTTTCACTTCCTTTTAATTGCAAAATAATATCGAAATAATATTTTTTTACATCAGAACTAAGTTCGACATTCGTTATAAAACCATTCTTAAAAATCTCTTGATTTTTTAACCCCGGATTTACTTCTTTATCATTGTCATTCCATTTAATGCGAACGTTTTCTTGAATTCCTTTTAAATCGGATATATTAAAAGATAGATAGCTGTCAGTGGAGTTTTTTAGTAATTCAGAAAACTTAATTGTTTGTAATTTGTCAAAATCATAAAAGCCAGTAATTCTGATTTTAGCTTTGTATAATGTTACTTCATAAATTCCCCGATACCTTGTTTCGGGAATAAGCTCTGATTCAATACTTAGATTTTCTGGAAGGAAATGAAATTTGTTTTGAGATAAATTCTTTTTACCCTCCTGGTTCGTAACCCATTTTTCACTGATGACTGATAAAACAGGACCTGCAACTACCTGACTCCCTGCCCAACTCTTATTAATTTCTTTTACTGCGCCATCACGATAACTTTGTCGCTCCGAAATCAATGATTGAATCATCGTTAAAGGAATAATAAGCAATGCTATTACAACAATGCTAAATACTATCCGGAGAGTTATTGATTTTCTGTTCATTTTTTACCTTGTTATGAATTTACAACCGAATTATTAATTACCTTAATAAACGAATCTTCAGCTACGCAGCTTAGCGGCTAATTAGCTCCGCAGAAATTGTTCCAATAATTTTGTTCTTTTAACTTTTACGTTTTGGCTCAAATAATCATCCCCCTCAACCCGAACTTCAGCAAAGCCAAACCATTTAGCAAATCTTTCAACAAATCTTACATGGTATGCAAAATCTCTTCTGTTAAATTTATACTCAGCGTTTTCCAATATATAGTCAAATGCGGGAAATGCAGAGAAATAGCTATCCGAATAAAATTTTAATGCTCTTAATTCTCCACCGTACTTTTTAAGAATATGAAGTGAGTATAAGAAACCTATTCGCCCTATATCGTTGTTCTCAAATCCGTCATTGTGTGCCCAGTTAAATTTTCGACAAAACGTTTCCAGAAAATAAACGAATATCATAGGATAATTTTCTTCCATTAAAAAATCTTTCCCCGTTTTTGTTAACGACAAACGATTGTGAACTTTTTTAGCAAGACCGGCAAGTATTATAACTATTTTTACAGTGTGAAGAATAGTCCAATCCGTCTCCGAGTGAATTTTTATTATCATCCTCTCAACAAATTCTTCTTTAGAATATTTTTTAGCATAAATATCTTTAATTAGATTGACCGGAAGATTTCCTTTTTGAGTTAGCTTGATATCGGCATCATCCAAAACTGATAATAATTCTAAAACTAATTTAAATATTGGACTTTCACTAAGTATCAATTCTTTATCCGGCAGGTTTACTTTGATCGGGCACTCATCGGAGAAAGGGAAATAAATAATTGTGTGCATCTGGTATGGTGTAAAACCATCACACTCCGGCAAAGGTGTGTCGTTGTAATTTAATATATTCATATTTAGTACCGCCTTTTATCTGTTAATCAAAGGATTTTTTGTGTCAATATGTTTTTACTTTCAACTTTTAAGTTTCCTTGCCATGCCGAAGATGCACGGAGAAATTATCCCCCCCAAGATTACGTTTTTATTTCTTTTTTTTCACCTCAAAAATTGAATCGGATATTCCCTTGTTTACTTTGTAGTTGCTATAATTAATAATCACTTTACCCGTTGTTGTAAATCCGTCTGCTTCCCCTTTCTTGTTTTTTTTCTGTCTTTTGTCCGGGTCAACATCGCCGCTTATTGTAGATGGAATATTTGTTTTATCTACATTAAAAGTAAAAACCATTTGAGAGGGCAAATGATAATTATTGTCGATGTCAGCATAGTCCATCTCAATTTTGAAAGTGCCGCTAATTTTGGTTGATGACTCAACTTTACGAATTACATAATCATTTTGATCTATCCAAAAAGTAGTTAACACTATGTCGTTGTCGTTGCCGAGCGGGATAATTTTAACCACATAATTTTTACTGTTCTTATAATTTTCTTCACCTTCATAAATTGCCGTATATTTCTTTTGAAGAAAAGAAAGAGGTGAGAAATTCAACCCTTCTTTAGGAAGCATTGCAAATTTATCCGAATCGACGTGAACCTTATCCGGTTGTTTGAAATAAATAGTTGCATTTGTTTGGGGAACTTTTAAAAATTCTACATCAACTTTTATTTTAACATCAACAACATAATCTTTCACTTGATTGAAAGTGTTTTTGGCTTTCTCAAGGATCTGTTCGGCATCTTTTTTTTGCGCCGACACAACACCG
>Ga0210034_1002707_pt1 | contig 13361 bp, 10 predicted proteins | sample CryGeymeta201505_FD_185466 | JGI IMG/M metagenome (GOLD analysis project Ga0210034, IMG submission 185466) | Groundwater microbial communities from Crystal Geyser aquifers in Utah, USA - Crystal Geyser metaG 2015-05 (SPAdes) (version 2) | ecosystem: Environmental > Aquatic > Deep subsurface >... | reverse complement strand
TTTCTCTTTCCGATTGCCATTTGGCTGTTATAACTTTTGCTTTTTCTTTTAAATCGGCTAACTGCCGAGAAATTACCTTTTGCTGCGTGCGAACAGTGGGTCTGCTTTGGTTTTTTTTGAGAGCCTGCCTGCCGGTAGGCAAGGCCTCCTTTTCGATTTCTAATTTTTGAATTTCTTTCTTTAGGTCCTCGAGCTCCTGGGGTTCCGATTCAATGTCCAATCTCAAAGAGCTCATGGCTTCATCCATCAGGTCAACAGCTTTATCCGGCAAAAACCTATCGGTAATATAACGGGCAGCTAATTGAGCGCAAGCTACCAGGGCCTGATCTTTGATTTTTACCCCATGGTGTAATTCATATTTTTCTTTAATTCCCCGCAAAATGGAAATGGTGTCTTCAATGGTGGGCTCGGAAACATAAATCGGCTGAAATCTTCTTTCCAAGGCCGGGTCTCTTTCAAGATATTTTTGATATTCTTTCAAGGTGGTAGCCCCAATTGCTTTCAGCTCTCCTCTTGATAGGGCGGGTTTCAGAAGGTTAGAGGCGTCAATTGCTCCTTCGGCTGCTCCGGCGCCGACCAGAGTATGCAGCTCATCAATAAATAAAAGATAACGACCTTGAGCCCGGTTAATTTCTTTCAAAAGGGCTTTCACTCTATCCTCAAACTCTCCTCGATATTTGGTGCCGGCCACCAGAGCCCCCAAGTCCAACCCAATAATTTCTTTTTCCTTGAGCGATTCCGGAACCTGGCCTGAAACAATTTTTTGAGCCAAGCCCTCAACAATGGCTGTTTTCCCGACCCCGGCTTCGCCGATTAAAACCGGATTATTTTTTGTCCTCCGGCTTAATACCTGCATTAATCTTCGAACTTCGTTTTCCCGGCCAATAACCGGGTCCAATTTCCCCTGGCGGGCTAATTGGGTCAAGTTCCTGGCATATTTTTCAACTACCTGATATTTCGATTCCGGTTCGGGGTCAGTGATTCGAGTTCCTCCTCGAATAAGAGCCAATTGTTTTAAAACCGTCTCGTAATCTAATTTGCCAAATTCCAAGGAGGTTACTCCGCCGCCCGGTTGCAAAAAAGTGGCTTTGTCCAAAATCTCCTTGGCTTTGGTTTCTACGTCTAAAAGGGCTAAAAACAAATGTTCAACTGAGATAAACTCATCTCCCATTTTCACCGACTCATGTCTAGCTCGGTCAAGAACTTTAGCCATATCCTGGGTTAAATAAAACTGACCAAAAGCTTGGGGAGCGGCGATTACCGGCAACCTATCCAAAGCCATTCCCGTCCTTCTTTTTAAACCCTCAATATCGGCTCCGATTCTCTGAAGCAAATTCAAAACCACGCTTTCTTCCTGAGAAAGTAAGGCGTATAGCAAATGCAAGCATCAATTTGCTGTTGGTTTTTTTCTCTGGCAAAATCCTGAGCAGCAATTATTGCCTCTTGAGCTTTGTGGGTAAAATTTTGGGGGCCATTCATATATTTTAATTTAACACAAAATTTTAAAAAAATCAAGACAATTTACTCATTTCTCTCGCCTAAAGTAACTTCAAAGATTTTTTCTTTTCCTTCCCGCAAAATTTTTAAGGTTACCTTATCTCCCAGGTTATATTTCATAATTATTTTTGCCATAGTGTTCTCGGTGGTGATTTTTTCTCCATTAAATTCCAAAATAATATCTCCTTCTTTTAAACCAGCGATTTGGGCCGCTGACCCGGGAGAAATGGCTGCTTCTCCTCCGCCTCCCTTCACTATCCAAGCCCCATAATTTACCGGTAAGTTATTTTCCGCCTGGATTTTTTCTGTGAGCAAAACGTATCTCACTCCCAAAAAGGGATAAGAAATTTTTCCGATGGTTTTAATCTGCTCAATATCTTTTTTGGCTTGATTAATTGGGATGGCAAAACCGATATTTTCTGCCTGTTCCACCATGGCAAAATTAACTCCAACAACCTCTCCCTTGAGATTCAAAAGCGGCCCGCCAGAATTTCCTGGGTTAATAGAGGCATCGGTTTGAATAACATCTTCTAAAGTTTCAACTACTCCTCCGCCTGAAGCAGTCACCCTTCTCCCCAAGCCAGAGATTACCCCGGCCGAAACCGTGTTTTTGAATTCTCCTAAAGCATTGCCGATGGTAATTACCGTTTGGCCAATCTGTAAATTATCCGAATCCCCCAGTTCTGCCACCGGAAATGATTTCAAATTAAACTCTCCTTTTCCATCAACTATTTTTTCTGGTTCAATTTCAATTAAGGCTAAATCTCGAAAGGTGTCTTTAGCTAGGACTTTAGCCGGATACTTTTTGCCATCAAGAGTAAAAACAGTATAATCGGCTTCTTCGTCAGAAACGACATGACTGTTGGTTAAAATCATTCCATCTTTAGAAATAATAAAACCGGTTCCTCCGCCCACTTCCTGTTTTTGAGTTCCTTTTTGACGATATTGAGGAACTTCAAATTGAAAAAATGGTTGGCCAAATTCTTCAAAAGGATTAATATAATATTGCTCAAATACGGGAACATCTTTACTAATGATAATACTGACGACGGCTGGAGAAACTTCTTTGACCACTTGAATCGTTGCCTCTTCCTGGGAGACCTGGGGAGGACAAACAGCTTCTTTTTCTATTATTTGGGGTTCGGGAAGTTTGATATTCAATTTGGAAAGGTAATCTTTTATTCCGCTGGAAAAATAGCTACCGGAAAAAGCTCCAGCTAAAAAACCGCAGAGAGTAGAAATTAAGATAGTTAAAACCGAAACCAAAAAGACTTTATCCCGCCAAAACCTTGGAGCTTTTAATCTGGGCATTTCAAATTTCGGCAATTGATACATAATATTTTATTATCTCTTATTATTTTTCAATGAATTAAATCTATATTTGAAAATATCTTTTTTTACCGGTCCAAAAAAGAACATATAAATTCCGGCTAAAATAAATTTCAAATAGGTTTTCAACCTTCCATCTCTGATAAATCTTCTATCAGAAGTTAACACTGGTTCAATTTTAATAAAGCCGAATTTACCAAATTTTGCCGCCTGTTTGGCAAAATAATGATCTTCGCCTATTTTTATTTCCTCATCGAATCCTCCATCAACTTTTTCAAAAATTTCTTTTTTCACCAAAACCGAATTTGTGGCATAAGGAATCTGGGTGAAATTAACAAAATTATTGTAAATCCCATAAAGAATTTTATCAATTTTTTTGCTATTAGGATAGATTGGGAAAGAGGCCACTCCCAATTTTCTTCTTCCAAATTCTGCCAAAAGCTTACTTAGGAAGTTTTCCGGCAAAAAAACATTGTCGGCATCCATAAATAAAAGCGTATCGCCTTTAGCCACTTTTGCTCCCTCATTTCTTCCCCGAGCTGGCAATCCGCCAGGGACAATTTTACAGCCAAAATCTCGAGCTATTTCTATAGTTCTATCTTGAGAACCGGCATCGGCAACAATGATTTCTAAATCACTGAAATTTTGTTTCTTTATTGCTTCCAACAATAAAGGAAGATATTTTTCTTCGTTTAAAGTTGGAATGATTATGGATAACATAATTAGGCGATGAGAACTCCGTTCTCATCTTCAACCTTCGCTGACATAAATGTCAGTTCGGTTAAATAATTTTTTGGCTTCTTGCCAAATTTCTGGCTTATTTTGTTTTTCTTTGAGCCAGTACCACCACTCCCCTCCCCAAAGATAAAATTCATCGAGGCCGGTTTTTTTGGCAAATTCAATGTTGGCCTTAAATCTTTCTAAATTCATGGTTTTTTCCTGTTCTTCCAAGGGTGACTCGTAAAGTAACTTTGGGCCCCAAGGTTCGGCCTGTAATTCAATCACAACAACTTTTTTATTAAATATCTTTTCAATCAATTGGGCTTTTCGCCAATAAAAAGTTGGGGGGAACGGATAATAAATATAATTTCCTAATTGCCGAAACCAGACCTTTTTATAAAGAGTCGTTCCAACAATGTCACCAAACTTAGCAGCATTAACCCAGAGGGAGCCTTCGCCGCTGTCAGAAATCACAATCGGTCGACTCTGAGAATCAAGAGATTTTACCAAATCTATTTCTTTTTTCAAGAAATTCTTATCAACCCAGGGGCATTCTCCAAAAGGAAAAAATGGTTCATTTTCCACCTGCCAAGCCCAGACAGAGACCCGTTCTCTGTATCTCAAAACGACTTCTTCAATCATTTCTAAGATCTCTTTTTGTTGCTCCTCTTTGTTTAGATTTTTTGCCCATTCGGGAATGTGACATTCTGGCCAGCGGCCGGTTTTCATTCCAATCACCAAAAGGAGGCGAGCGTCTTTCTCTTCGGCTTTTTTGATTTGCCAATCTAAATCTTCAAAATAATATTTTCCTTCGTTCAATTCGATTAAATCCCAATGGGTAATTAGTTTTATATTTTTTACTTTTAAATCATCTAATAGAGCTGAATAGGTTTCTTTCCAATCCAAGCCTAAATTTTGGGCGTGTTTTTGGGAAAAATTCACTCCCCAGCTGATTTCTTTCGCCTGAGGAGGAGTTCCAATAAAAAGATAACAAAAAATTAGTAAAAGAAAAGCTAAAATCCCAAATAAAAAATATTTCAAAATCCTTCTCATTTTTTAATTATTATACCATAAAAAACACCCGCCCAGGGCGGGTATAAAACTTAGAAATTGGCGGAGGCCCGTCCTCCGCCAAATTGACAGAGACCCGTCCTCTGTTAGCTTTATAAAGTTAAAATTGAAAGACCAGCTCCGATGAGAAAAATTGCCAATATTTTCTGGAGAATAACTTTCTTGGAAATTTCTTCTTTTAACCCAGTTTTCTTAGCTAAAAATGGCTGGGTCAAGGAAAGCAGAATAGTAAAAATCAATAAAAATACATATTTAGTTCCTTCTAAGGCATTGATAAAAGCCAAAAGGCTCAGGGGGACTAAAGCAATTGCCCAGTTTTGGAGAATCATCGAGCCGGCTCCTAAGGATTGACCGAAAAGGAAAATTCCGACTGTCTTTTTTTTAAAACTAACTCTTTTTTTGAATAATTCTTCTTTTACCTCCTTTGAGAAAAAGAGGGTTATTCCGGCCAGAAATCCGCCAATTCTCATCCAGATAAATCCTGACCAGAAAGGTTGAACCAAATAGACGAATTTAGCCATAAAAAAGGCTAAAGAAAATAAAAGGGCAGCTATTGCCGAGATTCGAAGGCTCTTTAAGGTAATAAATTTTTCTCTTTGTAAGGTAATAAAGATGCTCCCGGCGATAAGCAAAATAAAAGCCAATCCTTCTTTAATACCAAAAATTTCTTTGCCAAAAAGACAGATTAAACAAAAAATAAATATGGGATTCAAACCGCCAATCGCCGGAACTATCCGAGAGGCCTCAAAAAGACGCAAACCGCTGCAGTACCAAAAAAGAGAATAGATAAAGAGGGCGCCCGAGGCGAGACTTAAAAGAATCTGTCCAAGGTCGGGAATTGAAAAGCCGATGAACGGAATCAAAATTAAAGCCAGAATTCCTAAAACTCCAATGTAGAAGGAATAAACTTTAGGGCTGGGAATTGGCCTAACTAAGAGGTACTTGTCGATTAGGACAGCCACCGCCGCGAAAAAATAGGATAAGATAGCAACTAAAGGCCAGGACATTTTGAAATATTTCTTTAATAATCAATGAATCTTCGATTCATTTCAATTTTCAATAAATTTTCAATTTATTTTCAATGTTTAAAGTCCCCAATTTTTCTCCCTCCACAAATCCTTCCATGGCTGCTTCAGCCAAATACCCTTTTTCCAACCAGTCAAAAAGCCATTGATTTGTATAATTTGGATTTTCTTGAAAAATTCCAAAACCCGATTTCAAAAGCCATCTCATATTAAATTCTTCTTGTGAGCCAATGGGAGAAGAAATGATGATTGGAATTCCTAAAGCAGAATAGAAAGAGAGTTCAGATGGTTTTGTCCACAAAATATCAGTTTTTCTCAATACCTGATTGAATTTTTGAAAATAGCTCTCAATATCTTTTCCAAAAATTATTTCAACGTAACGAGCTCTTTCCTCGTTACATTTGATCTCCGCTAAATTTTTTTCAAAATATTTTTTAATTTTTTCTCTAATCCCGACTGATAAAATAATTTTGATTTCACCTCTTTTAATTCTTTCTCTCAAACTTTTAACAATTTTGATTGCGATTTCTTTTTGGGCGCCGGCTCCTCCAACTGAAAACAGAATTGTTAATGGGTGGTCTGATTTTTCAGGTAATTTGCCCACTTTCTCCTCAATTAATGTTTTGTATTTTTCAAAATATCTTTTTTTAGGGTCTAAGTTTAAAAGTCTTAATCGTAAATCTTCTTTCAAAATTTCCAATCCGCCAGCTGGCGGACTCACGCCAATATTTTCTAAGGGCAGAGGATATCCAGTTAAAAAAATATTCTCCTCTTTCACTCCATAAAGTTTTAATCTTTCAATAACTCTTTCTGTCGAAGCAAAATATTTAATTTTGCTTTCCTTTGGATTTAAAGGTGCCCAGGTTCTGGAAATATCGGCATCGCAGACAACGCAAAAAATCTCGCCCGGATAATTAAAAAATTCAGCCATAAAAGCTGGAATAAAGAAAGTAGTAATTAATGGTAAGGGGTTTATTTTTAGTTTTTCAATTAAATCCTTTCCCCAGTCTTTCTTGAAGAAAGAGTAGATTTGTTTCAGATTGAAATTTGGCTGAGATAAATCTCTTTTTGGATAAAAGCCAAGAATTTTTTGAAATTTATCATAAATTGAAAAGGCAGTTTTGCCAACCAAAGGAATCCGACTGAAATTCGAAATAAATTCATAAAATCTCCTCGTTCCCTCCCAAATTTTTCTATCTTTTTCTGGAATTCCTTGATAACTATTAGCATTAATAATCTCTCCTTTAAAAGCTAAATCCCGTAAAGGATAAGCAGTTCTTTGATGACCATAACCCATATTGACTGAGATTACCCAGGCTTTCTCCATCATAATTTCATTTTACCACTAATAATTTAGAAATTTTAGTTTTTGGCTTTCATTCAATCGCCAGGTTATCAGCCCTAAAATCAAGTAAGAAATTGGTAGCCAAATCCAGGAGATTTCCAAAGTATAAGCTGACCAGGAAAAACTGGAAAGCACATCGACAACTTTTGTTAAATAAGTTAATAATAGCCAGGCTGGCCAAGATAAAATCCAGCCCAGAGGTTGAAAAATTATTCCAGATAGGCCAAAAATAAACCCAAGTCCCATAATAAAAGGTAAAAGAGGAAGAATCAAAATATTAGTTATTGGAGCTACAAGAGAAAAATAGCCGAAATTATAAATTAAAATTGGTAAGGTAAAAAGATAGGCAGAAAATGTCATAGCCAAAATTGATCTTGCTTGGAGCCAGGGGATGAATTTCAACCAATCCCTAAAAATTGCTGATAAATAAATTATCCCTAATATTGCCAAAAAGGAAAGTTGAAAACCGACGTCCAATCTCAAAAGTAAAGGGTTTTGGGCTAACATTAGAGCTCCAGCAAAAACAATCGCTCTGGAAGAAGTACTTAATCTTCCCAAATGTTGAGCCAAAAGAAAAAGTCCACCCATAATCCCTGCTCGAATAGCCGACGGCTGGAGACCAGTCATGATAATGAAAATAGCAATTAGAATTATGGCAAAATAAAAGGCCTGTTGTCGCCACAACCCAAACCCAATTAATAAAGTCATTAAAATACTAGTTAAAATGGTGACGTGTAAGCCGGAAATAGCTGTAATATGTCTTACTCCGGCATAATTTAATTTATTTTTCCATTCTTCAGAAATTTTTCTTTTATCTCCTAAAATTATTGCTCCCAAAATTGAACTCTGGGGAGGTGATAAATTTTGCTCAATTGATTCTCTTAAATTTTCTTTGAGAACTAAAATTTTGGCATAGATAAAATTTCCTTGATTTCTTTCGATTAATTCAATCTTTGGAAAATCTATGACCGAGTAAATTCCATCTTTTTTTAAATAATCTTTGTAATTAAAATCCTCAAAAACTTGGGGGGTTTTCAATTTTCCAGTAATTTTTAATTTATCCCCATATTGATATTCAGGATACCGATTAGTTGTCACTAGAACCTCGTTGGAAATTGCTAATTGCTGATTGTCAATTGTTAATTGTTCACTTTTAATAGTTAATTTTTGACTTTTTTCTCTGATATCCGGCTCAGTAGCCACGACACCCGTTAAAGTGATAGCTTTTTCTATATCATTATAAATTTGCAATTTGCCATTTAAAATTTGCAATTCTGAAACTTGGTGTCGCCAAATTCCAGCCACCAGAAATAATAAACAAAATCCGATAACTACGAATTTTTCGTATCGCCAAAATACTGAAATTAATAAGATTCCCAAAATTAACCCCGCCCATAAATGAAGTATGGGCGGGGTGAAAAATGAGTTTAAAAAAATCCCTCCAATAAAAGAAAGGCAGAGGTATAGAAATATTTTTGAAGCGGTCATTCTTAACTAACACCCGAGGTTGATTAATTAACCTCGGGTGTTGATTACCTGCAAGGTTTACCTTACTTGGCAAACTTCAAAAAATGGAGAGATAGCTTTTTGGATTTCTAATAAATATTCCTGTGGATAGGGTTTTATTTTTTCAAATTTTGGGTCAATGGTTTTTTCTGGCCGGAAATTTTGTAAAAAGTATCTTTTAGCTGGCCCAATCCAACGAACAATTTTTAAAATGTCTTCTTTATTCAGAACGGTGGGCACTACGGTGGTCCGGAATTCGTAATCTACCCTTCCTTCTTTCAAAATTTTAATACTTTTTTCAATGTCATCAATTTTTACCCTTTTCCCAAAAATTTTTTTATATTTTTCCATAGGAGCCTTAATATCCATCGCCACATAGTCAACTAATTTTTCATCAATTAATTTTTTTAACATTTTCGGATCTGAACCATTGGTGTCTAATTTTACCGAAAACCCCATTTTTTTTATTTTTTTAATAAGGGGGATTAACCCTTTGGAGATTGTCGGTTCTCCTCCGCATAAAACAATACCTTCAATTAATTCTTTTCTTTCTTTTAAAAAATTAAAAAAATCTTTTTCTGAAATTTTTGGCTGATTTTTTATTTTTTCCGGCAAAACTAATTCAGAACTATAACAAAAAGGGCATCTAAAATTACAGCCGGTAAGAAAAACAGTGGCCGCAATGCGGCCCGGGTAATCAATCAAAGTTAATTTTTGAAAACCACCAATTTTCATTTAAGTTTTAGCTAATTCCAACTTTCTAATTTTGAACTCTTTTCGATCTTTGAACTCGGTTTGCTTCCCAACATTCCATTGCGCCAGAGGCCTAAGGTAGCCGACAATTCTTGAGTAAACTTCGCAGGGTTGCTTGATTGTGCATTTGGGACAGAAAAAGTGTTCGCCTTCTAAATAGCCATGAGAAGGACAAATCGAAAAAGTTGGGGTAATGGTAATGTAAGGAAGTTTAAAGCTTTCAAAAACCTTTTTTACTAATTTCTTGACTGATTCGGCACCTGGCATTCTCTCTCCTAAAAAGAGGTGGAGCACAGTTCCCCCGGTATATTTACACTGAATTTCATCTTGGAGTTTTAAGGCTTCAAAAATGTCATCGGTGTAATTAACAGGCAATTGAGAACTATTGGTGCAGTAAGGTTCTTTTTTTGTCCCCGCAGTAATTATATCAGGGTATCTTTCTTTATCTTTTTGAGCTAGACGATAGGCAGTAGATTCAGCTGGTGTGGCCTCTAAATTATAAATGTTTCCGGTTTCTTTTTGATATTTGACTAATTTTTCTCTCATAAAATCTAAAACTTCCAAGGCAAATTTTCTTCCCCTTTTTGAAGCGATGTTTTCGCCAATAAAATTCAAAAGGGCTTCATTCATTCCAACCAAACCAACGGTTGAAAAGTGATTGGCATAATATTGTTCTCTCATTTTCTTTACCCCTGATAAATAAAATCTGGAGTAAGGATACAAACCTTTTTCGATAAAGTTCTCAATTGTTTTTCTTTTGATTTCCAGGCTTTCTTTTGCCAAATCCATTATTTTTGCCAATCTTTCAAAAAATTCCTTTTTTGTTTTTGAGAGATAACCAATTCTTGGCATATTGATTGTCACCACGCCTATACTGCCGGTATTAGCCCCGCTGCCAAACAATCCTCCCCCGCCTCGATTGTAGAGTTCTCGCAAGTCAAGTTTTAACCTACAACACATTGAACGTACCTCTTCTGGTTTCATTTCTGAATTTATATAGTTGGCAAAATAATTTGTTCCATATTTTGCCGAGGCCTCAAAAATTCCATCAAAAGCAGGTTCATCCCAAGGAAAATCTTTAGTAATATTTATGGTTGGAATTGGAAAAGTAAAAACTCTTCCTTTCGCATCGCCTTCCAAATAAACTTCATAAAGTGCTTTGTTAAACATTTTCATTTCTTCTTCAAATTCTCCATAAGTTTTGTCTTGAGGTTTTCCACCAATAATTACTGGCTGTTTAGCAAAAACCAGAGAGGGCTTAAGATCTAAAGTAATATTGGAAAATGGATTTTGGAAACCCACTCGAGTTGACACCGACATATTAAACATAAACTCCTGAAGCGCTTGTTTCACCTGCTGATAATTCAGATTGTCGTATGTGATAAAAGGTGCCAATAAGGTGTCGAAATTAGAAAAAGCAACAGCACCCGCAACCTCTCCTTGAATTGTGAATATGAAATTAACTACCTGACCTAAAGCAGAGCGAAAATGTTTTGCCGGTTTTGATTCAACTTTTCCTGGCACTCCACCAAAACCTTTTAATAAAAGGTCATATAAATCCCACCCGGCACAGTACGGACCAAGAGTATCTAAATTATGAATGTGAAAATCTCCGGATTCATTGGCTTCTCTGATTTCTTTTGGATAGATTTTGTTTAACCAATAATTTTTAACAATATAAGAAACGCCATAATGATTAAGTCCCTGCAAGGAAAAAGCCATGTTAGCATTCTCCTGAACTTCCCAGTCAAGTTTTTCCAAATATTGGTCAATTCTCTCAACCGCCTCTTCGGAAACTTTCACTGCCTCTCTAATCTTTCTTCTTTGCTCTCGGTACAAAATATAGGCCTTGGCAGTTTTGACTAATCCCTCTAAAATTAAAACTTCTTCAACAATGTCTTGAATTTGTTCTACCTGAGGAATTTCCCCTGTTTTGAATCTTCGATTTAAGATTTGGACAACTTTATCAGAAAGTTTTTTTGTTCTTTTTCCATCACCTTGACCGGTAGCAGTCAGAGCTTTGAAAATGGCATCGGAAATCGGAGTTTGGTCAAATTCAACAATTGAACCATCTCGCTTTTGAACTTTAGTGATTTTGTTTTTCATGCCCTACGAATTACGAATCATTACGAATATACGAATAAATAAAATTCGTATCCGAAGCCGAAAATTCGTAAATTCGTACAACGGCTTCGAGAAGATTACTCTATTCTAACTCAACAAAAAACCCCGTCAAACTGGGGCCAAATCCGATTAAAATCTGGACTTATCCACAAGCTAGAAACCAGTGGCAATTACCGTTACTTTTATTTCTCCTTTCTTTAGTTTCTCGCCCTGAACCGCTCCAAAAATCACCTTAGCTTCGGGGTTAATTTCCTGGCAGATGACTTTGGCAACCTCATCAATTTCAGAAAGAGAAATATCTTTACCCCCTGAGACATTGAATAAAATTCCTTTTGCTCCTCGGCAGGAAATGTCAAGTAAGGGAGAGCTGGTAGCGATTAGCGCAGCTGTTTCAGCTCTCTTCTCCCCGCAGGCTCTTCCTGTCCCGAATAAAGCAGTCCCGGAATTCTGAAGGATAGTTTTGACATCGGCAAAATTAACATTAATAATGCCGGGAAGCATTATCAAATCGGAAATTCCTTTAACTGCTTCTCTTAAAATATCATCACAAACCCAGAAAGCATTCAGAATGGTAGTGTTTGGGTCTAAAATTTCTAATAATTTATCATTTGAAATTGCAATTAAGCTATCAACTTTTTCTTTAAGTCTTCTCAATCCGTTTTCGGCAAATTTCGTCCGGGTCTTTCCTTCAAAAGAAAAAGGCTTAGTAACCACTGCCACCGTCAGGGCTCCTAAGTTTTTGGCAATTTCAGCTACCACTGGCGAAGCTCCAGTTCCGCAGCCACCACCCAAACCACAAGTAACAAAAATCATATCCGAGCCTTTTAAAGCTTCTTCGATTTCTCCCCTCTGTTCTTCAGCTGCCCGCCTTCCAATTTCGGGATTCATCCCGGTGCCTAAACCTTGAGTTATTTTTTGACCAATTCTCACTTGTAAATCGGCTTTGGTTTTTTTTAAATCCTGGGCATCGGCGTTTATAGCAACCAATTCCACTCCTTCAATTTTACATTTCTTCATCCTCAAAACAGCATTTCCACCCGAGCCTCCTAATCCTACCACTTTAATTTTTGTCATATTTTTCATATTTAATTATGTATAATTAATAAAATCCCATATCGGAAGGGGGTCGGGGAAACCCTTCGGTTTCCCCGTCTAGCCTGCCTGCCGGCAGGCAGGGAAAACAGGAAGCGAAGCGACCGCCAGAAACCGAGGGTTTCTGGAGAACGAGCCGAAGGCGAGCGACCTGACTCTGTATTACCTAGGGTATGAAGATTTTGAATAATCTTTTTATTTTATTACCAATCCCCTTTCCAAAAGTTTGAAAAGTAGCTGTTCCTTTCTCAGTCTCCAGGTCAACTCCTTCCAAAACTAATCCGCAAACGGTGGATAAACTCGGATCTTTTTCAAAGTTGAGAAAACCCTGAGGTTTTCCTATCCGACAAGATAATTTCAATTCTTTTTTAGCAAAATCTACTATTTTTGGTAACTTTGACCCTCCTCCAGTCAGAACTACACCAGCTGGTAAAAGTTTTTCCCGAGAGATTTTCTTTAATTCTTTATTAACCTGGTCAAAAATTTCTGAAACTCTCGCCTCAATAATGTCCGCTAGCTGTTTTTTGGAAAAAACTAAAGGTTCCTCTCCGCCAATTTCAATTTTTTCTTTTTTCCGAAGAGATTGATTAGGGAAGATACGGCAGAAGCCATATTCGATTTTTATTCTTTCAGCAACATCTATGTCTGTTTTTAAACCAATGGCAATGTCATTAGTAATGTTGGCTGAGCCGATTGGCAAAACGGCTAAATGGATTAAATCTCCTTCTTCAAAAACAGCCAGACCTGAGGTTCCGGCGCCGATATCTAAGAGGGCTACTCCCAATTCTTTTTGTCGAGGACTAAGACAAGACCCGGCACTGGCTATTGGCGAGGGAATCATATCTAAAATTTGCAGTCCCGAGTTTAAAACTGCCTGGGTCAAATTTTTTAAATAAGGA
>Ga0210034_1002620_pt1 | contig 13651 bp, 6 predicted proteins | sample CryGeymeta201505_FD_185466 | JGI IMG/M metagenome (GOLD analysis project Ga0210034, IMG submission 185466) | Groundwater microbial communities from Crystal Geyser aquifers in Utah, USA - Crystal Geyser metaG 2015-05 (SPAdes) (version 2) | ecosystem: Environmental > Aquatic > Deep subsurface >... | reverse complement strand
ACAAAATGGAAGTATTACTCGCTAATCCGCGCGGTTTCTGCGCCGGGGTCGATCGCGCCATCGAGATCGTCGAGCGCGCGCTGGCGCTGCACGGTGCGCCGATCTATGTGCGGCACGAAGTGGTGCACAACAAATTCGTGGTGGAAGGCCTGAAGGCCAAGGGCGCGATTTTCATCGAAGACCTGTCCGACGTGCCGCCCGGCAGCATCCTCGTCTTCAGCGCGCACGGCGTGCCGCAGGCAGTGCGGCACGAGGCCGAAGCGCGCAATCTGACGGTGTTCGACGCCACCTGCCCGCTGGTGACCAAGGTGCATATCGAAGTCTCGCGCATGCGCCAGCAGGGCAAGGAAATCGTGATGATCGGCCACAAAGGCCACCCCGAAGTGGAAGGCACGATGGGGCAGAGCAGCGGCGGCATGTATCTGGTGGAAACGCCGCAGGACGTGGCGCAATTGCAGGTGCGGGACGAGCAGAACCTGGCCTATGTCACGCAGACCACCCTGTCGGTGGACGACGCCAGCGCCATCATTGCCGCATTAAAAACCCGCTTCCCTTTCATCACCGGGCCGAAAAAGGACGACATCTGCTACGCCACGCAGAACCGCCAGGATGCGGTGAAAGTGCTGGCGCAACAATGCGATCTGGTGATCGTGGTCGGCTCACCCAACAGCTCCAATTCCAACCGGCTGCGCGAAGTGGCGCAGAATCTCGGCGTGCCGGCCTATCTGGTCGATAGCGCTGCCGAGCTCAAGCCGGAATGGCTGCAAGGCAAGTTGCATGTGGGCGTCAGCGCGGGCGCCTCCGCGCCGGAAGTGCTGGTTGGGGAAGTGGTCGCGCGGCTGCAGGCATTGGGCGCGCAGCAGGTGCAGGAACTATCGGGCATCGAAGAGAATGTTGTTTTTCCTTTACCCAAGGCGCTGTCGAACTAGCGGTCGCTCCCGCAATCGGCTGCTTGCGCAGTAACGTGTCAGGGCTGCGGTCGCGACCCACAAAACCAGACGCTCCTTGTGGGTCGGCTTTTACAGAGCAGTCAGTTAGTTAGGCAACACATGTACCAATAGTCGAAATCATTGCTTAAACCAAAACGTCGTTGTAGGAGCCCGATTTATCGGGCGATAGCCAATCTTGAAATCGCCCGATAAATCGGGCTCCTACACGTAGTATGTCAATTTTTTGTAGCTTTAGTTTCCGACTGCTGAGTAACCCGACATTGTCGGACTGAAGTCCGACCCACCCTGTGATGACACAAAAAAAGACGGCGCCCTCGGGCGCCGTCTTTTCAACTTCATCCATCTGCTACTTCACGATCAATTCCCGCCAGGAGATGCGCCGTGCCACGCCATCCGCACTGGCGTTATCGAACACGGGGCTGACTTGCGGTTCGTGCCCGCCGGACCCCTGGGTATAGGAAAGGGTCTTCCCGCTTTGCAACATCGCAACAACCGGGCGTGAAGTCAACTCGTGTCCGAGCAGCAGGCCCACGATGCCATTGGGCGCCGTGCTGACTGCGCCGCCGGTGCGGTAGTCGAGCTGGTACAGGAAACTGTCGCCACCGACCGAGCAGGAGCTCGAACTCGGCACGTTGGTGGCGACCACCAGCGTGCCCTTGATGATGGCCGGATCGGTGTTGACGCGTTCTCCCACTTGCGTGAAGTCCACGAACCAGCCCGCATTGGTGTTGAAGTTCACCACATGATTGCTCGAGATATAGACAATTTCTCCGGTCGCGCAGACCGACACCGGCGTGCCCACCGGGCAGGGCACCGCGGTTTGGGTTTGCTCAACGAACGTGCCAGTCGTGCGCGGATTGTCGTAGATCGCCACGCTCGGCGTTGCCGCAGCCGGGAACGTATCCTTGATGGCATAGAAGGAATCGTAGCTGGGGTTGTTCTGGTCGGTTGCACCCAGATAGCGTCCCGTTCCCACGTTCACCACAATGATGCCGCTCACCACGGTGATCAGCGGTTTGGCTGTGATCGGCTGCACAACGTTCGTGGCATCGCGCAGGGTGGCGAGCAATTGGACGTCATATCCGGCGGCACCGACGTTGTCGTTGATGTCGAAGCGCCACAGATTGCCTTCCAAGTCCCCGCCGTACACCGCGATGGCTGTGGCGTCGATCCCCGGCGTCCTGACCGGTGCATCGATGCGCGCCAGGCCACTGGGTGAAGCCGCAGTGCCTACGCCCGTGCTCATGTCACGGATGACTGCGCCCGTGACGGCATTCAGCACATACAGATGGCCTTCACCGTCGCCGGTCGTGTTGTTGTAGCCGGAGGTGACCAATACCACCCAGGTCCCATCCGCCAACTTCACCACCTTGGGATTGCCGTAGCTGAAACCCATGTTGGCGTCGGTGAACTCCCACAACGCCTGCGGGTTGGCCGGATCAGTGACATCGAGCGCGTAATAGCCCTTGCCGCCGTGGTTGAGGCCGCCGACCAGAATGGTTTTCCACACCGCATTGGCATTATCGGTGCATAGGCTCGTGCAGATATCGGCCGTCACCGGCGAGCCATCGACGTAGAACTGGTGCTTGTTCTCGTAATGCTTGTCGGCCAGTTTATACAGCTCGGGCATGACGATCCTCGGGATATAAGCCCAGTCTTCCTGTCCGCCCTCATCAGACGGTGTCACCGCATCATCCTCGGCGCGGAAAGCGTGCAACATGCCGTCGTTCGCCCCGACATAGACCATCGCGCGGCGACCGGATTGGTCGGTCTTGAAGCTGCCATACCCCGGATCGGAGAAGGAAGCGATGGGCTTCTTGATATAGACCGATTCCGAATCCACGATGTCGCCCAGCAGATTCGCGCGCTGGCGGTAGTACTTGGTGGCGTCCAGCTTATTGCCCTCATTGGTGCGGGTACCGGCGATGTAATTCACCAGGTTCGCGCCGGACGCGGCCGCTTCGTCGGCCGCGCTCAAACAGGTCAGGTCGGTCGGGCAGACGATGCTGAATTGTGCCAGCTTGGGCAACGCGGTCAGATCGAAATAACCTTTCTCCGTCGCGGTCAGGTTGGCGAAGGTGAACAGCTTCAGATTGTCGCCGACGCCCGGATCATAGGTGTAGATCTTGCGCGAGGCATTCGCGTCCAGCTTGGCCTGGGCCGACCAGTCGATCGCGGCTTCGATGGCGCCGGTGGTGGTATTCAACTGTTGCCGCGTCAATTCCCCGGTCCAGTTGAGCGAAAGGTAGGACGAACGGAACAGGAAGTTATCGCCCTCGGTAACGAACGCGGTACTGGTTGTCGCCGCCGCCGCCGAGCCCAATCGGGTCTGGATGTTGGCCAGCGCACTGATCAAACCCACGCTCAAGTCGGACGGATTCTTGGCGCTGAAGTAAGTGCCGCGTCCATCCACTGCGGCATGCCACAGGTCATCGATATCTGCATCCGTATCGGCAGCGGGACTCGGCCAGTCGCAGGTCGAGTTGGCGCCCTGCCAGGAGCAGATCCCCGACCCATCGGCCAGCGAGCCGTTGGCGACCGAGAAATAATCGCCGCTGACCGAGGTCTTATAGAGCGGGTCGAACGCCATCATGCCACGCACACCCAGACCCACCGTGAAGGTCGTCATGTGCTGGTGGCTGGCCGTGTCTTCGGCGGTGATCGGCACATTGTTAAGGCTGATATCCGTGCCATTGACCGTGCCCAGCGCGCCCGAAGTGTCGTTTGACAAGGCGACGGTGCGCAAGTCGGTCCTGTAGTAATACTCCGCCACATCGGCCAGGGTATCGACGGTGCCACCGGACGGCGCCGAGCAGGTGGTGCTCGTCCAATTGTTTCCGGCATTGGCGCCCTCGACGACACACCCCGCGAAGGGTCCCAACGCCGTTATCGTCGTGGCGCAGGCGGTCGTGATGTAGTTGGGCGCGCCCCCTGTCCCGGGCGTGCAACTGGCCACCCCGTGCGCGGCGACCACGGTATTGGTCACGCAGGTGGTGGTCGTATAAGGCGGGATGCCCAACGTTCCTGCGGTACAGGATGCAGCCGGGCTGGGGCCGGTCGTCGCCGTCTTGCATTGCACGTTCTTGCCGGTGCCATCAAAGGTACAGCCCGCAGTCGTACCCAAGGCACAGGTTACGGGAGCAGTCGGGGTGCAACTGCTGCCGGGGACACCCACCCATGCCTGGGCAGGCCAGGCCGATGGGGCATTGGGGATGTTGACTTTCTGGCACTCGCGCGCGGTTCCCACGACATAAGGCGAGGCAGCGGTCTTCGCCACGGCGGGGCACACTGCTCCGGCGTAATCGGAATAAGCGGTCCATGCCGAGTACTGGCAACGGGTGCCGTTCAGGTTGGTCATCGGCACGCCCGCTGATTCGGCATCAAAGTTATCGGTGCACGACGCTTCGGGACCGGCGCTCCAACCTCCCCAGTTATACCGGCAATCGACCGTGGCGCTGGGCGTGCAACTGGCATTCGCTACGGTCGTGTTGGTCCAGCCACCGAAACCGGCGGCGATGGGACAAGTTCTGACGTTGCCGCTGGCGTCCGCAGTGGCGGATGTGGTCTCGTTGACGTAGGTTGGCGTGCAAGTCGGCGGATAGGTCGTCACAGTGGTGGCGACACCCCCCGCAATAGCGCAATTCACATGCAGGTTCGAGACGTCGCACGTGTTGCCCGCGCCGACTGCGCCGCCGCCGCCGAACGCGGCGGTGGGGCAGGCGGTGATGACCTTGCCGGCGACGGCCGTGGTGGAAGCGAAGTTGCCGTTGAACGTAGTCGCGCAAGTCGGCGGGTAGTTGGCGACATAAGCCGTCGCCGCACCCGCCGTGGCGATGCACTTCACATTGTCCAGGGTGCCATCACAGATGTTGGTGTAAGGGCCGGGTAGCGCACTGACATCGCCCCCGCCACCAAAACCGGATGGGGTGGTGCAGTTGGTGATGACCTTGCCGCTGCCGTCTGCCGTGCCGCCGGTCGCCGCGTCGAAATTGATCCCGCAAGTCGGCGGGTAGTTGGTGACGCGGTTTGTCGCTGCACCTGCCGTGGCGATGCACTTCACATCGGGTAAGGCGCCATCACAAGTGTTGCCTGCGCCGGTGGCGGTGGTTCCGCCAAAAGCGGCGGTAGAACAGGTGGTGACAATGGCACTGGCATTAGCCGTGCTGATTCCGCCGGGGCCGTTGTAAGTGGTCGTGCAAGTCGGCGGATAGCTGGCCACATAAGCCGGTGCCCCCCCACTGGTGGCACACTGCACATTGTCCAGGGTGCCGTTACAGATATTGGTGTAAGGGGCGGGTAGCACACTGACATCGCCCCCGCCACCAAAACCGGATGGGGTGGTGCAGTTGGTGATGACCTTGCCGCTGCCGTCTGCCGTGCCGCCGGTCGCCGCGTCGAAATTGATCCCGCAAGTCGGCGGGTAGTTGGTGACGCGGTTTGTCGCCGCACCTGCCGTGGCGATGCACTTCACATTGGGTGAGGTGCCATCACAAGTGTTGCCTGCGCCGATGGCGGTGGTTCCGCCAAAAGCGGCGGTGGGACAGTCGGTAATCACATTGCCGCTGGCGTTGGCGATGTAGGTGCCGTTGACGTCCCCGCTGTAGTTGATGGTGCAAGTCGGCGGATAGTTGGCGACATAAGCCGGCACCAGGGCGGTGCCGGTCACGCACTGCACGGTGTTGCCCCAAGTCGGGGTGCCGGCCGCGCGCGTGCCGCCGGTACAGGTGTTATTCGCGCCGATGTTCTGGACGGGGGAGAAACTGCCCGCCAGGGTACAGGTGGTGATGAGGCCGCCGCCGCTGGTGCCTTCAGTACAAGTCGGCGGATAAGTGGTCACCCAATTCGTGACGGCCGTGTCCAGCGAGCACTGCACATGGAGTAAATCGGGGACATCGTCGCATGCACCGGCGACCGGCGTGGACCACGCTGCGGTGGGACAGTCGGTGACGACGTTGCCGCCCGCACCGGCTATGCTGGTTTCACCGAAGCCGTTGTGGTAATTGATCGAAGCGGGACAGGTCTCTCCGGAGGCCATCGCATAGTTCACGTAAGCCGAGGTCGCGGCGCCGACGTCGACCGGGCATTGCACCGTGGCGCTGACGGTGCAGGTCTGCCCGGCGGTCAGCGCGGTCACATCAGACCAAGAGCCGCTGACTGAACAAGCGGAGACGACCGTATTGGCGACGCCATGATTGGTCGCGGCCGTGCCGCCGGTGCCGGCCGTGTAGGTGGTCGCACAACCGGGATTGCCGTGGGTGGTGTAAATCGGGGTCTCGCTACCGAGAGAACATTGAACGGTAGCGCCGTCCGTGCAGGCCTGGCCGTTGGTCAGCGGTGTCGTCGGGCCGAATGCTCCGGCGGGGCTGCAGTCGGTGACATTGCCGCCGCTGGCTGTGCTGTTTCCGCCCGCGTTATAGGAGTCGTCGCAGGTCTCATTGTAAGCGAGATAGGCGGGCGCAGCGGCGGCCATCGAGCATTGCACATGCGCTGAAGTGTTACACGAGTTACCTCCGCCAACATTGACGGGTGTCGAGAAAGACCCGCTGACAGTGCACGCGGTGACGACGGTATTGTTGACGCCGTAATTGGACGCGGCGGTGCTGTTGCCGCCGGCGTTGTAGGTGGTCGCGCAAGCGGGACTGGCGTAGGTGGTGTAATCCGTGTTTTCCGTCCCGGTCGAGCACTGTACTGTGGTGCTGGTATTGCAGGACTGGCCGTTGGTCAGCGTGGTCTTCGCGGGATTAAATGACGCGTTGGTGCTGCAGTCGGTAACATTGCCGGAACCGTTGGCATGGCTGGCACCACCCGCGTTGTAGGTGTCGCTACAGGTCGCGCCGAAGGCAAGATAGGCGGGCGTGGCGGCGGACATCTGACATTCGGTCGAGCTGCCGGCCGGGCCGGTTCCGCTCACCGTCGTACACCATTTATTGTTACCGACATTCGCAAACGTGGAGTAGCTGCCGACGTTTTTCGAGCAGGCTGAAATCGACTTGCCGCTGCCATCCGACGAGCTGGTGCCGGGATTGTTATAGGTAACTGCGCAGGCGGCGGGGTTGGTCGTGACGTAGTCCGTGCTGCTGCCGGTGAGCCGGCATTCCTCCGCCAGCACGGTCGCGTAATTGGGGCCGGACGATTGGGCGGCAGGGGTGCAGGTGTCTGAAATCACGTTCGCCCAGTTCGAGAAGGTGCCCACCCCGTTGGCGGAGTTGTAGCGGCAATCCGTGGTGTTGCCGCTGCCATCGGGCGTCGCGTTAACCGTACACGCCCCGCCGGCAGTGGTCCAGTCGGTGGTCGTCACGGTCTGGCATTGGGTCGCCGTGCCGACGTCGAAGGGAGAAGACCCGTCCTGCACCACGGGCGTGCAGGCACTGATCCCGCTCCAGCCCGACCATCCCGTGTATTGGCACTGCGTGGTTTTGCCGGTGCCGTCCGGCGTGGCGTCCGTGGTGCAGGAGGCGACGTTGTGAAAGGCCGTATCCACCACGGTCCGGCATTGGGTTGCCGGATTGACCGTGTAGTTGGGTCCGGCGGATTGGGCGAGTGGAGTGCAGGAGGACGTGTCGGTCCAGTTCGACCATCCGCCCACCCCGCCGACAGCGTCGTAGTAGCGGCAGTTGTTGCCGTTGCCCGACCAGGTTGTGAGGTGCGTCGTGATTGTGCCGTAGCTTGCCGTGCAGTTCCCTCCTGCGGCATTCCAGATGCCTGCGCCCGCGCTCCAGACCGTCGTGCCTGATGCTGCGGTGACATAGCGACATTCGTGTACTGTTCCGTCCTGGTTGAACCAGGTACAGGCGGCCACGTCATTCCATGCCCCGCCGTTTACTCTCCTTTGCAGGTACATGGTCGAGGACTGCAAGGTGCTGGTGCGCGATTGCAGTTGCGAGATCTGTTCCTGCAGCGTCGAAGTGCGGTGTTGCAACTGCCGGATTTTATGTTGCAGTTGCGAGGTGCGCTGTTGCAGCGTGCCGCTGGTGGCTTGCAAGTTGGTGCGCCACTGCAGTTTGGCGGTGGCTTTTTGTGATGTTGTGGTCCACAGCAAAGGGGCGGTGGTCCGTTGCTGGTTGGTGGCCCACTGCAAAGCAGCGGTGGTTTTCTGCGATTTCGTGGCCCAAAGCAAAGGGGCGGTGGTCACCTGCTGTTTGGTCTGCCATTGCAGGGGCGCGGTGGTCTGCTGCTGGTCGGTTGACCAGAGCTGCTGCTGGATGGTTTGCTGCAGGTCGGTCTGCCATTGCAGGGGCGCGTCGGTGTGCTGCAGGTCGGTCTGCCATTGCAGGGTGTTGGTCGTGGCTTGCAGGTCGGTCTGCCATTGCAGCGTTGCGTCGGTGTGCTGCAGGTCGGTCTGCCACTGCAGGGTGTTGGTCGTGGCTTGCAGGTCGGTCTGCCATTGCAGGGTGTTGGTCGTGGCCTGCAGGTCGGTCGTCCAGTTCAGGGTCGAGTCCTTGTATTGCTGTTTGGTTGACCATTGCAGCGGGCCGGCGCTGCTTTGCAGGTCGCTGGTGCGGGACTGGTTCTGCTGCGTCCATTGCTGATCTTCGCTGGTTGTTTTGAGCAAATTTGTATCGGTCCGCTCGGTGTGGCTGGTGGTTTTCTCGCGATAAGCACCGTCAAAATACGGGCGCGGCTCGTCACCGTCCTGGTTACCCACCAGGTTGCCATCAAGATCGAAACCTGCGCCAAAGTTCCATGATCCGTCGGAAGTGAGGATGGTGAAGTTCTGCTGGCAGGAATACTGGATGGGGTCGACCACCGCCGTGCCGTTGAAATTGGCCAGCTTGGCCGCATACATCGAGCCGACCTTGGCGAGCGCTTCGCGCAAGGGCGAGTTATTGTCGGGAGTGGCATGGTAAAGCTTGGTGTACCACTCGAGTTTTTGCGCCGCATCGAACGAGTCCAGGGCCACGAAATCCGAATTGGTGTTGTTGTTGATGCTGGCATAGCCGACGCGGAAGTTGTTGCCGATGGCCCGGAAGGCACGGCCGGCGGCGGTCTTCATGGTCTGCATGCGGGTGCGGTAGTAGCTGTACCAGTTGGCGAAATTCTGGCTTTCTTCGGCAAAAGTACAGTTGGCGCCGGCGCAGTCGGTGCGGGAGATTCCTTTGGTGAAGGGGGCGGAGGCGGCATCAATCACGACTTTGGTGAACACGTCGTTGCCCGGGGCCGCACCGACCAGGCTGTTGCACTGCTGGTAAAAAGTGCCGGCCGGTTTGGAGAAGTCACGTTCGGCATCGGTATTCAGGGTTCCGCTGTAAACGTAGTAGAACGCCGTCTGGGCGCCATCCGCAGCGCGCGGGGGGGTTGCATCGACGAAGCTGGTGCCCAGGTTGACGGTGGCAACGGGGTTGAAGCCGTCGATCCAGGCCGCATTGAAACTGGACGGGGTAAAATCGGTTCCGCTCGAGTCCACCGGCGGGTAGTAACGGATGGCGGGATTGTAATAGACGCCATTGCATTGGCTGGCGGCGATGCCATATTCTCCGGCTTCAAAATCTCCCGCCGCCCTCGGCATAAAGTCGAAGCCCATGGTGCCCGAGTCGTCCAGCAGCAAAAACACGTTGGGCAGCACCGCCGCGGTCGGATCGGTGATCAGCGGCGCGGTGGCGAGGTCGGTGACGGCGCTTTGCGCCTGCATCGAGGCGGCCAACAACAGACCAAGCGCGAGGGTACGGGTGGATGGGCGATTTTTCATGGCTGACTCCTTGTGCTACATGGCCAACATGGCCTGGATATAACTGACGGTGTTGCGGGGGCCCGTTACGCGGGAGGTGACGCGGTAGTAGTAGCGCGTGGTGGCGATGCATTGCTGGCTGCCGGCACCGAGGTCGCTACCGCCGCAGTTGCCGGACATGCTTGGCGGCGCCTTGAGGCACTCCCCGGTCTGCCCCACACCGTCGCACATGCTTTCCACGACGTAGTACACATCGTAGCCATCGGCAACGGTGATCGGGCCATTGGCGCTTGCCTCCACGTGGTCCCAGTAGGCTTTCCAACTGACATGGGGCGGTTCATGGTCCGGGTCATGCCAGGAAATATAGCCCGGTTCACAGGCGCCGGTGCAGCCAAGCCCGTGATTGGCGACGACCAGGGGCAACAAGACCCTCGCCGCTTCTTCGATGCCGGCATCGGCAGCATGCGAGGCCGCCTGCTGGAAGGCCAGATTGCCGGCGATGATGTTGCTGGTGTCCACCGAGCGCATGAGCGAGATGGTGGCCAGGGTCATGGCGACCAGCACGATCAGGGTGATGACCAGCGTCACGCCGGATTGTTTCGCGCGCACAGCGATGGGAGTTAGAGGGAGATGCTGAATAAGTTCCCTCTCCCCATGGGAGAGGGATAGGGTGAGGGGATCACTCATAGAATTGACGCCCTCACCCCAGCCCTCTCCCGGAGGGAGAGGGAGGAATATGGACTTGTTCGGTGTTTCTTTGGTTGTTGTTAGGGTTAGCATCCTGCCACTCCTTTCCAGACAGCATTGCGGATGGGGACGATGGTTTCAAAAGTCTTGTAGCGGTAACGATTCCAGTCGGCCCCCCATGAGGCCGCCGGGTTGGTGGCGACCGGCGCGGGAACGCCGTTCGGGTTCCAGTTCGGCGTGGCGGTGGTGACCACGGCGCCGGCGATCTGGCTGTTGCGCGCCACCAGCACGATGCGCAGTGCCGAGCCGCCGATGCACTGCGCGCGCATGCTGACGATGCCGCCGGTCAACGCTGTCCAGTCCGCGTCATTGCCGGCATCGCAGGCACGGGCGAGGTAGTCGCACACGCTCAAGGATCCGTTGCGCACGGCGTAAGCCAGGATCGAGGGGGAGGGACCGAAGTTATACAGGAGCGGATGGGGACCGACTGCGGTGTCTTGCAGAACGGGGATGGGGTAGCCGTTCGGGCTGGTTACCGGGACGGTGATGGCGTCCACACCGTCCACTTTATACAGGTAATGCGTGTTGACATTGCCGCCATTGCCGTTGCCGTCATCCGCAGTCACCCAATCTCCGTTCATGAAACCATGGCCGCCGCCGGCCGCCGCGACTCCGCTGGCTGCGGCACCCCCGACGATGTTGTAGGTCGCCGGGTTGGAGTTGACGATCACGGCGCCCTCGGGCGTGCTGTTGCTGTTGCCATAGGTCACGACAAGGGTGTCGGTTTCCGCAGCGGCAACGGGATTAAGGTTGATGTGGTTGAGCACGACTGCGGCCAGCGGGGAAGAGGCGGCGAAGGTGATGTTGGGCGTCACAAAATCCCTTCCCATCAAGTTCGCCGAACTAAAGCCGTAACCTGCCTGGGCGATATCGCGTTGCATTGTATAGAGGGCGATGGCGCCGCCGTTCTGGGCATCGTCACCGCTGCTCGTGGTGCGCTTCTGTCCTTCGAAGACGGACGTCACCTGCATGATGATGATGATGCCGAGCAGGCCGATGACCATGCCGACCATGATCTCCGGCAGGCTGAAACCCAGTTGGCGGCGGTTCGGGGTGGGCAGGGATGTGCGCACGGTTCTCTCCTCAAAGTTCTTTCTGCGCGCTGATTAGCGCGGTGGTCGCGTAGGTGTGGGCGCCTTCCCCGGGGACTTGCCAATTGATGGTGAGGGCGACGTCGGTGCGGGTGGTCTGCAACACGCCGGTCGGGGAGCCGGGGCAGGGATTGTTGTCGCACAGCAGGATGGTGTTGGTATTCACCACGGCGGAAGCATTGGGTATGGTCGCCGCGACGTTGGCGTGCCACGCGGCGAAATTGGCCCCGCCGGTGGCGTAGTCAACGAATTCGATCGGGTCGAATGCATTGGTTGAAGTGACCGCCGAGGCGACATCCGCCCACATCAGCGCGATATGCTGGTTGGCCAGCATGCTGGCATCCGAGCGGTATTTGGCATCGCTGGACAGTTTGATCGAGGCGGCCTGCAAGCCGATGATGGCAAGGATGCCGATCGAAAAGATCAGGATCGAGATGAGTGCCTCCAGCAGCATGGAGCCTTGTTGTTGGTGCGGCATCGGCGTCAAGATGTTCATGGTTAGCATCCTTGCGGGTTGGAACTGGACATGGCCGGATTGCACATGCGGATCTGCCCGCCGGTGGCAACCCTGACATCCAGGCAGCGCATCGGTCCGTTTGCCACCTGGCAGTCGCCGCCGGTCGGGTTGGTGATGTTGATGATCAACGCATTGCCCGTCGCATTGCTGGCGCGCCCCAACCCGTTGAACGATACCTCCGCGTTATTGGCGGATATCCTTGCATTGGGTGTGCCTTCCGATCCGGTGTGGGATTGGATGACGGCCGGACAGCCAACCGCCGAAGCCGCACAACCCATCGTCCAGCTCGAATCGACGTTGGCCGTGCCGGCCAGCTCAAAGGTGATGATGGCGTTGCGGCGCACCGCTTCGGCGCGCGCCAACTGCAAGCCCGAGGAGATGGACTCTGCCGCCGTGCGGATTTGTGAGTTCTGCACCCAGACCCTGAAGCTGGGCGCGCCCACGCTGAACAGGATGGCAAGGATCACCACGCCGATCATGAGTTCGATCAGGGTGAACCCGCGCTGGACGGATCGGGCGATTAACACGAGCCCCCCGCTTTGGTGATCCAGCAAGAGGTCTGATTGCCGACCCAGCCGGCGGGCGCCGTAACGGTTGATGTCTTGCTGTTGTTCTCGTCGATGGTGTAGGTGAATCCGGCAAGGTTCGTGCCGGCGACGCCCGTGGCCGTGATCGTGAAAGTATTGTCGGTGGCGGCGCAGGTGATGGTGAAGTTGTCGGTGGTGGGGCGGGTGCCGCCACAGGTCGTGCCGCCTGCCACCGTGGCATAGCGGCGGTTGTCCTGAAAATATTGTTCCAGTTGCACCCGGTCACGCGCCAAGGCCGAGGTCGCCTCGGGTATTTTCGCGCGCAGCACGTAGTCGTTATAGGCGGGCATGGCCACCGATGCTAGTATGGCGATGATGGCGACAACGATCATCAGCTCGATCAAGGTGAAGCCTTTTTGCAGTTTCATGTCGTGCTCCCAAATGTTCTGATGCGAAAGTTAAAACAAGACCTATCGGTGTGCCAGAGATTACCGATGAGTGGCAATTTTGCCAGACTAACGGCGCGGCCTGGGAGTGACTTTGCGTAATGATTTCATGGTGATTGGCGCCGGCGCGCTGGGGCTGGCGACGGCGGAAGCCCTGTTGCAGACGGGCGCCTCGGTGACCGTGCTGGAGCGCGGCGAGGTCGGGCGCGAGGCGTCCTGGGCGGGGGGCGGGATTCTGTCGCCGCTGTGCCCGTGGGATTACCCGGATGAAGTCACGCGCCTGGCCTTGCGCGGGGCGGCGCGGTTCGGGGATTGGGCGCAGGCACTGCATCAGGCGACGGGCATCGACCCCGAGTTTGTGCAAAGCGGCATGCGGGTGTTGCCGCCGTTCGCTGCGCAGGCCGCGCGGCAGTGGTGTGCGGCGCATGGGGTGGTTTGTCTTCCTTCGCCCGGCGGGAGGGGTGAGGATGAATCCTTGTTCCTGCCCGCCGTCGCGCAGGTGCGCAACCCGCGACTGTTGCAAGCTTTGCGCGCGCGCGTGATGCAACTCGGCGGGCGCATCATCGAGCAGTGCGAGGTCAAACAGATCGTTGCGGAATCGGGCAGGGCCAAGCATCTGGCCACGACTCAAGGCAATTTGAGCGCCGATACTTTCATTGTCACTGCGGGCGCATGGAGCAAAGCACTGCTGGGCGAGCATGCCCTGCA
>Ga0210034_1002594_pt1 | contig 13741 bp, 8 predicted proteins | sample CryGeymeta201505_FD_185466 | JGI IMG/M metagenome (GOLD analysis project Ga0210034, IMG submission 185466) | Groundwater microbial communities from Crystal Geyser aquifers in Utah, USA - Crystal Geyser metaG 2015-05 (SPAdes) (version 2) | ecosystem: Environmental > Aquatic > Deep subsurface >... | reverse complement strand
GTCACGAACCGTTTCGGTGCGGTTAGTTGCCAGCACAAACGTATCCGGCTCATCCGCCTGCAGTATGCGCCACATCCCCTCCACATAATCCTTGGCAAAGCCCCAGTCACGCTTCGCATCCAGATTGCCCAGCTCCAGCACATCAAGCTTACCTAACTTGATTTTGGCCACGGCATCCGTAATCTTGCGCGTCACAAACTCTAGTCCACGCAACGGGGACTCATGATTGAACAAAATACCGCTCGCCCCAAAAATGCCGTAACTCTCGCGATAGTTGATCGTCATCCAGTGTGCATAAAGCTTGGCTACCCCATACGGACTGCGCGGGTAGAACGGCGTGTCTTCCATCTGCGGAATCGCCTGCACCTTGCCAAACATTTCGGAAGTGCTGGCCTGGTAAAAACGAATCTTCGGATTAACGATTCGAATCGCTTCCAGCAGATGTACCGGCCCAAGACCGGTTATGGCTGCCGTGGCCAAGGGCTGGTCAAACGACACCGCGACAAAGCTTTGAGCTGCGAGGTTGTAGACCTCGGTTGCACCGGTGTTTTGTAACAAACGCACGCTAGATGAAAGATCAGTTAGGTCATATTCAACTAGATGTAAGTTGGGATGCTTGTCAATTCCCAGCTCCTGAATTCGCCAGAAATTGACCGAACTGGTACGGCGATAAGTGCCGTAAACGGTGTAGCCCTTTTCGAGCAATAGTTGAGCCAAATATGCACCATCTTGACCCGTTATACCTGTGATAACTGAAACTATCTTTCTCATTCCATTCTCCTCAATATTTCTATACTTTTCAGGTTGAAATTATCTCTCATAACACTGTCGAATTCATTTAGATTTGTCCCTACTGGCTGTGTTTGCCAACATTCTACTTGACGCCATGCCATTTTGAAGATTGGATATTTCCGCAGCGATTACCGCACCGGCCTCTTTAACTATACCCTCCAGTGCTGTGAAGTGCGGCTGATACCCAAATTCTTTGGCGCGATTATTCAAAGAATAGTAATGGGGCTTTCTGCCGGTAGCATTTATGATGACTTGCGATTCCGTCACTTCGTAACGCAGTCCGAATTCGCTCTGCATAGCCTGCAGCAAACCCGGCTTGTCTATGGGGGCCTTGCTGTAGCAATCGACGGCCGCATTGGCGGCGGGTGCAGTTAGCAAGGATGTCACCAAGCGATAGAAATCGGCAGGATGCAGATAATCGCGCACGATGTAGTCGGAGGAAGTTTGCAGCACCGTTTTGTCGCGGATGGCGCGCAGCATGTCAGTGACGAGGAAGCGCGCATTGATATCCTGTGTGCGGCTGAAATAATTGAATACCCGGATATCGATGATGTGCAGCTCGGGATGGGCTCTGTGCCTGCATTCGGCATGCAACTTTGCCACACCATACCATTCATGGGCGGCAAGGTCGTTGATCCGAATGACCGCCGGCGTATCGCGACGCGCAGGCTCGGCAAAACTGGAGCCGTAGGCAGCGCCGCTACTCAGGAACAGATAACGGCATGACGGGTGTGTCTTAAGATATTCCAGCACCATGTCGTCGAAGCGCAGGGTGACATCTAGTATCTCGCCGCCCATCTTCGCAATCTGCGCGGGATCGCCAGCGCCGACGAAGTTGATGACGGCATCGAATTCCTGTTTCCCGAACTCGGCAAAGCCTTCAACGCGATGCTGCTCCGCCATCTCGTTGCTAGCCAACCAACCCGATACTTCTTCAGTGCGGCGCGCAAACAGATGAAGCTGATTCCCGGTTGCGCCTGAAAGCGAGATGATCAGGTCTCTGGCTATCTGGCTGGTGGCTCCAAGGATTGCTATCTTCATCGTAGCGATGCTCAAGCATCCAGCTTTGGAAATTGTTCGTCCAGTTTCGAGCCAAAAGCCAGACGCGGTCGGCATTCCGTGGCTCCGCTCATCATCAGCTCGATGAGCAACGGACCTTTGTGGTCCGCGAGCATCGGCAGGATGCCATCCATTTCGGCGGCATTGCTAATTCGCTGTGCGGCGATGCCGTATGCTGCTGCAATGTCGGCAAAAGCGGGGCTGCTGTAGCCTTTCTGCGTGGACTGGTTGCGTCCGTCGAAGTACATGTCCTGGAAATTCTTGACCATGCCCAATACGGCGTTATTCATCACGATGATGATCACATCCAGGTCCAGGCGCTTCAAAGTATCGAGCTCCTGGATGTTGAGCTGCATGCTGCCGTCACCGGTGATCACGACAGTTTTGCTCCGCGACTGGAATGCGATGCCCAGTGCTGCGGGAAAGGCGAATCCCATTGCGCCCATGCCGCCGCTGTAGTGCACCGCCTGTCCGGCATTCAAACGCAAGCTTTGCGCCGCCCACATCTGATGATTGCCGACATCGCAAACGAAGTCGACGGATTGCCCGGCAAGAATATGGTTCAGCTTGTTGAATAGCTCGCTGGGACTGATCTCCCAATCTGCATACTCGTTGAACCGGGCGCGCTCGCGCTTTTTGGTCAGCGTTGTAATCCAGTCAGACTCCAACCTGGGAAAGGTATTGGAGCCGATAGGAAAGGTCTTGAAGAAGCTCTCTGCCGTCGTGCAGATGTTCAGGTTCGCATGCACACGGTTATCCAGTTGCGCCGGATCGATGTCGATCTGGACGATGCTCGCCTTGCGGGCAAAGTCGCCAACATCCGCCCCTGTTTGCCTGACATCGAGACGTGCCCCGATCACGATCAGCAAATCGCAGTTCTGCACCGCCCAGTTCGCTTCGCGGTTGCCATAGCTGCCGATCATGTTGAAGTAGTTCTCGCGGGCGACTACGCGCTCATGTCCCATGAGCGTCGACACATACGGGGCACCCATCCTGTCGGCTTCCTGCAACCATCCATCCATCCCATCGGCCCAGCGCGCTCCGCCACCGATGCAGATCAGCGGATGTTGCGCATCCTTGCACAGGGTAGCCAACTCTTGCAGCGCGGCGGGCGACGCTTCCGGATCTGCTTCTATCTCCAGTGGAGTATTCACCCATTGTTCAACGAGCGCATCCGGAATATCGAAGCGCTGCACATCGTTCGGGATGTCCAGCAATACCGGCCCTTGGCGTCCGCTTATCGCTGCAGACAATGCTTTGTGCAACTCGGGCAGCAATGTTTCCGCGCTGTCCACACGCACCGCGTACTTTGTCAGCGATTTCACCACCTCGACGATATCCAGCTCCTGAAAGCCTTGCTGGCGAACTCCCCTCGACCCTTTGAGTTCGCGTGTATTGACCTGGCCGGTGATGAACAGGCACGGCACAGAGTCGAACCAACAGTCGCCGATGCCGGTGATCATGTTGGTCGCGCCCGGACCGCTGGTGCCCATCGCCACGGCGATGGTCTTTCCCTTGGTATATCGTGCCACGCCCTCCGCTGCAAATGCCGCAGACTGTTCGTGATGCATCGAGACAATTTTGAACTGCCTGGATTCGGCGAGGCTGTCGAGCATGTGGGTGATCATGCCGCCCACGAGTTCGAAGCAAGTCTGTACCCGGTGGGTGATCAGGAATTTGGCGAGTGCGTCAGATGCCTTCAAAGCTTATCCCGTGTTGTTTTGTTTTAGAAGTTCACCCCAAAGAACGCTTCAAGCTTGGCGATGACGAAATCCAACATCTCCTTGCTCAATCCCGGATACACGCCAATCCAGAAGGTATCGTTCATCACGGTGTCGGTGTTAGTCAGCGCGCCCGAGATGCGGAAGTTGCGGCCCTTCATGTAGGGCTGGCGCGTGAGGTTGCCGGCGAACAACAAGCGTGTGCCGATCTTGTTCTGGTCGAGGTATTGCAACAGGTCAACGCGATTGATGCCCGCGCTCGCCTTAATCGTGATGGGGAAGCCGAACCAGGACGGGTCGCTGTTCGGCGTGGCTTCCGGCAGTAGCAGGAAGTCTTCGCAGTTCTTCAGTCCATTCTTCAGATAGGCGAAGTTCGCCTTGCGTGCGGCGATGAATTCTTCCACGCGGTCCATCTGCGCCAGCGCGCAGGCCGCCTGCATATCAGAGATCTTGAGGTTGTAGCCCAGGTGCGAATAGGTGTACTTGTGGTCGTAGCCATGTGGCAGGTCGCCCAGCTTCTGGCAGAAGCGCTTGCCGCAGGTGTTGTCCTTGCCGGGCTGGCAGTAGCAGTCGCGACCCCAGTCACGGATCGATTCGACGATCTGGCGTAACTGGTCGTTGTTGGTGAACACCGCGCCGCCTTCGCCCATGGTGATGTGGTGGGCGGGGTAAAAGCTCAGTGTGCCGATGTCGCCGAAGGTGCCGCACAGTTTGCCGTTGTAGATGGAGCCGAGCGCATCGCAGCAGTCCTCGATGAGCCACAAATTGTGTTTCTTCGCCAGCGCGGTGATGGTGTCGAGGTCGTAGGGGTTGCCCAATGTATGCGCCAACATGATGGCCTTGGTCTTGGGCGTGATCGCTGCTTCGATCTTGGCCGGGTCGATGTTGTAGGTGCCGAGTTGCACATCGACGAACACCGGCACCGCGCCGAATTGCAGGATGGGATTCACCGTGGTGGGGAAACCCGCCGCCACCGAGATGACCTCATCGCCCGGCTGGATGGCGCGGTCGCCCAGCTTATGCGAGGTAAGCGCAGTGAATGCCAACAGGTTGGCGGAAGAACCGGAATTGGTGGTGAGCGCATGCTTTACGCCGAGGAATTCGGTGAGGCGCTTCTCGAAAGCGTCGTTGAAACGGCCGGTCGTCAGCCAGCCGTCGAGCGAGGCTTCCACCATGTTCTGGAGTTCGGCCGCGCCGATCACCTTGCCCGAAGGCGGCACCACATTCTTGCCCGCTTCGAATGCGCTGGGCGCATAGGCGAGGTCGGCATATTGTTTGACGAGATCTGCGATCTGGCTACGGAGTTGTTCTTTTGTGCTCATGTTGTTTCTCTCACTGTGCGTATTGTTCGATCTGTTTCAGGGTGAAGCTGCGCATATCCTTCTTTGCCAGCCAGGCCTGCTGCCAGGCCACGATCATCTCCAGCGTATGGCCCAAGTGCCAGCGCGGTTGCCAATCGAGACGCATCTTGGCTTTGGAGCAATCCAGCTTGAGGTAATGCGCTTCGTGCGGATGCTTGCCGCCGTCCAATTGCCAGCTCGCGCCCTCACCCCACTGTTGCGTGAGTTGCTCGACAATCCACTGCACCGGCTTGGCATCTTCATCAGCCGGGCCGAAGTTCCAGCCTTCGGCATAGGCAACGCCTTGCGTGTATAGTTTTTCAGCCAGCAGTAGATAGCCGGACAGTGGTTCCAGCACATGCTGCCAGGGACGGATCGCGTGCGGGCTGCGGATCACGACCGGCTTGTTGTCGCTAATAGCACGCAGGATATCCGGGATCAACCGGTCGTCTGCCCAGTCGCCGCCGCCGATGACGTTACCGGCACGGCCAGACGCAAGCGCCACGCGATGGTCTGCATATTTCTCCGGATTGAAGAATGAATTGCGGTAAGCCGAAGTCACCAGTTCGGCGCATCCCTTGCTGTTGCTGTAGGGGTCGAAGCCGCCCATGGCTTCGTTCTCACGATAGCCCCATACCCATTCCTTGTTGTCATAGCACTTGTCGCTGGTGACATTGACCACGGCGCGCACCGAAGGCGTCTGGCGCACTGCTTCCAGCAGATGCACCGTGCCCATCACGTTGGTGGAATAGGTTTCGACCGGGTTCACGTAGGAATAGCGCACCAAGGGCTGGGCCGCCATGTGGATGACGATATCCGGGGCAGCATCGCGCATGGCTTTATTCAACGCTTCCGCATCGCGGATATCGCCGATGATGGACCTCATACCCTGCGCGATATTTGCGACCTCGAACAGACTGGGATTCGTCGGCGGCTGCAAGGCATAGCCGGTCACTTCAGCTCCGAGTTGCTGCAACCACAGACTGAGCCAACTACCCTTAAAACCGGTGTGGCCGGTCAGGAATACTTTCTTCCCTCGGAAGAAAGTATTCGTTGATGGTTGTTGGCTTATCGTTGATGTCATGTTGTGGCTCGTTTCAATTGTGATGCTCTTAATGCAGAAATTTTCTTTACCAGATCCGTGATGACACTGCGGATCGCCTGATATTCATCCTTGCCCAGAAAACCCAAATCCAGCGAAAGCTGATGTTGAGCATCCAGTTCCAGCAGTGGGCCAAAGGCCAATTGCGAAAAATGCGCCTGATCTCGCGCGCTCGTGCGCCCGCAACCTTCCGCGAGGTTCGACATAACCGATACAGCAGCACGGCGCATCTGATCTACCAGACCAAATCGTTCTTCTTTCGGGAAAGCCGATGTCAACGTGTACACCTGCTTTGCCAAGGCTTTTGCAAGCTGCCAAGTCTCCAGTTTTTCATGCGGAAAAGCTGTCGTAGACACCGCCCCCTCCATAAACCATCAACTATCAGCCTTCAACCGTCACTTCCAGACTTTCCAGGGAGCCTTGCCGGATTGCCATAATTCTTCAAGATGCTGCTTGTCGCGCAGGGTGTCCATCGGCTGCCAAAACCCCTCATGATAAAAGGCAGCCAGATCGCCTTCTTCTGCGAGCCGCTCCATCGGACCGCGCTCCCAAGTCGTCTTGTCGTCCGCGATGTAATCAATGACTTCAGGAGACAACACAAAAAAACCGCCATTGATCATAGCCCCATCACCCTGGGGCTTTTCGCGGAAGCTGTTAACCTTGTTGCCTTGCATATCAAGCGCACCAAAGCGCCCTGGCGGCAATGTTGCAGTTAAAGTGGCTTTGACTTTTTGTGCCTTGTGGAAGGCAATCAGCTCTGTAATATTCACATCGCTCACACCATCGCCATAGGTAAAGCAGAATGCCTCTTCACCCTTGACATAGTCCGCCACGCGCTTCAAACGGCCACCGGTCATCGTATCTTCGCCGGTATCCACCAGCGTCACCTTCCAAGGCTCCGCATAACGCTGATGCACTTCCATCTTGTTTTGCTCCATGTCGAAAGTGACATCCGACATGTGCAGGAAGTAGTTGGCAAAGTATTCTTTGATGACGTAGCCCTTGTAGCCGCAGCACACCACGAAGTCATTGATGCCGTGAGCCGAATAACCTTTCATGATGTGCCACAGAATCGGCTTGCCGCCTATTTCCACCATTGGCTTTGGTCGAGTGGAGGTTTCTTCACTAATTCGTGTCCCCAAGCCACCGGCAAGAATGACTGCTTTCATCTTTGTTCTCCGCAATTATCTTCTAATCGTTCTAAATTCAAATGCCGCCATGCCGATCATCCTCTTCGAGACACCTTGCAGCACAAAATACGCATAAAGGAAACGTATTCAATTCCTTCCGGGAAAGAAATCCGCAAATTTGAACTTAATTATACAGAATACCAAGCTCATTCTGCTTCATTATTCCCCGTTCATTGACCTTCTGGGGTGCGACTCGACTTATCGATGAGGAATGAAATATCTGGGGCATCTTTCTCCTCGAAGCGCAACCGGATCAGTCCGATGCCAAGCATTCTAGGATCAGAATTGATATTGAGCTGCCTAGGTGAAGCGGGCTTCGGTGGTAGAAACTCAATACGCGACACCCCTCTCCCCCCCAAGTCAATCATCTTACGATATTCAAACAGGCCACCGTGGAGATTGAAATGATGTGTTTGGGTACCAATTCTCACCTCCAAATCCTGACCCAAGTTTGGCCCAAATGGCTGAGCTGAAAATACTAGATTGAAGTGATTAGGAAGTTGTTCTTGCAAGTCGAAACGTACTGATGGTGCTAAATTAGCATCTGACCAGCGCCCCCAGGGTTCCGATCCAGACAACCCCTCAACGTCTTTTACAAAGATTGGAAAGTCGGGGCGTGTAAAGTCGATTCCCTCTGTAAATGTTGCCTCATGGCGAGCACCCAAGTGATCAACGATATAGCCAGCTTTTTTCATTATTTGCTCGGCACTTATCCCATCAAGATTCACATGAGGCATCTCCTGATTCAGCTGAAAAAACACCACCTCTCCATCCGCACGTGTCAATGTTGGGGGCGCGCCAAGCAAAGCGGTCAAATCGTCGATTACAGTATGATCGTTATCGTCATAGCCGCGCCGATCAACGTAGACACCAGCGAAGCCAAGCCGGCTGATTACTTCAAGCTGCCTTTTAAGGGGTTCTTTTGCGAGCGATCGATAGAACAGGTCACCAGGGCGGCCTTTCATTCCTCCGTAACTCCAATGAAGCGAAGTCGAGTGCAAAAAACCAACCGATAAAGCGTAATCTTTTAAACGATGAAGGGGGGGGACCTCGGGAAAGGGCATATAAGGTAACTGATAAACGGCGCTCCCTATGGGCACAGATTTTTCTATTGAACGAACAAATTCCCTGTCCATGTTGAACACTTTTTGAGTTTGCTCATTGCAAGCCTTGCATGGAGGAACGGTCTGATCGTAGAGCCCCCCCATTAAGAAGACTATCGAAATAAAGCTCGACATAAATACTAAACGCCGACCAGAGAAACGCTTTTGAATTTCAGCTTGCAAAAGCATGAAAATGACCAACAATGCCCCAAAGCCAATAAATATGCTAATCCTGTTCCAGCCGCGTATGGATGTTGTAATTGTTTGCGCAAATATTGAGCCAAATCCACCTATTGTGCCGAACATAAATAGGGTCAATACAATTAACGAAACAATATTTAATGTTCTGTTCTTCAGCCTACCCGCTAGACTTAAAACAATAATTCCGAATACAGCGAGAAAACCGAGTGAGCCTACAACGCCAAGGCTCGATGTCACGTTTTCATTGATCAGAGGTGAAGCGCTACGGTATTTCGTCGATATATTAGCCAATCCTGCGATACGATGTTCACTTCTAGGAAGGATAAGTTGCGCAAATTTGAAACCATAAATCTCGGAATCAGCAATGCCTCGCTGGGCAACCTCAATATTTTTCCCGCTTGAATATTGATGTATCAAGTTAGGCGCAACATTAAGCAACACCCCAAAAAATACCAAGGAGGAAGCCATGAATGCGACTTTGAGCGCACTTGAATTGTAGTTGGCAACAGCCTCATAGATAGCCACTACCATAAATAGTATTAAACCAAAGAGGGCGTAATAAATACCAAAAGTGCCAAGACTTATGAGGCAGAGCGCATAAAATACTTTCGTACTCAGGCTTGCCTTAGCGCTTTCATTTGACGCACTAGAATTGAAAAATCTCAGCGCGATGTAGTAAAAGATTGGCACAACAAAGTACCAAGTAAAAAATAGGTGCTCAAGTCTTAAAAAATGGAATGGCAGGAAAACAAACAGAGTTGCCGCGGTAAACGCAAAGGACTTTGCAAGGCCGAATGATTGCAGAACGCAAAATGCCGCTACAAATGAAACTGAAAAACCTAGCAGAAAGTAAATATTATGTGCTGAGTACCATTCACCAGTGAACGATCCAATCAATTTCAGCAGCAAGTAGTTGCCGGAATCCGACGATGGGTAATCCAGAAGATTTGAGCCGAACGGGTAACCACTTCGAGGATTGTTAAAAATCCAACCTTCAATCAACCGCTGAATGACGCTGAATGCGCCATCATTGTTATATGTGAATGGATAAGCAGGATTTGGAAATAAGCCAGACGGCCAGCCGGTCATTAAGACACTTGCCAGCACAAAGGAAAATATCGCGCCAGATAGCCACCATTTCCAGTCAGGCCGAATGATAATCGATAACGAAGCTTGGGTTGATAATGCGGTTTTATTCATTATTTGCCACAATCCATCTTGGTTCGCGGCTTAAGGAATGTCCTCGAAAATACGGGAATTCCCCCAATTCCAGTGATGTCGCCTTCATTTATTGAAGCTCTGTATTTCAACCACCTGATAGCGACCGGCGGCATCTCGAGAAAGATCGAAGCCCCTCGCGAATTTGTTTGGAACCTCCTCGGGATACCAAGAATGATCTTCTGTTGGCACATACACACGCTTAGCAGACCACTGAATACACAAATTTGAATTGATGTAGTGTGGTAAATTTTTTAAATGCACTATATCGCCATCTTCCACGTGCGCAAATAACCCGGCTCGAGCCTGTACCAAAAAAGCCTCCCTTGGTTCACGCCAAGCCATGTCAATGCTTTTCACCATACTAGAGTTTATTGTCACGTTGAGTGCAAGATAGATACTTATAAGTATCGGCACGCCCAATCGCAAGATTCCAACCTTTGGGATGGATAAAGTAGCCCAGGCTGCAAAAAATGCCAGCCCAAAAACCTGATAATAAACTGGCAGCGTACCTGCGCCCCAGGCCACCTCGTTTTGATAACGCAACGATATTGCGGGAAATATTGCGGGTAGAACAAACATGCCAAGAGAAATTATGAAAGCTTCACCCCTTATTTCACGAGACGGCGACTTCATTGATGTCAAAGACACAAAAACCATCAAGCTAAAAATAAGAACCGACCATGCAGTAGTTGAATGTATCGCATTATTTATTATCTCGCTGAACGGCAAAGCAGTATGCGTGATTGCCAGATATGAAACAAACGGAAAGGCCGCCGTTAATTGTTTGAGATATGCCAAACCAAAATTTGACGGTAATCCGAATGCTGATCCTGCATACGCGCCAACTGCATGGCTCCTTAAGTAGTAGTTTAGCGCCAGATAAAGACACGCGGCAAAGAGCAACATGAAAGCGGGCAGTTTTTTATATTGGTCACCATTTATAAACAAAATAGCGAATGCAATCGGAATGAATATTGCGTTTATCTCATACCACATCATAAAAAACAGCCATGAAATCAAGGCAAAATAAAGAAATTTCAGATTGTTGTTTAATCTCCATTTAACGAAAAATATCAAAACGATTGCTAACTGGATGCCCAATATCTGGTAATGAAAAGCAAATCCCGCAACGGCATCAAGCCCGTTACCATGTATCTGAAGCAGCCCAACAAGAATAATTGCCCATGCCACCAAAAAACGTATCGTAGCTCCAAGGAGCCACAACATATAACCATACAGAGCGATATTAATTACTACAGTGGCACACTGTGCTAAGCGCAATAAAAAAAGATCGTTGAATAAATAAAATCCAGCATACCCATGAAAAAAACCTAGCATGAGCCGGCCTTCATGTTGGAACCAATGATTCACAACACGATATGAAAACTCACCTAGGTCGCCATTTACCTTATGAAGAAAGAAGTAGATTTGCGAATTTAATGCATCGTCGAACCAAAAACCGTTAGACGCATATGGAACTAGTAGCAGAGCAACTACAATTGATCCGCCGCATAACATATATGCATTGTAATTTTCCAGAAAATAATTTTTTATATTCATAAATATCCAGCGGTAATGTTCGGCGTCACTTGTAGGTAAGAAAAACAGCTTTCCTCGACTGCGTTAGAAGGAGGTGATGCTTTATTTTTTTTAAAAATATCTATTGTGTCCAAATTTAGTTGATCTTTCAGTTGCAATGCACTCTCTCGCCAAGATAGGTAAGGCATACCTTGTGACGCTGGATGTTCGTCCGCTTGGTTTAATGACAGCCAGTTAGCAATGGCAACTGACAAATTTTCGGGAGCGCGTCCACTGAAGTAAAAAGCATGCTCGCCCGCCACTTCACGGAATACAGGCATATCTCTGGCGATGATAGGCTTAGCGTGCTGTGCAGCTTCAATCAGCGGCAGGCCAAAGCCTTCGCCTTCTGATGCAGCAATCAGACACGTACTTGCGGCGTAAATCTTCTCCAAGTATTCGTCGGTGATGCCTTCAAGCCAGAACATGCGCCTGTTCAGCTCTGGATGCTGTCTTAGCTTACTAACCAGCTCATCGACTAACCAACCTTGTTTTCCAACAATCACCAAATTCACATCCACGCTTGCTAACCAGAGTTTTTCAAATGCATCAAGTGTCTGAGAATGACCTTTGCGCGGTTCAACTGTACCCACCATCAAAAAGCTTGGCCTTGCACTTAACGACCCCAATACCATTTCGGCATCGGCAGGCATGCCTTTACTCGGCATACTGCTGTCAATATCAGCCCCCAAATGAAAGCTCCTTACCAGCGGCCTCGATAATCTTTGTGGCGGATTCTGGCCCAGCCATTCTCTAACCTCTTCTGCCACTGCTTCTGATATGCAAATCAGCCCAGTTGAAACCTGAGAAATACTCTTCAACCAATTTTCAAATATGACACTAGTTCCCGCAGGCCACCACTCAGGATGTTGCACCAACAGAATGTCGTAAACGATAAAATATAATCTGATACCTCGCTGCCGCAATTGCATATGAAGATCATGAACTGCCGCCGTTAGATGGGCATTCAAATCAAGTGCTAAATATATGTCATCTTGAGAAAAATCTGTGATTTCATCAACCTCATCTCTAACGGGTGAGCCGATGAACGATGCTGAAAATTTGGTCGCATATCTATAGTGGAAGCCATCGAAATAGATTGGACGCACATCCATTCCTTGTGGCGGGTTTTCAAGTAGCTCACGCAGAAGACTCCGCACAACGCGCTGTATACCGGACTTGGCATCTCCATGAACTATCACCGAAACATCAAGAAAAAGTCGATTGCACTTCCCGGGCCTTAAGTTATTAGCCACGCAGTCTGCTATTTGAACTAAATCAACTTCTGTAAGCCTGCCTGCGCATTCAAGACAAGCTATGGATTCCAGCAACTTGTTCTGAAGGGGCACATTAACCTCAACGGCCTTGGTGCACCTTGTTGCTGCCGCTTGCTCAAGTGCGACGATGGCAGATTTGGCACATTCATCCCACGAGAACCTTTTAGCCTGTTGCAAGCCATGTTCTCGTAACGCAACACGGAAAGCTTTGTCTCCTAATGATTGCTCAATCTTTGCCGCGATCTCTGCGACATCCATAGGGTCGAACAAAGCAGCCTCCAGACCGATCACTTCGGGCAAGCTGGTAGTTTTGGCAGCTATAACCGGCGCACCACAGGCCATAGCCTCCAATGCAGGCAGGCCGAAACCTTCATGCCAAGATGGGAATACGAATAACTCGCACAGATTGTAGAGCTGTACGAGCTCATCCTCAGCAACATAGCCGATAAAATTCAATTCGCATGGCGTTAAGCCGGCCACCTTGGCTGTTTGCCGAATACCCGCCACCATCAATTCATCCATCCTACCTGCCAACACCATTTGGTAGCACGCGCGCAACTCCGCAGGCAACGCGGCGTAAGCTTGAATCAAGCGTGGCAGATTTTTGCGTTGGTCCGAACCGCCGGTGTAGAAGATGAACGGGCGCGTGATTCCGAATTTCTGCAGTAGCTGGGTGGAGACAGCCTCCGAGATTGCAAGAGGTTGAAAGTGTGCCTCGATAGCGGTTGATACATTAACGAAGCGATCTTCGGGCATGCCAAGATGCTCTATGCCTTCCTGCTTGGTGAATTCTGAAATCGCCAGAAAACTGTCAGCGCGCTTCAGGTATTCCAGCTTGCGCCTGTAAAACGCAGCGTAGGGCGGATTGGGCTTTAGATAAGAGTCCGGGCTGAGCAGCGGGATAAGATCGTAGAGGGATACGCTCACTGGCGTGTAATCATCAAAGCATCCAATGCTGGTGACGGCATTGTCAAAATATCCTTCGAACAGGCTGCAGATATGAATTACATCGGGCTGCAGGCTAGCCAAAAAGGCTTCCCGCAACAGTTCGGCCACTTCGCGTCGAGTTTGATTGCCGGGGTGCACTTCCGCCAGTGGGCACGGTGCGTACCAGACGCGGATGTTCTCCTGCGGCAGCAAACCCTCGAATGCGTGAC
>Ga0210034_1002586_pt1 | contig 13783 bp, 14 predicted proteins | sample CryGeymeta201505_FD_185466 | JGI IMG/M metagenome (GOLD analysis project Ga0210034, IMG submission 185466) | Groundwater microbial communities from Crystal Geyser aquifers in Utah, USA - Crystal Geyser metaG 2015-05 (SPAdes) (version 2) | ecosystem: Environmental > Aquatic > Deep subsurface >... | reverse complement strand
CGCTCAGCCCCGGCTTCGTCAGCTTTACCGGCGGCGACGTACAGACCACCCACGGCACCCGCGTCACCATCGCCCCGGACGGCCAAGCGCTGCACCTGTCGCTACCGCTGGCGGTCCCGCGCGCCGCGCCGCCCGCCCGCGCGATGCAATACGATTTCGACCTGCTGCATGCGACCCTGCCCGCGAAACTGTCCGAGGCGCGGATGTCGCAACTCAATTTCGTGATTTTCGACACCGAGACCACCGGCCTCAACCCTCAGGTGGACGAGATCTGCCAGATCGCAGCGGTGCGCGTTGTCAATGGCCGCATCCGCGCGCAGGAACGCTTCGACATGCTGGTCAACCCGGGTCGTAGGATTCCCGCCGCCTCGACCGCCGTGCACCACGTCACCAACGAAATGGTGGCAGACGCCCCCGACGCGGCTACGGCCCTGGCGCGCTTTCACCGTTTTGCCGACAACAACGTGCTGGTGGCCCACAACGCGCCCTTCGACATGGCGTTCCTGCAACGGCGCGAGGCAGAAATCGGGCTGCGCTTCGATCAACCGATCCTCGACACGGTGCTGTGTTCCGCCATCCTTTTCGGCCAGTCGGCGGAACACACGCTCGATGCACTCTGCGACCGGCTGGCCATCACCATCCCCGAGGCGGACCGCCACACCGCCATCGGCGACGCCATTGCAACGGCCACGGCCTTCGCACGCATGATCCCGATGATGGAGGCCGCGCAGCTGCCCACATTGGGGGCGGTGATCAAGGCCTTCGACCGCCACGCGCGGCTGATCCGACATCTCAATTGACCAATGCGGGCCGGTCTGCGCCTGATCATCTAGAAGAACACCGGAGGAAACCATGGCCCGCACCCCGCTATACAAGGCCGCCGAGGCAGAGATCCTGCGCCGGATCGCCACCGGCGCCTGGCCCGTGGGTATGCGCCTTGGCAATGAATTCGAACTGGCCGAGGATTTCGGCGTCAGCCAGGGCACCATGCGTCGCGCGCTGATGACGGTGGAGGCGTTGGGCTATCTCGATCGCAAACCGGGTCGCGGCACGGTGGTCGCCGAACCGCAAGCGGCCACCACCACGCCGCCTCCAGACTTCCGCCGCCTCACCCGGCCCGACGGAACGCCGCTGCCCCTTACCGTGTTCCGCGCCCGCCTGACCCGCCGCTTGCCCGAAGGCCTGGAGGCCGGGCTCTTCGACGGCCCGCTGCATGCCCTGGCCCGAACCCTGAAATGCAGCCCCGACCGCTTCGCGCTGGAAGAAATCGTGCTGCCCGTGGCGCACCGCCCGGACATGGAAGAGGACCAGCCCGCCGCATTCATCGACCTTTTGTCCGGCCTCGGCCTCGCCGCCGCGCGCATCGACGACCGCCTGCACGCGGAGGTCACCGACATGGCCACCTCCGTCGCCCTTGCCTGCGACCGCTACACCGGCCTGCTGTGCCTCACCCGCCTTGCCCGCGACAGGCACGGCGCACCGATCGCCCGGCAGACCCTGCGCATGGCCGGCCCGGTCGCCTATGGCGTGACCCTCGGCCCCTGACGCGAACCGCTCTTTCTTCTTGGCAAAAATACTTCCGCCGGAGGCGTCCCACCGCCTCGCCCGGGGTCCCATCGACCGGATGTGCCCCCTGCACACCCCGCGTCCCGGCGCCCCGAGGAAGGCCCCGCAGGGGCCTGAGGAGGGCCGCCGCCGGTCGACGCGCGACAGCGCGGCGAAACCGACTTCATATGCACGCCGGATTCACCCCCTCCCCCTCGGATCAGCCGAAGCCGCCGATGCGCACCGCCACGTCCAGCATCCGGTTCGAGAAGCCCCATTCATTGTCGTACCAGCCAAAGACGCGCAGCATCCCGCCTTCCGCGCGCTTGACCTCCGGCGCCGCCACGATCAGCGATTCAGGCCGCTGCCGCAGATCCGACGACACCAAGGGCTTGTTGGTATACCCGATCACACCCCCAACATGCGCCAGCATTTCGCGCAGCGTCCCCACCGGGGGCCGGTCCCGCAGCAGCACCGCCATATCGACACATGACACGCTCGCCACCGGCACCCGCACCGCCGACCCGGTAATTCGCCCGGCCAGGTGCGGCAGCACGAGGTCGACCAGCTTCTCGGCACTCGTCGTCGTCGGCACCATCGACAACGCCGCCGCCCTGCTCCGCGCCGCGTTTCCCGTCGCCATATCGACCGTCGGCTGACTTCCCGTATAACAATGCACCGTCGTCATCAGCGCGCTTTCCAGCCCGTATGCATCGTCCAGAACCCGCGCCAGCGGGGCGAGCGCATTGGTGGTGCAGGAGGCGTTGGAGATGATCCGGTGATCAGCCGCAAGCCGCGCGTCGTTCGCGCCCAATACTACCGTCAGATCCGCTTCCGGGCAGGGGCCGGAGATCAGCACCCGAGCCGCGCCAGCCGCCAGGCCCTGCTCGGCGATACGGCGATCTCTGGCGCGGCCGGTGCAGTCCATCAGCACATCCACACCCTTCAGGTCAAGCGCGGCAAGCTCCGCCTCGCGGGTGACGGGTATGGCCCTTCCCCCGGCCACCAGCAGGCCGCCCCGAACCTCCACCCCGCCGGGAAACGGACCAAAGACACTATCGTACTCAAAGAGGTAGGCACAGGTTTCCAGATCGGCGATATCATTGACACCGACGATTTCCAGGCCCGGCCAGGTGTCACTCGTCAGCCAGGCGCGCAGGATGGATCGTCCAATGCGTCCAAAGCCGTTGATCACCACGCTTGTCATGCACCATCCCCCGTTGTCAGACCTCGAATGCAGTGATGCACCGGGCGGGTCGGCGGGTGCAAGGGGCGGCCCGGGCTGCGGTGCCGCAACGCCAGGACGGCGCGCCGCCCCCCTTGCAGACGACTCGCGGTAACGTCCACGGACGTGGTGTAATTTCTGCGCCGTCAACGGTGTAATCTCAGGTGGCCCGAGGTTTATGGTTGAGGTGGAGTTTGGCGACGTCAACCACGAACCACACGGAGACCCCGATGACCAAGACCACCATGGACCTGACCGAGCTTCTGCAAAAGCATGATCAGGGCGACTTGCTGCGCTCGATCGCAGAAGCCGTCCTACAGCTGATCATGGAGGCCGATGTCGACGTCCTGATCGGCGCCGGTCGCCATGAACGGGCCGAGCAGCGGACGACCTGGCACAACGGCTACCGCGATCGCTCTTTGGACACCCGTTTGGGCACACTGAACCTGCGCGTGCCGAAGCTGCGGCAGGGCAGCTACTTCCCGGGCTTTCTTGAGGCCCGCAAGACGTCGGAACAGGCGCTGGTCGCGGTGATCCAGGAGGCGTGGATCGGTGGCGTCTCGACCCGCCGCGTCGACGAGCTGGTGCAGGCCATGGGGCTGAGCGGCATCTCGAAGAGCACGGTATCGAAGCTCTGCAAGGATATCGACGAGCGGGTCGGCGAGTTCCTCAACCGCCCGCTGACCGGGGACTGGCCCTATGCCTGGCTGGACGCCACCTATCTGAAGGTGCGCCAGGGCTGACGTTCATCACCTGACACAACCGATCCGTTGCAAAGCTGCCGCGATGTTCCTCGACGAACCTGAACCTCACGGCTTTTGGCTCGCGAAGAACTGGGTGGCCTTTTTTAGGATGTCCCTCTCCTCGCGCAGTATGCGGTTTTCGCGCCGGAGCCGTTCGTTCTCAAGCGCAAGTTCGCGATCCTCAACCGACACCACATCTGTGTCGCGGTGTGCCGTGATCCATTTGTTCAGCGTCGACATCCCGACCCCAAGATCATCTGCAATCTGTTTGCGTGAAAGCCCGCTGGTCAGCGCGATCCGCACCGCATCCTTGCGAAATTCATCCGTCCTGACTGTGCCCATGGTTCATCTTCTTTGCTGCACATTACGCTATCAAAGGAGCGGCACCAAATCGCGGCAGGATGCTGGGCGTGAAGGTGACCTTGTCCTCGTCAGCGCCCCGGTCCCGCACGCGCGGCACCTTCACGGGCACCGGACCAATGCCGGTCATCACCGCGCGTTCTGGCAGATGACCATGGCGAACCAAGCGCGCCCGGCCATCTTCGAGCGTCTCCCCGGAATAGGCGTTCATGAGCGCGGACAGCTCTGCATGGATCGCCTGTTCGATCAGCTTGCGCGCACCATCGCGCAGGACGTCGGTGAACGGATCGGATGTAAAACCCGATGGATCGGGCAGTTGGGTGATGGTAGTCTCTGACATGTGGCATATCCCTTTCTCAGCTGAGAATTGACGGCGACTCGACACCGCCTTGATATGCCGCCCCTCAGGGCATCACCAACATTCGCCCGTTTCTCCGACCATTGGCCAGCGCGTCACTGGTGAAGTCGAATGACCAACGCTGGTTGTCAACGGCGGTGTAAAGACCTGCCACTGTGGCGGAGCAAAAGTCGGCCAGTTTTGGGGGGCGCGCCTTGGAGCGTGTGGCTCTCGTTTAGCAGGCACGTTCCAAGGCGCATTGGCCGTCAGGCCAATGGTGTGAGGATCATTTTCCGGCGGCGGCGCGGCGGGCGCGGCTTTGGTTGAGGCGATAGCTTTCGCCGTTCATCTCCAGCATATTGACGTGATGGGTCAAGCGGTCCAGCAGGGCGCCGGTCAGGCGTTCCGTGCCGAAGGGTGAGCCCGTGACTGCCACTGGTTCGAAGGAGCGGGCGAACGTCCATTCCGCGAACGGCAGGTTCGATGTGATCAGGGTGGCGCCGCGCTCGTAACGCTGCGAGATCATCTCGAACAGAAGCTCGGCGCCGGTCTTGCAGAGCGTCACGACGCCCGGTTCGTCGATGATCAGCCGTTTGACCTTGGCCAGCTGGCGCGGCAGCCGCAGCAGGCGTTTCTCGTCGCGGGCCTCCATCAACTCGTGAACCAGAGACGCCGCGGTCACGAAGGCGACCGGCAGGCCCTTCTGGCAGCCGACCAGCCCCAGCCCGTTCTCCTTGCGCTCGATCCAATCACAGCGGGCCAGTTCCAGTACCATCATCTTGTTGAGCGACGGGATCGCCTTGAAGTCGAAGCTGTCGAGGCTTTTGATCGCCGGGAACTTCGCCGCCTTGATCCGGCGTTCGACCATGCGCCGTTCCCGGTCGATCAGTTCCAGCTCGGTCAGGCGGGCCAGATAACGCACATGGTCCACGCCTTCGGCGGCGCAGATACGCGCCTGTTTGTCGTGCTCGCGCAGGAAGGTGGGCAGGCGCAGGGTCTTGAACTGATGGGTCAGCAGCAGGTGTGGGGCATCCGTCATGCGCCCTCTCCGGCCAGCAGGCTCATATAGGACGCGGCGGATGTCGTGGCGAAGTTGGTCCCGGGCAGGAAGGGATAGACATCCAGGACCAGCGATGTGTCAGGGGCGCTGGTGCCATGGGCCAACAGGCGGCGCTCAGGCAAGCTTGTGCAGCATGTCCGCCTCGGCAGTTGCACCGCGCAACATGAACGCGTGTTCGGACGCGACGAAGAACATGGTGATGCCCATGTCGTGCAGGTCCGGCCCGGCGGCGGCACTGCCTGCGAAGGTCATGAAGGCCTTGTTGTGCGCCTTGGCCGCTCTGCCCGTCTTGCGCATCGCATCGAGGACCATCGGATCGGACGGGTCATCCTTGCCAAAGCACACCGCAAGATCGGCAGGCCCGACGAACACCCCGTCGATCCCGTCCACCCCGGCGATCCCGTCCGCAAGCTCCACGGCCTCGGGGTCCTCGATCTGGGCGATGACAATGGTTTCGTCGATGCTCTGTCGCAGGACATCCTTCATTGCGCGCGTCCCGAAAACGGCCCAGCGGGTTGATCCGGCATATCCGCGCCCGCCATGGCCGAACCGGCCGGCGCGCGCGATCTCGCGCGCCATTTCCTCGCTGCCGACATGCGGCACGACGACCCCTACAGCGCCGCTGTCGAGCGCTTTGAGCAACTCGACCGGAGTGCCGGTGGGCACCCGCACGAGCATCGGAACGCCAAGCGCCCGCCCCATGGCAAGGCAAAGGTCCATCCTGCCGCGATCGAATGGCGCGTGTTCGGCGTCAAGGCAGATGAAATCGAGGCTGGATCTGGCGAGAACCTCGATCAGTTCGGGGGCGGGGGTTTTCAGGAACGTCCCGACCAGGATATCACCGGCGCGCATGCGTGTCTTGAAAAGCTTTGTCATGTTGATCTCCTGGTATGGTTGATGGGTCAGGCGGCGACGGTGCCCGGAACAGCGACCTCAAGCCGGGCGGCGATGTCCGTGAGGTCTGCAAGAAGCGAACGGGGCAGCGGCAGGCCGTCGGTCAGGCGCTGTTGCCACCGTTCATGCTCCAACTCGCCGGGGATCAACATCCGCGCCGTGTCATCCCACATCGGCGAGGCCTTGATGGTGGCGCAAAAGGTGCCCATTCGATCAAGAAACGCCGACTTGCCGAGGAAGGCATCGGGGTCGATCACCAGCATCAGATGGCCGGTGCCACTGGGATCCTCTGGGAAGGCATACATGCTCTTGAGGTCGAACTGGAACGCGCCACCGGAAACGACACCGCACAGAATGTCGACCATCAAAGACAGGCCAAACCCCTTGTGACCGCCGAGCGGCAGCAAGAACCCGTCAAAGCCGGTGGCGGGGTCGTCAGTCGGCTTGCCCTGCTTGTCCGTCGCCCAGCCAAACGGAATTTTCTCACCTTTTTCCTTGGCAAGGAGCAGCTTTCCGCCCGCGACCGACGACATCGAGATATCGAGGATCAGCGGAAAGCCGAGCGGGGTCGGCGCACCGAATGCAATCGGGTTGTTGCCGGTGATCGGTTTCGCGCCGCCCGGCACGACAAGGTTGGGCCCGACATTCGTCATCGACAGGGCGATCATGCCGGCATCGGTCGCCTGTTTCACATAGAGACCGGCAGCGCCGAAGTGGTTGGAATTACGCACGTTTACAGCCGCCACACCATGCTCGTCCGCCAATGCGATCGCGCGATCCATGGCCCGGCGACCGACGATGAAGCCCAGCCCGGAATCGCCATCCATCACCTCGAAACCGCCCCGCCCGCCAACGGTCTTGATCTCGGGATGCGATTTGACGGCCCCGTTCAATAACCGCTCTACATAGATCGGCAGGCGCAGGATCCCATGGCTGTCGACACCCCAAAGGTTGCTCGTCACCAGATCGTCAGCGACCGCGCGCGCATCAGCGAGGTGCAGGTCAAGTTTACCGAGAATGTCGGTGATGAACGTGCGCGCATCCTCAACCTTGATGCGAACTGACTCGGTCATGCTGACGCTCCTGAACGGGGGACGAAATGACTATGGGGTGCGGCGCTCACCATCACCGAGGCAAAGACACAGGGCGCATCCGAGCGGTTGTGCCAGGTGTGAGCGGTGCCGCGCTGGATCAAGACATCGCCGGCGCGCAGAACGGTTTCATCACGGTCGGTGACAGCGACAAGCTCGCCCGACAGGATGATGTTGTAGTCCACGGTTTCGTTGCGATGCATGGTTGGGTCGGCGGCGCCTTCGACCTGAATGTCTGCGGCGTCGATGGAGGCAAAATCGGCAGCGATTGAACCGTCATCATCCGATCGCGCGCGACTGTCCGGCAACAGCTCGACAATGCGGAACCGCGTTCCGCCATGGGGCGGGTGATGGGTGATCTTGCGCTTGGCCGCGTCCTCGGTGCCCTCGTTCGACGCAAGCGGGCCATCGGTCTCCCACAGTTCATGGAACGTCAACTGGCGCCCCGGCTGGACAACCACCGTGTCGGCGGGTCCGTTGAACAGGAAATACGATTTCCCGGTTTCATCGTTGGCGGTCACGACCCGTTTCACGGTCAATCCCATCACGTCCTCCGTTGTGTCCTGCGCCTCCGACCACTGCCCCAAACGCCAGGAAAATACCCAACAGCAGATCTGTCATATAAATTGTTGACAAAATTTATGACAATTGTAAAGCTGATATTCGAGATCGACGGCTGCGCGCCGAAACACACCTGGGGAGGAACAACGATGATCATGAAGATAAGTCGCCGTGCAGGCTTGATTGGCCTTGCCATGACCGTGATGGCCGGGGCGGTTCCCGCCGCCGCGCAGGACGCGCCGCGCTACGCGATGCTCGTCCGCGTGCTCGGCAATACCGCGTTCGAGCTTGCGCATGTCGGCGCCCAGGAAGCGGCCGACGACCTGGGGGTGGAGTTGATCTTCACCGGTCCGACCGAGAATACGGCCGAAGGTCAGGTCAACCTGATCAACTCGCTGATTGCGCAGCGCGTCGATGCGATCATGCTCTCGGCCAATGATGCAACCGCGCTGACGCCCGCCCTCCGGCGCGCGGCGCAACGCGGCATTGCCATCGTCACGTGGGATCAGGACACCGAGGTTGACGCCCGCACCCTGTTCATTGCCTCCGCCACCAATGAACTGATCGCCATGGGACCGGCCCGTATCGCGTTGGAGCTTGCTGACGGTGAAGGCGATATCGGTGTGATCTCCGGTCCCGCAAGCTCGACCACACAAAACCTTTGGGTTGACGAGTTGCTTCGCCTGACCGAGGAAAACCCGGAGTTCGCAGGCCTGAACGTTGTCGAAGTCGCCTATGGCGACGAAAGGTCCGACAAGGCCTATAGTGAAGCCCTTGGCCTAGTGAACAAGTACCCCGACCTGGAGGTCATCGTGGCCTATTCCTCGGTAGCGATTGCCGCGGCATCGCAGATGGTGCGCGATCAGGGTCTTGTCGGTCAGGTCAGTGTCACCGGCCTTGGCTTCCCCACCGAGATGGTGGATCACGTCACATCGGGCGCCACGCCCGCATTTGCGATCTGGAACATGGTCGATGTGGGCTACACCACCGTCGAGGCGACCTACAACCTGCTGAACGGCGACATCTCTGGCGCTGAGGGCGACGTCATCGACGCGGGACGAATGGGCGAGATCACGGTGGGTGCGGACGGTGTTGCTGTAATGGGCGAACTTTTCGTCTACGACGCCAGCAACGTGCAGGCGGCCGCCGATCTGATCAACTCGGTCAGCGAGTAACCGGTGAGTCCGGGTGCGGTCGCAGCTGCGCCGCGCCCGGACCACCCCTCTTTTCCGACAAAACCCATGGCAACCCGTGTCCGATTTCCCCCCCCTTCTCGAAGTCTCGCATCTGAGCAAGCACTTTGGCGGCGTGCACGCCCTGACTTCCGTTTCGTTGCGCGCGGTCGCGGGCCGAGTGCTGGCGCTGGTCGGTGAGAATGGCGCCGGTAAATCAACGATCGTGAAATGCCTGACCGGCATCCACGCGCCCAGCTCGGGCAGCATCCGCGTCGATGGGGTGCCTCACGTCTTTTCCGGCCCTCAGGACGCGGCGCTGGTCGGGATTTCCGCGATTCAGCAAGAACCGTCGATGTTTGACGATCTGACGGTGGCCGAGAACATCTTTGTCGGTGCCCAGCCGCAGGGGCGGTTCGGAATGGTCGACTGGCGCGCGATGACATCGGCGGCAAGCGGGATTCTGGACCGGATCGGGTCCGATATCGACCCTTATGCCACGATGAAAAGCCTCTCGGTTGCCGAACGGCACATCGTTTCGCTTGCGCAAGCGCTGTCTGCTGATGCCCGGCTGATCATCTTCGACGAACCGACAGCGGCGTTGTCCCAATCTGAAATCCAGCATCTTTACACGATCATCGAGCAACTGCGCGACGCCGGAAAGGCGATCGTCTACATCAGTCACAAGTTCGATGAGATTTTCCGCATTTGCGACGATTACGTGGTCTTGCGTGACGGCATGCCGGCCGGCGAAGGCCGGATCGCGGAGGTGGGAAAGGACGACCTGATCGCAATGATGGTCGGACGGACGCTGACCGAGATCTACCCCAAGACCGCGGCTGAAATCGGTGATGTGGTCCTGAAGGTCAGCGGTTATTCGCATCCAACCGAATTCGACGATGTCAGCTTTCACGTGCGCAAGGGCGAGATCCTTGGATTCTACGGCCTCATCGGGGCCGGGCGGACCGAGGTGATGGAGGCAATTTTCGGCCTCAAGGGGCGCAGCGGCGGCCGCCTTTCCCTCGATGGTAAACCGATCGACATCGCCAGCCCCGCAGCGGCGATGAAAGCGGGCCTCGCCTATGTTCCTGAAGACCGGCAGCACCATGGCGCGATATTGCCATTCTCGATCCTCGCCAACATCTCGTTGCCGCAACTCGACCGGATCGGGCACGGAATTTTCCTCAATGCGCGGGCCGAGACCGCCCTCGTCGAGGCATTCGCCGAGCGTGTCCACATTCGCGCCAGTTCGTGGCACCAGCCGGTCGCGGAACTGTCCGGGGGGAATCAGCAGAAGGTGGTCATCGGCAAATGGCTCGCCACCAGACCGCGCGTGATCATTCTCGACGAACCGACCAAGGGCATTGATGTCGGGTCCAAGGCCGCCGTCCACGAAACCATTGGCCAATTGGTCCACGATGGCTTGTCGGTCATCCTGGTGTCGTCGGAACTGGAGGAGGCTCTGGGCATCTGCGACCGTTTGATGGTGATGTCAGAGGGCCGGGTCGTGGCGGAATTGGAGCGGGCGGCGTTTTCGTCCGAGGCCGTGCTTGCAGCAGCATCCCGAGGCAACACGTGAAAGCCATGACCCCGAACCGGGAGGCCGTGCTTAGCCTGATCATCGTGGCGATCGTCGTCATCGTGATTGTGCGAGCGCCTGAATTCCTGATTGCCAGCAATATCTCCAACATCCTGTCTGGATGGGGATTTCTGGCGATTCTGGTGATGGGGCAGCTTTGCGTCCTCGTGACCCGGGGGATCGACCTTAGCCAAGCGTCCGTGCTGGCGTTCACGGGCATGTTTCTTGCCCTTCTGAGCCAGTCCATGCCGGGCCTGCCGGCAGCGGCGTTTCTCGTCCTCGCAACGCTGATGGGCCTGTGTCTTGGCCTCGTCAACGGGGCACTTGTTTCGATTGTCGGCATCCCGCCGATCATTGCGACTCTGGGCACGATGACGATCATTCGCGGCCTGATATTCGTGCTCAGCGATGGCGCATGGATTTCCAGCCATGAAATGTCGGACGCCTTCAAGGCGTTTCCCGCCGGCGCTTTCATCGGTGTGCCGCAGGTTTTCTGGGTGGCGCTTGTCGTCATCGCGGTGTTCTGGGTGCTGTTGAATTATCGCCGTATCGGACGGGATATCTACGCTTTCGGAAGTAATCCCCACGCCGCCCGCAATGCCGGTGTGCCCCGTATCCGTATCGAACTGCTGGTCTATGCCTTGTCAGGTGCGGCAGCGGGGTTGTGCGGCTATCTTTGGGCCGGGCGCTTTGCGATCGCCTACACACAAGCTGCCGAAGGGCGCGAATTCGCGATCATCGCGGCCTGCGTCATCGGCGGGATCAGCATCACGGGCGGGCGCGGCAGCGTGCTCGGGGCTGCTTTGGGGGCGCTTTTTATCGCCATTGTCGAGTCGGCGCTGCCCTACCTGAGGATCAGCCCATTCCTGCAAACCGCCGTCATCGGCGCGGTCATCCTGTTCGCGGTTGCCGCCAATGCCCGATCCGAGCGGCGCCCAGGGCGACAGATTCTGCCGCGGCACAAGCAGACGACAGGAGAGGTCAAATGAAAATCCGTGCCCTCGGGCTCTGGGAAGTGGCATTGTTTTTCCTGCTTGCCGGTGTGATTGTTCTCAACGCGTGGCTCTCGCCGTATTTTCTCGATGTCTACAACCTGATCGATTCGACCTTCAGCTTCTCCGAAAAAGCGCTGATCGCGCTGCCAATGGCCCTTCTGATCATCGCACGTGAGATCGACGTTTCGGTCGCCTCGATCGTTGCCCTTTGCGCCGTGCTGATGGGGGTGGCGGCGGACGCGGGCGCATCGGTGCCGGTCCTGGCGCTGCTGAGCCTTTGCGTCGGAACCGCCGCTGGCGCGTTCAATGGTCTGATCGTCAATGCGCTTGGCGTCCATTCCATCGTCGTGACCATTGGCACGCTGTCGCTTTATCGCGGGATTGCAGTGTCGATCGTGCGCGATGGATCCTACACCGGCTTTCCAGGCGGATTTTCATGGTTCGGACAGCACTATCTCTGGGGCTACGTGCCGGTCGAGTTCCTGATCTATGTCATCGCCACGCTGATTTTCGGCGTGCTGCTTCACACGACAAACCACGGGCGCCGGATCTACGCCATCGGCACCAATCCCGACGCCGCCCGCTATTCGGGGGTGCCCGTCACCCGCTACCGGGTTGCGTTGTTCGCCCTGACCGGGTTCATGTGCGGCCTTGCTGCGGTGTTGCTGGCAAGCCGCCTGTCCTCTGTCCGCCTCGACATCGCGACGGGCTGGGAATTGCAGGTCATCACCATGGTGGTGCTTGGCGGGGTGGCGATCGCCGGCGGGGCCGGCACCATCCTCGGGGTCACGCTCGCGGTGTTCCTGATTGGCCTGCTGACCTTCGGTCTGTCCCTCGTCAACGTGCCCGGCATCGTGATGAACATCTACATCGGCTGCATGCTGATCGCTGCAATCACGTTGCAGCGCGGCGCCACATTCGTCCGACTTCACCTGTTGTCCTCAAACAAGGAAACCTGAGATGCCCCTATATTTCATTACCGAAGACTCCACCGTTCAAGGCGCCATGGGCATGAGCGGTGCGCCCGAACGCGCCAGGGGTGTTGTGAAGTTCGCGGCCAGCATGGGGGTCGAGATCCTCGAATTCTATTACTGTACCGCCCTGTTCGACTATGTGATGAAAGTGCAGGCCCCCGACGACGAGACCGTGACAGCCTTCTGCATGGCGGTCGAGAGGACCGGCAATGTCGTGGCAAAGGCGACGCGAGCCTTCAATCCCGAGGAATGGGAAAATATCGTCAACCGGATGCCGTGACCTCAGCGCGCATCATTCCGTCGAGAGGCGAGCGCCAGAGGACCGGACCCGGTGCCGCTGGCCCTGTCATGGCGCAGAGTGTACTCGCGTTCATACTGGTCGATGCGCTCACGGTTGAAATGCTCATCAATGCGCTGTTCCAGCACCTGCGCGCTGTCGCCCGTCATCGCGTCTATGATGGCTTCGTGCTGACGGATCACGTTCTGCATGGCGCGGGCATCGGTGAACTTGAGAGCCGTGATCTGGTGGGTTCGCGTGGCATAGAATTCGATCGCCGAGACCAGCGTCTTGTTCTCGCACCCACTATACTGGACGCGATGAAAGTCTGTGTTCAGGTGCAGAACATCGCGAAAATTCAGGTCGTGCACGGCCGTTGTGTGCAGGTCCTGTATGAACCGCATCTCCTCGATCGTCTCTTTGGGGGCAGGCAGCCGCATTTCCCGGACCGCTTCGCGTTCCAGCAACGATCGCAGGCTGTAAAGCTCCCGGACATCCTTGGGATGAGGTTCGCGCACGAAAACGCCGCGGTTCGGGATGCGCCCGACAAAGCCCAACTCTTCCAGATGTCCAAACGCCTCACGGAGTGTGTGTCGCTTGACGTTGTAAATCTCGACAAGACGTTCTTCGACAAGCTTGGTTCCGAACGGAAAAGCGCCAACGGCGATATCTTCATATAGCTGCGCTGCGACCTTGTTCGTCCCGAATTCCAAATGAGCCTACCCCAGTCAAGCAATTCCCTTGGCCGGCAGGCTATTTCTTGAAACGCAAAAATGTCAACAATTTTATTGAAGATCTTGTCCCGCAAGAACGGTGTTGAACACCGAGGGGACATGCGACGTTCTGCGTCTTTCGCTTCGTCAGTTCGGAACGCCTGACCGGCGCCCTGCTGGACCGCTTGACCCATCACGTCAATATGCTGGAGATGAACGGCGAAAGCTATCGCCTCAACCAAAGCCGCGCCCGCCGC
>Ga0210034_1002579_pt1 | contig 13803 bp, 13 predicted proteins | sample CryGeymeta201505_FD_185466 | JGI IMG/M metagenome (GOLD analysis project Ga0210034, IMG submission 185466) | Groundwater microbial communities from Crystal Geyser aquifers in Utah, USA - Crystal Geyser metaG 2015-05 (SPAdes) (version 2) | ecosystem: Environmental > Aquatic > Deep subsurface >... | reverse complement strand
TACAGGATGTGCGTAATCCCAGAAATAGGTAAACGTTTGCTTTTGAACTAGTGTTAAAAGTTCCTCATCAGAGATTAAAGGGAATTTTATGCTTGAATTTAAACCTGTATTAAAGGCCTTACTAAAGCCTTTAAACTCAAAGTCATTTGCAGATTTTAATCCAGAACTAATGATAATTGAATATTTTGTATAATAGTCTAGATCGTCAATGACCGTTAGACTTACTTTCTTTTTATCGGCAGATAAAACCACCGAAAAATTTGCGTTTGGTTGTAGCACAAACTTAGAATCGATTCCCATTGGTAAAACATCAGAGAACTGAAATTCAAAAACTTGTGATGAATAATCGATTTCTGTAATTGTTGATGTGTAAAGTAAATTTATTCCATTTAAAGTTGCTGCAAGTAAAGATAGAGTTCCATTTTCCGTTAAAAATGAATAAGAAATTCCTGGAAATGCTTGACCTTCAAACCCTTTTAAATTTTCCCCAATATGGAAGCTATATAATGATTTGTAATCGAGAGAATCTGATGTTTTAATTTGAACCGTTTTTCCGGAATCAAAAAAACTAAATTCTAATTCTACGTTTGTAGTTGTGTTTTCTTTTTTAAGTGAAATAGCGTTTTTAACTGATTGGGAATCAACGCTTGATGTAAATTCTAGGGTAATTTGTGGTTTAATAGAAATATTATCTGTTGTTTGAGTACTACTCAATAGTCCACTTGATGAAGAAGCTCTCAATAATTGAAATACTTCAGGATCTGGACGATTTTGAGAATCTGAGCAGGATAAAATCCATGCAAAAATCACAATGATTGAACAAAATAAGATCCATTTTTCTTTCATCTTTAATAGAATTTCTTTCTTTTTAAAACCGAAATCCCTGCTAATTTTTAAGATTGTAGGAATTTCGGATGAACATAACAATTTCAGAGATTATTTCTCAGAATCGTACATGAGTTTAATTTCATTGGCAGTTAATACTTTATGATAGAATTTAATATCATCTAATTGGCCTTTAAAGTGGTTTGCACTAGGGAAGTCATAACCACCCCATCCTTCTGCATCCCATAAAGTTCCAGCGCGTGATTGTACGAATCCAAAAGCGAATTCATTTACAACTTCTGGAGCTTCACCAGCAAAAGTTACACCAGAAACTACACGTTTTGCATCACCATCTGGCCATAAATCGAAATCGAATGATTTCATTTTTTCAGCATTATAATATAACGTTCCTTTTCTTTTAGTTCCGTCGTAAGTTAAGGTTACATGAACCCAATTATCTTTTAATAATGCGGTCATTTGCTCAACAGTTAAGCTTTTTGCAAAATCCCAACCTTGCCAGCCACCGTTAGAAGCATCAGTAGCTTCTGATGGGAACCACATATCTTCAGCTGTAGAAGAAGTGTCGGAAAGATTATAACGAACAGCAAATTTAGCACCATCGTAACCACCAAAAACTTCATATTGAAGACCGTAAAAAGCACCAAGACCCATTACAAAATGACCAGAGGTTTTATCAGTTGAATTGGTTTTCATCCAAAAACTTAAGGTTAAGTTTTGAGATTTAATTAAATCATCACCGTTAGGAATTTCGATAATTGAAGTGGTACCATTAAATGTAGCAGCTTTCCCAGCATTTGCATTACGACCATCAGTATAAGAGATATCGACAACACCAGAAGCACTTGGGTTAAACATTCCTGTTGCGTCATTTGCACTGTCTTCAAATTTCCAATGTGCAAGAATACCAGCAGGACTAAATGTTCCAGCGGTTGTAAATGTACGTGTTGTTGCAGCTAAAGGCTGTTTATCGTCGTTTAACAAACCTGCAGAAACAGAAATTTTGTATAAAGTACCAGATCCTAAGTTATCAACAGGTGTTACAGAAAGTGTTTTTCCACTAGCTGTTACTTGTATTGCAACATCAGTATTATCATAATCTTGAGTCAATTTAACATTTGAAGTTGTTGCTGTTGCAGCATCAACATCTGTGTTAAATGTAAATACGATAGTTGGTTTTACAGGAACATTAACAGGTGAAGTTGCTCCGTTTAAGTCAATATCTCCAGCAAGAATTGATTCGATGTTCAAATCTTTTGGAGAATCATCAGAACAGGCGATAAAACCTGTACTGCTAATCATTATGGCTAATAGCCAAACTAGAAGAGTACGTGTAGTTTTCATAGTTTTTCCTTATTTATTAAGGTTTTGTTTTTTTGGATTTTTGGTTTTAAAATTTTGATCAATTCCAGGCTGGATTTTGAATTAAAGAGCCTTGAGAGATGTCAATTTCGTTTTGAGGTATAGGGAAATACTCATGTTTGCCAGATTGAAATCCGACAGGTCCTAATACTTGCACTGCTTTTCCTGTGCGTACTAAATCCCAGAAACGATGTCCTTCAAGTGCTAATTCAACTCGGCGTTCATGAATTATAATGTCGCGCAAAGCATCTTTCCCTGTTTCTGTGATATCAGGTAAAATGCTCCTATTTCCTTGTCTAGCACGGGCTCGAACCTCATTCAAATACGGTAAAGCTTGTGCTGCTTTGTTATTTTCATTGAGTGCTTCTGCTGCCATTAATAAGACATCAGAATAGCGAATTAAGCGACGATTGTGACCATATTGTGTATTTGTAGTAAGGCCAGGAATCCACACTTTCTGATTATAACTTTCTATTTCTATTACATTTCCTTGCGCATCTTTAACTTCATCAGGAGTTGTTCCATCACCTTGAATCGTAACGCCATCAATCACTTCACCTAATTCAATAATCGTTGCATCTTCTCTTGGATCGCCCGTTTCAAACGCGTTTCTAAGATCAACAGAAGGTTGATTAAATCCCCAACCACGATTTGGCGTTCCACGAACACCTTGTGTATTTGCATATTGATTTCCTGTTCCGCCAGATTCAGTAGCAACAGCTCCAACTTCAAAAACAGATTCAACACCATGTTCTCCATTTTGACTATTTGCATCAAAAAAAACAGGTTCTAATTGATATAAGCCTGAATTGATGACTTCTAGTGCATAGCGTTTAGCGTTTGCATAATCTTTTTCAAATAAATAGACTTTTGCTAACAATGCTTTTGCAGCTCCTTTACTTGCACGACCTAAATCTTCGTTTCCATAGATATTTTTTTCAGGTAATCCTGCAATTGCACTAGCTAAATCTGATTTTATGAGTGTGTAAATCTCAGAAACATTTGATTTCGCTACTTTTAAAGGCGGAGTTGTCGAAATTACCAATGGAACTTCGCCAAAAGCACGAACTAAATCGAAATAATAAAGTCCACGCAAAAAAGACGCTTCAGCTAAATATCGTGTTTTGAGCTGTTCATTCATGTTAACATCAGGAACTTTTTCTAAGACAACATTCGCATAACGAACACCTTGGTACAGAGCTGCCCACCAACGATCTAATCCATCTTGTGTGCTTGTAAAGGTGAAATTTTCATACGGAATTAAATTACTTGCTCCATCGTTAGGATTACTTCCTTTATGAGCATCATCCGACATCATATCCATTATGGGAAATCCGCCACTATTATAGTGCCAGCTTCTCAAAGTTGAGTAAACCGCATTTGTTGCTAAAAGTGCATCTTGCTCTGTTTTCGGAAAGGCTTCTTGAGTTAACTCTCCTTGTGGATTTACTTGTAAGAAATCGCTGCATGAAAATGCACTAAATCCAAGTAGTAGAATTAAAGAAATTGTTTGCTTGTTCATTTTCATTCTCCCTTAAAAAGTTGTTGTTAAACCAATGGCAAATACGCGTGGAATCGGGTAAGAACCATTGTCAATTCCGTTCGACAATACATCGTAACTTCCAATTTCTGGTGTATATCCTGGGTAAGATGTCAAGGTGTATAAATTATTTGCTTTTACATAAATCTTTGCTGTTGAAACACTTAAATGTCTTAACATGGTTTTTGGCAGCGAATATCCAAGTACTAAACTTCTTAGGCGCATGTAAGAACCATCGTGAATAAAGCGATCGGATGGCAAGAAATTATAACCACCAAATGATGCTCTTGGTTCTGAGTTACTTGTTCCATCTCCTGTCCATCTATCCCAAACGTGTTGTTCAAAATTATATGGATCTGGGCGAACAACATTTTTACCATTGAAGATTTCGTTTCCAACTTGACCTTGTAAACCAATCGATAAATCCCAATTTCCATAGGTGAAATCGAAATTAAATCCATAAACAAAATCTGGAATAGGTGAACCAATCATGGTTCTATCATCTCCATTTAATACTCCATCACCATTAATATCTTTATATCGAATATCGCCGACTTCTGCTAAGGAAAGGTGTGGATATGCCACTAAATCAGCAGCGTTTTGAAAAATCCCATCGGTTACATAACCGTAAAATGCGCCAATTGGTCTGCCAATTGTTGAAAGTGTTACAGCTTGACCATTTGCTAAATAGCCACCTATTAATACAGAGTCTATTCCGCTATTTCCACCAATTGCACGTACTTCGTTATGAACGGGATTCCCAATAAAACCAATGCTGTAGCCCAAATCACCAACATTGTCATCCCACTTTAATGAAAGTTCAAATCCACTGTTTTCAATTGAAGCTGCATTAAAGCGAACTCTTTGGCCTTGACCATTTCCTAAATGTCCTGGAGTGGCTAATTCAACTAAAATATCTTCGGTTAAACGATTGAAATAATCAATTTCACCTGAAAGTTTCCGGTTGAATAACGTGAATTCAAGTCCAATATCTGTTTGAGTAGTGGTTTCCCATTTTAAATCTGGATTTCCTGCTTTACCAAATGTTGCTGCGATATAGGCTAGATCAGGATTTCCAAAAACAGCATTTAAACTAGAGTTGATTCTGGAAAAACGATCGAAATAAGCAATTTTTTCATTCCCAATTTGTCCCCAACTTGCCCTGATTTTCAAATCGTTAAGCCAAGTAATAGGTTTCAAAAATGATTCTTTGTGAATATTCCAACCTAACGCAAAAGAAGGAAAAGTCCCCCAACGATTATCTTCTTCAAATTTTGATGATCCATCACGACGTAAGGTTACTGTAGCTAAATATTTTTCATCATAGGTATACTGAAAACGTAATAAATACGACATCATATTGTAATAATTATCAGGATTCACACCATTATAAATGGATGATAACATATTGATATTATTTGCTTCATCAACAATATAACTTGGCAATACGTACCAAAAATCTTCAGCATTTCGTAATACATTTTGCCCAGACATTCCCATACTTTCAGAACGAGTCTGTTGCATAGTGTAACCCACAATTGCATTCACTGCATGTTTTTCAGCAAATACCTTATTAAAGTTTACTGTGTTTTCCCATAACCAAGTGTAGTTAATGCCATTTCCTTTAAAAAGATCACTAAACTCATTCTGTTGTTGTGATGCAGTTCCATCGGGATTATAAATAGTATAGGCAGGAGTAAATGATTTTGACTGAGAATAGCCTGCATCTGTACCAAAACTGGATTTCACAATAAAAGCATTGGCAATTAAGGCTTCTGCATACACATTTCCTACCAAACGAAGTCCACTGTTGTAATTATTGGAATACTTTAAACTTGCCAAAGGATTACCGACATTGTAAACAACTCCATACGAGCCATCAGCATAATAGGGCTCTAATACTGGTTGAGCTCGATAAGCTGCAAAAGTCACATTGGGTGAAACTTGTTGACTTGATGGGGAAATTGTGATTGTATTCCCAATCTTAAATTTTTTCGTGATACGATAGGTATTATTTAATTGAACGGTTAAACGTTCAATATGCGAACGGTCAATAATCCCTTCTTGTTGAAATAAACCCACACTTAAATAATAATCAGAATTTTCTGAAGAACCTGTAACTGAAACTTGATAATTGTGCATGGGCGCGACACTAAATATTTCGTCTTGCCAATCTGTATTTGGTACTGCATCAACGTTATTATACGTTCCAGGGCTAATTTCATTCGAAATAATGGCAAATTGTTTTCCATCTAATAAATCAATTTTACGATCTAATTGTTGTAAACTCGATTCCATTAAAACACTTACAAACGGTTTATCTAAAGAAGCTGAACCTGTTTTTGTTTGAACCAAAATAACTCCATTCGCTCCTCTCGATCCGTACATCGCCGTTGATGAAGCATCTTTCAAAATTTCCATGGATGCAATATCTGCTGCATTCAAAAATGAAATATCATCTAGAATTACACCATCAACTACATAAATTGGAGATGAATTATTAAATGTTCCAACTCCACGAATTCGAACGGAAGAACCTGCACCCGGCGCACCTGATGTACTTGTAATTTGAACACCGCTTACTTTTCCCTGTAAAGATTGTTCTGCGTTAAACGAAGTCACTTTTCCAATATCTGCTGTTTTTATGGAACTTACAGCTCCTGTTAAATCACTTTTTCTTACAGATCCATACGCAATTACAACGACTTCGTCCATCATAGTTGTAATTTGTTTTAGTTGAACCGTTAGCGAATTTCTGTTAGAAACATCAATATCTACTTTTTCATAGCCTGTATAGGAAAATTGCAACCAAATTTCTTTTTCATCGAGTGAAATCGAGAAGTTACCGTCTAAGTCTGTAGCTACACCTTTTGTAGTTCCCAGTACAACAACATTCACTCCAGGAAGTGTTTCTTTTGTTTCTGCATCAACAACTGTTCCTTTTACTAAACGTTGTGCATGCGCCGTTCCGCTAAATAAAATGAACATAAATAGGAATAATCCCAGAATGCATCGTTTTGATTTCAAGTATTTGTTTTTCATAAATTTTACACCTTAATGTTTATACTCATTTTCAAGCCAGCCACCAGTAAAACCCGCTTTTCTCAATCCTCTAATAACATGTGGATTTTTTCGTAGTGTCTTCCAAATCAAACCGGTATCATAATTCTCTAATTGAATGATAATCGGCCCTTGATCGATTCCTAAATAGTCTTCGTTAAACCATCCTTCTTTATTATACGTTAGATTGAACGCATCTACAAACCCATATTTTTGATATAATTTGTCACCAAATTGGGTTTTCATTTTCCATAATGTACTCAAGGCTTCTTCAGGTGCAAAAGGAATTGAGCCTCCAACAGCAGTTGGTACAATAGTTCCATCATCTTCTAAATAATTGAATGCGACTCCACGCGCATTGTACGTTTTAAATTGAACCTGTTTTCCATTAATAACTTTTGTGGTATTACTTGGCCCATCGCTTGCAGTTAATCCCCATATTAAATCAGAATAGCCTACAAAATTTTTAGGATTTTTGATGGTATAAGCTCTATTTGATAAAGTTGCAAGTCTTGAATTTTCAAAATAATCGATGCTTTTTTCTTGCATATATTCATCTTGAATCCCTCTAAAATCAATAAACATCTGTGAATATTGATGACCAAATAATGGCCCAAAATTCACATGCTCAAAACCCATGAATTCTTGCCAATCATAAGTGGAAGTCCATGCTTCCCATGAAGTATCAGGAATTGGATGCGTTGGAGAACCCATTGCTAAAATCAATAAAATCATGGCTTCGTTGTAGCCTTTCCATTGAGATTTTATAAATCCTGATGCTGGTTTCCAGCCCATTGACATGGTTTTTTGTCCGTTCATTGCCCAATTCCAGTTTACACGTAGATATAAATCTTCAGCTAGTTTTCGTATTTCTTCTTCTGTTGAATTATTTTGATCGAAATAACTTTGAACAGTTAAAATTCCAGCCATTAATAATCCGGTGTCAATTGTGGAAAGCTCAACATCTTTAAATCGTGTTCCTTCTCCATAAGTAAGAAAATGATAGAACAAACCTTTGTAACCTGTGGCGCCTTCTTTGTCTGCGCTTTGTTTTGATTGTTTCAACCAGTTTAAAACGTTTAAAACACGTTCTGCGGCAGCTTCTCTTGTTACAAATTCATTTTCAGCGCCAACACAATAACTTGCAAGGGCAAAACCAGTTGCTGCAATACTAGTAAATGATCTATTCGGGAATCGATCATCTGTCTGAAAATTCACGCTATCTCTAACTTCCCAGAAATAGGTAAATGTTCTTTCTTTTAAATCTTTTTTGAACACAGCCATCTCCGCACTGTCTAATTTCGGAATCGAAATCTTTTCAGTTGAATTTTGAGAACTACATGAAGCGTTCGCAAAAATTGCAAGAAACATAAGCGCATATATAATTTTTCTTAAACCAACCATCTCGCGTATTCGAGTTTTTTAGAAATTAATAGAAGTAATTAGTTGGGCAAAAATGCAATCCAACCAGATAAGTGTTCCAAGAAGCATAAGTTGACTTATTACAATCAGATACACAAGTCTGTTTTACCCAACACGATTACGTCAGCACAAAAAAAGCGCTTCCATCGTACTACGTCAATCCTACGTCATAGAACAATATGGCTTTATATATCCTATTATTTATTAATTACTTAGAAACCACACATATTCTTATAAATACGAATTTCGGAATGGTTCAATTGAGAGCATTTTTTTACTTGAACGATTTTTTTTCGCTTAGATTCGCAGAAATTTTGCGGTTAAATTTTGCAATTGAGGAAAGGTGACGGTTATTAAAATTTCAGAGAGAATTTATCTGATGCTTGTTTCTTGTTGTGGTGAGAATGATTTTGGGATTTGAAGTGAAGATGTGATAATACTTGTTATCACCAAGATATTTAAAACAACCTTGCTGATCGTATTCATATTGGCGTGTAATTTTCTCTTGAGCCAGTTTTTCTTGTTGTTGTTTTTTCGTATCTCCTATGTATTAAGACCATCATTCTTAACATTCAGCAAGCTATTAGTCTATAATTTATTGCTAACAAAAAAAATTTCCCAAACTTCTAAAAGTGAATTTTGCCGTTTAAAAAAAGTAATTATCGTATTTTTAACCGAATCATTTGAATAATTATGAAAGAAGTAACATTACACATTCCTGATAATAAATACCGCTTTTTTATGGAGTTAATCAAGAGTCTTCGTTTCATAAAAATTCCTGAGGCAATGAACCTTATTCAAAATCAGTTAGAGTTTGTTGAAGGTACTAAAAAATCAATGGAATAGGTTGAACAGCATTTGAAAGGTGAGATCACGTTAAAATCTGCAGATCAGCTATTGCATGAACTTTAATGTTTTCACCACCGATTTTTTTGAAATAGAACTTAAAAAACTCTCTAAAAAGTATCCTTCTATCAAAAAGGATTTCCAAATAGTCGTTGATTCCCTTAAAAAAGAACCTAAACAAGGGAAATCACTTGGCAAAGATTGCTTTAAAATCCAGATGGCAATAACCTCAAAAGGGAAAGGCCTAAGCGGAAAAAGTCGGGTTATTACTTGTGTTAAAATTGTGGCAGAATCGGTTTTCTTGCTATCTATTTATGGGCAAAAGCAGCTAAGTTAAACACTTATTATTTATACACTTTTTGATCAACTATCGGCTCATTTTAAAATCTCCGTTAAATGAAATCTGTTTTTTTTACAGTCCGAAAGTTGAATTTTATTTAAGTATCATCAATATATTTGCACAATACATGTTGATTATTTCAATGAAAAGAAATTTCACGTTAAGTTAAACATTGGTTTTTTTCTGTTTAAAGCATTACATTTCTCTATGAAGTTGACCATAGAATTTGAATCACCTACTGAATTTGAGCAATTTTTACCTTTGGTAGAAAGAATGAAGCTGCGCGGAATCCATATTGATTCGGTTTCTATTCAACCTTTTGAAATAAAAAGCGAAAAAAAAGCCAATCTACTACGTTTACTTGAGAATGCGCCAACTTTAAACGAAACAGAACTATTAGATTATAAGAATGCAAGACAACTGATTGATTCATGGAACCTAGCATCATTTTAGTAGACACCTCTGTTATCATTGATTTTATTCGAAAAACGAATAAAACTACCACCTTTTTTTATTCTATTTGTAGCAACTTTACTCCTGCTATTTCTGTAATTACTCAATTTGAATTACTCGTTGGGATGAATGATAGAAATTCCGTTTTCACTAATCAATTTCTTGAAGAATTAGAAATCATAACACTAGATACATCTATTTCGAAAAAAGCTTCAACTATTTATGGCGAGTTGAAAATAAAAAATAAACTCATCGGATTAGCTGATTTATTTATTGCATCATCATCAATTGTAAAAAACTACCCTTTAGCAACATTAAATGTGAATCATTTTAATAGAATAGAAAGTCTCGAGCTATTCGAAACGTAAACTAGTATCAATTACCCAATGCACGTTGATGATGGATTAAGATTTCCCGTATTCAGCGATTGCTTCGCCACCACACGAGGACTTCCCAAATGGTCTTTTAGCGGAAATTCAATGGTTTTTTCGTTGGTGTGAGTAGCAATGAGTCCGTCCTGCCCATAAATGTTTCCTATTTTGGTGGAGGTTGTTGAAAAACTCACAAACTCATTCCAAACGGATTCTAGAAACCAGAAGTTTGCTGTGAAAGTATGATTCGGGCGAGCTTGCATGAGGGAAAATATCAATCCTTCCGTAAACCACTCAACTTTATTTATTGTTAATCTCAGCAATTGCAACAATTTACCTTGCAACTGCTGTAATTAGATAGCAGTTATTCTTACTTCTAAAGCAACAAGATGATAGATTTTACTAAAAATGTAACCGATCATATTCTTTTAATATGTCATTTTTATTGTATTTTGAGTTGAGAGAAAGAATAATGTCGCTAATAACCCCTAAATTCATACAAAATGCAATTTCGGTGAGTAACTAAGAGGAAAAAAGCATTTCAATATCTTTCACATTACGTTTTAGCTAAGATATTAGACGATCATCACTTCATTAAAGGAGTGATTCAACGTTTAAATCAAAACATGTTAAAATGTATTCAAAATAATACGTTGATATGAGTTACAATTCCTTGTCTATTTATTTAAAACAAGGGATAAAAAAGTATTTAGTTCATTTTATTATGCACGTATTTAGTAGAAAATAAATGACAATAAAAAATCACTAATCTCAAATCTTTGTAGAAATGTTTAAGACGACAATTGTACCACAAAGTGAAAGTTATACTTTGGCAATCCCTAAAAAATACATTGGCAAAAAGCTAGAAGTACTATTTTATGCTACTGATGAACTGATTGATGAAAATCCGGTTTTGAATAAGAAACCTTCCGATTTTTTTGGCACATTATCTAATGCTGAAGGTGAAAATTTTCATAACTATATTAATAAAGCCAGAGAAGAATAGGACAGAAATATTTAATTGACACCAACTGCCTAATAGATGCGCAAATGATGCGTATTCCTGATAAGGGTTTGCAGTTTTTGGCCGAAGTAATCAATGAAGATTTTATTATTTCATTTGTCACTTATATTGAATATCTAGGCTATCAAAATGTCTCGAAAGCATCCCAAGATTTTATATCTCTTGCTTCGGTAATTGAAATTGATAAACCTACGATTGATACATGCATTATGCTACGAAAAGAACATAAAATAAAACTTCCTGATGCCATTATTGCTGCTACTGCACTTGTTTATGATTTTGTCCTAATTTCCAGAAACACATCCGATTTTAAACATATTGAGAACTTGCAAGTAATTGACCCTCATAATTTGTAAAGTAACGGTTTAGAAGATTTTTCGTGGTAGTTATTCAAAAAGTGTGTCTGCGGATAAAAAAGAAGGGTTGATTACATTATATTTTACATGATAATATTTATTTAAAGGTGAATCAATTTTGAATTCTTTCAATATCACCCATTCTATTATCTACTTCAAAAACAATACTTAATGTATCTATTGACCCAAATTTATTATTCTGGGATTTTAAATCAATGCTAAAACCTAATTGAACTTCTTTTTTTTCGTTCTTTTTAAATTTTAGATATCTGTAATTCAAATCTTCTTTATATGATTAATTTTTGTAAACATAATAATCAGCTACTTTAAAAAAATCATCAAACAAAGACCCTCTCTATTCATTAAAATATCTAATTGATAATTCCTTTACTTCAAAATTATTATAAAATACTTTAACAGATTTTAAATCTAATATAAATTCACTATTACTTATATTTTTTAATTTTATATTACTATAAAAATATGTTACATCTCTATGATAATGTTCAGGTTTAGAAACCTTGATAGTAATATCAATATTTTTAAAATCAGAATTTTCAGGAACATATTTTAAATGATTGACACAACCAGACAATGCAATCAATAGGACAGTAATCAAAATCTTATGTATTCGAACAATATATTTTTCTCACAATTGGAGCAGAATATTAAATAATATATCTGATAAATATAAGAAAATAGCCTCTATTAAGTCAGAAATGACAATTTCTTCAAACTAAATATAGCTGCTGTATAAATATTACTTTAACCAAACAGAAATCACAATTTTGAAAATTACATACATCGAAATACAAAATGAACTACAACTTTCTGTTTTCAAGAATTCGTCTATTTGAATTGATGAGATATTAGCACTGAGTCTTGCCGCCCGATATTATCTTCAAAGTAAAGAGAAAGATTACTAGTTTTTCCAATTAAATCATGTGGTGAAACCGAATTATCTAGAATAAGTGAACTTTCATTTTTTGATTTAAGTAACTGAAATACAAGCGTTATCTCTGATTTTCTTTTAATTAAAGGTTTTGCATTTTCCTTATATATCTCTAGTTTATTCTTATTATAATAAGTTAAAATATAAAAAGTGGTATCATTTTCAGAAACGATATAATTGAATAGAATATTAGGTTCATATTCATCCAATTCAATATTAACTTTATTTAAATGAATAAACATTTCTTTATTATCAATACTTTTGAATTTTATTTCATAAATCATATGCATAACACCTCTGTTACTATACCTGATTTTTGAATCTAATTTTAAATCACTATTCGTTGATTTATTACTTATTAAATTGGAAGAAGGCAAACATGAGAATGATACAATTAATATAATTCCAATTAATAAATAATTACCCTTAATACCGAAAAGTTCCACATACATTCCTTCCTAATTTAGCACCAAACTCAATTGTTCCAGGAGTAGAATATGGATTAAATCCAGTTATTCTATAATTCATTTGTTCAAATAATCCTTGAGTTAAAAAGGGAGCAAAGCCCATATGGGTTTGTTGATAATAATGAAATAACTCCTCAAATAAGATATCATTTAAATCATGGTTTTTAAAATCACCTGAATTGTGTACAATCAAATTATTCCCTAATGCAATTGGAGTACCTCCAAACATTTTCCACAATCCTCCTGTTCTAAAAGTTGAAGAATACTCTCCTAATCCTTTCCCAATTAATTGCATATCACTTTCTAAATTCTTCGTAGCTTTGTTAAATTTTTTATACTTTTTCTCATCGGGGACAAAGGCATGCCCAAAAGCTGCAATCTTCATAGTACTTAAGGTTGCTCCACCAATTGCCCATCTAGCCATTCCCTAAACAAGAGCATCACCCATATCTTTTTGATCAATTCCTGCACCAATCATTGCACTAATACTTCCAACATAAGCTCCTTTAAATGCAGAATAACCAATTTCACCAGCTATATTTGTTATTGAACCGGCTCCTTTTATTCCTTTAAATGCCCCAAATTCTCCCCCAATTGCTCCTCCAATTGTTGAACCAACCATGCTTCCAAGTGTGATTTCATCACCAAAAGCAAGATTTGTACCTACATTACTTGCAGTGTTTGAAAGAATATTAAAAGCCGCACTTTGTCCAAATGCTCCTAATTGGGTTCCAATCATACTAAATCCTCCACTAATTGCACCTCCG
>Ga0210034_1002557_pt1 | contig 13885 bp, 12 predicted proteins | sample CryGeymeta201505_FD_185466 | JGI IMG/M metagenome (GOLD analysis project Ga0210034, IMG submission 185466) | Groundwater microbial communities from Crystal Geyser aquifers in Utah, USA - Crystal Geyser metaG 2015-05 (SPAdes) (version 2) | ecosystem: Environmental > Aquatic > Deep subsurface >... | reverse complement strand
CTGGACGGCTCGATGGACGACGCCGTGCAGCCGCTCGCCCTGCAGTACCGCACCGGGGGAAGCGGCGATTTCGTCAACCTGCCCGCGGCCTTCCTCGCCGATGCGACCGTGGGCTCGGCCGCGGGCGCGGTGACGCCGGTCGCGCTCACGCTGCCCGCGGATGCCGCCGGAACCGCGGCGCTCCAGCTTCGCTTCATCACCGCGAACGCCACCGGCAACGACGAGTGGATCGGGATCGATTCGATTTCGGTGACCGGCTCGCCGCTGGCGCCGGTGCCCGAGCCGGGCCAGTGGATGCTCATGGCATCCGGGCTGGGCGTGCTCGCATTCACGGCGAGGCGGCGTCTTGCGCTCTGAGCGGAAGGCGCCGGGCAGGGTCAGCGGGCGCCCTTGCGCTTCTCCAGGCGGCACTCGCCGGCGGTCTCGATGCTGCAGTCTTCGCCGAGCGTCTCCAGCCGAACCGTGAATCCCCACAGGCGGGCGAGGTGCTTGAGCACCGCCGCGGTGTCCCCGGTGAGCGGCCGCCGCTGCGAGCTGCGGTGGCGCAGCGTGAGGGAGCGGTCGCCGCGGATGTCGGCATTCCAGACCTGGATGTCCGGCTCGCGGCTGCCGAGGTTGTGCTGGTCGGAGAGCACGCGGCGGATTTCACGGTAGCCGCGCTCGTCGGAAATCGCGGAAATCGAGAGCCGCTGGCGGCGGTCGTCGTCGAGCACGGCGAACAGGCGCAGCTCGCGCATCAGCCTGGGCGACAGGTATTGCGCGATGAAGCTCTCGTCCTTGAAGTTGCGCATCGCGAAGTCGAGCGAGCGGCGCCAGTCGGTGCCGGCGATCTCGGGAAACCAGGCGCGGTCCTCGTCGTCCGGATGCTCGCAGATGCGCCGAAGGTCGCGCCACATCGCGAAGCCGAGCGCGTAGGGGTTGATGCCGGAGTACCAGGGGCTGTCGTAGGCCGGCTGGGCGACGACGTTGGTGTGGTGCTGGAGGAACTCGATCATGAAACTGTCGGCGAGCAGCCCTTCGTCGTAGAGCGCGTTGATCAGCGTGTAGTGCCAGAAGCAGGCCCAGCCTTCGTTCATCACCTGCGTCTGCCGCTGCGGGTAGAAGTACTGCGCGATCTTGCGCACGATGCGCACGATCTCGCGCTGCCAGGGTTCGAGCAGGGGCGCGTTCTTCTCGATGAAGTAGAGCAGGTTCTCCTGCGGTTCCGCCGGGAAGCGCTCCTGAGCCTCGCCGTGCCCCGGTGTCTCGCGCGCGGGCAGGGTGCGCCAGAGGTCATTGACCTGGGTCTGCAGATAGTCCTCGCGCTCCCGCTGCCGCTCGTGCTCGCGGGCGAGCGACAGGCGCTGCACGCGCTTGTAGCGGTCCACGCCCAGATTCATCAGCGCGTGACAGGAGTCGAGCAGCTCTTCCACCTGCGCTTCTCCATGGCGCTCCTCGCATTCGGCGATGTAGTTGCGGGCGAACACCAGGTAATCGATGATGCCTTCGGCGCTGGTCCAGGTCGTGAACAGGTAGTTGTTCCGGAAGAACGAGTTGTGTCCGTAGGCGGCGTGGGCGACGACCAGGGCCTGCATCGTCATGGTGTTCTCCTCCATGAGATAGGCGATGCAGGGGTTCGAGTTGATGACGATCTCGTAGGCGAGTCCCATCTGACCGCGCCGGTAGCGTTTCTCCGTGGTGAGGAAGTGCTTGCCGAAGGACCAGTGGTGATAGAACACCGGCATGCCGATCGAGGCATAGGCGTCCATCATCTGCTCTGCGCTGATGAGCTCGACCTCGATCGGATAGGTCTCCAGTCCGAAGCCGCCCGCGACCCGCGCCAGCTCGCGGTTGTAGCGCTCGATGAGCTCCAGCGACCACTCGCCGGGTGCGGGCAGGGCACGCCGCGCGCGCTTGCGTGCGCGGCGCGGGGGCAGTTCGCTCATGCGGGCTTCTTCCGGAACAGCTCGCGGAACACCGGATAGATGTCGGAAAGCTCCGCGATGCGCTGCATGGCGAACTTGCGGCTGCGCGCGGCCACCGCGAGGTATTCGCGCCATAGGTTCTGCGGCTCGCCGGCGCGGATCTCGACATAGGCGAAGTACTGCACCAGCGGCAGCACGGCATCGATGAGCAGATTGCGGCAGGTCGGGGAATCGTTGTCCCAGTTGTCGCCGTCGGAGGCCTGGGCCGCGTAGAGATTCCACGATCCGCCGGCATAGCGGCTGTGGGCGATCTCGATCATCAGTTCGAGCGCGCTCGAGACCACCGTGCCGCCAGACTCGCGCGAATGGAAGAACTCGTCCTCGCTGACCTCGGCGGCCACGGTGTGATGGCGGATGAAGACGACCTCGACGTTCTCGTAGTTGCGCTGCAGGAACAGATAGAGCAGCAGGAAGAAACGCTTGGCGATGTCCTTGCGCTCCTCGTCCATCGAACCGGAGACATCCATCAGGCAGAACATCACGGCCTGCGTGGTCGGTTTGGGCTGGCGCACGCGGTTGTGGAAACGCAGGTCGAAACTGTCGATGTAGGGAATCGCCTCGATGTGCGCCTTCAGCCGTGCGATCTCGATGCGCAGCGCATGGATTTCTTCATCCTCCTCGTCGTCCACGCCGTGGCGATCGAGCGCCTCGGCCAGCTTCGCCTCGGCCTCGTGGAGCCGCGCACGCCAGGGGGCCGCCAGCGCCGTACGCCGTCCGAGCGCTCCGCGCATCGAGCGCGCGACATCGAGGTTGGCCGGGACCCCGGTCTGGCTGAATCCGGCGCGAACCAGTTTGTGCTCGGGGATGCGGGCGAGCTCCGTTTTCACCAGGTCCGGAAGCGCGAGATCTTCGAAGAAGATGTTGAGGAATTCCTCGCGCGATACGCGGAACACGAAGTCGTCCTCAGTCTCGCCGCCCTGGCCCGCCCCGCCCCGCCCCGAGTCCTCTCCGCCGAGCGGGCGATCGACCTCGTCGCCGGCGTTGAAGCGGTCGTTTCCGGCATGGACGGATTCCCGGATCCCGCCTGCATCGAGACCGAACTGCGGCTCGGCGAGATCCTTCTGCGGCAGAGAGATGTCCTCGCCGCGGTCGATGTCGGTGATGCTGCGCCCTGAAATCGAGTCCGACACCGCGCGCCGGATCTGGGCCCGGAAACGGCGGAAGAAGCGGCTCCGATTGATCGCGCTGCGGTTCTTGCCGTCGTGGCGGTGATCGATGACGCGGAACACGCGGAACTCCTTCAGACCGGCCCGAGAGACGCTATGCTCTTGCGGGAAAGCTCGCGGGCCGGCGCGCGCCGGGCTCACGAGGACTTGCGAACGCGCAGGTACCACTCGCACAGCAGCCGCACCTGCATTTCCGTGTAGCCTTTTCCGGTCATCCGGTTGACGAAATCCTGGTGTTTCTTCTGGTCGTCGCCGGAGGCCTTGGCATTGAAGGAAATGACCGGCAGCAGGTCCTCGGTGTTCGAGAACATCTTCTTCTCGATCACGGCGCGCAGCTTCTCGTACGAGGTCCACAGCGGGTTCCTGCCGCTGTTCTTCGCCCGCGCGCGCAGCACGAAGTTCACGATCTCGTTGCGGAAGTCCTTCGGATTGCTGATCCCGGCTGGTTTCTCGATCTTCTCCAGTTCGTCGTTGAGCGCCGCGCGATCGAAGATCTCGCCCGTGTTCGTGTCGCGGTATTCCTGGTCCTGGATCCAGAAGTCTGCGTAAGTCACGTAGCGGTCGAAGATGTTCTGGCCGTACTCCGAATAGGACTCGAGGTAGGCGGTCTGGATCTCCTTGCCGATGAATTCGGCGTAGCGGGGGGCGAGGTACTCCTTGATGTAGCCCAGATACCTCTGCTCGGTTTCCGGGGGGTATTGTTCCTGCGCGATGGACTGTTCGAGCACGTACATGAGATGCACGGGGTTCGCTGCGATCTCGCGGTGATCGAAGTTGAAGACCTTCGACAGCACCTTGAAGGCGAAGCGCGTCGATAGGCCGGTCATGCCTTCGTCGACGCCGCCGTAGTCGCGGTACTCCTGATAGGACTTGGCCTTGGGGTCGGTGTCCTTGAGGTTCTCGCCATCGTAGATGCGCATCTTGGAGAAGAGGCTCGAGTTCTCCGGCTCCTTCAGCCGCGAGAGCACCGCGAATTGCGCCATCATGAGCAGCGTGTCGGGTGCGCAGGGCGCGCGCGAGAGCGAAGAGTTCGCGAGCAGCTTGTCGTAGATCTTCACCTCGTCGGATACCCGCAGGCAGTAGGGCACCTTGACGGTGTAGATGCGGTCCAGGAAGGCTTCGTTGTTGCGGTTGTTCTTGAATGCCAGCCATTCCGATTCGTTCGAATGGGCAAGGACGATGCCGTCGAAGGGCAGCGCCCCGAAGCCTTCGGTGCCCTTGTAGTTGCCCTCCTGGGTCGCGGTGAGCAGCGGGTGCAGCACCTTGATCGGTGCCTTGAACATCTCCACGAACTCCAGCAGCCCGCGATTCGCGAGGCACAGGCCGCCCGAGTAGCTGTAGGCGTCGGGATCGTTCTGCGCGTATTGTTCCAGCTTGCGGATGTCGATCTTGCCCACCAGAGCCGAGATGTCCTGGTTGTTCTCGTCGCCGGGCTCGGTTTTGGAAACCGCGATCTGGCGCAGCACCGAGGGCCGCAGCTTGACGACCCGGAACCGGGTGATGTCGCCGTTGTACTCGTGCAGCCGCTTGACCGCCCAAGGCGACATGATGCCGTTGAGGTAACGGCGGGGGATGGCGAAATCCTCTTCGAGAATGCGGCCATCCTCCTGTGCATCGAACAGCCCGAGCGGCGATTCGTGCACCGGGGAACCCTTGAGCGCGTAGAACGGGACGCGCTCCATCAGCGTCTTGAGTTTCTCGGCGAGCGAGGACTTCCCTCCGCCCACCGGGCCGAGCAGGTAGAGGATCTGCTTCTTCTCCTCCAGTCCCTGCGCCGCATGGCGGAAGTAGGCGACGATGTTCTCGATCACCTCCTCGAGGCCGAAGAAGTCCCTGAACGCCGGATAGACCTTGATCACCTTGTTGGAGAAGATGCGCGAAAGGCGCTGGTCGGTGCGCGTGTCGAGCAGCTCCGGCTCGCCCACCGCCATGAGCAGGCGCTCCGCGGCGCTCGCATAGGCGGAAGGATCGCTCCTGCACACCTCCAGGTACTCCTGGAGGCTCAGTTCCTCTTCCCGTGTCCCCTCGTAGCGGGCCTGGTATTCGTTCAGGAAGTTCATCTGTCCCTCCTTCGGGCGATGTGCTGCCGCGTTGTCCGATTCGTCGCGGCGAGCGGTGGGTTGCTTACGTTGCGGCACCCGCCGTCTCACCCGCTCTGAGTTCCGCGCGGCGGCGAAGTTCCTGAGCGAATACTACGGCAGAACGAGGCGCGGATTGAGCCGGTTCGTCTGCGGGACGGGCGGCGGGCCATGCTAGAATCGCCCCGCCAAAGCAGGCGCCGCCGCAAGCGCGCGGCATGCCGGAGCGTTCAGCGCCGCCGCGCCGGCGCGAACCGAAACCGTAGTTCAGGGGCTACTCATGCAGACTCAGGAAACCAGTACGACCGCACCCCCGCTCCAGCGCAGTCTCGACATGTCGGTGGCGATGTCCGAGATCGATCGCGAGGTCGAAGCGAGGCTCAGGAAGATCGCGCGCACCGCGAAGATGGCCGGGTTCCGGCCGGGGAAGGTTCCGTTCAAGCTGATCACGCAGCAATACGGCCCGCAAGCGCGCTCGGAGGCGACCGGTGTCGCGGTCCAGAAGGCCTTCAGCGAAGCGGTGCGCAGCCGGAGCCTGCGCGTGGCGGGCTATCCGCGCTTCGATCGCAAGGACGGCGGCGACCCGGGGAATCTCGAGATTTCGGCGGTGTTCGAGGTCTATCCGGACATCGTGCCGGCCGATGTCGGCGGCTGCGAGATCACTCGGCCGGTGATCGAGGTCGGTGAGGCGGAGGTGGACAAGACGATCGAGGTGCTGCGCAAGCAGCGCACCCATTACCATGAGGTCCAGCGCTCGGGGGCCGGCGCGGATCGCATGACGATCGATTTCAGCGGCCGGATCGGCGGAGAGCCTTTCAAGGGCGGCGAGGCGACCGATTTCGTGATGACGCTGGGCGCCGGGGCCATGCTGCCGGGCTTCGAGTCCGCGCTCGCGGGCATGGCGGCGGGCGAAAAGAAGAGCTTCGAGCTCACTTTTCCAGACGACTACCACGTCAAGGATGTCGCAGGCAGGAGCGCGGTGTTCGAGGTGACGGTCAAGCGCGTCGAGGAGCCGCATCTGCCCGAAGTGGACGCGGAGTTCGCCCGCTCGCTCGGGATCGCCGACGGTGACCTGGAGCGCATGCGCAGCGAGGTGCGCTCCAACCTCGAGCGCGAGGTGCGCAAGCGCGTGCGCGGCCGGGTCAAGGAGCAGGTGATGAATGCCCTGCTGGCGGCCAATCCGGTCGAGCTGCCTTCCGCCTTGGTGCAGGAGGAGGCGCATCAGCTCGCGCACAACGCGCAGAACGACCTGCGCCAGCGCGGCCTCGACCCGAAGACGATGGGAGTCGATCCGGGCTGGTTCACGGAAACGGCGCAGCGCAGGGTCAAGCTCGGGTTGATCCTTGCCGAAATCGTGAAGAGCAGGGGTCTCGCGGCGCGCCCCGAACAGGTGCGGGCGATGGTCGACGACTTCGCCCAGAGCTACGAGGACCCGTCCGAGGTGGTGCGCTGGTACTATGCGAACCACCAGAGCCTGGCACAGGTCGAAGCGCTGGTGATTGAGGACAACGTTGTGGACTGGGTGCTGGAAAACGCCAGGGTGACCGACACTCCGGTGAGCTTTGACGAGCTGATGGGCAACACGGCGTGAGGGCAGCGGCCGGTCGCGGTGCGCGCGGGACAGTCGGAGGAGGTCGCGGGGATGACTGAGGTGAAGGCGAACGGCACGGCAGGGGGCGGGGACCCGCAGGGTCTGGGCCTGATCCCGATGGTGATCGAGACCAGCGGGCGCGGCGAGCGGGCCTACGACATCTATTCGCGGCTGCTCAAGGAACGCGTGGTGTTTCTGGTCGGGCCCGTGAACGACGTCACTGCGAACCTGATCGTTGCCCAGCTATTGTTCCTCGAGTCCGAAAACCCGGACAAGGACATCTACTTCTACATCAACTCGCCCGGCGGTTCGGTGTCGGCGGGGCTGGCGATCTACGACACGATGCAGTTCATCAAGCCCGACGTGAGCACGCTGTGCATCGGCCAGGCCGCGAGCATGGGCGCCTTCCTCCTTTGCGCCGGCGCGAAGGCGAAGCGCTTCGCACTGCCGAATTCCCGCATCATGATCCATCAGCCGATGGGCGGCTTTCAGGGGCAGGCGACCGACATCGAGATCCACGCGAAGGAGATCCTGTATCTGCGCCAGCGGCTCAACGAGTTGATGGCGAGGCACAGCGGCCAGCCGATCGAGCGCATCGAGCGCGACACCGATCGCGACTTCTTCTTCTCGGGCGAGGATGCGGTCGACTACGGCCTGGTCGACAAGGTGCTCACCAATCGCGCGGACGCGGCGGCCCAGGCCGCAGGGAAATAAGACGATGGCGGAGAGAAAATCCGGCGCGGACAAGCTGCTGTACTGCTCGTTCTGCGGCAAGAGTCAGCACGAGGTCCGCAAGCTCATCGCCGGCCCGTCGGTGTTCATCTGCGACGAGTGCATCGAGCTGTGCAACGACATCATCCGCGACGAGATCAGCGCCGATCAGGGGCCGAAGGGCAGCCGCGGCGAACTGCCGGCGCCCAAGGAGATCTGCGCCATCCTGGACCAGTACGTGATCGGCCAGGATCATGCCAAACGCATTCTGTCGGTCGCGGTCTATAACCACTACAAGCGGCTCAAGCATCTCGCGAAGAGCGACGAGGTCGAGCTGGCGAAGAGCAACATCCTGCTGATCGGCCCCACCGGCTCGGGCAAGACCCTGCTCGCGCAGACCCTGGCGCGGCTGCTCAATGTTCCCTTCGTGATGGCGGATGCGACCACGCTGACCGAGGCCGGCTACGTCGGCGAGGATGTCGAGAACATCATCCAGAAACTGCTCCAGAAGTGCGACTACGAGGTCGAGAAGGCGCAGCAGGGCATCGTCTATATCGACGAGATCGACAAGATCTCGCGCAAGTCCGACAACCCTTCGATCACCCGGGACGTCTCCGGCGAGGGCGTGCAGCAGGCGCTGTTGAAGCTGATCGAGGGCACCATCGCCTCGGTGCCCCCGCAGGGCGGTCGCAAGCACCCGAACCAGGACTTCGTGCAGGTCGATACCACCAACATCCTGTTCATCTGTGGCGGGGCATTCGACGGCCTCGACAAGATCATCCGGGGGCGCACCGAAAATGCCGGGATCGGCTTCGGCGCCGAGGTCAGGAGCCGCAACAGCAAGACCGTGACCGAGACGCTGCGCCTGGTCGAGCCGGAGGACCTGATCCGCTACGGCCTCATCCCCGAGTTCGTGGGCCGGATGCCGGTGGTCGCGACCCTGCACGAGCTGGACGAGTCGGCTCTCGTCCGGATCCTGCTGGAGCCCAGGAATGCGCTGACCAAGCAGTACCAGCGGCTGTTTGCGATGGAGGGCGTCGAGCTCGAGATCCGTCAGCCTGCTCTCGATGCCATCGCCCGGCGAGCCCTGAAGCGCAAGACCGGCGCCCGGGGGCTGCGCTCGATCCTGGAAACGGTGCTGCTCGAGATCATGTATGAACTCCCGACCATGAGCGATGTCATCAAGGTGGTCGTCGACGAGAGCATGATCGAGGGCGATGGCAAGCCGATCATCCTCTACGCCGATCAGGCCAAGGTCGCCAGCTCGAACTGAGCGCCGTCGCCCTGGCGGCTTGAATCGTCAGGCTGCGTCCCCATCTGGGTCGCATCAGTGTGTCCATCGAGGGAAACCCTATGTCCGGCAATGTCGAGTTGAGTGTCGAGCGGGTCGAGCTGCCGCTCCTTCCGCTGCGTGACGTGGTGGTGTTCCCGCACATGGTGATCCCGCTCTTCGTGGGCAGGCCCAAGTCGATCAAGGCGCTGGAAACCGCCATGGAATCCGGCAAGAGCATCCTCCTGGTGGCGCAGAAATCGGCCGCCAAGGACGAGCCGGCGCCGGCAGACGTCTACGGTACGGGCTGCATCGCGAACATCCTGCAGATGCTCAAGCTTCCCGACGGCACGGTGAAAGTGCTGGTCGAAGGCGTACAGCGCGGACGCATCGAGCACATCGCTGACCAGCAGACGGTACTCATGGCCCTGGTCAGCCCGGTGGCGAGCGAACCCGCGTCGACACACGAGATCGAGGGCATGCGCCGGGCGGTGCTCGCCCAGTTCGACCAGTATGTCAAGCTCAACAAGAAGATTCCGCCCGAGATTCTCGGGTCGCTGGCCGACATCGAAGACCCGGGCCGGCTGGCGGACACCGTCGCGGCCCACCTCCCGCTCAAGCTCGAACTGAAGCAGGAGATCCTCGAACTCGCGCCCGTCGCCGAGCGCATCGATCGGCTGCTGACCCATCTCGAAAGCGAGCTCGACATCCTTCAGGTCGAGAAGCGCATCCGCGGCCGCGTCAAGCGCCAGATGGAGAAGAGCCAGCGCGAGTACTACCTCAACGAGCAGGTCAAGGCGATCCAGAAGGAACTCGGGGAGGGCGAGGAGGGTGCCGATCTCGACGAGATGGAGAAAAAGGTCAAGGCCGCCGGAATGAGCAAGGAGGCCCAGACCAAGGCGATGGCGGAGATCAAGAAGCTCAAGCTGATGTCGCCGATGTCCGCCGAAGCCACGGTCGTGCGCAACTACGTGGAGACGCTCACCGGCCTGCCGTGGAAGAAGAAGACGCGCATCAACAAGGACCTCGCCGCCGCAGAAGCGGTGCTGGAAAAGGACCACTACGGCCTGGCGAAGGTCAAGGAGCGCATCCTCGAGTACCTCGCCGTGCAGCAGCGGGTCGAGAAGCTGAAGGCGCCAATCCTGTGCCTGGTGGGACCGCCCGGAGTGGGCAAGACTTCGCTCGGCCAGTCGATCGCGCGTGCGACCAACCGCAAGTTCGTGCGCATGTCCGTGGGCGGGGTGCGCGACGAGGCGGAGATTCGCGGGCACCGGCGCACCTACATCGGGTCGATGCCCGGCAAGATCCTGCAGAACATGGCCAAGATCGGCGTGCGCAATCCCCTGTTCCTGATCGACGAGGTCGACAAGATGGGCATGGATTTCCGCGGCGATCCGTCCTCGGCCCTGCTCGAGGTGCTCGACCCGGAGCAGAACAGCACCTTCGTCGATCACTACGTCGAAGTCGACTACGACCTGTCGGATGTCATGTTCGTCGCGACCGCCAACACCCTGAACATTCCGGCGCCGCTGCTCGACCGGATGGAGGTGATCCGGCTCTCCGGCTACACCGAGGACGAGAAGCTCAACATCGCCAAGCGCTACCTGCTGCCCAAGCAGTTGAAGGCCAACGGGCTGAAGGCGGACGAGCTCTCGATCACCGACGAGGCGATCATGGACGTCATCCGCTATTACACGCGGGAGGCCGGTGTGCGTGCGGTGGAGCGCGAGATCTCCAAGATCTGCCGCAAGGTCGTCAAGTCGCTGGTGCTCGGCAAGCGCAAGAACAAGGTGGTGGTCAACTCGAAGGGGCTCGACAAGCTGCTCGGCGTGCGCCGCTACGCGTTCGGCATCGCGGAGAAGGAGAATCAGATCGGGCAGGTCACCGGGCTGGCGTGGACGGAGGTCGGGGGGGAACTCCTCACCATCGAAGCGGTGGTCGTGCCCGGCAAGGGCAAGACGATGACCACCGGCAAGCTCGGCGAAGTGATGCAGGAATCGATCCAGGCCGCGCTCACGGTCGTGCGCCGGCGCGCGAAGCAGTTGGGCATCGACGAGAATTTCTACCAGGGCAGCGACCTCCACGTCCACCTTCCGGAAGGTGCGACGCCCAAGGACGGGCCGAGCGCGGGGATCGCGATCGCCACTGCGCTGGTCTCGATCCTCACCGGAATCCCGGTGCGCTCGGATGTCGCGATGACGGGCGAGATCACGCTTCGCGGCGAGGTGCTGCCGATCGGCGGCCTCAAGGAAAAGCTGCTCGCGGCGCATCGTGGCGGCATCCGGGTGGCGCTGATTCCGGAAGAAAACGTGAAGGATCTGGCCGAGATCCCCGACAACATCAAGAACGGTCTCGAGATCATTCCGGTGAAGTGGATCGACAAGGTGCTCGAACTCGCGCTCGAGCGCAAACCCGAACCGGCAGCCGAGAAGCCCGAGGCGGGATCGGGCGAAGCCGGCCCGCTGCCGGCGGCTTCCGGCGGCACGCTGGATTCGACGGCGATCACCCATTGATCCGCTGCGGTGCGCGCTTCCTTGCCTGTTGCCAAGGCAGCCTGCGGCGCGATGCGCTTCGCCTGCCGCGCCCTACGGAAGGTACGTTTCGGCACTCGACCGGATGGGCAGGTGCGGTTCCTGTAGGCGCAACGCCGATCCAGCTGTCCGAAATCGGCTGCATTGCACCGATAGCGCTTGACCGGTGATTTTCGGCTTGCTATAAAGCGCGTGCGGAATCGCCCGGAGCATCGCGCGGGCGCGGCCCTCCGAATCGAACTCCGGCGCAGAGGCTACACATCAACGAGCGGTGAAGCGTTCCGCGAGCATCGCATCGGGCATGTCCGATCAACCAGAACAGGGGAACGAAGTGAACAAGACCGATCTGATCAATCACATCGCCAAGCAGGCCGACATCTCGAAGGCGGCGGCGGGCCGGGCGCTCGATGCGACGGTGGGTGGTGTGAGGTCGACGCTGAAGAAGGGGGGGATGGTGACGCTGGTGGGTTTCGGCACCTTCTTCGTCGGCAAGCGCGCGGCACGCAGCGGGCGCAATCCGCGCACCGGCGCGGCGATCCGGATCAGGGCGGCCAAGGTTCCGAAGTTCCGCGCTGGCAAGGGTCTGAAGGATGCATTAAACTGAAACACGTTCGGCGGTGACCGCGATGCGGGTGCCGTCGAGGCGTCGGGTCTGGATCCTGGGTGCGGGATCGCGCGCAGGATCGGGTGCGCAAGCGGGTGCTTAGCTCAGTTGGTAGAGCGTCGCCCTTACAAGGCGGATGTCGGCGGTTCGAGCCCGTCAGCACCCACCAGCCTGGTGCAGCAGGACGAGGAGTGGTAGTTCAGTTGGTTAGAATACCGGCCTGTCACGCCGGGGGTCGCGGGTTCGAGTCCCGTCCACTCCGCCAAGAAACACCTTAAAAAAACCGCCACTTAGGCGGTTTTTTTATTTTCCGGGCGACATTCAAATCTTGCTTGGGGACAAAATTTTGGAATTTCAGTGTCCCCGAATTGTCCCCGTTGTCCCGGGCTGTTCCTTGATACCTGTCACCGTTTTGTACCCATGCTGGCGTGCCAGTGCCTTGCTTGGGTGGGCGCGGGCCGTTATCACGAAAATAAGCCCCTGGGTTTTCGAAATGTGACGCTGGCGTGCGCTTTTCGCCCGCGGAAGACCGAATCAGTTCTATAGACCCGCGGTGGCCACCCAAATTCCCCCATTGATGGCCACTTCAAAATCCCCCAGTAGCCGATAGGCCGATGTAATTATCGGCTGTATCCGCAACGGCGGCAGGACATCATCGCCCCTCGAAGTGACGAGGGAGCCGGGAGTGAATGTCTTGAAGCCACAGCAAAGAAGTACTGTTTGTCGGCGCCGAACTGGAAATGGCGCGCAGGAGCCGACATAAGCCTGGTGTGACAAATGGATTGAGACAGCGGGTTGCGACGAGATGGCGTAGGGAAAGGGGAAGCCGCCGGCCCCTGAGCGAGAGGGGCGGCGGTACGAAGTGCAGAAGCAGTAACGCTCAGGCGTCGATCTGATCGCGCATGCGATAGGAGCGGCCCTCGATGACGATCGACTCGGCGTGATCCACCTTGTCGGTCATGTGCGTGCCCCCGTCCACGGCCACGAACTCGTGCCGATGATGCCACGGCGCATGGGGCCCACGAACCTGTCGGTCCGTGAAACGCGCCTGCCGTCCGTGGAAAGTGCGGTTGGCTCCCAGCTCTCGATGCGCGTGCGCCAACCGAACGGCACGCCGGACAGCCGCAGCCGGTAGTCGATGAGCGCGCCCTCGTGCATGGCGATGGGCAGTGGCGTCACGAGCCCAAGTCGAGGAACCCCGGCGTGATGGCCTGCAGGTTGGCCGCATCGGCGAAGCAGTCGAACACCTCGGACACCGGGCGCGCGATGAACTGTTCGCGCTGCAGGCCGCGGGGTGCCGAAGCAAGCATGGCGCCAAGACATGGCACGAGCGGACGCCACCGCGACAGCAAGCCGCGAGTCCACGCTGGCCGCGCCGCGCACGATGTCCGACGCTGCGACACGCGCGCTGCGCGGTGCTATCCTCCGGCCCCATGCGCGCGCTGACTGCTCCCGTCGTCCCCGAGATCCGGCTGAGGACGCCGCATGACCGGCCCGTGGGCGAGGAGCGCGACTACGTCCTGTACTGGATGATCGCGGCGCGGCGCACCACCTGGAATTTCGGGCTGCAGCGCGCGGTGGAATAGGCGCGGCGCCTGGACCGCCCGCTGCTCGTGCTCGAGCCGCTGCGCTGCGACTACCGCTGGGCGTCGGACCGCCTGCACCGCTTCGCGCTCGATGGCATGGCCGAGAACAGCGTGCGCTTCGCGAAGCTGCCGGTGACCTACCTGCCCTACGTGGAACCGCAGCGCGGCGCCGGCCGCGGCCTTTTGGAAGCGCTGGCCGCTCGCGCCTGCGTCGTCATCACGGACGAATACCCGTGCTTCTTCCTCCCGCAGATGGTCGCTGCTGCCGCTGCGCGCCGCGAGCAGCGTGTCGCCCACAGCCTATGACTTCCGGCGCGTGCTGCAGAAGACGCTGCCCATCCACCTGCGCGCGCTGCCGCTGCCCGAACCGCTTGCCGGCGTGGA
>Ga0210034_1002517_pt1 | contig 14031 bp, 10 predicted proteins | sample CryGeymeta201505_FD_185466 | JGI IMG/M metagenome (GOLD analysis project Ga0210034, IMG submission 185466) | Groundwater microbial communities from Crystal Geyser aquifers in Utah, USA - Crystal Geyser metaG 2015-05 (SPAdes) (version 2) | ecosystem: Environmental > Aquatic > Deep subsurface >... | reverse complement strand
GTTGTGGTTGTAATGCGCCAGCACGCCGGACAGTGGCTCTTGGGCCATTGCGCATAATTTCGGCATTATGTTACTTTGCCGCACGACAAGACCATTGCCAAACGGCGAGGGGGCACAGGGCTTTCAGCAGGCACGGCACTAGCCGCCTGCGAACCGCAAGGGCTTGATGGCGTAGCCGTGGGGTTGGGCGGAGCCATGAAGCCCGCAGTGGTGAAGCGGCGGCGGAAACGAAGCGAGCCCAACGTGGCAAGATCGGCAAGCCGATGGCAGGGTTATGCCTTCGGCGCTCTGTCAGATTGCCACGGTGTAGCGATGGCGCGGGGCTTGCGGTTCTACTTGCAAGCGCCGTGACTGAGCGGTCAAATTGACATTTACTCAACGATGTTCGAGTGCATGATGCGGCTCAATTCGTCAATACGTTCGACCAGAAACTTCTGGAGAAGCGTATCGCCAGTCTCTTGAGAGAAGAAGCGTGCTTCATGGTGGAAGGCGTTATGCACCGTCCGGCTGGCAATGTTTCGAATCCGTTTATTGAGGTCGATAGGGGCAGTACGTAGCGCATTCAGTTCGCCGAGGCGCTTCAGTTTCTGGGCGGTGGCCTGCAATAGAAACGGCTCGTCCGTGAGCCGAACCATCATCTTGTTGAACAGGCTGCGCGGCAGTGAGTCAAGATTGGCCCATAGCAGGCGATTGAGTAGCGGCATGCCCCCGTTCCAGGTGCCCGCGAGTTCTGTTGGCGTCAGCGCCAAATAGGCATCGACGAATTTCCGCACCAGCGCCGGGCTCTGGTTGTCGCCCTTCGTGGCGAAAATCGCCTGAATCTCTCGGCAGCGGTGTTGGATCAACTCTGGGGACCGCCACAACTTGACCTTCTTCTGATTCACCCGCAGGCCATAGCGGTCGAGGTTACGGGTGAGCAAGAGCAAGAGGTTGTTGATCTTGCTCGGATCGTTCAGCAAGATCATCTGGTCGTCTGCGTAACGAAAGTACGTTGCCCCCGCCTGGGCGCAAATGCCAGACGCAAACTGATCGTACTTTTGCAGGTAGAAGTTGGATAGGATGCGCGAGCAATCGGCCAAGGCATCCTGGGGTAAGCCGACCACCTGCGGGTGCAGGCCGGTATTGCGACGATTCCAGTGGTTGAGCAGGTAGAACAGCAATGCGATCACCCAGCCTTTTTCTGGCGGCGAGTGTTCCCGTATCCAACGCTCCAGAATATCTAGGCGCACACAGTCGTAGAAATTCGACAGATCGAGTTGTAATACATAGGCGTAATGGCCGGGATCAAGCTGCGCAAACAGCAGCGAATTGAATTCGCCAAAAGCGTGCGTCCAAGCTTGCGGATTGAATGAGTAGCGCCCGTAGGCGGTAACGTCGTTCTCGATTTCGTCATTTTCCCGCACGCGCAATTGACCGCCTAGCGACCAGCCGCCAAAGGTGTTCGGCGTGCGGTTGCCGCACAGCAAATCTTCCAGTTCCTTGATGCAGAAATAGTAAACGCAATAGTCCCGGATGCTGAAGACGGGAACGGTACGGGCCACGCCATGACCCTTGTTCATCACCAGCTCGGCCTCCGGAATGTCGGGCGCGTAGCGCGCCGAGGCGATGTCTTCGTATACCGACTCAACCAATGCGGCTTTCTCTGCTGGGGTTTTCGGTATTTCGATTGGGAAGGTGCTGTGTGAAAATGCCTTCCAGAAGCCCCGATTAAACCAGCGCAGAAAATCCGGCTTGTTCACGCCGACTTCTTGAAGCTACTTTGCATTTGGTCAACGACTTCGCGCAAGCGGCCATCAAATTTACGATTGATTTCCTCGAAGTCCCCTATCAACCGAGCATAAATCGGGTTGGCGAAAATCGCGTCGAGATCGACCCGCCCATGCGATGAAAGATTGGCGACAAAGGCATCCTTGACCTTGCGCAGCGCCGTTGCTTGCTCGTCGGTGAAATTGTAAAGCCCCAAGTAATTCTCGAATCCTGCTTCGATACGCTCGCGCGTGGTTGGAATCTTTCGGACGCCGAGCACCGCCAGAAAGAAATCCCAAACCGATCCGGCGGGGTACTCGTAAATCCGTTGCAATTGTTCCTCAGTGAGAATCACGTTGGGTGCTGCCGCCCATTCTTTAATGAGAGTGAGTTCTTCCTCGGTTGGCTGGTAATCCTTGTCTTCCCACGCCTTGCGTCGCAGCAGGGCGATACGCGGGTCCATCGTTGATTTAACGCCTTCCTCGAATAGTTCACGCGCTTTGGCGATGGGGATGTTGTCAACAATCTTGATGCCGTCCTCCGTAATCAGGGCGCGCTGAATCAGACTCGCGGGATCAGGGTTATCCAGAATGCCGTCAACTCCGCCGCCGCCCCCACCGCCCCCGCCATTGCCTCCAGCGCCAGGTTTAACCACCTTTTCGTTCGGTCTCAACGTACCCTTGCCGTTGTCGCCCATCCTCTTGCACAGGCCGACAAAATCGAGAATTTTGAAACTGAACTTACCGGTTTTTGGATCAAGCCGCGTGCCGCGTCCCAGCATCTGTAAATACTTTCCTACCGATTTGGTGATCGCTCCGAATGCAATGTAGCGCACGCACGGAATATCGACACCGGTACTCATAATATCCACCGACACCACCACGCGCGGATTCGAGTAGGGACGATCAAACCACTCCTTGAGCGATTCGTTGATGTCTTCATTTTCCGAAATAATGGCCTCGGCGTAACGCGGGCTTTGGCCGGAATCGTTGAATGCCTTGTTGATTGCTTTCACCAGCATCAAGCTATGCGCTTGGCTGGCCGCGAACAAAATCAGCTTCTCGCCATATTCGGTTTCTTTGCGAAGAATCTCCGCCCAGCGATTGGCTTGTTCATCGCTCAAGATGCGCTTGTTCAGCTTCTCCAACTCGATCTTTTGTTGCGCGCCTAGCTCGATGCGATTACGCGTTTCCGGGTCGAGCAGATGGTCGTAGAGCACGCCATTTTCCATTGCCTCTTTGGTGAGCGAGGTAATGTGTTCTTCCTTGCGGTAGGGAGCTAAAAACCCTTCTTCGATAGCACGATCAAGGTCAAACTTAAAATCTGGCTCGCCGGTCTCGCAGCCGAACAGACGATAGGTATCGTTGATGGCGGCATCCTCATCGTCGAGCTTGCCGCCCTTCGGCGCAACGGCAATGCGCGGGGTCGCGGTCAGGCCGATACGCGGGCAAACAAAATGATCGAACACTAAATTTCGATTCACTGTAATTGAACGGTGGCATTCGTCCACGATGATGAGGTCGTAGAAGTTGCTCGGAATCTTGTCGTAGAGTTGCTCCAGCGTGTCAATCACCACCACATGAATATTCTTGTTTTTGTGCGCGCGCCAACTGGCCGAGGTAATCCAGTGGCTGTTGTAGGTAGGCGCAAGCAGTTGGAACCCCTTGCTGATTGCCTGTCGCGCCAGCGTGCGTCGATCTACCACGAACAAGATGCGCCGAGCCAGCGCATGTTCAAGCAGCGCCTTGACCAGTGCGACCATCGTCCGCGTTTTACCCAAGCCGGTGGCCATGTGCACCAGCATCTTCATCTTGCCCTCGCGGTAAAGATTGAGCAGCATGAGGATGCAAGTCAATTGGTAAGTACGCTCCTTGCCCGCCGCCGGATCAAAGCCGCCAGCCAGCGTCGTGTCGATGCGTATTTCCTGTTCCTGCCGCTTCAGCTTGTCCTGCTCAATCTTCAGCTTCATGTCCATCAACGACATAAAGCTATCGACCACACGAAAATCAGCCGCATCCACACCACGCCAGGCCAAGTCAAAAAACAGCACCTTCAATCCACCCGCCCCATCGGCTGCGCAGGCATAGAGAAAACGGGGTTTCAGCACACGGCTGTATTTCAATCGCAGTTTCGGCAGCGCCTTCGCCGGATCGTCCAGCTTGTTCTCAATCACGGCCAGAGCAAAGCCCTGCAAATCCTGCAACACGAAATCCGGCTTGATCGACTTGCTACCGGGAAAGTCTTTTTGTTCGTCCTCGGTCAGCGCATAGATGGGTTGATACAGCAACGTATCGCCCTGCCGCCAGTCGAGTGCTTTCAGAGTGTCGTAAACTTTGAGATCAACCGTGGAAGCCTCGTTGTCGAAGATGCCGGTTTTCGTAGGCTTGGGCATGGTCAGGATTCCCAGATTGAGCTAATGATGTTCAACGCTTTTTGCCTGCAAACTTTGGCACTTGCCTCTAAGCCATCAATGACTAGCCGGTTAGCTTTGTAGTTGCTTACGCACCGCAATTGTTCTTCGATGTTCGGGACAATTATCCGAATGGTCGCAAGCTGGTCTCGATTTGCCTTCGGCATGCCTGCGCGCTCTTGAAACTCCAGCGTCTGTTCCGCAAACCAATTCGATGCCAAAACTATCGCAAGATACTCTGCGGAAATCTTTTCTGATTTGATCGTGTATGGGTAAATATCGGAACTGCACACGCCATCGAAGTCAGCAATAAAGCACTTCCTTAAATTAGGCCGCACCTTGCTGTATACAACCTGACCTGCCTTGAAAGGATAGGATGGGCCAATTATTCCAGCCTCTGCGACTGACTGCGTTGCGACTAACCGCCCTGTTCCCGATTCAATATGTTCCCCCCCGACATACCGGACATCTGACACCACATTTAGGTCTTTGATGACCTTAGCATCGACATCGGCCAGATCACCCAACAACATAGATTCGCCATCGAAAGACAGGAATAAATCAACACCCCATGCCTCAATAAAACCACTGGCATGAAACTGCATGTTGGATAATTTTCTCAGTTCGCCAACTATCTTTTTCTGCTCAACAATATCGGGGAGCGGAATTTCAAACTCACCAAGAAACTCCGCTCCCTGCTCGTTCTTAATTCCGCTGTTCTTCTGCGCATCAATCAGCGCTCGAAACTGTGTGGAACGTAGCACTGCAACCAGATAGTCTGGATCAATTTCGCCCACATTAATTTCGTATGGCAAGTAATGCGTCGAGGTAACAAGATCGCAAGGCGCAAGAGCCAATGCCCCTTGGTGCAAATTGATCTTTGATGTAACGAGGTCGCCTTTGTGCGCCTTATACAAGTCCATCCCTGTTTCGCGTTCATCCCTGAAATGTAGAAGGCCATCGGCAAAACTGATTTTTTCGACAATTGGAAGCGCGCCATCGTAGTCGTTTTTTTTAATTTTTTCCTGACGCGGCTTGATGAGCTCTTTCAGTTGGATACGTAGCGCCTTGGCCTGCGACGCGATTACTTCATGCAAAGTATTCAAATGCGGGTGCCGCTGAAATTCCTCCATTGGCACGTTGGTCAGAAACTGCCGCGCCCAGTCGAGTTCCAGCGTGTGTCTTGGGTCGAGTGAGGACAGCATTTCGTCCAGTTCATCGGTGCGGGCAGCGGCGATGGTACGGTACTTTCCTTCCAGCGTTTTCTCTTCAGCGCCTTCGCGCAGGCGCGTCGCGGCGAAGCTTTTCCATGCCTTAATTTGTTCCAAGGTCAAGCTGCTGCGGTAGTTGGGCAGGTTGAAAGAATAGAGGTGCGCCCGCTCGAACTTGCGGGCGATTTCGTTCTCGGTTTTGCTAAACCAGAGTTCGGCATGTTGCGCGAGCCGCTCGTCGCGTTCGGCGGTTGTCAGTTTTTTCGCGGCAATTTGAGCATTCCACTTTTCCAGTTGCCTGGCGCGGTCGTCGGTTTCTTTCGCGGTCATATCGGCGCGTGTTTCGGCGCGAATGCGATCCTTTATGCGGGGGTCGAGTATCTTGATCCATTCGGCTGGGATGCAGAAAGAATGCCTGCTCTCGGGCGGCTCTTTGCCTTGCCGCACATGACTGTGAAACAGATCAAGCGCCTCGACCAGTTGGCTACCGGCAATGGGCTTGCGGTTGGTGCCCATTGTGTAGCCGTCGTTGCTAACCTTGTAGAACCAGACTCGCTTGGTGGGTTGCCCTTTGACGAATAGCAGAATCGAGGTTTTCGGCCCTTGCCCGCCCTTGCTGACAAACAACCCTTGCGGCAGACTGATGATGGCTTGCAGATTGCATTCTTCGAGCAAGGCGCGGCGCAGGGCGCGTGCGCTGTTTTGATCCCAAGTCAAAAATCCTTCGGAGACGATGACGGCACACACGCCGTGTTGCTCCAACGTTTCCAGCATCAGCTTGACGAAGAGGATGGTGGTCTCGCTTTCGGTGGGGTATTCGCTCCAAACATTGGGATAGGATTCTTTGTCTCGTTCCGCGCCAAAGGGCGGGTTGGCGAGCACGATGCTTTTGCTGCTGGGCAGAATGACGCTGCCGAATTTTTCCAGTGCATCGCCCTGCTGGATATTGCCGGGGTTGATGCCGCGCACATAGAAATTGATCGCGGCCATTTTGCGCACCATGCCGAGATACTCGATGCCGCCCACACCGGAGCGGTAAAAATCGGTTGTGACTTCATGCGACGGCATCTCTGTCGGATGCTGGTCAAACCAGTTTTTGAACCATGAAATTAGTTCTGGGTGCGCCTTGGCGCCGGGCCAGCGGCCTTCGCGGTAAATGCCTTCGAGCACATATTCGAAGCTGTCGAACATAAAGCCGCCGGTGCCTACTGCCGGGTCAAAAAGTCGCGACTTGAAAGTGGGTGCAGCCAATCCGACCATGAATTGCCGGATGTGGTCGGGGGTGCGATGCAGGCCGATGTCTTTAGTGCCGCCGGTTTCCGAGAGTGCCGATTCGATGGCGTCGCCCAACAGATCGGTCTTCAACAGCCGATCGCTGTCGAGTTCAGCGACCAGCCCGATGATCTCGGCCATGTTGCCGCTAGTCACGTTGTTGGTGAAGTTGGAGTTGCCGAAAACCTCCTCGATCAGAATCAGTTGATCCTGCACCTTGGTGGTGAGATTGCCTTGCCAGACTTTGCGCGCCTCGCTCAGGATATGTGCATAGAAGGGAAAAAAGCGCGTGTTGAGCGCAGTCAGGATTTGGTCATTGGGCAGGCTCAACAATGAAGTGAATAGCCGTGCCTCATTGTCGCCAGCAAACGCACCACGCAACTGTTCGTACTCCGGGTCTTGCACCAGCTTGACCTCGAAGATGCGCAACAACAGCAACTCGATGATGTATTCCACCCGCTGCACAGGCGTACCGGCAGGGCGCAACTTGTTATGCAGCTTCTTGAGGATATTGTTTGTTTCTTTGTCCGCATAGTGGACGGTGGAACGTGCCATAGGTCAGAGGTCCTAGCTGATGAGGAATTTTGGCGTGCCGATTATTCTGAAACCCTTGGTTATTTCTGTTTTTCTTCGGGTGAAAATTGGACTGCGCATGTGCTGTAATGTACCGTAATGTCCTGCATAATCCAAACGATCGACACCACCTTACCCGAGGAGGGAACATATGGCCGGGCAATACTCGCATTTGCAGTTCTATCGGCGCACACCCAACGCGCTGCTGGCCCGCTATTTCCAGGAAAGGCATGGCGTCTTGCAGGAGATCGCTTTTGATAAGCTGAAGGAAATGGAGGTGGAGTCCATCTTTCAGGGCTTTACGGCCTTGCCGGACGACAAGCAGGCACAGATCGAGGCGGAATGCCAGGACATCGATGCCATGGCCTGCCAAGGCGGCGTAACGGCGCTCGCTGACGAAGCGGACTACCACCAGGACAAGGCATTTCCGGAGGCTATCTCCAAGATCGACGGATTCCATGGTGCGGTCATGTGGTCATTCCTGGAATACCCCACTTACTGGGTAGGTGCCACGATGTTCCTGCACTCGGACAACATCTCCGAGTCGCTATGGAAGAAACGCAATGACCTGCCCCACCTGCCGCCGCATGTGGAAGAAGAGGACACCGAGCGGCTGGCACAGGCCATCAGCCACCACTTTTCCACCAAGGAGGGCCGGGGGCGCAACTGTAAAGTTGAGGTTTTCCGTCGCCATCAGAAGGAATATTTCTTCGCCTACCCGGAGGATTTCGCTCAGTCCGGCATGGAATGGGTGCGCAATGCCCTTGCCACTCGTGCCCGGCATCCTGCCTTCGAGATTATCTTTGTATTTTGCCAGGCCGAGGGTTCGCTGGACATCTATGCCCCGCGCAATACCAAAGCTGTGCCTGAACTGCAACAGATATTCGCCGAGGCCATTCTCAAGTTCGATGAGCTGGACGAGTTTGCAGGAGATAACCGGGTGTATGTCCTGGATGCGCTGGCGAATCGGGATTTCGTGTTTCAGTACCCGGTGGACTGCGGCATTGAGTCGGTAGCTGTGCGCCGCCTGCGGCTGAGCCTGACAACCGGCAAGAAGCAGCGCGTCACCGTGGAGGCTGACACGAAGCAAAACACGAAAGCCATCTATGACCTGATGGACAAGCTCAAGCTGCCGCCGTTTCACGTTACCCAGGCAGAGATCAAGGCCACCTTCGCCCCCACGCCCGGCACGCGAGAACGCACGCGCAGCTTCAAAATCAGCTACCCCAACTGGTGCGCACTACGCCATGACGGGCGCGATCAGATTATCCGGGAGATGCTCGTGAAATCCGACATCGAGCCGATGACGCCAGAAGCCGAAGAGGAAGATAGCGACGCATGACGCTGCCGGATGTGCTGCAAGCGCTTATCCAGCGACTGGGTTCCGGGGGCGACAGTACGCTTGCCTGGGAGCAGATGCGGGAATGGCCGCCGGACGCGATTGCGGTCTTTGAGAAAGCCGGATGGATCAAGCTTGCCGTGGCGGCATCGACGGTGGAATGTCCCGGCTGCGAGGAAAACTGCTTCATGTCCGTGCATATACTGCCAGCGGCGCACGGAAGGCCCGCGAGGGCCTACGTAGCCTGCGACCAGCGCGATGAAATGGGGCGGGTAAACATCGCACTGTCGCGCTTGCAGCAATGGCAGGTCACGGAAAGCCATGTGGCACGGTGGGTTTTGGCTGCACTTGGCATGAAAGGAAAACCGGAGCAGGACAAGACGGGCGGGGCCTTCAAGCTCGGAAACTTGCAAGGAAAGAAACGTCTGGGCTTCCTGGAATTCGACACTTCCGAGTCGGTATCCCTGAAAGCATCCGGGCATTCGCTCCCATTGAGCGAGGTTGTCATTTTCGAAGGGGGGCACCCCCGCATCGACCGGGCTGCAATCCTGGATTTGGTAGACCTGCCGCCGGTGTCGGAATCCTCAGACCGCTACACGCCATCCAACGCCAGGCGCGAAGCGCGCAAGCTTGATACGCAAGCCATGTATGAAAGCTGGCGGAAGGCGTACCGTGACCTGAAAAAAACACGCAAGGATATGTCCGATGTTTGGTACTCACAGCAGATCGAGAAGGCCGACATTGCTCATGGCCGCGATGCCGAGACTATCCGCAAACAGATGAAGAAGTAAAAAGTTGGGCGAAATTTTTTCGCCCAATTCTCACACACGCTAACCCGCTGTTTTTCGCCGCTATCCGCGCCTGAACCTGCACCGCGCCAACCCCGGCGCGGCATACCGCGTAATTCCCAACACGTTGATATTCATGGCAATGGCTCGCCAATGCTGGGCCTTGTCCGGGTGTTTTATCGCCCAAATCGCCCATTCACGCTTCGCCTCAGCAAGTTCGCTACCACTTAAAGAGGTTCCAAAATGTCGCAAACTATCTATCGGCTTCCCGCCGTCAAATCTGAATCTGGTCTTTCACGTTCGACCATCTATCTGCGCATTTCTCAAGGGCTGTGGACTAAGCCTGTGAGCCTTGGGGCGCGGGCGGTGGGCTGGCCTTCCGGCGAGGTGGCGGCGATCAACGCCGCCCGTATCGCTGGCAAGCCCGACGAGGAAATCCGCGCCCTGGTGGTGAAACTTGAAGCGGCCCGCAAGGCTGCGGCGTAAGGGGGCCACCATGAGCGCAGAAAATCTGCTTTCACGCCTGGAGCGCGTCAAGCGCACCGGGGCCGGGCGCTATCAGGCGCGTTGCCCAGCCCATGACGACAAAGGGCCGTCCCTGTCCATCCGGGAGTTGGACGATGGGCGTGTCCTGGTTCATTGCTTCGCTGGCTGCGATGTCCATTCTGTTTTGTCTGCTGCGGGGCTGAGCTTCGATGACCTGTTTCCGCCCCGCGAGCTGGGGCACCACGCGAAGCGGGAGGGGCGGCCTTTTCCTGCGGCGGACATTCTGCGCGCTATCGCGTTCGAGGCGCTTGTCGTGGCCGTGGCCGGTTCTTCCATGCTGGCGGGGGAACCATTCAACGCCGTTGATCGTGACCGGCTATTTGTGGCGGTGGGCAGGATACAGGCGGCACTTGAGGCGGGAGGGCTGAATCATGGATGAGGGCATCGAGCGCGGCCAGTCCTTTCTGGATGGCGCGGCGGAAAAGGCGCGCGGTGATTCTGCCAGCCCGGATTGGCCGGAACCGCAACCACTGGCGGCGAAGGTGGCGGCGGAACCGTACCCGTTTGATGCGCTGCCCGAAACCATCCGGGCGGCGGTGGACGAAGTGCAGGGGTTCACCAAAGCGCCGGTTCCACTGGTTGCGTCGTCGGCGCTGGCCGCACTGTCGTTGGCAATTCAGGCCCATGCGGACGTGAAGCGTGCGGAAAAGCTGGCCGGGCCGGTGGGTCTGTTCCTGCTGACCATCGCCGACTCGGGCGAGCGAAAATCGACGTGCGACGGATTTTTCACCAAGGTGATCCACGACTATGAGGCGCAGCAAGCCGAGGCGGCAAAGCCGCTGGTAAAGGATCACCGGGCGGCACTGGAGGGATGGGAAGCCCGGCGCGGCGGCATCAAGGACAAAATCCGCCAGCTTGCCAAGGCCGAAAAGCCAACCGGCGATCTTGAGGAATCGCTGCGCAGCATGGAGTACGACAAGCCAGAAGCGCCGAGGGTGCCGAGGCTGATCTATGGCGATGCGACGCCGGAAGCCCTGAAATGGAATCTGGCGATGTTGTGGCCTTCCGGCGGCGTGGTGTCGAGCGAGGCCGGGATTGTTTTCGGGGCGCACGGCATGGGCAAGGATTCCGTCATGCGCAACCTGGCAACCTTGAATCAGCTTTGGGACGGCGCGGACATTGCGACCGAGCGGCGTACCTCCGAGTCCTTCACCGTGAAGGGAGCGCGGCTGACCATCGCCTTGCAGGTGCAGGAGGCGACCTTGCGCAGCTTCTTCGACCGAACCGGCGCGCTGGCGCGTGGCACCGGCTTTCTGGCGCGTTTTTTGGTAGCGTGGCCGGAATCGACGCAAGGTTTCCGACCCTTCACAGAAGCCCCGGCCAACTGGCCGCACCTGGCCCAATTCAATCAGCGCATTGCCGCGATTCTGGAACAGCCCGCCCCGATTGATGAAGAGGGCGCGCTATGCCCGGCCATGCTGCCGCTGACGCCGGACGCGAAAGCCGCATGGGTGGCCTTCCATGACGCCATCGAGAGCGAGCTTGCCAGCGGCGGCGAGCTTTACGACGTGCGCGACGTAGCATCGAAAACCGCCGATAACGCGGCACGGCTGGCGGCGCTGTTCCAGGTGTTCGAGCAGCCGCAAGGCGGCGCGGTGGGGCTGACCGCATTCGAGTCGGCAAGCCGGATTGCGGCATGGCACTTGAACGAGGCGCGGCGTTTCTTCGGCGAGCTGGCCCTGCCGGCGGAACTGGCGGACGCGGCGCGGCTGGATAGCTGGCTGATCGACTATTGCAAGCGGGAGCAGACGCACCTTGTCACGACCAAGAAAGTGCAGCAATTCGGGCCGGGCGGGTTGCGGGAGAAAGCCGCCATCGAAACCGCCATGCGCGAGCTGGAAGAACTTGGCCGGGCGCGGCTGGCGCAGGATGGACGACGCCGCATCATCAAGGTGAACCCGGCTCTGGTGATCGTGGGAGGCAAAGCATGACGCTATCGGCGCTGATGAAAAAAGGCGGGCTGCGTGAGGCTGCTACCGCTATTCCTGCTACTGCTGCTACCGAAGAGGGGGAGAAGGCCGGAACGGTAGCAAGAGTAGCAACGGTAGCGGTAGCAAATCTGCCAAGCGCGAAAAGCCACCCGACCGCCCCCATGACGGCAGATCAGGAAAGCGCGATTCGCGCATGGCTGGCGCATATCGAGGAAACCGACGCGGCGATTATTGCGGTCGTGCTGGGCCAATGCCGCGCGGATGCCGAGGCGCGGGGCTACTTTCTCCGGCAGGCCGGTGGAATGCCGCAACCTGCGGCATTTGACGATGACCGGCGGCGTTGCGACCAGTGCATGAACTTGCGCCGCGATGTTTGCACCATTGCCGAACCGAAAACCGGCGCGCTGGTTGTGGCGAACCGTGGCTATCGCCCGGTGCGCGAACCTCCCCGGCGCTGCGCAGGTTATGCGCCGGGGTTGGATGATCCTGACCGGCGGACGGGGCGGGAGCGCTGGCCGGGTCTAATTCAGAAAGGAAACGATTATGAAAACGCTTGAAAACGATTCCGCCGTGATTCCCTTTCCGGCGACCAAAGGTGACCGCTATGAGGCCGGGTGCTGCTATGCCACCCGGTGCAATTGCACCACGTTTTCGCCCTTTACCAGCGCCTCGATTTTCCCCGCCCACGCCTTTAGCGCGGCTTCCCTCTGCGGCTCATAACTGTTGTGGTTGTAATGCGCCAGCACGCCGGGCAGGACGTGATTGGCAATCTTGTGGCCGATGAAGAGCTCGAAGCCCAAGTCAGGCAAGCGAGTAATCAGCGTGCGCCGGAGGTCATGCACATGGCAAGGCGTGACATTGGGAAGGGCGCCGCGTTTGAAGAGTGCAGTCAACGCATTGTTGACGGAACGGCCAAAGACGGCTTGACCCGGTTTTAGTGGTGAGGCAAAAACATGACGCTCTTTGCCGGTGATCGGTTTCAGTCCTTCCAGAATGGCAATAGCCAGAGGTGCGAGGTGAACAAGGTGGGCGCGATCTTTCTTGGTTCGGGTTGCGGGGATTTTCCATAGCCCGGCTTTCAGATCGAATTCCGACCACTCGGCATCGGTCACTTCACGCTCACGCTGGCCGGTCAGAATCAATATTTTCATGGCGGCGACGGTAACGGGATCGGACTTGCATCGTGCCGGGTCATCCAGCGCACGCCAGACTTCCGCCAGTTCGTCGAGCCGTAGCGTGACTTCGCGCTTATTCGGCTTGGCATCAAAATCCTTGCGGGTGAGCTTTTCAATGCAGGAGGTTTCTATCCATTCCCGCGATTCGGCAAACCGCCATAAGCGCTTGGCCTGCGTGAGCACTTCGCCGGTCAACTGCTTGGCGGTTTGGCCTTCACGCTGCCCGTCAGAGATTTTATCCAGCGCTGCGGTCACATCCTTGCGTGTGAGATCACGAATTTTCTTGCCGCCGATATGGGTAGCCAGTCTTTCCAGCCGGTAGAGGATGGCCGGTGCGCTTTTCTTTCCATCCATGTGCCTCGCCATGAAAATTTCAATGGCCTGGCTCACTGTGGGTTGGGCGGCCTCGGCTTCCTCGTCGGCCTTGATGGCGGCTTCCGCTACGCGCTCCTGTGCCAGCAGGTTTTCCCAATCCGCCACCGGATCATGCCCGCCACGTCGCGCGACTTTCCAGCTACCCGCAATCGCGCGCGCCTGTGTAAGCGACAGGCGGCCATAACGCAGCCATTCCGTTATACTTTCTCCAGGTGCCCCCTCGCGGTCATAAGTTCCAACGCTGTATTTGGTGCGCGCGCCGTTGAGAATATACTCAATCAGCCAGGTTTTCGTGCCATGCGGACGCACCCGAAGAAACAGCCCATCGCCATCACTCAGCAGTCGGTCACGGCTCTTGTCGGGTTTCGCGGTTTCGCAAGTTACCGTAGCCAGCTTTCCCATGGCGGTCTTCTTGGGTGTGGAACTGGGTGGGACTCTGGGTGGGATTGTATTGGTTCTGCCTGGATGTTACGAGACAATAGCAAACAAACAATCGCTTTATTATCAACGATTGAAAGGCGATTCAGGATAGAAAAGGAAGTTACATGCGTTACTGGCTGATGAAATCCGAACCTTCCGATTGCAGCGTCGACGATCTCGCCGCGATGCCGGACCAGAGCGTGGCGTGGTACGGCGTGCGCAACTACCAGGCGCGGAATTTCATG
>Ga0210034_1002499_pt1 | contig 14088 bp, 8 predicted proteins | sample CryGeymeta201505_FD_185466 | JGI IMG/M metagenome (GOLD analysis project Ga0210034, IMG submission 185466) | Groundwater microbial communities from Crystal Geyser aquifers in Utah, USA - Crystal Geyser metaG 2015-05 (SPAdes) (version 2) | ecosystem: Environmental > Aquatic > Deep subsurface >... | reverse complement strand
ATTGTCTTGAGAGAGTGCTCCTGATGCCCCAGCAAAGAGGACGGATCCAGGAGTCGGAGCAAACCACGAAGGAACACCTACTCCTCCTGAGATGAGAGCTTGACCAGAGGTACCGACTGCAGAAAAATTATAGGCAGTCCCTGTTGAATAAGCGATGCTCCCTGCTGATCCGATAGTCGTGGCATTGGTACCACCATTGGCTACTGGTAGCGTCCCTGTTACATCAGTTGTGAGATCGATTGATCCGAGAGTAATCACTTGAGCACCATCAATGGTGAGGTAATTTGGTGTGCCTGCAAGCGTGACTGCGGTATGACCGACACTCGAACTACTCGTATCACAGACAAGGTTGGTGCCATCATAGGTACAGAGTCTGCCTGAGGTGAGCAGGCCTTCTTTCACGGAGAAAGTACTGCCTGATAATTGAAGCAGTGTCCCTCCTGCAGAATAGGTAGCGTTGTTATCAGTACTCCATGCAATATCTGTTCCATTGGATTTGAGTACCTGACCATTGGTTCCGATAGCAAGTTGTGCCCAAGCAGGAGTAATACCTTGACCAGTGATGAGACTGCCTCTCGCTACAGCGCTTGCCACTACATCTGAGTGTGCTGAAGAAAGGAGATCGTGGGCTGCTCCTGGAGCAGTGGCTGCCCACGTCGGTATTCCTCCACTGATGACCAAGACTTGACCATTACCACCGATGCCGAGTTTTGAAAGAGAAGTGCCACTACTGTAGTAGAGCATATCACCTGGGGTATATGAAGATTGACCGGTACCACCATTGGCTACTGGTAGCGTCCCTGTTACATCAGTTGTGAGATCGATTGATCCGAGAGTAATCACTTGAGCACCATCAATGGTGAGGTAATTTGGTGTGCCTGCAAGCGTGACTGCGGTATGACCGACACTCGAACTACTCGTATCACAGACAAGGTTGGTGCCATCATAGGTACAGAGTCTGCCTGAGGTGAGCAGGCCTTCTTTCACGGAGAAAGTACTGCCTGATAATTGAAGCAGTGTCCCTCCTGCAGAATAGGTAGCGTTGTTATCAGTACTCCATGCAATATCTGTTCCATTGGATTTGAGTACCTGACCATTGGTTCCGATAGCAAGTTGTGCCCAAGCAGGAGTAATACCTTGACCAGTGATGAGACTGCCTCTCGCTACAGCGCTTGCCACTACATCTGAGTGTGCTGAAGAAAGGAGATCGTGGGCTGCTCCTGGAGCAGTGGCTGCCCACGTCGGTATTCCTCCACTGATGACCAAGACTTGACCATTACCACCGATGCCGAGTTTTGAAAGAGAAGTGCCACTACTGTAGTAGAGCATATCACCTGGGGTATATGAAGATTGACCGGTACCACCTCTCGCTACAGAAAGCTGTCCGCTCCATGCCAGAGTAAGAGCATTGCTCGCTATGGATCCTGTGACATTGGTATCGTTGGTCACCGATGTTGGTGCAGTGGTTGCGAGGGTAATAGAACCAGAGGCGTTAGTCACGGTGATACCTGTGCCTGGAGTAAGAGTGGCAAGAGTATAGTTTAATCCATTGCCGATAAGGAGAGAACCATTGGGAGCAGAAGATCCAGAGAGGCCTGTACCACCACGGGAAACATTCAGTTGGTTTTCGTATGACAAAGAACTCATACCGGTCCAGTAAGCTACTGAACCATTCGTTCCAGAACCAGACAACCCTGCCACGCCACTCGCCACCGCACACTTCCACGCTTTGAGTGAACTATCCCACGAAAGCACATCGTTATTAGCGCAACCTTGAAGAAGCGTCAGACTATTCGATGGACCAGCGAATTCCAATCCCGAAAAACTAATTGACGACCCAGACCCGATTCCCGTATTCAGGATATCTACTCCGAGCGTTGGTGTACTGCCCTCACCCGTGACCGAACCCACAAGCCCATCTCCAGCAGTGATACTCGCAACATAATCTCCGTTAGTATCGGTGCCGAGCGTCACACTGTTCACTGATCCTCCAGAAATATTGTTGTATGTCGTACCGTCATTAGAAAATTGCCATCTTTGCGTACTCGCGTTGAAACGCAAAGTAGGAGCTGAGGAAGCATTCGAAACTGTCAAATCAAAATTCGTACTACCCAAAGATGATCCCGATCCAATGTTAAATGTTTGAGAGTCTGTACTGATGTCAGTATTTTGCACATGAATATCTGCGAGTCTGGAATCATTCCCTAAAACAAGTTGACTCTTCCCCTTGCCTGTTGGCAACATACCAATATCCATTTTCCCTCCCTTGCCAAGAGTGGAAATATCGCCCTCATTTGTTCCGATAGTTTTTCCTTGCAAGAATTGAGAATTGGTAGCACTTGGCACAGAACCGAGTTTTTTTCTTGGTATCATTTCAGAATCTGTACCGATGCGAATACCGATATAGTAGTCCCCTTGTGCGAAATCAAGATTGGCAGGCAGAGGATTCACCTTGCCTAAGAAAGATTTGATGAGACCACTTTTCACTTCTACCGTCTGAGTTTCCTCCCACAAACGGGTACTTGCATCACTGTCTGATGGATACGAATCACTCACTGATCGGTCAACAGAGTAGAGTGCGAAACGTACTTCATATGAGCCGTTATTTATCACTTTATTTTCATTATTGAAGAGTGATGCAGAGATACCAATTTGTTCGATAGAGTTTGTAGTAGACACAGCAAAAACAGTCTGGAGACCTGACCAGACCACTATTGCCATCCCTATCACAAGTGTGAAAATGAGAGAAGTATGTACTGTTTTTCGTTGTTTATTTTTTCTGAAAAATGACATGAAAATTCGTATAGGATGACAAAATAAGTATAGCACACTTTTTCATTGTCAAGAAGTGTCTCACTGTGTATAAGTCAAGGCAAAACATTGCTCTTCTCTCTACAAAGAAAAACGGAGGAAAAGGCTAAGGACGAAGTTGATAAATATGCTGATCGGAGCAGAGAAAAAGAAGATAATAATGAGAAGCAAAAACATTCCATACTGTTCGAGAAAGAAGACGGTCCGTTCACGAATCGGTACGAGCGCATAGAGGAGTTTCGAACCATCAAGAGGCGGTACTGGCAAAAGATTGAAACAACCCAAAACGACATTCCAGAAAATCACAAGGAGAAGGAGTCCAAAAAAAACATTTGACAGTGATCCAGACAGAGCGGTTGCGAGCAAAGCAAACTTGTCCATAAAATCTCCGCTCATGCTGATGACACCGATAAACCGATCGAGAATATCTATCTTCACAAGAAGAGCAATAGGGAGCATTTTGGCAATAAACGAGGCGATAAAGGCCACAAGGAAATTCACTCCCGGACCCGCAAGCGCCACGAGTACAGGGCCCCATTTCTGATCACGTAAGTTATAAGGATTGTATGGTACAGGCTTGGCAAAACCAAAAGCAAAACCCGTACTCAGAAATAACAAGAGAGGTAAAATAATCGAACCAAAAGGATCAATATGTTTCAGTGGATTCAAATTCAAACGATCGGCGTATTTCGCGGTCATATCACCAAGCCACAAAGCCACGACGCCATGCGCCACTTCGTGAATCATTACCGAATACACGAGCGTCAAAATATAAAATCCGATAAGTACTATTTCATTTGCCATAAGAGGGAAATCATAAAAAATAAAAATAAATGGAAAGGTATAATTATCTTTCAAAAGCATTTTTCTTTTCCTTTAACTCGTACTCGGTAACGTTTTGAGATGAAAGCGGAGTAAGAAAGATCGTATTGTGGTTCAGCTTTTGTCTGAACTCTCGCCCTTGGCGGGAGAACAAGACGACTTTCTCTCTGCTAAGACACAAAACGTTCGAGGCGAGATACGGAAAAGAAAAATGCTTTTGAAAGATAGTTCAATATTATACCCAAAGGCAGTGATGCCTTGCCAGAAAGACAAGTCTATGATACACTACTCCAAGTAATATCTCTAGAGTATCATTATGAGCCGAACCTGCCAACTCACCGGACGTGGAACCAGTACGGGAAATGCCCGTAGTCACTCCAATATCGCTACTCGTCGAACATTCAAAATCAACCTCCAGACCAAACGTATTGGTGGTATGAAACTGCATCTTTCGACTCGCGCCCTCCGCACACTCGCAAAAAGCACGAAGTAATAGTCTTTTTTTATACGCAATAAGAAACTCTCTCAGTATGAGGGAGTTTTTTTACTCATTCTAAGCTCATTTTTTCCCTTTTGTTAAAAAAATATCACTACGCAATGTCTCGATTGCGTAGCATATTTTTATGCTTTTTATAAGTCATTTTTATAGACACTCCATGTCATCATTGTCGGAGTATTGGGCCCGCCCCAAGGCGGGTAAAAATCCCTGTCCGCCTCGGGAGGAGAACTCCGACTACAATTTCCTGGAAATTTACTTCATCGTCATTGTCGGGGCGCGGAGAATCGGACTCCGACTACAAGACCCCCAGCCTTGCGTACTACCACTATACGACACCCCGATAAAAAAAGGCAGTCTTTGCGAAGAGACTGCCTTGGAAAATATATCCTCTATTCCAAAATACCGTCCAAGTTTACATCGTACAAAATTTGTTCTTGTACCAGACGATAATTCATAATTTCTTTTTCTTCGAACCAGATTGCAATTTCTTTTTCGGCTTCTTCCCAATTTTCTGAACAATGAATCAGGTTTCTCACAGCACGATTGTCCAGCGCTGAAAGTCCATACGAATCAATAGTGAAATCACCTCGAATGGTTCCAATATCAGATGTCACTGGTTCGGTACTGCCAACAATTTTCTTCACAATAGTGGTAGCGCCATGTCCTTCGACAACAGCCACCAGCACTGGTCCACAGGTAATATATCCGACCACTGTTCGAATAATATCCTTGCCATATTCGATTGCTTCTTTCTCTATTGGAAGGTTGTTTTCTTTGCGATCATTTACCATTCGCTCCCCTTTCTTCTGGTACCACTCATCATCTTTGTTATAGTGTTTCCAGCATTGGTCTTCGGTGGCGAGCGTGAGCTTCATAGCGGTAAATTTGAGCCCTGTGCGCTCAATACGCTTGATGATTTCTCCTACGAGGGTACGCTGAATAGCATCCGGCTTGAGGATAATCAGGGTTCGTTCTCTTTTCTCTAATGTCGCCATACATATATTCCTTAGCAATTATTTCTCTTTGCCTATTGTGACACACAAAATCACTCTTGGCAACATCAAAAAATATGAAAAAATATTTTCAATAAAAGAATTTTTTGTCTCTAAACAAAAAAACCTCCCGAAAAAATCGAGAGGTGTTTTTGTTCAAGCGCTGATTCTTCTCTAGGCTCTTGGTTGTCCTGGCGCACGATACCCTGTACCTGCAGGGATGAGACGTCCGATAATGACGTTTTCCTTGAGACCACGGAGATGATCTTCTTTGCCGGCAATAGAAGCATTGATGAGCACGCGAGCGGTTTCCATAAACGACGCGGCGGAGAGGAAGGATTCGGTCGAAAGTGCCACTTTGGTAATTCCTAAAACCATCGCTTCACCTGTTGCTTCACGTCCTTTGTTTGCGAGTGACTGCTCATTGGCATCGATGAACTGATCTCTTTCAACCACATCTCCAGGGAGGAGTGTGGAGTCGCCTGGATCGACAATGCGGATACGAGACATCATCTGACGAATGATCACTTCGATGTGTTTGTCATTGATGGCCTCACCTTGAGCAGCATAGATTTCTTCAATTTCACAAATGATATAACGATGAACAGCTTCTCGTCCCATAACGGTATAGAGCTTCTTCAAATCGAGATGTCCTTCGGAAAGAATAGATCCGATGCCGACCAAGTCACCTTCTTTGACGCGCAGAGCGACGTTGGTTGGTGCTTGATATTCCACAAGCGTTTTGTCGACTGATTCTACCGTGATCTTTACCACCTTGATGTTTTCTTTGACAATCGATTTCACTTGACCATCGACTTCACACAAAATAGCTTCAGTCTTCGGATTGCGCACTTCGAAGATTTCTTCAACACGTGGCAAACCTTGAGTAATATCTGATCCGACAACGCCACCGACGTGGAACGTACGCATCGTGAGCTGTGTTCCTGGTTCACCGATAGCCTGCGCAGCGACGACACCGACAGAAGCACCGAGTTCTACCAAGTTGCTTCGACCGAGGTCGATACCATAACAGAGTCTACAAATACCACGGCGAGATTTACATGTTACCAAACTACGGATTTTCACTTTCGGGAAATTCTTTTGTTCAATAACCTTCGCTTGTACCTTGTCGATCAGTGTTCCTTCTTTCACGAGTACTTTCTTTGTTTCTGGGTCTTTCAAATCTTCGATGACCACACGACCCTCGACGCGAGCTGCGAAACTGTGCCCGATCTTGTCAGAATCTTCTCTGTAGAGATAGACACCTTCAGTATCATGACAGTCTTCTTCACGTACGATGATATCCTGAGCCACATCGACGAGACGACGAGTGAGGTATCCAGCAGAAGCGGTACGAAGAGCGGTATCAGCCATACCTTTACGAGCACCGTGAGTAGAGATGAAATATTCGAGAACATTGAAACCTTCTTTGAAGGAACTCTTTACAGGAAGCTCAATCGTTTCACCTGTTGGTCCTGCCATCAGTCCTTTCATACCAACAATCTGTACGACGACTGATTCTGATCCACGAGCTTTGGAATACACCATAGCATAGACTGGACCTTCCTTATCGATAGAAGCACGCACGACTTCACTGATGCTATTTTTCGTTTCGTTCCAAATTTCGATCACACGATTACGGCGTTCTTCGTTTGTGAGGAGACCATCATTGTATTGACCCTTCACTTCTTTCACACGAAGTTCGGCAGCTTCGATGAGGCCCTTCTTTTCTTTTGGAATAACGAGATCATCCATACCCCAGCTCAGTCCTGATGCAGACACTGCGCGGAAGGACAAATCTTTCATACGATCAGCGAACTTGGCTGCTTCATCTTGACCACAGGTTTCGATGATGCGTGACATAATCGAACGCAGATCTTTCTTGATCAATTCTTCATTGAGGAAGCGGAGGCTTTCTGGAAGAATATCATTGAACAAAATGCGTCCTACTGATGTGTCGATAAGTTCACCTTTGAAAGAAAGTTTCACGGCAGCGTTTACTGCTACCAGTCCAATCTGATAAGCAAGAATGGCTTCATCCATAGTACCGAAAGCCTTACCCTCGCCCTTGCTCCCTGCCTTGATATGAGTGAGATAGTAACAACCGAGCACCATATCAAGACGAGCAGCTACGATTGGTTCTCCAGAAGCAGGCTTGAGGAGGTTCTTCGAAGAAAGCATAATGTTCGCACTTTCTGCACGAGCCTGATCAGTCAGCGGTACGTGGACGGCCATCTGGTCACCATCAAAGTCAGCATTAAACGCTTCGCATACCATCGGGTGAAGGCGAATAGCCTTGCCTTCGATCAGTACTGGTTGGAATGCCTGAATAGACAGACGATGGAGAGTTGGAGCACGGTTTAAGAGTACATAGTGGTGTTCGATGATTTCGTCCAATATTTCGTATGCCTCTTCTGTTTCCGCATCCACCATACGTCCAGCGGTACGCACGTTATGTGCAAATTCCTTGGCAATCAGTTTGTTGATAATGAACGGTTTGAAAAGTTCGAGTGCCATTTTCTTCGGTAATCCACACTGATGGAGTTTCAAACTTGGTCCAACGACGATAACACTACGTCCTGAATAGTCTACACGTTTTCCGAGAAGGTTCTGACGGAAGCGACCTTGCTTACCTTTCAGCGCATCAGCAAGAGATCGGAGGGAACGACGTTGACCTGTTGAGGCAGCTGTCGAAGCCTGACCACGACGAGCGCTGTTATCAAACAGAGCATCTACTGCTTCTTGAAGCATTCTCTTTTCGTTTCTCGTAATCACTTCTGGAGCACCGATTGACATCAGCTTTTTCAAACGATTGTTACGGTTGATGATGCGTCTGTAGAGATCGTTCAAATCAGAAGTAGCAAAACGACCACCATCAAGAGCAACCATCGGACGAAGATCTGGTGGAATCACAGGAATAGCTGTAGGAAGCATCCATTCGAAACGGAGCTGTGCCTTGTCAAAACCTTGGTACACTTTCAAGCGTTGCAGAAGTTTTTTCTGATCCACGGATTCGTTGGACTCGAGTTCTTCTTTCAGAGCTTTGAGTTCTTTCTTCACATCAATCTTTTCGAGAATCTTGCGAACAGCCTCGGCTCCGATGCCTGCTGTGAAGATTTGACCGAAGCGACTCGAAAGGTTAAAGTATTCAATTTCTGAAAGAATCTGATATGGATGTAGGTTACGCATTTCATCTTTTGTTGCACGATACTGATCCTTGAGCTCTTCGATTGCTTCATCGAAGGCCTTGTCATCAGTACTGCTCGCTCTCAGTTCTTTCTGCTTGCTCTTGTATTCCTTCTCCAATTGTGCGAGTGATTGTCCTTTGAGAGATTCATTCACTTCCATAATGATATAGGAAGAGAAATAGATCACGCGTTCGAGTGCCTGAGGAGAGATACCAAGTACCAAACCAATTTTCGAAGGCACACCACGGAGGAACCAAATGTGAGAAACTGGAGTAGCGAGTTTGATGTGTCCCATACGTTCACGGCGAACGATCGAACGGGTCACTTCGACACCACACTTATCACACACGATACCGTTATAGCGAATACGTTTGTATTTTCCACAATAACATTCCCAATCCTTGGCAGGACCAAAAATCTTTTCACAGAAAAGCCCATCTGGTTCGTAACGTTGAGTTCGATAATTGATTGTTTCTGGTTTTGTGATTTCACCGTGTGACCATCCCAAAATCTGCTCTGGACTGGCGAGGGTAAGTTTCACACTTTCGAAATCACTGACTTTTGTAATATTTTCCATAAGATTTTTACTAACAACTCACAACTTTTTCTCTTTGTTGCCTGTTGTTGATTATTGGTTGTTAGTTAATTAATGGGTTCAATTACAGCCTCTTTGAAAGCTGGAATGTCATCATCATTTTCTTCGGTCTTGACACCCTTGAGCTCTACATCGAGACACAAGCCCTTGAGTTCATTCACGAGAACATGGAATGAAGCTGGCAGGTTCGGACTCTTGATTGGTTCGCCTTTGATGATCGACTCGTAGGCCTTGGAACGACCTAGCACATCATCGGATTTGATAGTAAGCATTTCTTGGAGAGTGTATGCAGCGCCGTATCCTTCGAGCGCCCACACTTCCATTTCTCCGAAACGCTGTCCACCGAACTGCGCTTTTCCACCAAGTGGTTGCTGAGTAATGAGAGAGTAAGGCCCGATGCTTCGCATATGGAGTTTGTCTTCGATCAAATGGTTCAGTTTCATGATGTACATAACACCAACCGTTGAATCATTATCGAGAGGCTGTCCTGTCTTTCCATCAATCAATCGAATTTTGCCATTTTCAGGGAGACCAGCTTTTTTCAGTTCATTCTTGATATCTTTTTCTGATACACCATCAAGAGCGAAACTCGCTACCTTGTACCCGAGGGTCTTCGCAGCCCAACCAAGATGAGTTTCGAGCACTTGTCCTAGGTTCATACGAGAGGCGACACCGAGAGCGTTCAGTACAATATCGACTGGTGTTCCATCAGGCAGATATGGCATATCTTCGGCAGATGCGATGTATGAGATAACACCTTTGTTTCCGTGACGTCCAGCGAGTTTGTCACCAACAGAAATTTTACGGAGTTGTGCGACAGAAACCTGAATCTGCTGGAATACACCCATCGGAAGTTTGTCTCCACGTTCACGAGAGAATATTTTTACATCAACGACTTTTCCGCGCTCACCGTGTGGGAGATAGAGTGATGAATCTTTTACATCACGAGATTTTTCTCCGAAAATAACACGGAGGAGTCTTTCTTCGGCAGTGAGATCACCTTCACCTTTTGGAGTGATTTTTCCGATCATGATATCACCTGATGCAATTTCTGCACCGATACGGATAATTCCGTTTTCATCAAGATTCCTCAGACGGTCTTCTCCAATATTTGGAATATCACGTGTCACTACCTCAGGTCCAAGCTTCGTATCGCGTACATCAATAGAGAAGTCTCCAATGTGGATAGAGCTCCATCTGTCTGCTTGTACGACTTTTTCAGAAACGATGATAGCATCTTCGTAGTTATAGCCATTCCAAGGAATGAAAGCCACGACCATATTCTGTCCCAAAGCGAGTTCACCATGATCTGTCGAAGCACCGTCAGCGAGCATTTCTTTCTTCTCCACCATCTGCCCCTTCGTCACGCGTGGCACCTGGTTCATACTAGTGAAAGCGTTGGATTTTTCGAAGTTCTGAAGAATATATTCCGTATCGAAATAATCTTTCTTCGATCCTGCTGGAGCTTTCGAACGAACAGTGATGTGATTGGCATCAACAGAGATAACTTCACCAGAAGCCGAAGCCACCACTACCTGTCCAGAATCATGTGCTGCTTTGTCTTCGATACCGGTACCCACGATTGGTGATTCAGGAACAACACACGACACTGCCTGACGTTGCATGTTCGAACCCATAAGAGCACGGTTTGCATCATCATGTTCCACGAAAGGAATAAGTGCTGTGGCGATAGAAATACACTGCTTCACAGAAACATCCATATAGTCAATGAGTTCTGCTTCAATAGTTTCTGGATGACTCTTGACGCGAGCTTCTACTATTTCTTGGACGATATTGTGATGTTCATCGATTTCGATACCAGCGTGTGCGATGTTCTTGCGATCTTCGACAATAGCATTCAGATATTCGATATCAAAAGAAACAAATGGTTTCACTTTGACGGCACTTCCCTTGAGGGCATCAGCAACTTTTTTGGCTGTTTCTTCAGTCAAGACTTCACCAGCCTTGATACCAGCGACATTTTCTACGAGGATACGTCCTACGAGGTCTTCTTTCTTCGCAGATACTTCCTTCTTCACAATCAAATAGGGAGTTTCGAGGAAACCGTATTCATTGACGCGAGCATAAGACGCGAGGTGACCAACAAGACCAATGTTCGGACCTTCTGGAGTTTCGATAGGACAGATACGACCATAGTGAGAATGGTGAACATCGCGAACTTCGAAGCCAGCACGTTCACGCGTGAGTCCTCCAGGACCCATAGCTGACAAACGACGCTTGTGTTCGAGCTCAGCGAGTGGGTTCACCTGGTCCATAAACTGTGAGAGTTGTGAACTTGAGAAAAACTCTTTCACCGAAGCAGCGACTGGACGAGGGTTGATGAGTTGTCCAGGGACGACAGTCTCAGGATCACAGGTACTCATTCTGTCTTTGATATTACGCACCATACGGTACATACCCACGCGGAGTTTGTTCTGAATAAGCTCTCCGACAGCACGTACACGACGGTTCCCGAGGTGATCGATATCATCTGGATGTGCTTCAGGATCATTATTCAAACGAATAACTTCTTTGATAATAAGTACGAGGTCATCAGTATTCAAAACACGATTCTCTTCTGTATCTTCACGTTCTACTTCCAAACGTTGGTTCAAGCGATAGCGACCAACAGCGCCGAAGTCATAACGTTCAAAGTTGAAAAACATCGCATTGATCATTTGACGTGCATTTTCTTCGGTAGCGAGATCTCCTGGACGAAGACGCTTGTACACTTCACGATACGCTTCACCTTGATTCTGTGATGGATCTTTGAGAAAAGTAGCATCGATGTACTTTTTTTCTTCATCTTCAGCAAATTCTTTGCGAATACGAGCATCATCAAAGCCGAAAGCCTTGAGGAGTCCAGTAATAGGAAGCTTGCGTTTGCGATCAATTTTTACTGAAATAACTCCATCAATATCAGTTTCAATTTCGAGCCAAGCACCACGATTTGGAATCACTTTTGCACCAAAGAGTTTCTTGCCTTTCTGGAAATCCATAGTAAAAAACACGCCTGGAGAGCGGATAAGCTGGGAAACAACGACGCGTTCGACACCATTGATGATAAATGTTCCACGTTCGGTCATGATTGGGAAATCTCCCAAGTAGATTTCTTGCTCTTTTACCTCACCTGTTTGACGCATGAGGAGTGATGCTTTGGCGCGAAGAGGTGCTTCATAAGAAATGTTTTTCTTCTTTGAGAGAAGAGCACTGTATTTTGGTTCGTCCAGATAGTAATCCTGTATTGTCAGTTCCAAATCCTTGTTGGTGAAGTCTGTGATAGGATTAATTTCCGAAAAAAGTTCCTTGAGACCTTTGTCCCAGAACCATTGGTATGAATCTGACTGAACCTCGATGAGATCCGGCAAAGATACCGTGATACGATTATGAAAAAACCGTCGTTTCGAGAGAGAAGACTCCTTTCCAAAAGAATCTTTCACTCGCAATGCTTTCTCTGTGTTGGACATAAAAACACACTCATGTGGACACTCCTTACATCAATCAACGATTGAGAATAAGTAGGACAAATGAGATTATCGGATAAAACTATTAAATTATGAGGGCCACGAACTGCACCATTGCGTTTGAATGTTAGCTTTCTTTTCAATTAAGCAACCATTCCAATCGAGTCTCGCCCTCCAGACCTGACACCCACAGGCGATTCGAGACAGAAAAGTTAACGCACTTTACGAAACAATACATTTGATACTATCAAGCTTCTCCTTTTCTGTCAAATAAAAACTAAAAAACAGCTTATAAAAGCCTTGGTATTATAAAATATATCCTTTGTGTTTTGGACGCATCAAAATATTTCTTGATTCTTTTGTGTGAATTTTTCAGACAAGAGAATTTATTTTTGAGCTTGTTTCCCCGCCTTCGAGGTCACAGAGAAAGTATACACCTTTTTGACGGTTTCGGCAATACGCATCGAAGTATAGTTCTCTGGAATCTCCGAATCAATGATGAGATTGCTCACTTCGTCCGCCTGAAGTTTGTTATCCGAAAGCAATCCTGCAATACTTTCGAAGAGTCTTCGTCCCATATCTCTCCCCTCTTCCCATCCCCGTTTCCCCACTATCACATCATCTCTCAGTAAAGAGAGCTCACTTTTTTCTTTTTCAATTTTCAGATGAAAAGTATACATAAATCCAAATGAAAAAAATTACTTCACCTTCTTCCAATCAAAATTCCAAGGATCAGTTTTGCGATCTGGTGCGATGTCACTGTGTCCGACCACGAATTTTATTTTATATTGCTTTTTCAGTGATGCAATGAGATCATTTACGGCAGAGTATTGTTCACTCGTGAATTGCCCTTTCTCAGTATTCATCATTTCGATACCCAAAGAAAAATCGTTAACATTTTTCCTGCCATCTGGAGCTTTGCTGACTCCTGCATGATAGGCAATATTTTTATCTTCTACCAGTCTATAAATGATACCTTTGCGGTCTATCAGGTAGTGAGCACTGACACCATAATCTTCGTATTCTTTCACAATACCGCTGACGGAATAGGGATCAGAACCATTCAAATCATAGGAAGAATGAAGCACAATCGTATCGATAGTGCGAGGGCTCTTGGGCACTGAGAAACCGCTTTGCATCAGACGATTTTGAATAGCAACATCAGACACGCTTTTCGTTGATACCACTCCTGTTTTTTCTGGAGCCTTGATGGTCACAGAGATACCGTCATTCTCTGCTTCCTTCATCGTTTCTTCAGCTCTTGTTTCGATGAGCTTTTTCGCATCACGAGCGGTATCAATAATCTCTGTGCCTTTCGTTATTTCCGTAGTGATAGGCACTGGCAATTCACCATTGCTGAGCGATATTTCTTTCTGTGTTGTGCCAAGAAAATAGTACCCTGCTGAAAACAGGATAATAAGTACAGTCACCAGCATCGAGAGAAGTCCCATATATTTTTATGCAAGAAATTGCTTCTTCTATTATAGTACAAAACCCTTTTCTTTTATAGTTCTCACCTATCTCACCTACTGAGAGGTTAAACCTCTCAGTAACTGTTACAGAAATTTCACACAAAAAAAGCTCGCCACCGAGGCGAGCTTGAAAACACATACACTCTTTCCAAAGATTATTTCTTCTTGCCTTTTTTCGTAACCGCACTCTTCATAAGAAGAGCTCCAGCAGCCCCAAGAGCGGCTCCGATACCAGCAGCAATAGT
>Ga0210034_1002489_pt1 | contig 14136 bp, 6 predicted proteins | sample CryGeymeta201505_FD_185466 | JGI IMG/M metagenome (GOLD analysis project Ga0210034, IMG submission 185466) | Groundwater microbial communities from Crystal Geyser aquifers in Utah, USA - Crystal Geyser metaG 2015-05 (SPAdes) (version 2) | ecosystem: Environmental > Aquatic > Deep subsurface >... | reverse complement strand
CAAAGTACTGGAACTAAAAGGAAGAAAAGTGATATCGGAAATTACTGTTTCGGCAAATGGTGAAATTAGCGCACGCGGGAAAGTGGTTGCGGTACAAATGCCGGAGAAGATGTTAGATCAGAGTAAGAAATAAGTAAATACTTCGAAATTACTTTTTGCCACTACTGTCCGGTAAACGACAAATTAAAAACCTGTAAATATATACAACATGAATAATTATAAGAGAAAATAGTCAGAATCGATTTGAAATAAAAAAGAAATAATTTTCAGTTGAAGACATTATTGGTTGCTAAAATTTTCAATATCTTGTATATTAACTTATCCAGTGAAATGGAAGTAAGCTCTGCTGGCGAGCAAGTTGCCAGGGATAGCTGGATGATGGTGATAAATAATAATCATCTGGTGGGAAGAATTTTCTTCCCACTGTATTCATCCTTATTTATCAATATCCAATGCCTAAAAAAACGCACCTTAATTAACATAGCTGAAATTCCATTTCACGTTGAACCAAGACAATTTGCATTATTTTGATCTTATTGAAGAAGCAAAGGAGTAGCTGAAAGAGGAACAACTTTGTTCATGAATTGAATTAATAAAACTCACCTTACGCAAAAGCTATAATTGAATAGCCACGTCCCGAAAGCTTTCGGGACGTGGACTAATAAACACCAGAAGCATTGGCTTTAGTCAAAGAAAACTGCCGTTTTTGGGCTAAAGCCCGGGGTTTTGAGGTTCAATTTATTCTACGACTTAAAGAGGCTGTGTGAAAAATATTAGTCAAGCAGGAAAAAATTGATATGGAAGAATTACGGAAGTGAGTTAAAAACTAACTGCTCTATAAATAATATTTTCACATCCTCTTAGATATCGCATTTACTATTTTAATTACACCATAAAAACATTAGCATTTGTCTTCTGCACTTTTTATTCGGATATTTATTCACAAAATATTTCTTAAATGGTTTTTTTTCAGTTTTAAATTCTTTAATTAGATTATAGTATTGTAACATCAACTAAAGATTAATTTATTAAATGAAGCACTTCACTATTTTGTTTTTTGTTTTTTTCTTTTATTATCTCCAATGCAATTGCATTCCCCAGGTTTTAAAAGAAAAAAATAATTCACGCAAAGATATTTCCATTGATGCGCATAGCATGTTTAAATCTTTTACAGCAAATGATGGTCTTCCCCAAAGTGTTGTTAATTGTTTGGCTGTGGATCATGTAGGAAGATTGTGGATCGGGACACAGGATGGCGCTGCTTACCACGACGGGAAAAATTGGAATATCGTTAATATGCCGAATCGAAAATATTCTAACTATGTTTTATCAATTACTATTTCTGAAGATTCAACAATTTGGTTCGGTACTAGTAGAGGGTGGTTATATCAGTACAAAAATGATAATTGGATGTATATTGATTCTTCTAAAGGATTAATGAATGAAACGATATGGAGTGTTTTTGAGACTAAAAATAATAAAAGGGAGAAAATAACTTGGATCGGGACGTCTAATGGTATCTATAAGTATTATAAAGGTAAAATTACCCCGGCTGAAATTAATACAAAAATTAAAGAGCCATTAGTAGTCTATCAGATTACGCAGAGTTCGGATTATATAATTTGGTTTGCTTCTAATCAGGGATTAATTAAATATAATTTGGGTAGTTGGGAATTTCAGGACATCCCAAAAGAATTTAATGAATATGGTGTCCGTTCAATGTTTATTTCAAGAAGTAATAAGATATGGTTAGGAGGTAATGGGATAATTGCAAGTTTTGATCGAAATAGTTGGAAAATCTATAAACCTAAAAGTTCATTAGCTTACAATCTTGTAAACGTAATTTATCAAACTTCTGATGACGTGTTATGGTTTGGATTCTATGACCGAATATTTACATTAAAAAATGATTTTAACAGCGATGAATATTTCGAATACTTCATTCAAGGCGCGGATTTTTCTGAAAAAATGAGTTATATCTTTTCAATAGTTGAAACACCTAAAAATGTTATTTGGTTTGCGTCACTACAGGGTTTGCATCGCTATGTACCGGGCAAATGGAAAAAAATGAATGAACAATATACTCCCGGAAAATCTATTGTAAATTGTATCTATGAATCAACAGATAATGATTATTATTTTGGTACCATGGGTGGATTGTTCATATTCTCAAAAGGTAAATGGTTCTCAATTAGTATGAAAAACGGATTAAAGCACAATTATGTTTATTCGGTTATAGAAAAGGAAAAAGGAGATATCTGGATAGCTACAAATGGCGGGGGTATCAATAGATATTACAAGGGGAAATGGATTTATTACGATAAAGAACAAGGATTACCCGACAATAGAATTACTTCTTTATTTAAAAGCAGTGACGGAACAATATGGGCTAGCTCCTGGTACGGAGTGGTTTACTATAAGGATGGATTGTGGAATAGAATTACATCAGAAGATGGGTTAATTAGTAATTTTGTGATGTCTATTGCTGAAGGGAAGGACGGAAGTATGTGGTTTGGTACGCGAACAGGGGTCTCCAACTTCAAGAACGGAAAATTTAATAATTATACTGTTAGTGACGGATTAGCAAGTAATATTGTTCACAGCATTTATATTTCTAACAATGGTAATCTTTGGTGCGGCACTTTAAGTAATGGTGTTTCTTGTTTTAATCCATATAATAAAAACTGGATTACTTTTAATGAATCCTCCACACCAAGCCTTTCAAATAACGTTGTTTATGGAATAAAAGAGGATTATAAAAATAGATTATACCTTTTGACTAATAAGGGAGTTGACAGACTGACTCCTGAACCTGATTTTGATAAAAATAATTTCGGCTATTCAGTTGATAACTTCAACATAGAGGATGGACTTCAAAGTAATGAAGGGCAAGTTAGATCCATATTTGTTGATTCCAAAGGAAGAATTTGGGTAGGAACTATAAAAGGAGCTGCGTTTTACAATCCGTATACAGAATTAAAAGATACATCACCCAAAAGGATATTAATTACAAATCTTTTAATATCTCAAAGGAAATCTAATGATGTTTTAAAATCCGGAATGAATTTATCATATGATCAAAATAATATTGTATTCGATTTTTCCTTGTTATCTTTTTATAAAGAAAGTGATAATAGGTTTAAAGTTCAATTAGTTGGATTAGATAAATACCCTTTACCATGGACTTCAAATTTTAAAAAAGAATATACTAACTTATCTCCCGGTAATTACATTTTCAAAATTTGGGGTAAAGATTATACTGCTAATATTAGCGGTCCGCTTGAATTTCAGTTTACTATTTTACCGCCGTTCTGGATGTCATGGTGGTTTGGTACATTAACAGCTTTATTACTGGTATGTTTAATTTATATTTCTATTAAAAGATATATCTATTATAAAGTTAAGAAAAGGTTAGTATATTTGGAAAGAGCACAACTTTTAGAAAGAGAGAGGACTAGGATTTCTCAAGATATGCACGACTCAATCGGTTCAAATTTGACAAGAATTGTTGTATTAAGTGAATTACTAAATGATGATTTGAGTAAGGAAAGTTCTAAATCAATGGTCTCTTTAATATCTAAAAAAGTGCTTGCCGTGGGAGAAATGGCAAGAGAAATTATTGATACAATGAATGAAATTATTTGGTCAATAAATCCTATCTACGATAATTTAGAAAACCTTGTGAATTATATGACAAAATTAGCAAACGAGACTTTAGAAGTAAAAAAAATAAATAGTAAATTGAACATATCTGAAAAAATTCCTGCTGTTTCAATTACCCCGGAGTTTAGGAGAAACCTATATTTAATTTTTAAAGAAGCATTAAATAATATAATCAAGCATTCCGAAGCGAATGAAGTTGAAATCAATATACTTGTAGAAGCAAATAGCTTTATTTTTTCTATTCAAGATAATGGTGTTGGTTTTACAGAAAATTTTAAAAACTCTAGTATGAAACTACACATGGGTATTGAAAATATGAAGAAGAGAGCGCTATTTTTAGATGGTGAATTGAAAATTGAAGCTATCCCAGGTTTCGGAACTAGAATAAATTTTTGTCAAACAAAACTTGACAAATACATCATTTGAGGCATTTCAATTTTTCCATTTATAGAATATCATTATGTGACAATTTTAATATTTATGAGCGTTAATTTATGAGCAAGACAAAAATAGTTATTGTTGAAGATGATGATTTGATAAGGAATGGTTTACAGTATTTATTAAATCAAGCCCAAGATTATAAGACTATTGGTGCATTTCCAGATGCAGAGAGTGCACTTCTAAATATTGAAGAATTAAATCCCGATATCGTTTTAATGGATATTGGTCTGCCTGGCATGGATGGCATTGAATGCCTAAAGGAAATTAAAAAATTGAATCTAAATTGTTCAATTATTATGCTGACAGTTTTTGAAGATGATGATAGAGTTTTTACCTCAATCTTAGCCGGCGCTGAAGGTTATATTTTAAAGAAAACCCCTCCGGGGAAAATTATTGAAATATTGAATGATCTTAAAGATGGCGGCGCGCCGGTAAGTTCTCAAATTGCTATGAAGATGCTGAATATTTTCAAACGAATTCCATTAGAGGATGAAACTGATAAATTATCCAAAAGAGAATATGAAATACTAGAATATATAGTAAAAGGAATTACACTTAAACAAATTGCAGATAAATTATTTATTAGTCCCAAAACAGTGAGAACACATTTAAGAAATATTTATCAAAAACTGCATGTCCATTCAAAAACAGAAGCAGTTTCAAAGGCGCTAGGTTCCAAGAGTTTTATATTTAAATAATTTGAGGACGGTATTGAAACAATTTATTTTACATCCTCTTAATCAAAGCAAATCCTTTCCCCCAATTAAAAATCCTTGCCGTTAAAGAAATAGAAACTATCTCCCGGACAAATATATAATTTACTGCATTTGTGGTATTTGAAATCCCCCGGTCAGAATCCATATTAGCAAACGGAAAACAAATTATTACAAAGGATTGTTATGATAAACATCTATACTCGCATTACATGTGCAAAGAAGGATTATGCCAGTTTTATGGCTTTGTGTCTTTTTTTGATATGGTCACAAACAGCCCGGGGGCAGTTAGTTTCAGCAGATCTTCCAGTAACAAATTCTCAAGAAATGAATGAAGTTGTGCGGGATGGGAACACACTTTACGTAAGCGGAGCCTTTTCCTACATCGGTCCAAATACAGGAAGTGGAGTTCTGCTGGATTCTTCATCCGGCACGTATGTTCAGGCATTTCCGAAAGTAAACGGCGAGATCAATGCATCTATTCCCGATGGTCAAGGCGGCGTCTATATCGGCGGAGAATTTACAAAAGTTGGGTCGGTCTTTCGAAATTATATTGCTCATATCAATTCCGATAATAGTGTAGATTTGACATGGAACCCAGCTCCGGATGCTATGGTAGAAGCCATTGCATTACGCGGTTCGAGAGTATATTTTGGCGGCTATTTTACACATATAGGAGGTGTTGAAAGAAATTATATTGCGGCTGTTGATGCTGTAACAGGAGTATTGACATCATGGGATCCCCTCTGTGATGGACTTGTTTTCGGTATAGCCGTTTCGGACTCAATCGTTTACTTTGGAGGAAATTTCGCTCATGTCCGCGGTGATGCCGTAGCCGCTGCAAGGCTTAACATTGCAGCAACCGATACAGGTGTCGGTATTGCAACATCATGGGATCCTACAGCTTTAAGTTTAAACGCTCTTGAGCCATACGTAGTAAAAGGTTTACTACTTGCAGATAATGATACCATACTTTATGTATGGGGTAATATTTCGGGGCTTGGCTACACTACCAAATATGGAGCCGGCTCTCTTTATACGCATCCTGAAAATAATAATAATACTTATGCAACTGCTTGGACTCCTTCTCCGAGATATGCTTCTAATAACAGCACGAATTGTGCAATTAAAGCATTAGCTATTTCGGGTGATACTGTCTTCCTAGGCGGTGAATTTTTAAGACTAAAAACTGCATATACTACAAGAAATCATATAGGAGCCATGACAAGATCCGGCGCTGGTACAATACTAGCATGGAACCCGAACATAACTGCACCCAATTATGTAACTTCAAGTAGAGTTAGCGGGGTTACCAGCCTGGAAGTTGTTGGAGGTGTTGTGTACGCGGGAGGGTATTTCACATCGGTCGGTGCAGTAACAAGAAGTAATCTTGCTGCCATTGATCGCGGGACGGGAGTGGCAACCTCCTGGAATCCTCATATAGCTGACGGAGAGGATATGCTGGTAAATACTCTCAGTCTAACCGGTAGTAATATTTTTGCCGGGGGAAATTTCAATTCTGTAAATGGTGTAACCAGAAATTCTCTTGCGGCTGTTGACTTATTGACTAAAGAGGTTACTTCATGGGACCCAAATGTCACATATACGGGAGCAGCTGCCTTTATGAGCGAAATGGTTCAATACGGGTCAAATTTATATATCAGCGGAACATTTGATGCAGTGGGCGGAACAGCGCGCAGCAGGTTTGCAGCCATTTCTAAAACAACAGGGCTTCCAATAGAGTTCCTACCGACTACTACATTTACTAATGCCCCGTTCACTTTAGCTGTTGATAACAGCAAACTCTATATCAGCGGAACATTCACTACCATAGGCGATTCGGCACGGAATAATGTAGCTGCTGTAGATCTTACGACGGGAAATATTACAGCGTGGAATCCAGATATTGACAGCGGCTCAACCTACTATGTAAATGCATTTGGTTTTTCCGGCTCAACGGTATATATGAGCGGTGTATTTGAAAATGTGGGAAGCAGCCCGAGGAAGGGTCTCGCTGCCGTTGATGATTCTCTCGGAAGCGCATTAGTATGGAACCCAAACCTGGGGAATTCTTCCGCAAGTACAGGTTTTAGGGGTTATGCAATGACGGTTTACAATTCCATAGTCTATGTAGGAGGAAATTTCGATACAGTTGGCACTACCGGGAGGAGGGGTCTAGCTGCAATAGATGCTTCGACAGGAAGTATTGCTTCATGGAACCCGGTTATCACACTTCCTTCAGGTTCTCTAGGAATTACATCACTAGGAACTGCAGGCTCTACTTTGTTCATCGGGGGTGAATTCTCGACGGTTGAAGGAAATGCGAGAACAGGGGTTGCTGCAATAGACATCCTCTCGGCATCAGTAATGGATTGGAACCCCCAGTTGAATAGAATTGGAACTGCTACAAAAGTTGTGTCATTTGAAATAGACAATGGAAATGAATTATTATATGTTGCGGGAGATTTTACAACTATCAATGACGGTGATCCCGGTTCATATTTAGCTAAAATTAATATTTCTGCTGGGGCGCTTCCCGTTGAATTGGTTTCATTTTCTGCTATGCAAAATGGTGAATTTATAAAACTTAACTGGCAGACCGCGACAGAAATAAATAATTATGGATTTGAAGTTCAGCGACAGATCATACTGCTTCCTATTGGTACAAACTACAGCAAACCGGACTGGGAAAAAATCGGATTTGTTGCTGGTAATGGAAACAGCAGCTCTCCAAAGGACTATTCATTTAGTGATAATGCTGGATATAACGGGAAATATGTTTATAGACTTAAACAAATTGATAATGATGGTAAAGTAAAATACAGCAATGAAGTTGAAATAACACTGGGTAATCAGCCAAAATATTTTAAGTTAAGCCAGAATTATCCGAATCCATTCAATCCGTCAACGACAATTAAGTTTACTATTCCAAATTCAGAGAATGTACTTCCTACTACTTTAAGAATTTATAATGCTATCGGACAGCAGGTGTCGGAACTACTAAATAAACCGCTTTCTGCAGGGATATATAAACTTGAATTTGACGCATCAAATCTAAGTTCGGGAATATATTTCTACAAATTGCAGTCAGGGAAATATGTTGAAACAAAAAAGATGATAATTTTAAAATAGTATCAAAAGGTCATCTCTAAAATCTTTGTTTACTGCTTGGTGGAAAATAAATAATGTATGGCAGGTCGGCGTTAACGCCAACCTGCCCTATCTCTGTTGATGTTTTTAGAGATGCCAAAATAGAAAAGGAAGATTTAATTTACTGCATTTGCGGTATTTATTATTTCTCACTCAGAATCCATATTAGCAAACGGAAAACAAATATTAAAAGGAGTAATAATGAAAAGATTTACACATAAATTAAATACGCGGAAAAGGATAATATCTGTTTTATGGCTTGGTGCTTTTGTGGTACTCTTTTCTCAAACCGTTCTGGGACAGTTAGTTACAGCAGATCTTCCGGTAACTAACGGAGGCTTTAGTGCCATTGTACAGGACGGGAACACACTTTACTTAGGCGGATACTTTAACTACATCGGACCTAACACAGGATACGGTGTATCGCTGGATCCTGCATCAGGTGTGTATGATCAGACATTTCCGCAGGTAAATGATGTTGTTGAAGTGTGTATTCCTGATGGTCGGGGAGGATTATATATTGGAGGACACTTTACAAAAGTTGGAACCGTGTTTCGAAATTATGTGGCTCATATAAATGCTGATAAAACAGTAGATCTAACATGGAACCCCAATCCTAATGGCTCGGTGAAAGCCATAGTCTTACGGGGGTCCAGAGTATATATCGGCGGATATTTTACTCAGTTAGGAAGTTTATCAAGAAATTATGCTGCGGCAGTAGATATCGTAACGGGAGCGCCAACAGCGTGGGATCCGGATTTAAATAATGTTGTTTTCGGAATTGCCGTCTCGGACTCATTTGTCTATCTTGGAGGAAATTTTACTAATATAAATGGCGGTTTTCCTCGTAGTTATATTGCTGCTGTTGATAGTGTAACAGGTACTGCAACAGCATGGAATCCTGGCGCGTCACCTCAAAATGGAATTGAATCATTTATTGTAAAAGGGTTACTACTAGCAGATAATGATTCAACACTATACGTATGGGGCAACCTATCCCAACTTGGCGGTGTTGCTAAATATGGAGCCGGCTCAGTCTATACGCATCCTGTTGGTGGAGTATATACTACTGCTTGGGCACCAAATCCAAGATACACCCAGCTCTCTACCAGTTATTGCCCGATAACATCTTTAGCCATATCCGGCGATACTGTATTTCTTGGTGGAGAATTTACCAGGCTCAAAACTCAATATGTTGTAAGAAATAAGATAGGAGCAATGACAAGAACCGGCGTGGGAACATTACTTCCATGGAATCCGGACATTACTTCGCCATATTTTGGGGTCTCAACTAAGGTTACAGGAGTTACAAGTCTGTTACTTACTGATGGTGTTGTATATGCCGGTGGCTATTTTACTGCAGTCGGGGGAGTGGCGAGAATAAATCTTGCTGCTATTGATAAAGCAACAGGATTGGCTACAACCTGGGATCCTCATCCGGCGGATGGAGAGAATACATTTGTGAATTCAATTAGTCTTATGGGTAATAATGTTTTTGCAGGTGGAGCTTTCTTTTCTGTAAATGGTGTAAACAGAAACTGTCTTGCTGCCGTTGACTTATCAACTAAGCAGGTCACATCGTGGGATCCAAATGTTACTTTAACAGGAGGAGGTGCAATTGTGAGTAGCATGGTCGAGTATGGACCAAACATATATCTAAGCGGCGCATTTGATATGATTGGCGGAATACCGCGAGGCAAGTTTGCAGCAATTAGCAAAACTACCGGTCTTCCGGTTGATTTCTTATCTACAACAATATTTAACTACCCTGTTCCGTACACCCTTGCTGTCAACAATGACAAACTCTATATTAGTGGAGCATTCAGTACTATAGGCGATTCGGTAAGGAACAATGTAGCTTCTGTTGATCTTATAACTGGAAATGTTACAGCATGGAATCCATCCCTCGACATTGCAGGCTCGAGTTATTATGTGAGAGCATTCGGATTTGCAGGCTCAACAGTGTATTTGAGTGGTGATTTTGAAACTGTAGGAATTAGTTTCCGAAAAGGTCTTGCTGCTGTAGATGATACTCTGGGTAGTGTGTTACCCTGGAATCCAAATGCCGGTAACGGATACACAGGTTTCGGCTTTCACGGTTTTGCTATGGATGTTTCTAATTCAATTGTCTATGTAGGTGGAAATTTCGATACTGTCGGAACAACAGGTAGAAGGGGTCTTGCGGCCATAGATGCAATAACAGGAGATGTTACCGCGTGGAATGCAGAACTCACTGTTCCTTTATTTACTTTAGGAATCACATCTTTAAAAGTTGCCGGCTCTAACTTATATATTGGTGGTGCACTCACATCGGTTGGTGCAAATCCAAGAACAGCAGGTATAGCAGCAATTGATATTCCGACTGCAACTGCTAATAGTTGGAATCCTCAGTTAGGTAGACCTATTAATCCGTTAACCGGTACTATTTTTTCTTTCGTTTTAGATGGCACAAATTCGTTGATGTACATTGCTGGTAACTTTACAATTATTAACAGCGATGATCCATGTTACAAATTTGCGAGTATTCCAATTCCAGCAGTAATACCCACAACTTTCCAATTAACAGTAACAGTTGGAGACGGCTGGAACATGGTTTCGGTACCGGGAGTAAATCCGAATGGACAGGGCGTAGAAAACTGGTGGGCAGGAAGAATCGGCAACGTTTATAAATACAGCGCTGGATACCAGGTTATTACTACTACCACCCCCGGGGAGGGATACTGGATGAAAAATAATGGAAACCAGACATACAACACGGGAAATGAATGGCCTGCTGGAGGAATACAATATGTTCCCTACGATCCGATAAGCGTAGTAGCCGGGTGGAATATGCTGGGCGGCTATGATTACAATGCAGCCGTTTCCGGAATAACACCAGCCCCACAAGGTTCATTCTATGGATTTTCAGGTACAGGCGGCTATCAGGCTGTAACAGAACTAGTAGCCGGTTATGGATACTGGGCAAAGTTTGCGAGTGCGGGACAAATAACACTTCCACCACCATTATTCAAAGGTACATCGACTGTAGCTAAAGTAATAGATGACAGTTGGGGAAAGATAACAATCACAGATAATGCGGGAAAGAATTATACACTGTATGGAATAAGTGGAGAGGTTGATCTTAACAATTACGAACTTCCGCCGCTTCCGCCATCAGGATTGTTTGACATACGGTATGGTAGCAGCAGATATGCAGAGAACCTGAGCGCTGGTCAGCAAACAATTCAGATGCAAGGGATAGAATATCCTGTAAGAATAAAGGTAGAAGGAATGAGGATTCAATTACAGGATGCTGGCGGAAAGATAGTAAATGTAAGCTTGAGTTCAGGAGAAGAACTAACCATAGCAAACAACTTAGTAAACAAACTTGTGATATTATCAGGCGAAGTTACAGCAACATTACCCATAGAGTATGCCTTAGAGCAGAACTACCCAAATCCATTTAACCCAAGTACAAGTGTACAATTCTTAGTTCCAAAGGAAGGATTAGTGACAATTAAGGTATATGATATGCTTGGTCAGGAAGTTGCAACATTGTTCTCCGGTAATGCACAAGGCGGAACTTACACATCAAATTGGAATGGTAAAGACAACAGTGGAAATTTTGTAAGCAGCGGAACCTACATATACAGAATGACAGTCGGTGATTTTACACAATCCAGAAAAATGTTGTTCTTGAAATAATTATATAATTGCCGCCCTTCAGAAATGGAGGGCGGATTCATTACTTTAACTAATTTATGGATATAAAGATGAAAAGTATTTTTCAGATCCTTCTTTTGTTTTTAATTACATTCACTTTCCAACTTTTTGCACAGGCAGATATCAGCACTTCTATATTGATAGATGATGGAGCAGGTGGAAGTAAGAATCTCCATTTTGGTCTTGACTCAACGGCTACAGATGGAATAGATATACTGTTAGGAGAAAGTGATCTTCCGCCATTCCCGCCACCGGGAGCTTTTGAAGCGAGATTCTTTTTGCCGGATAATAACTTTACCGGTACTCTTGGCTCCTATGATGATTATCGAAATGCTGTTCTACCATTTACGGGAGAGAAAGAATTTAGACTGGCTTATCAGCCCGGGACAGGAACTGTAATAAATATAACCTGGGATTTTCCACAGAGCATAACAGGGGTTTTGCAGGACATTATTAACGGATATCTGATTAATGTTAATATGGTTGATTCCGGCAGTTATACCGTTACTAATCCGGATGCTTTTAACAGGTTAAAGATGCTCATCAACTATGATGCAATTATACCGGTTGAACTGGTATCATTCAGTGCATCTGTTAATGGAGGCAATGTGGATATTACCTGGCAAACTGCAAGTGAGTTAAATAATAGTGGATTTGAAATTGAAAAAAAATCTGTAAGTACAGATTGGCAAAAAATTGGTTTTGTAAATGGTAATGGTACAACTACGGAAACTAAATCTTATTCTTATCGGGATGAAAATTTATCGAGCGGAAAATATCAATACAGACTAAAGCAAATAGATTTTGATGGATCATCATCATATTTAAAAGTCATTCAGCTTGATATAAACGCTCCAATCGATTTTGTACTAAACCAGAATTTTCCTAACCCATTCAATCCATCAACCAATATTTCGTTTACCATTCCTAAAGCAACTCATGTAAAGATTACAATTTACAACAAGATAGGTGAGAGAGTAGGTGAATTGGTGAACAAAAATCTTGAAGCAGGCAGTTATAGTTATTCCTGGAATGCATCCAAGCAATCGTCGGATATTTATTTCTATGAATTGCAAACTGATGGTTATCGCTCAATTAGAAAAATGACTTTAATTAAATAGTCTCATATGATACCTAAGTAAGGCATCAAATGATACCAAAGGGGACAAAAAATACGTTTAGTTAGAGACTAAATTATGTAACGCTTCAATTGGAAATGGAATTTGATAGTAATATTTTAAGATATATTTAAAAGGAGAAATTCCATGATCCAGAGAAGACATTTAAGCGCTGAACAAAAAGCTATAATCTTAAGGAGCTGCTTGATAATAATGTTCCCATAAGTGAACTGGCAGAAAAATATCACGCATATATTAATCTAATATGGAGACAACTGAATGCTAAATGGACAGAACCAGATGTCAGAGATAATATTATTGAGTTTGTTTCCATGATTCATCCCATAACAGATATTGATGCTAATAAGCTCATCCGGATGATTGGAATTAGCCAAAGCAAATATTACCAGTGGAAATATCGGGTTGGAATGCCTAATCATCATAACGCTGCTGTACCAAAGAATAACTGGATATTAGATTGGGAAAGACAAGCCATCGTCCGCTTTGCTAATAAAAATTACGGTGAAGGTTACCGGCGTCTTGCGTACATGATGCTTGACAAAAATGTTGTGGCGGTTTCTCCTAGCACTGTCTATAGAATCCTTAAAGAAAACAACATGCTTAATCGCTGGAACAGAGTAAAATCAAAACCAAAAGGAAATGGTTTTGAGCAGCCAATAGAGCCGCATCAGCACTGGCATATCGATATTAAGTATGTTAATTTCAAAGGAACGTTTTTATTTCTGATTGACATTATTGATGGCTACAGTCGTTTTATAGTTAATCATGAACTTCGTCTTAATATGCAGGAATATGATGTTGAGTTTACCTTACAAAAAGCTTTAGAGAAATTTCCGGGTGTTAGACCCAGAATTATTTCTGATAATGGAACCCAGTTTATCTCTAAAGATTTTACTGAGTACTTAAGATTTGCCGGACTTACTCATATAAAAACTTCAATTTGTTATCCTCAAAGCAACGGTAAAATTGAAAGGTTTCATAGCACTATTAATCAGGAATGTTTATCCGTGTCTTCCTTTATTGATATGGATGATGCGAAAACTCAAATTCAAAATTTTGTAGATTTTTATAATACCAAACGTCTTCATAGTTCTTTATATCATTTAACACCTGAAGATTTTCTTCTTAATAGAATAGATGAACGGCTGCTAGAAAGAGAACGTAAACTTGAGCAAGCAAGACAAAACAGAATTCGGGTGAGAAATGCGTCTTAAGAATATTTGCATAAATAAAATTCTGTTTGATAAATTTTTCAATATCTCGTATATTAACTTATCCAGTAAAACGGAAGCAAGCTCTGCTGGCGAGCAACTTGCCAGGGATAGCTG
>Ga0210034_1002462_pt1 | contig 14237 bp, 10 predicted proteins | sample CryGeymeta201505_FD_185466 | JGI IMG/M metagenome (GOLD analysis project Ga0210034, IMG submission 185466) | Groundwater microbial communities from Crystal Geyser aquifers in Utah, USA - Crystal Geyser metaG 2015-05 (SPAdes) (version 2) | ecosystem: Environmental > Aquatic > Deep subsurface >... | reverse complement strand
ACCCGTTCGTCCAATCACACCTAATCTTGCCGCTTCAGGCTCATTCCTGGTTGGAAATACAGGCCTCGTTCAGGCTCATTCCTCATTGGACAAGGCTCGCAGTTAGCCTCCGCGACTAATGGCATGAATATGGAAGGTTACGGCGCAATAGCGTTGGGCATGGGCGGCGCTTCGATGGCCTACGACAACGGTACGGCGGCGATGATGAACAACCCGGCGACGCTGGCGATGATGGATGAGGGGGCCAACCTTGATCTGGCGCTCGGTTTTCTCGCGCCGCAGGTGGGATCGTCCGACGGCGGCACCACCAACCGTTCCAGCGCCGATTTCTTCGGTGGGCCGGCCTTCGGCTGGGTCAGGAAGCACGACGGACTGCTGTTCGGCATCGGGGTTTATGGCCAGGGCGGCATGGGAGCTGAATACGGCAGCGATTCGATTTTCTCCAACCCGGCCAAACAGCCGGTTTCCCCGGGACTGGTCAACCGCTCTGAAGTCAGCGTCGGGAGGATGATTCTGCCGCTGGCCTATGAGGTCAGCCCGAATCTGAAAATCGGCGGCTCGTTGGATTACGTTTGGGCCGGCATGGATTTGAAAATGGCGATCAACGGCGCATCCTTCATGCAAATGGCGGGGGGTGCTTCGCCGATGGCATCGGCTTCAGGACCCATGGTCGGCGCTTTCGGCGGGATAATAGGTGCCGCTCCCGGCCAGATCGGCGCAGTCAACTGGGGCTATTTCGATTTTTCCAACCAGAATGACTTTACCGGCCAAGCGGTCGGCACCGGCTATGCGGGCAAGATCGGCTTCACCTACAAGCTGGACAGCAAGACCACCATCGGCGCCACCTACCATTCTAAGACTCGCTTGGACGATCTGGAAGCGCAGGATGCGACAGTTTCCTTTAATGTCGACATCAATGGCGGCCCGGCCAACCTGCTGATCCCGGTGTCGGGCAAAATGACGGTGAAGGATTTTCAGTGGCCGGATACTTACGGCATGGGTATTGCCTATGAAGCGAGCGAAAGGTGGATGCTGGCAGCCGACTACAAGCGCATCAACTGGAAGGCCGTGATGAAGGATTTCAGGATGGAATTCACCCCGGCCGGCAATGTCGGCATGGCTGCCGGCTTTAATGGCCTGCCCATGAACGTGACCTTCTACCAGGAATGGGACGACCAGCACGTCGTGATGCTGGGCGCCGCCTACCGCATGACCGATGCGCTGACCCTGCGCGGCGGCATCAACATGGCGAACAACCCGGTGCCTGACAAATACCTCCACTACCTGTTCCCGGCGACCATCGAGAATCACGTCACCGCCGGCATAGGCTATGTCACCGGCAAGCGTTCCCACCTCGATCTGGCCTTCAGCTATGCGCCCAAGGTGACGGCGACCTCGGGCGCGACCGGCATCACCACCAGCCACGAGCAGACCAACGGGCAGCTGGTTTACAGCACCCATTTCTGAGTAGCGGCTCATATAGCGAAACAAAGCCCCTGTAGGAGCGACCTCCCGGTCGCGATCCACCGAATATCGCGACCGGAAGGTCGCTCCTACAAGTGCCACTCTGCTTTGGAAATGGAATTAAGCCGAAATCACCTCGAACTCTTTTCGGGCTGGAGCGGCCGCCATCTCCGACCAGGGATCCTGGGTATCCTGCAACGCGAACAGCAGCCGCTCATAAAGCGCCTTGCGGTTTTCGGCGTCATCGACCACCCTGGCCTTGACGTAATCCAGGCCGACGCGCTGCACCCAGTGCACGGTGCGATCCAGGTAGCGCGCTTCCTCGCGGTAAAGCTGGAGGAAGGCGCCGCTGTATTCCAGCACTTCCTCGGCCGTTTTTACCTTGGCGAAGAATTGCGCCACCTCGGTCTTGATGCCGCCGTTGCCGGCGATGTGGATTTCCCATCCGGAATCGACGCCGATGATGCCGACATCCTTGATCGCCGCTTCGGCGCAGTTGCGCGGGCAGCCCGACACGGCGAGCTTGACCTTGTGCGGCGCCCACATTTTCCAGAAGGTTTTTTCCAGATCGATGCCCATCCGGGTCGAGTTCTGCGTGCCGAAACGGCAGAATTCGCTGCCCACGCAGGTTTTTACCGTGCGTAGCGCCTTGCCATAGGCGTAGCCGGAGGGCATGTCGAGGTCGGCCCATACCCGAGGCAAATCTTCCTTCTTGATACCAAACAGGTCGATGCGCTGCCCACCAGTGACGCGGATCATCGGCACCTGGTACTTGTCGGCCACATCGGCGATGCGGCGCAGCTCGCCGGCGTTGGTCAGCCCGCCCCACATGCGCGGCACCACCGAGAAAGTGCCGTCTTTCTGGATGTTGGCGTGGGCCCGCTCGTTGATGAAGCGCGATTGCGGGTCGTCGGCGGCTTCTTTCGGCCAGGTCGAGATCAGGTAGTAGTTGAGCGCCGGGCGGCAGCTGGCGCAGCCGTTCGGGGTGCGCCATTCCATGAACTTCATGGTGTCCGGAATGGACAGCAGCTTATGCTCGCGGATTGCCGCGCGCACTTCCTCATGAGTGTGCTCGGTGCAGCCGCACATCGACTTCGCGGCGGGCGCGGCGGAATAATCCCCGCCCAGCGTTGAAGCCAGTATCTGCTCCACCAGGCCGCTGCACGAACCGCACGAACTTGATGCCTTGGTGTGCTTGCGCACGTCCTCGATGGTGAACAGCCCCTTTTCCTTGATCGCCTTGACGATTGTGCCCTTGCTGATGCCGTTGCAGCCGCACACTTCCATCTCGTCCGACATGGCGGCGGCGTGGGTCTGGCCTTGATGACCGCCGGTGCCGATGTTGGCTTGACCGAACATCAGGTGGTCGCGGATTGCGCCGATACAGCGGCCTTCCCGCAACAGCTGGAAATACCAGGCGCCGTCAGCCGTATCGCCGTATAACACCGCGCCTTCGAGCTTGTTGTCGCGGATCACTAGCTTCTTGTAAACCCCGCCCACCGGGTCGGACAGCACGATTTCCTCGGCACCCTCGGCGCCGCTGAAATCGCCCGCCGAAAACAGGTCGATGCCGGTAACCTTGAGCTTGGTTGAAACCGTCGAGCCGACATAGCGGCCATATCCCAGCAGGGCCAGGTGGTTGGCGCACACTTTGGCCATTTCGAACAGCGGCGCTACCAGGCCGTAGGACACGCCGCGATGGGCGACGCATTCGCCCACGGCATAGATGCGCGGGTCATAGGTCTGCATGGTGTCGTTCACCGCCACGCCGCGATTGCAGTGGATGCCGGCGGATTCGGCCAACGCCACGTTGGGGCGGATGCCCACCGCCATTACCACCAGGTCGGCAAGGATTTCCTGGCCATCCTTGAAACGCACGGCGACGACGCGACTGTTCTTGCCGACAAGCTGCTCAGTTTGTTTCTCCAGCAAAAATTTCAGCCCCCTGGCTTCCAGATTCTTTTGTAGCATGCGTGCCGCAGTCTGGTCCAGCTGACGCTCCATCAGCCACGGCGCGAGGTGCACCACGGTCACATCCATGCCGCGCAGCATCAGGCCGTTTGCCGCTTCCAGTCCGAGCAGGCCGCCGCCGATCACTACCGCATGTTTGTACCGGGCCGAAGCCTCCAGCATCGCATCGACGTCGCGGATGTCGCGGAAGCTCACCACGCCATCCAGCTCACCGCCAGGTACCGGCAGCATCACAGGATTCGATCCGGTCGCCAGCAACAGGCGGTCATATTCCGCCACCATGCCGTCTTCGGTCTCGACAGTGCGGCGCTGGCGGTCGATTTTCGTGATCTTTTTGCCGAGGTGGAGCGTGATGCCGTTCTGCGCATACCAGTCCACATCGTTCAGCATGATGTCCTGTATAGTCTGCTCGCCCGCCAGCACCGGCGACAGCATGATGCGGTTGTAATTGGCATGCGATTCGGCGCCGAACACCGTGATGTCGTAAAGATCCGGGGAAATTTTCAGTAATTCCTCAAGGGTTCTCACCCCGGCCATGCCGTTGCCGACCATGACCAGTTTCATTTTTTTCATGATTTCGCTCCTAATATGCCGTGCTGAATAAACATCCGTTTGATCTCCGGTACGCACGAACCGCATTGCGTGCCGCATTTGAGTTTTTCCTGCAACCCGGCGAAGTCCATATCAGCCGCCAGCGCCTCACGGATTTCGTTCTCCGCCACGTTCAGGCAGTTGCAGACGATGCGCCCGCGTTGCATAACACCGGACGGTGGCGCGGCCAGCGGCGCCAGCAGCCATGCGCGCACCGCTTCGGCGGGCAGCCCTTTCGCCATGCCGTCCTTCAGCCATGGCGGCACAACGCCGGACAGACGCGCCGCCACCACTTCACCGTCGTGCACCAGTATCCGTTTGGAAATGCCGCGGCGAACATCCTGGTAGGTCATGGCCGACAGGTCATCGTCCATCTCCAGCAGACGGTCCAGTTCTACCAGCCAAGCGTTATCCACCGGGCTTTCAGCGGCGATGCGCAGGACCATGATCGGCTCATCCTGTCCGACCAGCCCCGCGCTGGCATAAGGGAACCGGGCTAGCAGCGGCTGCACCTTGAGCAGGTGACTTAGCGCATTATTCTTGCGCAGCACCACCATCTGCCAGGGCAGGTCGGCCTTTTCCACCTGCACTGCCGCGTGCTTCAGCTCCGGCTGCCCGGAAACCGGATCGATTGCCGCTATCGTCAGCGCATTGCAGCCTGAGCCACTGAGGAAATTTCCGCCCCAGTGCATGGGCAGGAAGGTTTGCGCCGTTTGCAGTTCGGCGGAAGCGCGCACCTTGATCACGATTTCGCCGCGCCGACTTTTTACCCGGGCAAAACCGCCATCAGCCAGTCCGCGCTGCTGCATGTCGGTCTGGCTCATGTCGAGGAAGGGTTCTTCGGCATGGCCGTACAGTTTCGCTACCGTGCCGGTGCGGCTCATGCCGTGCCACTGGTCGCGCAAACGTCCGGTGGTCAGGTGCAGAGAGTATTTGGCATCGGTCTGCTCGGACGGTACGCGGTAAGTGACGGCGGCGAAGCGGGCGCGTCCGCTGGCCGTGGGGAAGCCGCCGTCGCGGTAAAGCCGCACCGTGCCAGAGGCCGCACCCTGCGGCAGCGGCCATTGTTGCGGGCCCAGTTCCCCGATCATGGCGTAGGACAGGCCGGTGATATCGAGATCGCGCCCGCGTGTAGTCTCGCGGTGTTCGTTGAAGATTTGCTCTGCCCCGGAATAGGGAAACAGGCGCTCCGCATCCGAATTTCCCAGCCGATCACCCAGGCGCCGCGCGAAATCTGCCGCGATCTCCCAGTCCTGGCGCGCTTCGCCGGCCGGTTCGACGGCGGCCAGAACCCGGCTGATGCGCCGCTCCGAATTGGTCATGGTTCCCTCCTTTTCCGGCCAGGTCGCGGCAGATAAAAGGACATCGGCGTAAGGGGCGGTTTCGGTGTTGCCGAATGCTTCCTGCAGCACCACCAGCTCTGCCGTTTCCAGCGCGCGGCGCACCAGGCCTTGGTTTGGCATGGACTGCGCCGGGTTGGTACAGGCGATCCACAGCGCCTTGATCTCGCCCCGTGCCGCAGCTTCGAACATCTCCACCGCAGTCTTGCCAGGCGTGGCGGGGACCGTGTCCACTCCCCATAGTCGCGCCACTTCGGCGCGGTGCGAGGGATCATTCAAATCGCGGTGGGCGGAAAGCAGGGTGGCCATGCCGCCCACCTCGCGCCCGCCCATGGCGTTGGCCTGGCCGGTGAGGGAGAACGGCCCGGCGCCGGGCCGGCCGATTTGCCCGCTGGCCAGATGCAGGTTGATCAGGGCGGCGTTCTTGTCGGTGCCGTGGATGGACTGGTTCAGCCCCTGGCAGTACAGCGACAGCGTTGCGCCCGACGCGCCGAACCATTTCGCCGCCTGCACGATAGCCTGCTCGCTCACGCCGCAAATCCGGGCGACCGATTGCGGCGTGTATTCGCGCACCGCTTCCTTGACCGCGCCGAACCCTTCCGTCATGGCGCCGATGTAGGCCATGTCGCACAGCCCTTCCCACATCAGCACATGGAGCATGCCGTTGAACAAGGCGACATCGGTGCCGGGCTGGATCGCCAGGTGCAGGTCGGCGCCCGCTGCCGTGTCGGTGCGGCGAGGGTCCACTACGATCAATTTCAAATCTGGATTGGCCGCACGTGCCGCCTCGATGCGCCGGTACACGATGGGATGGGCGTAGGCGGTGTTCGACCCGGCGATGAAAATGCAGCTGGCCTGTTCGATGTCCTCGTAACAACACGGCGGCCCGTCCGCACCGAATGCCGCTTTGTAGGCCGATGCCGCCGAGGACATGCACAGGCGCGAGTTGGAATCCAGGTTGTTGGTGCCGATCAAGCCTTTGACCAGCTTGTTGAAGACGTAATAGTCCTCGGTCAGCAACTGGCCGGAAATATAGAACCCGACGCTGCCCGGCCCGTGCTCGCGGATGATTCCGGCAAACCGGTCGGCGACATGATCCAGAGCCTCGTCCCAGCTTGCCCTGCGCCTGGGTTCGTCCCTCACATGGCGCAGTTCCGGGAACAGCGCACGGGTTTCGTGCCCGGTGGTCCGATGCAGGTTCGCGCCCTTGGTGCACAGCCGTCCATGGTTGGCGGGGTGCTCCGGGTCGCCGCGCACGCCGGTGACACGGGCGCCGTCGCTCTCGACGATCACGCCGCAGCCGACGCCGCAGTAACAGCAGATGGATTTGGTTTCAGTCACGCAACCCCCTTTTTACACCCGAATAAACACCACGCCGGCCTCGACCTTGGCCGGAAAAGTCACAGTTCCGCCCTCGTCCGGCGCCACCGCTCTGCCTTCTTGCAAGGCGATGTTCCAGCCGTGCATCGGACAGGTCACGTGCTTTCCGCAGACGATGCCCTGCGACAGGTGCCCACCCTTGTGCGGGCAGCGGTCTTCGAGCGCAAAAACTTCGTCGCCATCGGTGCGGAACAAGGCAATGCGGCCATGCCTGCTTTCGACCACGCGCGAACCCAGTTGCGGAATTTCATCCAGGGTGCAAATTTTTAGCCAGTCAGTCATAAATACCTCCAGTTCATATACGTGAAACTCACAAACCCTTCTTTCATCAAATTCCTGTAGGAGCGACCTCCCGGTCGCGATGTTCGGTAGATCGCGACCGGGAGGTCGCTCCTACAATTTCTCCGGGGAGGCGGAATCAGGCTGCCTGGCGCAATTGTCGGCGATACAGGAAGTCCAGCACTGCGCCGCGGGTTGCGTGGTATTTTGGATCGTTCGCCAGTGCCAGACGTTCGCGCGGGCGCGGTAAACCGACGGTCAGAATCTCGCCGATGGTGGCTGCCGGGCCGTTGGTCATCATCACGATGCGGTCGGACAGCAAGACCGCTTCGTCCACGTCGTGGGTCACCATGATTACCGTGCTGTGGGTCTCCGCTGCGATCTTCATCAGTTCGTCCTGGAGGTGGGCGCGGGTCAAGGCATCCAGCGCGCCGAACGGTTCGTCCATCAGCAGCACCTTGGGTTGCATGGAGAGGGCCCGGGCGATGCCGACCCGCTGCTTCATGCCGCCAGATATCTCGTGCGGATATTTGTGCTCGGCGTGATATAACCCGACCATGGCAAGCGCATCGTGGGCGCGCTGGCGCATTTCCGTGCGGTCTTCGACGCGCCCGAACACGCGTTCCACTGCCAGGTAGACATTGTCGAAGCAGGTCAGCCATGGCAGTAATGAGTGATTCTGGAATACCACTGCGCGATCCGGGCCGGGGCCGGCAATTTCGCGTTCGGCGCACAGCATGGCGCCACCGCTGGGCGTGGTTAGTCCCGCCACCAGGTTGAGCAGGGTGGATTTGCCGCAACCCGAGTGGCCGATCAGGGAGACGAACTCGCCCTGCGCGATGTTGAGGTTGATGTCGCGCAGGGCGACATAAGGGCCTTGCTTGGTACCGAAAGCCATTTGCACGTTTTCGATCTGGACGTATTTTTCCATGTTTTTTCCTTTCACCACAGAGACACAGAGGCACAGAGAAAACCGTTTCTCTCGTCTTTGCTTGCACTTCTCTGTGCCTCTGTGTCTCTGTGGTTCAAAAAATCACTCGTAACTAAACCGTTTCGCCAGCAGCACCAGCACCTGTTCCAGCAGCAAACCGACGATGCCGACGATGAAGATGGCGATGATGATGTGTTCGACGTTGAGGTTGTTCCATTCGTCCCACACCCAGAAGCCGATGCCGACGCCGCCGGTGAGCATTTCCGCCGCTACGATCACCAGCCAGGCCACGCCGATGGAGAGGCGGATGCCGGTGATCATGTAAGGCAGCACGGCGGGAAAGAGGATATGGGTGAAAATCTTCCACTCCGACAGGTTGAGCACTTTCGCCACGTTCATGTAATCCTGCGGAATGCGGTTTACGCCGACCGCAGTATTGATAATCATCGGCCAGATGCTGGAGATGAAAATTACCCAGATCGCCGCCGGATTGGCCGCCTTGAACACCAGCAGGCCGATCGGCAGCCAGGCCAGGGGAGAAACCGGGCGCAGCAGGCTGATGATCGGGGCGGTCATGGCGTTGAGGAATTGGAAGCGCCCGATCATGAAGCCGAGGGGAATGCCGATTGCCGCTGCCATGCCGAAGCCGATGGCGACCCTTTGCAGCGAAGCCAGGATGTTCCAGCCGATACCCTGGTCGTTGGGGCCCTTCTGGTAGAACGGGTCGCTGAACAGTTGCACCGCCGAAGCCCAGGTTTTCACCGGGCCCGGCAGGGTCGGTGTGGTCTGCGCAACCAGCGCCCAGATGCCGACGAAAAGCAGCAGGCCGAGTAGCGGCGGGAGCAGGACTTGGAGAGTTTTGTTCATGTGTTCACCTTGCGTTGGTAGGTCGGGCACTCCGTGCCCGACAAACCCGAAATTTGTTGGGCACAGAGTGCCCAACCTACATTGCTACCAAACTCAGGACTGCCTTACCTTGAACCCGGCGGCATAGGACTTGGGATTCTTGCCGTCCCACACCGTGCCGTCGATCATCTTGCTGCTGCGCATGACATCCTTGGGAATCGGCGTCTTGGTCTGTGTCGCAGCCTGCTTGTATAGCTCGATCTGGTTGACCTTCTTCGCCACCGCCAGATAATCCGGGTCTTCCTTGAGCAGGCCCCAGCGCTTGTGCTGGGTGAGGAACCACATGCCGTCGGAAAGGTAGGGGAAGTTCACCGTGCCATCGTTGTAGAACTTCATGTAATTGGCGTCCTGCCATTTCTTGCCGTTGCCGTTGTTGTACTGGCCCAGCATGCGATCCTCGATCGAGTCGAAGTCGGTGTTGACGTAGGACTTCTCGGCAATGATCCTGGCCACGCTGGAACGGTTTTTCATGTCGTCGATGTACTTCGATGCGTCCAGGATGGCCATGATCATGGCGCGGGCGGTGTTGGGGTGCTTCGCCACCCATTCCGCCGTGGCGCCGAGCACCTTTTCCGGATGATCCTTCCAGATGCCTTGGCTGGTCGCCGCCGTAAAGCCGACATTGTCGCGGATGGCGCGGGCATTCCACGGCTCCCCGACGCAAAAGCCGTCCATGTTGCCGACGCGCATGTTGGCGATCATCTGCGGCGGCGGTACGGTGATGTTCTTCACCTCGGTAAAAGGGTTGACGCCATAAGCACCCAGCCAGTAATACAGCCACATGGCGTGAGTGCCGGTGGGGAAGGTCTGGGCGAAGGTATATTCGCGCGGCTCCTTTTTGATCAGCGCGGCCAAACTGGCGCCGTCCACTGCGCCCTTGGCTTTCAGTTGATTGGATAAGGAAATGGCTTGGCCATTGTTGTTGAGATTCATCAGCACGGCCATGTCTTTCTTCTGGCCACCGATGCCCATCTGCACGCCATACATCAGGCCGTACAACACATGGGCGGCGTCCAGTTCGCCGTTCACCAGCTTGTCGCGCACGCCAGCCCAGGAAGCTTCCTTGCTGGGCACGATCTTGATGCCGTATTTCTTGTCGAAGCCCATCACCGAGGCGATCACCACCGAAGCGCAATCGGTCAGCGGGATGAAGCCGATCCTGACCTCGGTTTTTTCCGGCGCATCGGAACCGGCTGCCCAGGCGCCGCTGCGTATTGCAGGATCGACCATGGACATCAAGGCTCCTGCGCCCAATAAAGTTGCCCCTTTTTTCATGAAATCCCTCCGGCTGGTTTTGAAATCTTCACTCATGGCTTTCTCCCAAATAAAAGAAATAAAAAAGGCGTCACATCCGCGAAAGGGATTGCTCCCGCGAATGGACGCCTTTGTCCTTTTCAAGCCAACCGTCGTTGGTTGGCTCAGATTTGATTCATTTACTGCTGCCCGCCGTTGGGCCTTGATGACCTAAAAGCAATACTCGTGCCAGAATTTTTCAGCCCAGCAATTCCGTGATCTCGACCAGTTGGCGAGCCACGTCTCCCAGGCGAGAACCCTTGTCCATGGCCGCTTTGCGCAAAGCATGATAAGCCTCTTCCTCGGACCAGCCGCGCTGCTTCATCAGAATCCCCTTGGCGCGCTCTACCTCTTTGCGCTCCGAAAGCTGACTTTCTGCTTTTTCCAGGTTCGTCCGCATCGCCTGAAACTCGTTGAAACGCGCAATCGCTACGTCCATGATGGGCCGCAAACGCTCGCTTTTCAGACCATCCACCACATAAGCGCTGACACCTGCACGAATGGCGGCGCGGATCTTGTCGCTATCGTCATCGTGGGTAAACATCACGATCGGGCGGGGCTGATCGCGGTTGATAACGCAAAGGTTTTCCAGCGTATCGCGATCGGGTGATTCCGTATCGAGAATGATTAGATCGGGCTTGAGTTCCGCCACCAAGCCAGGCAAATCCGCACTTGCGGAGACATGAGCGGCAATCTTGCAGCCTGCATCCTGCAAGGCGCGCTTGAGAAGCGCTGCGTGTTCAAAGGTTTCGTCTACCAGCAAGATACGAAGAGGGGATTCAGACGGAGTGACAGGAGTTTTCATAGCCTGACAATAAGGCAATTCTCATACCATGGCAGGCAACTGATTGATCTTGATGGGAATCATGAAGCAGAGAACGAATGGTCAAAAGTCGGAACCCTATGGACGCACCAAAAAAGGGCGAGATTTCCGCCTGATGCGCCAAATGGGAGCCGACTCTAAGGGGAATTGGACTTGTTCAGCCCTTCCTTATGGGCTGTCTATGGACAGCCACTTAATCCAAACACCTTGCTGGTTCAAAACCCGGGCCTTCAGGCCGGTAGGAGCATCTACCCCGGCCTGAAGGCCGGTGATTACGCCGAGATCGCTTTGGCCGCAGAACTGGAAACGTAGCGGAAAACCCTGATCGGGGGCTACCGATTAAAGCGGTAGTCGTCCGCCGCATACAGCCGCCATCCTCCATCCCCCGCGAGTTCCAGCACCTGCGGGTGATATTTCAAAATGGAGAGGCGATGGCCGACGCTGACTAGCGTCGTGGCGCTGCCCGCCAATTGCCGATATAGACAGTCCTCGTTGGCGATATCCAGGGCGCTGGTCGCTTCATCGAGGATGGCGTAGCGGGGTGCGGCGAGCAGCACGCGGGCAAAGGCCACGCGCTGTTGCTCGCCCACCGACAGTACCTTTGCCCAGTCCAGTTCGGCATCCAAGCCGCCAAAGCGGGCGGCGACATCAGGAAGGTTGACGCTCTTCAGCAACTGCAGGAGTTCCTCATCCACTATCTCCCGACCCTGCTGCGGATACAACAGTTGGCTGCGCAGGCTACCCAGCAGCATGTAGGGCCGTTGCGGCAGAAACAGCATTTCCCCGGTATCCGGCCGGATGATGCGACCGCTTCCTTAGATTACACCCCATTCTTCTTCAGCCATGCCCCTTGCTGATGGATATAATCCAAAGTCATACTTACCAATAACCTTTGTGGAGGTAGAATACCCATTTCCTTGGATGTGCATAACACTTGATGTGACCTGACATCGATGGGCACAGAATAATAGCGGCAACATGCCATAAAAAGATGGAACAGGAGTTGTTGTGTCACGATTAACCGATTTGATTGCACAAGCCAAAGCCAAAGACACCAAACTTGGGGCAGACCTGGACAGGGAGTTCAAAGCACTGTCTTCGCGTTTGCCTTTCGGCCTGAATTTCGAGCGGCATAGTCCAGAGGCGGTTGAATTGCCGCTGCGCCCCATTCGCAAGGGCGACAAGGTGCGCATGCTGCCTGTGCGCGGCTCGACCAAGAAGGGTGACCAGCATCTATGGCAAGTAAAGGCCATCCACAAGGCGAAGAAGCTGGCTGACTTGGAGCTGCTGGGTACTGCGGAAGTAGAAACGCAATCGGTGGCGCTTGAGGACCTGGTGGTTGTGGCCGAGTTCCGCGACACGATCTATCCGGGCTTGGTTAGTACAGGAAAAGTGGAGCGTGGTGCTGATAAGCCGTACCACACGGTTATCAATGGCGAGAACTACCACGTGCTGAAGGCATTGACCTACACGCACCGCGGCAAGGTGGACGCCATCTACATCGACCCCCCCTACAACACAGGGGCGAAGGACTGGAAATACAACAACGACTACGTCGAAGGCGACGACTTGTATCGCCATAGCAAGTGGCTGGCGATGATGGAGCGGCGTTTGCTGGTGGCCAAGGAATTGCTGAATCCGGCGGATTCGGTGCTGATCGTTACCATCGACGAGAAGGAATATCTGCGGCTTGGATTGCTGCTGGAACAGGTGTTTCCTGAAACTCGGATTCAGATGGTGTCGATCACGACAAATCCCAAAGGAGCGTCTCGCCCCGACATGTTCGCGAGGGTGGATGAATTTGCCTATTTTGTTCTAATAGGCGATTCCACCGTTTCTGGAATAGCTGTGAGTGATTCTCAGGGGCAGCCTGTTCGCTGGCCTTATTTGCGCCGATCAGATGAGCAATCGACACGAGGGCACCGTCCTCGACAGTTCTACCCCGTTTTCGTCGACCCGGCTACTTCGAAGATAACAGGCGTCGGCGAGCCTTTAGCTCATGATGTAGCGCGTGAAAGTATTTTTCCGCCTCCCGGTATGGTTGCGGTTTTTCCTGTCCGTGATGATGGAGTCGAGATGGAGTGGGGTCTCACAGGCGCCAGCCTCATGCGCGCGGTGCGCGGTGGTTTCGCACGGGCAACTCGTGCAAACTCGCTCCAGCCATACGCGATCTCGTACCTAACGGCACCAGCTATCAACAAGGTCGAGTCTGGAGAGTACATCGTATCGGGTATTCGAGAAGATGGAACAAAGATCGTCATCGCGCCAGGGGGCAAAACTACTCGACCCACGACGGTGTGGGCCGATAGTCGGCATAGTGCTCCCGACCACGGAAAGAAGGTCTTAGGAGCGCTACTGCCAACACGATCCTTTCCATTTCCAAAGTCGTTATACGTTGTTGAAGACTCGTTGCGGCTATTCGTGGCAAACAAGCTGAATGCGACCGTTCTTGATTTTTTCTCGGGTTCGGGCACCACGGCACATGCGGTGATGCGCCTGAACCGCCAAGACAGCGGCCATCGCCAATGCATATCGGTCACCAACAACGAGGTGGCCGCCGACGAACAAAAGGCATTGCGCGAACAAGGTTTGCGCCCCGGCGATAGCGTCTGGGAAAAGCACGGCATCTGCGATTACATCACCAAACCGCGCGTGCAAGCCGCCATTACCGGCAATACCCCGGATGGACAACCAATCACCGGCGACTACAAGTTCACCGATGAATTCCCGATGGCTGAGGGCTTCGAGGAAAACGCCGAATTTTTCACCCTGACTTACGAGGCCAAGGATGCGGTCAATCACAATCTGGCTTATGCCCGCATTGCTCCAATGCTGTGGCTGCGTGCAGGTGCGCGCGGCAAGCGTATCGACAAGCTGCCAGCCGATGGCTGGGCAGTGGCAGATACCTATGGTCTGCTGTCCGAAGTGGATAAAGCCACACCATTCATCAAGGCGGTGAACAAGGCCAAAGGGCTGCGCGTTGCCTATATCGTCACTGACGATGATCGCCGCTTTCAGGCCATCGCCAAGCGATTGCCTAATGGCGTGGTGCCAGTGCGCCTGTATGAGTCCTACCTGACCAATTTTAGTTTTGCTAACGGGGAATAAGGCATGAAGTTCACCCTTAAAGATTACCAACGAGACGCTGTGCGCGATGCATTGTCCAATATCAGAAAAGGTCATCGTCTTTGGCACAGTGAGTCCGACAAAACTGCGTTCTCTCTGACCGCTGTAACTGGTGCGGGTAAAACTGTTATGG
>Ga0210034_1002455_pt1 | contig 14285 bp, 26 predicted proteins | sample CryGeymeta201505_FD_185466 | JGI IMG/M metagenome (GOLD analysis project Ga0210034, IMG submission 185466) | Groundwater microbial communities from Crystal Geyser aquifers in Utah, USA - Crystal Geyser metaG 2015-05 (SPAdes) (version 2) | ecosystem: Environmental > Aquatic > Deep subsurface >... | reverse complement strand
CCCAACGAACTACCGGATGCACCTGGCGTGCTTTGAGGCGGTTCCGATCGCCCAAGTTTGGTGCATCTATCGACAACGGCGCCCCTTGATGGGGCGCTTATTACTTACGGCGTTGTTTTACCGCACCAAGGCATCGCCGGTCAGGGTCGTGTTGGCTTTTCACAAAGCCCGTGCGAATCCATTATTAACTAATGGATTCATAGGGTTGCTTTTGATAAACAAACCCATGCGGGCAGTCTGGCCACATGCCCTCATTTAAGGCACGCCTCTTGCTTGTAGTCTTTTCGTTTTTCAGGAGACAACGATGGATGCTTTCAAATCAGGCGCGGATGTACTGTTTATCTTGCTGGGCGCCATCATGGTACTGGCCATGCATGCCGGCTTCGCGTTTCTGGAACTGGGGACGGTGCGCAGGAAAAACCAGGTCAACGCCCTGGTGAAAATCCTCACTGATTTCTCGGTGTCCACCATCGCCTATTTCTTCATCGGCTATGGCGTTGCTTACGGCGTCGATTTCATGAGTGGCGCCGACAAATTGATCGTGAAAAGTGGCTATGAGTTGGTGAAGTTCTTCTTCCTGCTTACCTTCGCCGCCGCCATTCCCGCCATTATTTCCGGCGGCATGGCTGAGCGCGCCAGATTCAATCCGCAACTGGCCGCCACCTTCATTCTGGTCGGTTTCGTCTACCCCTTTTTCGAGGGGTTGGCCTGGAACAACAACTTCGCTTTCCAGGACTGGATCAACGCCAGTTTCGGCGCAAGGTTTCACGACTTCGCCGGCTCCGTGGTGGTGCATGCTGTGGGCGGCTGGATCGCCCTGGCGGGCGTGCTGCTGCTTGGCGCCCGCCGTGGCCGTTATCGCCACGACGGCATGGTCGCCGCGCATCCGCCCTCCAGCATCCCGTTCCTGGCCCTGGGCGCCTGGATTCTCACAGTGGGCTGGTTTGGCTTCAACGTGATGTCCGCGCAAACCCTGGCAGCCGTATCCGGCCTGGTGGCGGTGAATTCGCTGATGGCCATGGTGGGTGGCACCCTGGCAGCCTTGTTCATTGGCAAGAATGACCCCGGCTTTATCCACAACGGCCCGCTCGCCGGCCTGGTCGCGGTGTGCGCCGGTTCCGACCTGATGCACCCGCTGGGCGCGCTCGCCACCGGTGTTATCGCCGGCGCGCTGTTCGTATTCATGTTCACCATCACTCAGAACAAATGGAAGATCGACGACGTGTTGGGTGTGTGGCCGCTGCATGGCCTCTGTGGCGCCTGGGGCGGCATCGCCGCCGGCATCTTTGGTTCGCGGGCTTTGGGCGGCATCGGGGGTGTGGCCTTCGCCGCGCAACTGGTGGGCACCTTGACTGGCATCGCCATCGCTCTGGCCGGCGGCGCGGCGGTCTACGGCCTGTTGAAATTCACGGTTGGAATCCGCCTCGACGCCGAGGAGGAGTTCAACGGCGCCGACCTCTCCATCCACAAGATTTCCGCGACGGCGGAGCGGGAAACTAACTGGTAAAGCTCATTAACAGAGTGTTGAAAATCGAGGTCCAGTGGGAAATGGCATGCTCAAACGTATAAAACCCCGTCAAATTGCATGCTAAACAAGCAAATATTGCTTATTTATTGTGCAATATCGGCATTATTTCGGCCCGTTTTTCCATCAAGTTGGAGAAACGCGCGATTTTCAACACCCTGCTAGCGGAACCGCCAAATCGATGGAAGTGAACCGCACCGACTCGCCCGACCCGTAAACCTCCTGCACCCAGCCGGCCGGTGTGCGCCGGTAGGCTTCCATCCAGGCCTTGTTCTGGTCGACCAGCACATATTCCTCCAGGCTCGCCAGGCGGCGGTAGGACAACAGCTTTTCGCGCCGATCCACCGGCTCGGTGGAGTCCGACAACACTTCCAGCACCAACTTCGGCGCCCCGACATAATCCTTCGGCGCATTCGGGCCGAGATCGGGCGCGTAGCGGCGCCACCCAATGGGTGAGCGTCCCCGGAGGCGCAAACGCCAGCACCCATGCGGCCTCACGAGGGCCAAGGAGCGGTCAACTGAGCTTTCTAGGTTCAATGCCAGCGTGCCGTGCACCTTCGACGCGCCGGCCATGGCGAATACTTCGCCGGCCACCTATTCGTGCCGGACCGCGGCTTCGCGCTCGGCGGCCAGATAGTCGGTTTCGCTGTAATACTTGAGGTAAGCGGGTTGCATGGTGTCTGCCTCCGGGAATCTGCGGCCGCTTATGGCATGGTCGGGCGAGCCGCCTATGCCTCCTACCGCGCGGCTCAAATAGGCTGAATCGCCTCGCGCAATTACAATGCCGCCTCCTTCGAGAAACACCCCCATGTCCGACTTCGATCCCGAACTCACCGCCCTGAAATTGCCGCCGCACTCGGTCGAGGCGGAGCAATCGGTGCTGGGTGGGCTGTTGCTGGAAAACCACGCCTGGGAGCGGGTGGCGGACCTGATCAACGAGCAGGATTTCTACCGCGCCGATCACCGCAGCATCTGGCAACGGATCGTCCATCTGATCGACGAAAACAAGCCGGCCGACGTGGTGACCGTGGCCGAGGCGCTGGAATCGCTCAATCGCCTCGACGAGGTCGGCGGCTTGGCCTACCTGGCCGCACTGGCGCAGAACACGCCTTCGGCCGCCAATATCCGCCGCTATGCCGAGATCGTGCGGGAACGCTCGGTGCTCAGGAAACTGGTCGAAGTGGGTGGCGCGATCAGCACCGCCGCGTTCAACCCGAACGGCCGTTCCGCGACGGAAATTCTCGACGAAGCCGAAGCCCGTGTATTCGAGATCAAGGAAGCCGGCGCCAAGGCCACCCAGGGCTTTCAACCGTTGCAGCCGCTGTTGAAGGAAGTCGTCACCCGCATCGATGAGCTATACAACCGCGACAATCCCAGCGAAGTCACCGGCGTGGCCACCGGCTACAGCGACCTCGATACCAAAACTTCCGGCCTGCAACCGGGCGACCTCATCATCGTCGCCGGCCGGCCGAGCATGGGCAAAACGGCCTTCAGCCTGAACATCGCCGAAAACGTGGCGCTTGACGCCAACCTGCCGGTGGCCGTGTTCAGCATGGAAATGGGCGCCACGCAACTGGTGATGCGGATGCTGGGCTCGGTTGGCCGCCTCGACCAGCACAAGCTGCGGACTGGGCGCATCAGCGACGATGACTGGCCGCGCCTGACCCACGCCCTCGGCAGCCTCAACGAAGCCAAGATCTTCATCGACGAATCGCCCGGCCTTACCGCCATGGAAGTGCGTACCCGCGCCCGCCGCCTGGCGCGGCAATGCGAAGGCGGCCAGCTTGGGCTGATCGTGCTCGACTACCTGCAACTAATGTCCGGCAACGGTCGGGGTGAAAACCGCGCCACGGAAATCTCCGAGATTTCGCGTTCGCTGAAGAGCCTGGCCAAGGAACTGCATGTGCCGGTGGTCGCCCTGTCACAGCTCAACCGCTCGCTGGAACAGCGCCCCAACAAGCGCCCGGTGATGTCCGACCTGCGCGAATCTGGCGCCATCGAACAGGATGCCGACGTGATCTTGTTCATCTACCGCGACGAGGTCTACAACCCGGACACGCAAGACAAGGGCACGGCGGAAATCATCATCGGCAAGCAACGCAACGGCCCCATCGGCACCGTGCGACTGACCTTCCTGGGTGAATACACCCGCTTCGAGAACTTCGCTGGGGGAATGTAGCGCAGGCTTCCAGCCTGCTCTTCAAGTGGACATGTCTCGCCCGCTCACCGCCCGCATCGACCTCGCCGCCCTCGCCCACAACCTGGGCGTGGTGAAGGCCGCCGCGCCGCATTCCAGAGTCCTCGCGGTGATCAAGGCCAACGGTTACGGCCACGGCCTCCTGCGCGTGGCGCACGGCCTGCGCGCGGCGGATGGCTTCGCCGTGCTTTCCGTCGATGAAGCCGCGCAACTGCGTGGCGCCGGCTACACCCATCCCATCGTCCTGCTGGAGGGCTTCTTCCACCCCGACGAACTTTCGGAAATCGCCCGCCTGCGCCTGCGCCCGGTGATCCACCGCCAGGATCAGGCGGAAATCCTGGCGCGCGCGCATCTCGAACACCGCCTCGACGTCCTCCTCAAGATCGACACCGGCATGCACCGCCTCGGCCTCCCCCCCGCGCGTGTGGCGGAGGCGCTCGCCACCCTGCGCGCTGCGCCCCATATCGGCGGCATCACCCTGATGACCCATTTCGCCCGCGCGGATGAGCCGGGTGTTGGGGTAGCGGCGCAGATGGCCACGTTCCGCGAGGCGGCTGGCGGCCTGGAATTGCCGATCACCCTCGCCAATTCCGCCGCCCTCCTGCGTTATCCGGAAACCCACGCCGATTGGGTGCGCCCCGGCATCATGCTTTATGGGATTTCCCCCTTCTCGGGCCAGACCGGCGCCGACCTCGGCCTGCTGCCCGCGATGGCGCTGGAATCGCGCCTCATCGCCGTGCGGCGCATCAGGCAAGGGGACGCCGTCGGCTACGGCGCCAGCTTCGTCGCCGAACACGACCTGAACCTCGGCGTGGTCGCCTGCGGCTATGCCGATGGCTACCCACGCCATGCCGGCAGCGGCACCCCCATCCTGGTCGAAGGCCGCATCACCCGCACCCTGGGGCGGGTATCGATGGACATGCTCTGCGTCGACCTCACGCCCGTGCCCAACGCCCATGTCGGCAGCCCGGTCACCCTCTGGGGCGCCGAATTGCCCGCCGAACACGTCGCCGAGCGCGCCGGCACCATTGCCTACGAACTGCTCACCGCCGTTGCACCGCGCGTGCGGGTGGAAGAAATCTGAGCCTCACTGGAACCCCACCATGCCCGACATCCTGGAAAAAATCCTCACCACCAAGCGCCAAGAAATCACCGCCGCAAAACGGGTCGAACCCCTGGAAGTGGTGCGCGATGCCGCCGAATGGGCGCCGCCCGCGCGTGATTTCACCGGCGCCCTGCGCGCCCGGATCGCCGCCGGCCACGCCGCCGTCATCGCCGAAATCAAGAAAGCCAGCCCCAGCAAGGGGGTGATTCGCGCCGACTTCCATCCCGCCGAAATCGCCGCCAGCTATGAAAAGGGGGGCGCCACCTGCCTGTCCGTGCTCACCGACCGGCAATACTTTCAAGGCGCCCCGGAATACCTGAAAGCCGCGCGCGACGCCTGCGCGCTGCCGGTATTACGCAAGGACTTCATGATCGACCCCTACCAGGTCTATGAAGCCCGCGCGATGGGCGCCGACTGCATTCTGCTGATCGTGGCCGCGCTCAGCCTCGAACAGATGCGGGAACTGGAAGCCCTCGCCCACGCCCTCGGCATGGCCGTCCTGGTGGAAAGCCACGATGGCGAAGAACTGGAAGCCGCGCTGCAACTGCAAACGCCGCTGATCGGCATCAACAACCGCAACCTGCGCACCTTTGAAACCCGCCTGGAAACCACCCTCGACCTGATGGAAGACATCCCCGCCGACCGCATCGCCATCACCGAAAGCGGCATCCTCACCCCCGCCGGAGTGGCCCTCATGCGCGCCCACGAAGTCGACGCCTTCCTGGTTGGTGAAGCGTTCATGAAAGCGCCCGACCCCGGCGCGGAGTTGGCGCGGCTGTTCCTGTAGCGCCGGCGCCTCGCCGGCGAGGCGCCGGCGCTACATGGCGCGAGCTTGCTTCACGTTAACATCGCCTCACTACCCTTTATCTGGAGATCACCATGGGCCTGGCCGCTGAAAAGCCGCTCTGTTCCCCCGAGGACTACCTCCGCCTGGAAGCGACTGGAGAGGTCAAGCATGAATATGTGGACGGCGAGATCTACGCCATGTCCGGCGCCAGCCGGCGCCACAACATGATCGCAATCAACGCCACCCTTCGCCTGAAAAGCCAGGCCAAAGGCACAGGCTGCGAAGCCTACACATCCGACGTCAAAGTCTACGTCGAAGCACAAAACAGCTTTTATTACCCCGACGCCATGCTGGTCTGCGGCGAAGACGATACCCACACCCATTACGTCACCCGCCCCTGCATCTTGGTCGAGGTCATTTCCCCCGGCACCGCCGTCATCGACCGCCGCGAAAAGCTGCTGGCCTACCGCAAGCTGCCCAGCCTCAAGGCGTACATCCTGGTGGAATCCGACCGCCGCCAGGTCGAATACTTCCTGCGCGGCGACACTGGGACATGGCGGTCAGGCACGCTGGGGGAGAACGACATGCTCAACCTCGACTGCGCCGGCCACCCTGTTGCTTTGTGCCTGGACGACATTTACGAAGACGTTGTGTTGTAGCGTGCGCCGCCCGCGCAAGCCGACTACGAGTGCTCGCCTGTTGATGCGCGTTCGATCGCTGCCTTCTCGTTTTCTGGGAGTCGCATGGTTAACAAGGCGGACAGTGCCATCTCCAAGGACAGGGTTGGCGCCATTCCATTTCATGGTCTATCGCTCCGCTGCCTGGCTACGGGCCAGTTCGTAGGCCGGGTTAGCGGCCTTATCGCCTAACCCGACCCACACGTCTGAAAAATCAAGGTTCATCATCCGATATTGCTCTGGCCAGCCATCCAGCGTAGCCTATGCCAAGGCATAGGCTAGACTATCGAGGACATCATGCAAACTGAGCGCCACGTCAAACTGTTCCGCAACGGCCGCAACCAAGCCTTGCGCATACCCCGAGAATTTGAATTGCCTGGCGACCAGGCCATCATCCGCCGGCAGGGCGACCAACTGATCATCGAGCCCATCAAAACCCGGCCCCTGCTGGAACTTCTCGCCACGCTGAAGCCGCTGGACGAGGATTTTCCGGACATCGAAGAGTTACCCATCGAGCCTGTGGATTTCTGAGCATGCGCTACCTGCTCGACACCAACATAGTTTCCGATCTGGTCAAACAGCCACAGGGCGCCGTTGCGCGGCGTATTGCCCAGTTGGAAGAAGGGCAGGTATGCACCAGCCTCATCGTCGCCGCCGAATTGCGTTATGGCGCCGCCAAACGCGGCTCGGCCAGATTGGCCGCGCAACTCGAAGCCATCCTCACCGCCCTGCCAGTCCTGCCTCTGGAAACGCCCACGGACCGCCGCTACGGCGATCTGCGCGCGGTGCTGGAGCGCGCCGGGACGCCCATCGGCCCCAACGATTTACTCATCGCGGCCCAGGCACTCGCGCTGAACGCCACGCTGGTGACCGACAACACCCGTGAATTCGAGCGTGTAGGCGGGCTAGCCATCGAGAATTGGATAAGCTGAGGCTACTGGCTGGAAGGCCGTTACGAAGACATCGGGTTACGGCGAGAGACGCCGCGCCTAACCTGACCAACGAGACTATGAAGTGGTCGATAGGGTGCTTGTCACCATAACCCGGCTAGGAGCCTGTCGGACTTTGGCCACCGATAGCGAAAATCGGCCCCGTCGAGGCCAGTTTTTGCCACTTTCGCTGGGGAATAGTCGAACTATTTCCCAAGAAAGCGGCGAAAAATGGGCCGGCGCGGTCGGTTTGCAGCCGGTGATTCCAAAGTCCGACAGGCTCCTAGCCCGGATATTGCATGAATACTCGCGCGCCCTCGCTGGTCCCTTGTCCGCACTGGAAAGTCTTGCTCAGTCGGGCGTATGAATAACTACGCCGCTCCTTCGCAAAATTCCCATTGCAAACAATGGCCTGCGCGATTATGGGCGCAGCCCGGTATCCTTTAGGGCATCACGCGAATTCATGCAATATCCGGGCTAGGTTCAATCCACCCTGGATCGTGCCGCTCAGGCCATGGACAGGCTGGAGCGCGGAGAAGAACCCACTCCATATTTCGGCGTTGGCTTCGAGGATATGAGCCAGATGCTGGCCGTATTTACCCCAAAGCGATGGGAGCTACTGGCGGTGTTGCGCGCGCGCGGCCCCATGAGCATCGCCGAACTGGCGCGGCAGCTTGGGCGCGATTACAAGAATGTCCATCACGATGTAGATAAATTGCGCACCTGGTTGGCGGTAGAGAAAGATGAACAGGGACGCGTTCTCGCGCCTTACGCCGAACTCGTGCTGGAGGTACACATGCCGGAAAGCCAGGCGGCATGAATGAACGTTTTCACAGCACCTGCAGGCGCTTCGTGGCTGTCCACGTTTTCAGCGGAAACCGTCAGTAACCTGAAGCCAGGCAGTAACCTCACAATCAACCAAACGATGGAGAGCCCCATGAACCGCACCCCGAAACTGACACCCGAACAGCCAGCCTATGAAAACTGGTATGACCAACAAGTCCGGATGGGGCTGGAAGACATCGAAGCCGGACGCGTGGTTAGCCATGAAGATTTCTTGAAGAACCTCGCTGCACACATGAAGGGGCTAGAGAAAAAGCAGGGCGACAAAGCGGCTTGAGATTTCCTTGATGGCACAAGCCGACGTGAAGCGCATCACCGGCTTCTATGCCGAAGCAGCCAGCCTGCATGTAGCCGAAAAAGCTCGACAGGCGATAGAGGGAGCTGTCCGCGACATCGCCGAAGGCGTAGCCACACACCGGCCAGGCAAGCGGGGCACGCGTGAATATGTGCTGGACAAGTTCCCTTACATCATCATTTATCGTGCCACGACGTCCAACATACGCATCGTCCGCGTGTTGCACCAAGCTCGCGGCTACTTCAATTAAGCCCCCCCATCGGCCGCGCCCCCCGCACAAGCACGTAGCGCCGTAGCCCGGATGCGGCGCAGGAATCCGGAGAGGTGGCACGAAAACCGGGCAGTGCCGGTCCGGAACCCCCGGATTCCATTGCATTCCATCCGGGCTACGGGGCTACACGGGCTCCCGCAACTTTTTCCATCGCAACGCATCACCCTGTTGCAACTCAGCAACAACACTCTTGAGAAATTACTTGAAAAGTGAATCCAGGTTTGCGCCTGCTGTTACGTGTTGCGCAGAATGCAATTCAACTTCTCGCGCGAGAGGTTTTACGGCCCCCTTCTCAAGGTGAGAGGGGCGGATGGCCAGGGAAACCAGGCCGCCGCGCAGGGCAAAAGCGTTTCACCAACCTGATAGGAGTTTCAACCATGAAAAAGTCTCTAATCGCTCTGGCTGTTGCTGGCGCCTTTGCCGCTCCCGCTTTCGCTGCTTCCTCCAACGTTGACGTGTACGGCACGCTGCGCTACTCCGTCGACAACATCGACGCCGACGCTGCGGCTTCCTCCGTCTGGAAAATCAATGACAATAGCTCCCGCTTCGGCATCAAGGGTTCCGAGGATCTGGGCGGCGGCATGAAGGCCGTGTGGCAGATCGAGCAGCAAATCAATGCTACCGCCGCCCCCCTGACCCCTGACACCGCTTTCGGTGGCGCTGGCCTGCGCAACACCTTCGTCGGCCTGGCTGGCGGTTTCGGTACCGTCCTGGTCGGCCGTCATGACACCCCCTACAAGCTAGGCGGCTCCGCTGACCTGTTCACCGACACCGCCACTGACTCACAAGGCGCTAAAGGCATCATCGGCTTTGGCAACTTCGACCTGCGCGTCAACGGCACCATCGCCTATGTCTCCCCCGACTTCTCTGGCTTCCATTTCGCCGCCGCCATCGTCCCCGGTGAAACGGTTGGACCAGCCGATGGCCTGGCCGACGCCTATTCCCTGGTCGGCGTGTATGCCAACGGCCCGCTGAAGGCAACCCTGGCCTATGAAGACCACGACAATGCTATCGACGAAAGCGCCTGGAAAGCCAATGTCGGCTACAAGATTGGCGATCTGGCCCTGGCTGCCACCTACGAAGCCCAGAGCGATGTCGGCGGTACTCAAGGCTTAGACAACGAAGCTTTCCTGCTGTCCGCCGCCTACGGCATGGGCCCCATCACGCTGATGGCCCAGTATGGCGATCGCGACCATGATCTGGCCACCGGTGCCAACGACATGACCCGTTGGACCCTGGGCGTCGGCTATGCCCTGTCCAAGCGCACCAACGTCTATGCTGCCTACAATGATGACAACAATGACATTGCCAACACTGACGTCTCCATCTTCACCGTAGGCATGAACCACAGCTTCTAATCCGGTCCCAAGCCTGATCTGAAGTCTGTAGAAACGGGCGCGGCGCAAGCCGCGCCCGTTTTGTTTTTGCTACACTCTGCGCCACTTCAGGAGATAACCATGCCTGCCATCACATTCGACACACTGAAATTCGTCGAAAAGCTCAGATCCGCCGGAGTACCCGATGCTCAAGCGAAGGCGGAAGCTGAAGCGTTAGTGGAAGCCTTGGCAGTGGCGGAAGTTGCAACAAAGCGTGATTTCGAACACCTGGAAGCGAAACTGGACAGTCGTTTTGAACGGCTTGACGGAGAAATCAGGCTGGTGAAATGGATGCTTGCGCTCGTGGTCGCTGTGGAAGCGGTGCCTTTCATGTCCAAGTTGTTTACCTGATGCCCACAGCCACGTCGCGGGAAACAGCCCCAAGCCTGCTCTGAAGCCTGTTGCAACGGGCAGGCGCCGGCCGCGCCCGTTTTGTTTTTGCTACACTCCGTCGGGGTTAGGAGGGCGGCATGAATAAAGAACAGTTCAAGAAACTTTCCGACACCTTGACCATCATGGCTTATGGACAGTTCGGTGTTTTCGGCTACGAAGCATTCAAACGTGATACGTGGAGTGTGCTTGCGTTATCGGTGCTTGCGTTCCTGCTTTTGCAGGGCATGGCCGTGTGGATATTAAAGTTCCCCCCAGGAGACAAGTCATGAATTCCGCCTTGATTGCTTTTGCTGTATTCATCGGCCTGCTTATCCTGGCCGGCATCGGTTTCGTCATTTACCTGGAGCGCCAGGATCGTAAGCGGCGCCAACTTCCCCACTCCCACGCTTGACGCTGTTATGGAAGTCGTTGCTTTCGTTGCTTTTGCCTGCGCCTTGGTCGGCGGTATCGCGGCTTGGCATTTCCATCAACAGGATAAACGACATCGGCATCCGCGCTGACAGCCTGCGGGAAACAGGGCGAGGGAAACAGGGGAAACAGGGGTCAGCCCACGGTTTTCTGCCCACCCACCCAAAGCAAGAACTGAAGTCTGTTGCAACGGGCGCGGCGCCGGCCGCGCCCGTTTTGTTTTTGCTACACTCGCTCGCACAAAAAACAGGAGAGTTTCATGAGCACCATTACATTTGATACCCTGAGATTTGCTGAACGGCTGCGAACAGCGGGCGTGCCGGAAGCACAGGCGAAAGCGGAGGCTGAAGCACTGCGCGATGTGCTGTCTGAAGCCTTGGACATGACACTTGCCACGCGCGCGGATATTTTGGCCACCAAGACAGAGTTAAAAACCGACATCGTTCATCTGGATGCAAACATGATTCGCCTGGACGGAAAAATTACCCTGGTGCAGTGGATGCTCGCCCTCGTTATCGCCGCCGAGGCCATGCCGCTGCTGGCGGCATTGTTCAAGTAGCCCGGTAGGTGGCCGCTTTTGGACCAGGAAACAGGGGATAGACCACAGTTTTCTGCCCACCCACCCACAGCAAGAACTGAATTCCGCTGAAACGGGCGCGGCGCCGGCCGCGCCCGTTTTGTGTTGCTACACTGCCGACGTGAAAACATCAGGAAACCAGCATGAGCACAATGATCTTTGAGGTTTATGACGCCCTTAAAGACGCCGGCGCCACAGAAGACAAAGCCAGGAAAGCCGCAGAAGCACTCGCGGCCTATGAAAATCGCTTCAGGAAACAGGGGACAGACCACGGTTTTCTGCCCACCCACCCAAAGCAAGAACTGAACTCCGTTGAAACGGGCGCGGCGCCGGCCGCGCCCGTTTTGTGTTGCTACACTGCCGACGTGAAAACATCAGGAAACCAGCATGAGCACAATGATCTTTGAGGTTTATGACGCCCTTAAAGACGCCGGCGCCACAGAAGACAAAGCCAGGAAAGCCGCAGAAGCACTCGCGGCCTATGAAAATCGCTTCAACAAGGTGGAAAGTGATCTCAATTTGTTGAAATGGACGGTCGGCTTTAACTTGGCTCTGTCGGCAGGCATCCTGTTAAAGATGTACACATAAGCCCGTAGGATGGGTTGAGCGGGAGCGAAACCCATCTTGTGTCTGTTGAAACGGGCGCGGCACAAGTCGCGCCCGTTTTGTTTTGTTGCTGGCAAACAGCCTGGATGCTAGATTGAGCGCGTTCGGTTAACCGGTTGATCTCATGTCAACAATCACCTTTGATACACATAAATTCATTCGAACGCTTCGTGATGCGGGGTTTGAAGAGCGACAAGCCGAGGCGATGTCTTCCGCATTCCGGGATGCGATTACCGATAGCGCATTAGTTACAAAAATTGATCTTGACCTCGCGGTTGCGGAAATCAAAACTGATTTTGGCAAACTGGATGCGCGTGTGACCGGGGAACTGGCATTGGTTAAATGGATGCTTGCGGTGCTTTTGGCGCTCGCTGTCGCCAACTTCGCCAAGCAATTTTTCTGAGCCCCTGTTTCATCTGAAATCGGTTGAACCGTGCGCGGCGCAAGCCACGCCCGTTTTCTTTTTTTCATCTCCCTAGCACGCGTAGGTCGGAAAAACCGGCGGGCCGGCGCCTTCCGACAAACCTCGGCGGAAGGCGCGATGAAGCCGCTTTTCCGCCCTACGTCGTGTTGCAGCGGGCGCGGCCGGCCGCGCCCGTTTTGTTTTTGCTACACTCGCCGCGCAGAAAAGACAGGAGATATTCGTGAGCACCATCACTTTCGACACGCTGAAATTCGCCAACAAACTCAAAGCGGCCGGGGTGCCAGCGCAGCAAGCCGAGGCCGAGGCGGAAGCACTGGTTGACGCCTTGTCGTCGTCAGAAATCGCCACTCGCACAGACCTTATTGAACTCAAGACCGACATCATCAAGTGGATCGTCGGTATCGCGCTGGCGCAGATTGGCCTGCTCGTGGGCATCATGGTCAAGCTTTTGACTTTGCCCACGCATTGAGTCCAAGCCCGTTGAATGCGCGCCGCCATCGACGAAACCGAACGGGTGACCCGTAAGGATTTGCAAATCGAACTGGCTCCCGTCCACGCCGAATTGAAGTTGCTCAAATGGATGTCCACCACGAACATCGCCCTGAGCATTTTCCTGGTCGGACTGGTCGGCAAGGCATTACATCTCTGGTGAGCGTGCGTAGGGCTGATCCGGCCCCCAGCCAGAACCGAAGCAAGTTGGCAGCGGGCGCGGCGCCGGCCGCGCCCGTTTTGTTCTTGCTACACTCGCCAACCCTTCAGGAGATAACTATGCCTGCTATCACATTCGATACGCACAAATTTGTCCGCAAGCTCCAGGAAGCCGGCTTCAATCAGGCTCAGGCGGAGGGCTTGGCGGAGGCAATGCGCGCAGCCATCGACGAAACCGAACTGGTTACGCGCAAGGATTTGCAAATCGAACTGGCCCCCATTCATGCCGATTTGAACCTGCTCAAGTGGATGATGGGCGTGCTGATCGCCATAGCTGTCGCCAACTTCGCCAAGCAGTTTTTTTAGCCGCACGAAACATCAGCAGGGAAATAGGGGACAAAACACGGTTTCCAGCCCACCAACCCAAAGCAAGCCCGCAGGAGGGGTTGAGCGGTAGCGAAACCCATCTTGTGTCAGCGCGCGTAGGGCGTATATGGACTCGTCCGAATAAACAAGGAAGAGCGAGTCTATATACGGCGCTACAGCAGGGACGTGAGCTTGTTTCACGTTAAATCAGCATAGGTTTTCGATGACCCGCTTAAGCAAAGCGCTGAACGCCTGGCAAACGCCCGCATTCCATGCCGTTCTGAAAGAGGAAATTGAGCACTTGGATGCCGGTTTCTTGCCTTTGCAGCAGGGGTTGTCGCAATCCAGCCATGCCAATGTCGACAAGCTGACCGCGATGATCATCAGCGTTGCCGAGGAGTCGGATTGCCTGCGCGTGAAAGCCGGGCTTTTTTATACGGGCATCAGCGCTGGCTGCAGTTGCGCGGACGATCCGACTCCCGTCGATGCCGTCAATGAATATTGCGAAGTGCGGATCGACATCGACAAGCAGACGGCTGCGGCGAGGGTGACACTCCTGGCGGAAGAGTAGGGCGTGTGCAGTGAGCCACACGCACCCTGTCGCGCCGGCTTGATGAAGCCCATCCCTTTGCTATCCTGCCGGCTGTTTTCTAATTTGCCAGCGCTACAGAAAACACATCGCCAGGGCTTCTTCCACACGCCTGCCCGATCTGGCGCGGGTTATTTCGCTGGCCCGGTCTACGCGAAGGCGATCAGCGCGTCGAGACGTTCGCGCGCGGCACCACGGGTGAGGGCTTTTTGCGCGAGGGCCACTCCTTCGGCGAGGCTTTCCGCGCAGTCCGCAGCAAGCAGAGCGGC
>Ga0210034_1002450_pt1 | contig 14304 bp, 5 predicted proteins | sample CryGeymeta201505_FD_185466 | JGI IMG/M metagenome (GOLD analysis project Ga0210034, IMG submission 185466) | Groundwater microbial communities from Crystal Geyser aquifers in Utah, USA - Crystal Geyser metaG 2015-05 (SPAdes) (version 2) | ecosystem: Environmental > Aquatic > Deep subsurface >... | reverse complement strand
TTTTCACAAACAACAACTCGCCGCCAAAATCTGGGAATCGGCCAACCAGATGCGCTCCAAAATCGAGGCCAACGAATACAAGGACTACATCCTCGGATTCATCTTCTACAAATACCTCTCCGATAAATTGGTGCGCTTTGCGAAAGGCGAGGACTTCAGCGATGCGGAACTCCGCGCCCTCTCGGAGGATGACACGGAAACCGTTGACCACATCAAGGGCAATATCGGCTACTTCATCGCCTACCAGCACCTGTTTTCCACCTGGATCGAGCACAAGGGCGACTTCGATGTCTCCCATGTCCGCGATGCACTGTCAGCCTTCAGCCGCCTCATTCACCCGAACCACAAGCGCCTTTTCGAAGGCATTTTCAAGACGCTTGAAACCGGCTTGAGCAAGCTCGGCGATACCGCCGCGAAGCAGACCAAGGCTATCAGCGAGCTGCTCCAGCTCATCAAAGACATCCCCATGGATGGCAGGCAGGGCTACGATGTGCTCGGCTTCATCTACGAATATCTCATCAGCATGTTTGCCGCCAATGCGGGCAAAAAAGCGGGCGAGTTCTACACGCCGCACGAGGTTTCCGTGCTCATGTCCGAGATCATCGCGCACCATGTGAAAGACAGGGAAACCATCCAGATTTACGACTCCACCAGCGGCTCTGGCTCGCTCTTGCTCAATATCGGCCAGTCCATCGCCAAGCACATGGCGGATAAGGACAACATCAAATACTTCGCCCAGGAGCTGAAGGAAAACACCTATAACCTCACGCGCATGAACCTCGTCATGCGCGGCATCCTGCCCAGCAATATCGTCACCCGCAACGCCGACACCCTGGAAGACGACTGGCCGTACTTTGACGATCAAGACCCAGTCAATACCTACAACCCGCTGTACCTCGACGCCGTCGTCTCCAATCCGCCCTATTCGCAAAAGTGGGACCCGCAGCACAAAGACAGCGATCCCCGCTACGCCCGCTTCGGACTCGCGCCCAAGTCCAAGGCCGACTACGCCTTTCTCCTGCACGATCTTTACCACCTCAAGCCGGGCGGCATCATGGCCATTGTCTTGCCCCACGGTGTCCTGTTCCGAGGCGGTGAGGAAGGCGCAATCCGCAGGAATCTGATCGAAAACGACCACCTCGAAACCATCATCGGTCTGCCGTCCAACATCTTCTTCGGCACCGGCATCCCCACCACCATCCTCGTGCTCCGGCAAAAACGCGAGAGCAGCGATGTCCTCATCGTGGATGCCTCCAAAGGCTTCGCCAAGGAGGGGAAAAACAACAAACTCCGCGCGTCCGACATCAAAAAAATCGCGGATACCGTGATCGGGCGCGTCACCGTGCCGCGCTACAGCCGCCTCGTTCCCAAGACCGAGCTTCAGGCCAATGACTACAACCTAAACATCCCGCGCTATGTGGATTCCTCCGAGCCCGCCGAGAACTGGGATCTCTACGCCTCCATGTTTGGCGGCATCCCGCGGAAGGAATTGGATGCCCTGGCGGATTTCTGGAAAGCCTTTCCCAGCCTGCGCGCCGCGCTCTTTACCGACAACGGCACGCCCTATGTAGCGCCACAGGTGGAAGACCTCGCCCAGGCCACCCGCGAACATACCGAGGTGACGAAATACGGCAAAATATTCACCGCCGCCTTTGCCGATTTCACGCCCTGGCTGCGCCGCGCATTGCTGGAGCAGATGCTCACCCTTCAGATTCCCCGGCAGGAGGCACTCATCAGCGAAGAGCTGTTTGCCCGCCTCGCCCTCCTGCCTCTCATTGACAAATACCACGCCTACCAAATCCTCGACGATCACTGGCAACCCATCGCCATCGATCTGGAAATCCTCCAGACCGAGGGCTTCGATGCCTCCCGCGTCGTTGACCCCAATTTCGTCACCAAAAAGAAAGATGGGAAAGACGTTGAGGTGCAAGATGGCTGGAAAGGCCGAATCATGCCCTTCGAGCTGGTGCAGATGACGCATCACAAAAAGGAGCTGGCCGCGCTGCGTGAAAAGGAAACCCGCCTCAGCGAAATCACCGCCTCCCTTGAGGAAATCTTGGAGAGCCTCAGCGAAGAAGAAAAGGCCAACGACACCGTCAACGACGCGGGCGACAAGTTCGTCAATGCCGCCGTCGCCAAGGAGGCGAAGCACCTGCTCGCCGAGGCGAAAAAATCAGTCCGCTTTGACCCCGAATCCTGGGAGGCCAAGATCATCCAAGCCGCCGACTGGCTCGCCGAGGAGAAAACCCTGAAAGCGGCAATCAAACAAGAAGCCGCAGTCCTGCACCTCAAGACCAAGAAAACCATTGAAGGCCTGAGCGACGCGCAGGTGCACGAACTCCTCGAACGCAAGTGGATCACGCCCCTTAGTGACGAGCTCCACAGTCTGCCCGATCAGCAGATCGAAGGCTTGACCCGCAAGCTCGAAGCCCTCGTGCAAAAGTACCAAATCACCTACGCCGACAATGCCCGGGAAATCCAGCAAACCGAAACCGAGCTGGCGGGCATGATTGCAGAACTGGACGCGAACGAGTTTGACCTCAAAGGCCTCACCGAGCTGAAAACCTTGCTCACGGGAAGCTGAGATGAAGGAACATACAACCAGCAAAGTGCCGCAGATTCGCTTCAAGGGGTTTGAAGACGGATGGCTAGAAGACCAACTAGAGGAACGAGTCGAATTCTTTAGTGGGCTCACATATTCGCCCCGCAACGTTCAGAAAGGAGTTGGAACTCTTGTATTGCGGTCATCCAATGTCAAAAACGGTGAGATTGTTAATGCAGACAACGTCTATGTTGACCCAAAGATTGTTAATTCAAAATATGTCGAAGTAGGTGACATCGCCGTCGTGGTTCGAAACGGATCACGTTCTCTTATTGGTAAGCACGCGCAGATAAAGAACAGAATGGATAACACAGTCATCGGCGCGTTTATGACTGGAATCCACTCAGAAAATCCTACGTTTACCAACGCATTGCTCGATACCCCACAATTCGATAAAGAAATTGCAAAAAACTTAGGGGCGACAATCAACCAAATCACAACCGGAGCATTTAGACAAATGATGTTCCGGTTTCCAAGACGCACCGAACAAACCCAAATTGGCGAATATTTCCGAGAGTTGGATCGGCTGATTGGGCTGCATCAACGCAAGCATGACAAGCTGGTGAAGCTGAAAAAAGCGATGCTCCAAAAGATGTTCCCGCAACCCGGCGCCACCACCCCCGAAATCCGCTTCAAAGCCTTCTCGGGGGAGTGGCTGGAGAAGAAGCTGGGAGATTGTGTACTAATCCAAAGAGGCGGTTCCCCACGCCCAATCGAAAATTTCATCACGCAGGATGCAAACGGAATCAACTGGGTGAAAATCGGCGACGTCAAAGTTGGATCTAGATACATCACGCAAACCGAAGAAAAAATTAAGCCGGAAGGTGTGTCCAAATCGCGCGAAGTTTTCAAAGGCGATCTGATTCTTTCCAACTCGATGAGTTTCGGGAGGCCATACCTCATGGCTATCGATGGGTGCATCCATGACGGCTGGCTCCTGATTAGAAACGACAAGAACTTATTTGATCTGGATTACCTGCTACAGCTCCTTTCCTCAGAAACCATGACGGAGCAGTATCGTTCGTTGGCTGCCGGTGGAGTGGTAAACAATTTGAATAGTGCGCTAGTTCAATCCACAAACATCTCTTTTCCCGATAAACCAGAACAACAAAAAATCGGCACCTACTTCCGCTTACTGGACGAGCTGATTACCAAACACGCGACCCAGCTCCAAAAGCTCCAACAGATTAAATCTGCCTGCTTGGAAAAGATGTTTGTCTAAGCCTTTTACCGATCACCTATGACCACCTTTTCCAAAGAATCCGAATTTGAAGCCGCCGTCATCCACGAGCTGCGCCAGCGCGGCTGGGGCGACGCGGAAGTCATCAAGCACCCGAGCGAGGCGGACTTGCTGGCGAACTGGAAGCAAATCCTGTTTGAGAACAATCGCGGCAAGGATCGGCTCAATGAAGTTCCGCTCACGGACGGCGAGATGCAGCAGATCATGGAGCAGATCACCGCGCTGCGTACCCCGCTCAAGCTCAACGGCTTCATCAATGGCAAAACCGTCGCCATCACCCGCGACAATCCAGCGGACGGGCTGCACTTTGGCAAGGAAGTGAGCCTGAAAATCTACGACCGCCACGAGATCGCCGCAGGGCAGAGCCGCTACCAGATCGTGCAACAACCGCGATATGCCCGTGGCTCGCAGCTCCTCAATGACCGGCGCGGCGACCTCCTGCTGCTCGTCAATGGCATGCCGGTGATCCACATGGAGCTGAAGAAGAGTGGCGTGGCGGTGAGCCAAGCCTACAACCAAATCCAAAAGTATTCGCGTGAGGGGATTTTCAGCGGCCTCTTTTCGCTCGTTCAAATCTTCGTGGCGATGGAGCCAGCCGAGGCGCTTTACTTCGCCAATCCCGGGCCGGATGGGAAGTTCAACAAGGACTACGCCTTCCACTGGGCGGACTTCAATAACGAGCCGATCAACGATTGGAAGACCTTCACGTCCAGGCTGCTGTCCATCCCCATGGCGCATCAGCTCATCGGCTTTTATACGGTGGCGGATGAGTCCGACGGCGTGCTCAAAGTGATGCGCAGTTATCAGTATTACGCCGCTCACGCCATTTCCGACAAAGTGGCGAAGACGGATTGGAAAAACCCGAACCGCCTCGGCGGCTACATCTGGCACACCACCGGCTCGGGCAAGACGATGACGAGCTTCAAGTCTGCCCAACTCATTGCCAATTCCAAGGATGCAGACAAGGTGGTTTTCCTGCTCGACCGCATCGAGCTGGGCACGCAGACGCTGGAGAACTACCGCAACTTCGCCGGAGACGGCAACCAAGTGCAGGCCACGGAATACACGGGAGTGCTCGTCAAGAAACTCAAGAGCACCGATCCCGCCGATACCCTGATCGTGACCTCTATCCAGAAGATGAGCCGACTCAAGGATGAGGAGGACGGGCTGAAAGCGCACGATCTTGAAACCATGCGCGCCAAGCGCATCGTTTTCATCGTGGATGAATGCCACCGCTCCACCTTCGGCGATATGCTTATTTATATCAAAGAGAGCTTTTCCGGCGCGGTCTTCTTCGGCTTCAGCGGCACGCCCATCCACAAGGAAAACGTCCGCAAAGACAACACCACGACCGATGTCTTCGGTGATGAGCTGCACCGCTACAGCATCGCCGACGGCATCCGCGACAAAAACGTGCTCGGCTTTGACCCCTACCAAGTGCTTACCTATCGCGACCGTGACTTGAGGCAGGCCGTGGCGCTGGAGAAAGCAAAAGCTGCTACGGTGGCTGAAGCATTTGCCGATGCTGCGAAAAAGAAGGTTTTCAACCGCTACATGAACGACGTGCCGATGGCGGGACACCGGGATAGCTCCGGCGTCTATCAAACCGGTATCGAAGACCATCTGCCCAACACCCAATACAGCCGCGACGAACACCAGAACGCGGTGATTCAAGACATTGCCGATAACTGGGTCACCCTGAGCCAGGGCAGTAAATTCCACGCCATTTTTGCCACGAGCAGCATCACGGAAGCCATCGTATACTACCGCCTGATGAAGGCGCAGTGCCCGGAGTTGAAAATCACAGCGCTTTTCGATCCTCATATCAGCGATGAAGACGGCGGCGCTGATCCCGTCTTCAAAACTGCTGGCCTCGTCGAAATTCTGGAAGATTACAACGCAGCTTACGGGCACAAGTTCGACCTCGGGAGTCACGGCAATTTCAAAAAAGACCTCGCCGCGCGTCTCGCCCACAAAGCGCCCTACATCCGTATCGAAGCCGAGCCCGAGAAACGGCTCGATCTGCTGATCGTGGTGAATCAGATGCTCACCGGCTTCGACTCGAAATGGGTGAACACGCTCTACCTCGACAAGCTGTTGGAGTATGAAAACATCATTCAAGCTTTTTCTCGCACCAACCGCCTGTTCGGGCCGGACAAGCCCTTTGGTACCATCCGTTACTATCGCAAACCGCATACGATGAAGCGAAACGTCGCTGCCGCCGTGAAGCTTTATTCCGGCGACAAACCGATTGGCCTCTTCGCGGATCGCTTGCCGATTAACTTGGAGCGGATGAACGCAAGCTTTGCCGAAATCACCGCCATTTTCAGCACAGCGGGTATCCCAGATTTCATGAAGCTGCCGGACGACCTCACGGCGCGCGCGGCCTTTGCCAAGCAGTTCAATCAATTCAGCGCCATCCTGGAGGCCGCAAAGATCCAAGGCTTTACTTGGGAGAAGTCGGTTTATGAATTCGGCGAAGCCCCCAAGACGCAAGTCCAGCTTGACATTAGTCACCATCAATATCTGACGCTTTTGCAGCGCTACAAAGAACTGGGTGTGGGTGGCGGCGGTGGCGGCGAGAGCATTCCCTTCGAGATCGATAGCCACATCACCGAAATCGACACGGGCAAGATCGACGCCGACTACATGAATTCGCGCTTTGCGAAATATCTCAAAGTCCTGCAAAGCGGTGATGAGCAGGTCAAAGAAGCGACCTTGGCCGAGCTGCACCGTTCCTTTACATCGCTCTCCCAAGAGGACCAAAAAATCGCCGAAATCTTTCTTCACGACATCCAGCGCGGTGATGTGCAGATCGACACCCACCGCACCTTCCGCGATTACCTCGCTGACTATCAGGGCAAGGCAAAGAATCAGAAAATCGCGGCCATTGTGGCGCTCCTCGGGGTGGATAAAGCGAAGCTCATCGCCTTCATGAACACCCATGTCACTGAAGCCAATCTACATGAATATGGCCGGTTCGATGACCTCAAGGCAACGATCGACAAACAGAAAGCCAAAGCCTACTTCGAAGCACTCGAAGGACAAACGCTCCCGGCCTTTAAGGTGAATATCAAAGCAGCCAGCCTGCTGCAAAGGTTTATCCTCGAAGACGGCTTTGAACTCAAAGAGACGGATCATTCCTCATGATCTAGCTCGGCTCACTCGACGCCAAGGTGCGGGAGCTCTACACCCAGCAGCAGATTTCCGACACGCCATCTACATCCTCGTACACATGGTTCATGCTGCTGCATGGGGTGAAGGATTAGGAGTTCGAGATTTACCATGGCAACACTCTGACCAACGGCTGTGGCCTCCTGTGCGAACTCAATCCCGCTAAAAAGTCCCAGTTCGACGCCATCGTCGCCAATCTGCCCCTCAGCTATTTTGACGAGTTGGAGCTGTCGCTTTTGGCGTGAACATCAGAGCGTGCGTTCAAGGCGAGATACCAGAAAATTGAGTGTCTCTTTCTGCACGAAGCGGAAATGAGAACCATAAATTAGGCTTCCCAATACCTGCCGTTCGCCTACGTCTCCATTGGCCGAGCACTGGACGGTCAAGCTAGTTCAAAGAAAAGGCCTTCAATCGCAGTCAGCCGCTATGACCAATATACGGCCAAAGCAGTCGTTTGTTGGTGACCTGATTCGGACTGGCTGCGATCATCGACAGTTCAAACCTTCATGCATACTCCGTTAGAAGTAGAATAGACCATCTTGATATTGCACGGGTAATCGGATGAACATCACTGCAACACAAATTGTAGATTGGGCCGACACCAAGGCAGCTCAAAACGATCTTCCTCGCTTGATTCGACGTTTATGCTTCAATGCAGGCTCAACCCGTCAAATTGCTTTTCCCGCTGGCGACTCAAGCTATACGCCTGGTTGGGACGGGGTGCTTCATAGCGAACTGGGCAACGCATGGGTTGCAGTAGGTGCGTCCCGTTGGGAGATGGGATGCGACAAAGGAATAACCAGCAAGGCCAACGGCGATTATCAAAAGCGGACTGAACAAACCACTGAAGCAGAGCGCTTAACCACGACTTTTGTGTTCGTCACTCCCAGACGTTGGAGCACTAAATCCAAATGGCTTGCCGAGCATCGCGCGAAATCGGAATGGGCCAATGTATTGGCTTTCGATGCTGAAGACTTGGAACAATGGCTGGAGCAAACTCCGGCAGTCGCTCTGCAATTTGCGGAAGAGCTCGGACTCAGTGGCTGGGGCGTTGAAAGCCCGGCGCGTTACTGGCAGTTATGGTCTCAGCAATGCTCACCCGCGATTACACCAGAGGCATTTTTCATTGACCGTGCCCAGACGCGAGAACGGTTGATAGAAAAATTCAACAGTTGTCTGAGCCAGAACACGCAACATACCCTTGCCGTCAGCGCCGACAGCTTGGAAGAGGCCACGGCTTTTGTGGTCGCTGTACTGAACGGCTGTCCGGAGCTTATCGGGTCGGCGCTGGTAGTGACGGCTCCAGAAGGTTGGCGCTTCGTGGAGGCGAATCATCAACTGCGCATTGCCATTGCCTCCCGCACCGAGATTGCGGCTACGCCGACCCTGCGCGATGGCTTGCTTATCATCGTTCCTCATGCCGTCGGAGACGTTGCAGGAAAGCCGCAAGGTGATGAAATTATGTTGGAACGACCGAGAATATACGACTTCGAGAAAGCGCTGGTTTCCATCGGCATGGAGGAGTCTGATGCCAACCGGTATGCACTTGCCACCGGGCGCTCGTGGTCAGTATTACGACGCCAACGCGCCACCAATCCTGCGATCCGCCGTCCCGCATGGCTTGATGCACCACAAGCGCCTAGCCTTGTCATCTTGTGTCTGCTCGGCGCATGGTCAGAAAGCAAGGATGCGGACCGGGTGGTGGTCAGCCAATTGGCTGGCAAACCATATGAAGAAATCGAGCGCGACCTTCGCGAGCTATCACAACTGGACGATTCGCCGGTCTTGAGAATCGGGACAGTGTGGAAGGCGAAATCGCCATTGGAATTGCTTGATCTGTTCGGCAGTCGAATCACTCGCGATCAATTGGACAGGTTCTTTAGCATCGCCCAGGAAATTCTTGCAGCCCCAGACCCGCAACTGGAGTTGCCGGACAGCGAAAGATACGCTGCCCAGATACACGGCAAATTTAGGCCGTATTCTGATCTGCTGATCGAGTCGCTTTGCGACGCGCTGATCAAGCTGGCAGTTCGCGGCGCCGATCAACCCGGCCTTCAGGATTTGCATGTTGAAGTACGCGTAGGCTTATTGATTCGCGATCTTTTGGATACCGCCGACGGGGAACGCTGGCTTTCACTTGCCTCCTATCTTCCAGCCTTGGCCGAGGCTGCGCCGGATGCCTTTCTGGTCGCGATAGAAAAAAGTTTGAATACGGCTGATGCAGCAGTGACAAGATTGTTAACCGAGACTGCCGAGTCGGGTTCTTTCGGGGGGCGCTGCTGGCATGCTGGTCTGCTCTGGGCTTTGGAGATGCTGGCTTGGGCGCCAAAGCGCATGGCACGTGTGGCGCTGATATTGGCTCAATTGAGTCATATTCAAATAAGAGGGAACTGGAGCAACTCTCCGAAAAACTCTCTGTTTGGTATTTTTCGCACTTGGTTGCCGCAGACTGCGGCTGATGTTCAGCAACGGATAAAGGTTCTCGACCTATTGATTGCCCGAAAGCCCGAAGTGGCTTTCAATATACTCGAAGGGCTTGTTCGGAATGGCCCACAGATGGCTACGCCTGCCGCACGGCCAAAATGGCGGGACGACGATGCGGGTGCTGGTCGTTCGGTGACCAACGTAGAGTACTGGCAAATGCATCACGCTGCCAGAGAGCGTTTGCTTCAATGCAGTGCTGGCGATGCACAACATATTGCCAAGCTGTTTGAGCATACCGATTTGCGCGACAAGCATGAACGCACCAAGGCGTTGGCCTTGGCGGAGCCGTTCACACAGTCATCCGCCTCCGATGAGGATCGGGAAGCCATCCGTTCAAGCCTGCGAAGAAAGATTCATTGGCATCGTAATTATGACGAAACCCAAGGCGAAGCCCTGGATGAACTATTGAGCGCTGCCGAATCCTTGTACGAATGTCTTTCCCCATCTGATTTGATAGTTCGCCACCGCTGGCTATTTTTGAATCACTGGGCGAATTTGCCCATCAGGACGCGAGACGAGGATGTCAGTGCCAGAGGTGGGCAGCAGGAGGCCGCAAGAAACTCCGCATTGATCGAGGTGTTTCAGGCGCTCGGTATGGAGGGGGTTGAGCGCATGGTCGGGGAATGCGGCAATGCGCATGTAGTTGGGGCGGCCTTGGCTGCCACAGAATGCGGTAAAGATAAATGGGGGGAGTGGGTCGCGGAAAAGGGCGGTGAATTTACTTCCGGTGCACCGATGACTCTTTGCATCTCTGGCTTATTGTGTTGGATGCCCGAAACTCACTCTACGTCCCTCATTCTGGAAGTATTAGCGCAAGCCGACGCCAAAAACTGGGATGCTGAAAAACGGGCTCGCTTCCTCGTATTGGCGCGCTTCGAGCGGGCAAGTTGGGAACAGGCAGCAGCATGTGGAACCGAGACAGAGAAAGCTTATTGGTCGTTAATCAATCCCGTGCACTTGGGAAGGGAAAATGCCGATATGGATTTTGTGCTGCGCAAACTACTCGATGCAAAACGCCCGAGAACGGCATTGTGTTGCTGCCAGTATGATTTAAAGCCGGTGGATGCCAAGCTGCTTTTCGAGATGTTGCAGCGATTCATGAGTGGAGAGGAGCCACAAGGGACATTATTGGAATCATGGCATTTGGGTAAGATGCTTGAACGACTGGAGCAATCCGGGGAGATTGAGAAGCCTGCGCTTATTCAACTTGAATTCGGACTGTTCCCCGCGCTTAGATATGGACAAGAGGCAAGTGCAGCATTGCTATACGATTCCATTATGTCTGAGCCTTCACTCTTTGCAGAATTGATACGTATCCTCTACAAGCCTGCACATGGCGAGCGAGAGGAGCCGGTTACCGATGCACTCAGAGAAGCTGCGGGCACCGCATGGAGCATTTTGCACGAATGTGCGCGTCAGCCGGGAACTCGGGCAGATGGAACCATAGACCGCGATGTATTTAAGCAGTTTATCAACGATGCACGGGAACTTTGCCGTCAGGATGATCGGCTTGATATGTGCGACCAGACATTAGGGCAGATACTTGCCCATGCACCTTCTGATGAGGACGGGTTATGGCCTTTCGCGCCAGCACGTGAAATATTGGAAGCTCATGAGATGGAAGAAATGCGGCAAGGCTTTATTATCGGGACGCATAATAAACGTGGCGTGACTTGTCGTTCACCAAGGGATGGTGGTGAACAGGAACGCGATCTTGCGGCGCACTACCGCAGTCATGCAGAGAAGCTGCACCTCACCCAGCCAACCGTAGCCAATTTACTGGATAAAATTGCGCGAAGCTATGAGCATGATGGAAAGCGCGAGGACATTGAAGCGAATCTTCGCAAAGAGGGATATTGATTACAAAGTAGATTTTTCAGCAAGCCGCACCGACAGCATTTCCAGGAAATCGCTACCGTCCGCTTTGGCCGACTTCCACTTCATTTCGGCCATAATTGGTTCTTCAACTTGATCATCCAGTGGATGAATGGAATGCCTAAAAAATGGTATAGACAGTCGTTTTCATTTGACAACAGTGAGGCAACGCAATGAGCGAATCAAAGAAATTCAAAGTAGGAACTCCAGGCAAAGGTAATTTTTGTAATCCTGATTGTCAGCCGTTTGATTTGGTAAGTCATACGAGCCACGTAAGCTCTGCAATTAACATAATTGAAGCGGGTGAAATTAGACCGTCTTTGGTTTTCGATGAATCGAAGTTAAATAAAGAACGCATTCTAGTTAGTTGGCTTTCACCGAACCATTGGACCAATGGTTTCCGTTATGGAAATGTAAGATTCGAATTTCAGTTCTCTAAGATTATTAAGAACAAAAAATTCTACTGGGTTGAAGCGATTGCCTATAAACCAAGTGCGTGCAGAATTCTCATTACGGACATTGATCGTGATTCTCAACTTACCCCCTATGATCCAAAATCACAAAATGGACCGTGGTGGTTTGATGAAGCTAATGGTAAACACTACTACAATGGTACGTACTGCCTTGAATTCATGATTGAAGCACCTATTAGCTTAAGCCATTTGAAGACACTCAACTTTGTAAAGCATCACAAAGATATGTGCTCAATCCATCGGAACAGCCCAAAAAAATGCCTAGAGATAGGTTTTGATGAATCAAAAGGTGGTGCAGCTTTTCTAACGAGGGCTGTTGTGGCGGGGATTGATTTGTCACAGATGAACTCGCATTTCGTTGAGGAAATTAAGGGAAATGAAAAGCCGTCAACAGAGCTTCAGTTTATATATGATGAATTCGCATTTATGCTCACTCGAAAAGTAGATTTTTCAGGAACGTTAACGGAAGAATCAGGAGAAAGTTTTGCAGTAATGCGGGCAATAATGTCGGCATATACTTTTGGTGCCAAAGATGATGCAAAATTGCTATGTGCAATGTTTGAAAATGATACAAGTTTTGCTAATGTAGCGGCAAAAATCCTTGCCAAAGTTGTAGGTCTAAAGGAGTGGGGGAAACTGGTCAGCTCTTAATCTGGATTATGGGCCAAAAGTGACGACTCGAAAAATTGAAACCGGACATCTTGGCGGGCTGCACCGACAGTATTTTCAGAAAATCGCCAGCGTCCGCAATGGCAATCATCCAGAACCCTTGCCGCGAAACAAATGGAATATCAAGTTGAAGTTCGGCTATTAGCACGCTGCAGATATGGCATCTCGCTAACTGTCTGCCTGCCATAAAGCGGTCGTCCATAATCAATTGAATTCAGGAGGCGCGACCGACTGGTATGGCCGATGAACTGATCTTCATGGTGAACGTTCTTCGGGTCTGGGACAGTCCGTCGCGACCGTCAGCAATCCGTCAGGCTGAAAAATTAGACAAGTGAGAATCTCAAACGACTGCTTTTTACCGTCGGTCGAAGTGTAAAATACCCCGCAAGAACGCTGATGATCGTGACCGGCTAGAAGCGGCGCCTGAACATGGCATCCCATATATCGCTTTGACCTATGTATCGTGATAATTTTAGAGTAGATGTCAAACAGCGTGCAACACTTTCCAGATTAGAGGTGGAAACAGCGTCCAATAGTTTCCACCTCAGTATGTAACCATCCGGCTTTTGAGCCGGGGGTATCTGGAGTGTTTTATATGGACATCATTTATGAAATCCGCCGACGACATTCGGTGCAAAAGCAAACGATCACGGCAATCGCCCGCGACATGGGCATATCCCGACCAACGGTGCGCAAGCATCTCAATACCGTTGAAGAACCCAAATACGAGCGGCTGCAACCAGCCTCGCCGAAGCTGGGTCAATTTGCAGAACAGCTAACTCAATGGCTGCTGGAAGAATCGAAGCTTCCACGGCCACGCCGCCGTAGTGCGCATCGGCTATTTGAAGGCTTGCAGGAAATCGGTTATATCGGCGCTTATGACAGTGTCCAGCGCTTTGTTAAACGCTGGAAATCCGGCAACACTGGCCCCAAGCTAACTGAAGCCTTCGTGCCGATGCTATTCCAGCCAGGCGATGCCTGCCAGTTCGACTGGAGTCAGGAGCAGGTAGAACTGGGCGGCATCATGCAAACCATCAAGGTGGCGCACTTCCGCATGGCTTACAGTCGCCAGATGTTCGTGGCGGCCTACCCGAGAGAAACACAAGAGATGGTGCTGGATGCTCACAGTCGCGCCTTCGCCTTCTTTGGCGGCGTTCCTGCCCGTCTGATCTACGACAACCTCAAGACCGTCGTCGATACCGTATACGTAGGCAAGGAGCGTCAATTCAATCGGCGTTTCTTAACGCTGGCCAACCATTACCTGTTTGAACCAGTCGCCTGCACACCGGCCTCCGGCTGGGAGAAAGGCCAAGTTGAGAATCAGGTGGGCAATGTACGGGAATGGCTGTTCACGCCACTGGCACGCTTTGCCTCCTTTGCCAAGCTCAATGATTGGCTTGCCACACGCTGCAAGGAATTGGCACAACGCAGCCATCCCACCCAGAGCCAGCGTACTATCGCCGCCTGCTTTGCCGATGAGCAGCCGCTGCTGCGGCCTGTCACGGCGCACTTCGACGGCTATGTCGAGCAGATGATGCGCGTGTCCTCGACCTGTCTGGTCAGGGTAGATCGCAACCGTTACAGCGTGCCGGCCAGTGTCGCCGGTCAGGCAGTTTCTGTCCGCACCACCGCTGATCAGATCCGTGTCGTGGCGCACGGCGAAGTGATTGCCGCACATCCGCGCGTGCTGGGTCGTGACCAATTGATCTGCGATCCCTGGCATTACCTGCCGGTACTGGAGAAGAAACCCGGTGCACTGCGCAATGGAGCGCCGTTCGTGACGTGGG
>Ga0210034_1002417_pt1 | contig 14421 bp, 7 predicted proteins | sample CryGeymeta201505_FD_185466 | JGI IMG/M metagenome (GOLD analysis project Ga0210034, IMG submission 185466) | Groundwater microbial communities from Crystal Geyser aquifers in Utah, USA - Crystal Geyser metaG 2015-05 (SPAdes) (version 2) | ecosystem: Environmental > Aquatic > Deep subsurface >... | reverse complement strand
TCATCCCGATCTGCCTTTCTTCTGGCTCAACGTCAACATACCCATTGAAATGGGCCTTCAAATATAACTTCCTCTCTCTCCCTTCCAGCCCCCGCTCTCCACCCCAAGCCATCGCACCCCCCCCCCGCACACACAAGAACCACCAAGGTGGGGGGGGGGAGTATGTGAGTGAGAGAGCGAATATGGATCCGGAAAAAAAGTCTCCTAAAAAACACCATCTTTAACTTCATAAAATACCTTTTTTAATATCTAACTGTGAATCAGGTGGGAGTTGTGAAGGCAATGGGTGCCGTCTTGTACTGGAGGAGATGGATCAGACGCCATCGATAGCGTTCCATACTTTCACCACGACCAATGGCGATACGTTCGCGGTACTGACTCATCGCAAAAACGAGTGCAACCACGCTACTGACATTCAGAGAGCTGTCCAGTGGCGTAACGTCGGCAAGCAGCACGCTGATGCGTGTACGCTTACGTTCTGGATGACTTTGCTCCACGGCTTCCTCGTAGCTCATGTTGGGCCTCACGTAAATCTTGATGAGCTCCTTCTTTTTCTCCTTCCTCTTTTTCTTTGTATTCTTCTTGTCTCTGCCAACACCAATGGTAAGAGTAAGACCGACAGTCCTGGCATGCTTGGCAGTTGGTAAGAGACGGCTGCCGTCCGAGGGCCATGTGTAAAAGTCATCTAGGTAGACAGCACCGATATTCTCGCTGCCGCCGCGCTTCTCCTCTGATCCATTGGGTGCAAGCAGGGCAATGAGACGGCCCGAGTCTCTCATGATCGTCTGGTAGTATTGCTGACGCCAGGCTGACGTCGTCACGTCTGTAACCTTTTCGGCACTGCTCATGGGTGTTGCTGTAAGCGACTGCTCAACATCTCTGAAATTAGCAATCGCGATCTGATTGTTGCGACGCGTTTCAATGCGCCGCTGGGCCACACGGCCAAGCACAGCAACCGGTACGGTATAGAACTCGCTTTTCAAAACGACTGATTTGGGAGTGTAGTCAAGGATGCCTGAGTCGGCCTTGGCCCAGCGGTCTTTAATGTTCGAAATTCCAAACTCCTGTAGAATAGCAACGTCGTTGCTGATCAGGGCCAAGAGACCGGCTCGCATAATATTAAGGTCCTCGAGCGATGCCAGACGTTGAACGATCTTTGCACTGGTAAATGAAAGACCAGTACGCACATTTTGCGTCAGTTTGCCCTGCTCCATCTGTTGCCATGTAAAAAGAGGACGCACCCGGTCTTTCACGTTGAAGAGTACGCGATCGCCTACCATGAGGAGTTCGTCCTCGTCTTGTCCTTGCTCATAATCTTGTTTTCTCCAATTCATTTCTTGTCCTATCTCCTCCTCACTACTGATGCTTTCTGCATCATAGAGACCATAGCGATGATCATCATCGTCATCATTATCATCGTCATCATAGGCATTGCCATAGTAGTAGGCCAAACGAACGTCTTCTGGATTCGCTGGAGGTGCCCGAGTGGGAAGTGGTGGTGGTGGTGCCGAAGGTGCTTCCGCCTGTTGCTCATCATCATCATCATCATCATCATCGTCATCATTTTTCTCCTCATTACCCTCTCCGTCCAATGTCTCAGGCTGGCCACGACGCATGCCTTGCTCGTTTTTGGGCACTGACATGGCGTAGAGGGCGATGAGCAGATCGCTCTTGTCAAACTCCATGACAAAAAAGCCCTCCCTGTCCTTGCCGCCACCAGTGGCCTTGCTTGGGAGCGGCATGCTGGCCACGTACACCTTGCGGCGGTCTCGTGTCATTTCCTGATCCTTTGTGCCGAGAACGATACGGAATGTCTCGCGGAGGCGATGGCGCACGTCCGGGACGGCGCCTGGGATGCCCGTAAAGCGGACAAAACGGGGTTTGTTCTTCTTGTTGAGGAAATCAATTAGTTTGGCCTGCTTGCGAACATCGCTGCCACGCTCGAGTGCGAACTCGCGCACATAAATTGGATTATTGCGGTCGAGAATAGCACGTGCTCGCAAGTTAAACTGCAGCGGGAGATAGACGTTCTTGGTGCGCACACGAGTGTTTGGAGAGAAGAATTCGAGGTGCAGATTGGTGCGCGACTGTTGCTCCTGATCGAGCGGCTTCTTGGCAAAGCTCTCGAGCGCGCGCATGACGATATTCTGCACGCGTCCCTCGGCGACAACAAAAGGCACAAGCTTGCCAATGGTCACGTCAAAGAGGAACACGGCGCCGACCGACAGGAAGACACTGTCACCAATGAGGGCAGCACAGGCGTCGCTGCATGCCTTGATCTGGATGGCTACAGATGAACCATTTGGATCCATTAGTGTCAGCGATCGCGATGTGTCTCCAAAGGCCGCAAGACGGGCATGGCAGCGCAAGCAATGATCATGTGTCAGAGGGATAATGGTCGTTGCGGAACTGGCTTCTTCCATTGAGGTGTGTGTATGGATTTTTAATGCCTTTTTTTGTAAAGGTTATGCTTGATGTGGGGGGGGGCGGGGGATAAGGGGATTAATTAAGTGAAACCCAGGCGCAGTGGATGACATCAGTGCCGGACGTGTACTAAATATGCGCAAGAGCACTATTTTTATTCAGATGATGGTATACCAGTTCCCCCGCCCCCCCCCACACACACAATTAAAAAAAGGAGGGGCAGCATGCACAGAAAAAATGAAGGCAAATAGCAAGGGGGAAAGAGAAAGAATTTACCTGATAATTATAATTTTCACAGCAACCTTCTTGTTCTTCCCCCACATAATGCCTGCCATACCATGCCATTCAAAAAAACAGGAAATTGCGAGCATGGGTGGGGATGGAAGACATGGCAAAGAGAAAAGAGAGAAAGAAAAAACGGTACCGCCACAGAACCGGGATAGCAGTTCAACTTTCTCTTGTCGCCAATGCCAAAGTCGAGGACGAGTAGTTCCTGATTCTTGGTCTCGATCTTCTCCCTGAAGCTGGGAATCATGTCCATAAAGCTCAAAATGAGTGCCATGAGTTTCCCAGCCGTACGCTTGCCGGTCGAGAAGAGGGCAATCTCACAGTTGGGGACATTCATGAGGTAGGCTGCACAGAACATACCGACCGAGTAGGTCTTACCATAGCGGCGCGGACATACGATGAGCGACTCTTGTTTGAGCTTATCCAGTCCAAAGCGGCGTGTGATACGTTCATAATTGCTGCTCCATTCACGTTCATAAATCTTGGGCAGGCACGATTCAATAAACATGTCGTGGAACTTTCGCTGGTGCTCCTCGCGCACCAATCCAAAACTATCGAGTTGCTTTTGGATACGTTGTACAATTTGGTCACCAGTCACACGCTTGCTACTCTGCATCGTCTCCTCGGCAGGATCGCCTCGCTCAAAGAAAGCATTACCATAGCTCTCTTCGTATCGTGCCAGTTGGTCATCAAAGTGCCGCATCACAGGGATGTGCAGCAGCCGGTTCATGTCAAAAGGGTTGTGCACCTGGAGCGCTTCTTCCACCTCCTCTTCTGATCTTCTTCTTCTTCCTCTTGCTTGCTGGACATGTTCTTCGAGGACAGCGCGCATGGCTTGCATGTTGAACACGTCGTATTGCACGTGTCCACGCCGTCTGCTGTTGCTGGAGCCCCCCTGAAGGTCGATCATTGGGATATTGGCGTGTCGTAGTGCAGGCACTGGTGCCAGGATCGCACGTTGTGTATGATCCTTCGGGGCGACAATAGGCTTAACGACACCCTCCATCATGTCCTGGTTCATATGACGGCTACTAGTGGATGGGGCGGGTGTCTTCATTGAGAACGAGCGTTTCTCGGGCTGGTGGCCACGCGGTGGACTTTGTTGTTGGGGTTGGCCATAATAGGCATTGTGGTGGTGGTACATGGGCGAAAAGGTGTCCATGATATGTTTTTTTCAATAAAGTCGGTAAAGCGAAGAAATGGAAGCGTTGGGGGGGGGGAAGGGCGAACACTCGTGTATCACCAATATAAAGGAGAAAAGAATGATTGAGAAAAAGGGGATTAGTAAAACGTATATACATCAGAGAGCAGTTACGTGAGCAGATACTCGTTAACGGTTTCCCCGGGGTTTGCCTTAATTCGGTTTTTTCCACAGCCCGCCGCCCCCCGCCACAACCCATCACCATCACTCTCGGGTATGCACGGATATCGGCCGGCTATCCTACGCTCGTTGCGCTGGCTTGGTACATTGCAAGGGATGTGTCTCCTGCTGACGCTCTTCTGGGTGGAAGCGGTGCCTCTCGCGTCGTTGCCGGACTATGCGGGTGTACGTCTTCCTCTCCATATGCTTGCCGTCTACTTGCTCGGTGCCCACTATGTATGTTATGATGATGACAGCGAGGACGACGACAATGTAAATCAGCGGAAAGAGGCCGCAGGAACGGCATCGACAAGCACGCATGATTATGATTATGGTGCTTATCTACGGATCGCTGGCCGCTGGCTGATAGCACTCCTTGTGCTCGCCGTGTTCGTGGATATCCTCTATGGGTCCCTCGTTCTCTTGCCCGTCTTTATTACAGAACAGGCCGGCAGCTCGCTGATGAGCCATGCCCGCCTCATTGGAACGCTCTTGCTCACGCTGCTCACGTTTATAATTAGCCTCGTCCTTGTCTACCTTCTTGCACGCCTACAGCACGTGCTCGCAGACAAGCCCCGTCACGGTTCCCCCCATCCCCATGCTGCTACTGTGGTCATCACTCCAATGGTGCGGACGGCAAATCAAAACGGGTATAAAAGCGATGCTAGATATTCTCCTTTTTTACATCGCTTGTCGCCTCGAAACGTGCGATCGATTGTATGAGCACCATTCTCTCACAAATACGTGCATATTTGACAAGATCAGCGACTAACGAAAGCACAATGTGCTACAGTGATCTGTTGCCCCTCCGAGATGAACGAGAGGAAGATCTTGATAAGATCCTGGCTTTGCCCTTTCCGATGTCTGACTATCTGGAACCGAATGTTATGGCCGTGTTGGAAAGGAAAGGTGCTGCAACAACAATCACATTGATTTTGGCACTTTGCGAAGATCTTAATATCGAACCAACTCATCCTTTTCCAAGCGGATTACGGACCATGCTTTGCTTTTTCGAGGCATGGAACAATGTTTATTTACACATGAATAAGATTGTTGATTGTTCGACCAACTTTGTCCCTTCCATGCGATGCTTATCAATGGCCGATCAAGTCTTCAACTGGCTTTTACGTATCCATGATGATCTAGCTTATATCGTCGTAGTCCCAAACACCTCGCTGCTGGTCAAAAATCAAATTGACGAATGATTGATTGTTACAATACTAATAATAACAACAAATATTATGATTAATGGTTGCTAGTGCTAGTAGCAATAGTAGTGGCGGTAATAGTGGTAGTAGGTTGACACCGATCATAGTAGAGGGCCATCTGAGCGGCCATGTGGTTGCGCGCCTTTTGACGCCGAGTTTCACGCTCTACGCTCGGCATTGTGACCTGTGATATCACGAGATCATTATCCCTGGCATGACGGAGTGCTACCAAGTCTCTCAGAAGCACATGCAATGACGTGTTATGATTGTAGCGTGTATAACAATCGTCCAATTCACTCCAATGGGGTAGTAGAAGGAAGGATGGAGCATGAGGGTAGCAAAGTAATTTGGCGGCCTGATTGGTGTGCAATAAAGGCACTGGAGACGTGTTCATCTCTTTAGTCATCGCACGATGTGTTTCGTACGGTAAAACGAGCTCAAAAGGCAAGTCTGTACTGTTTTCTTGGTCTCCTTCCGCGTCCATCTTATCTTCGTCCTCATCATCACTATTCTGCTTTCCGCTCCCTTCATGATCTTCCCAGTAGGCATGCAACCATCGGCTCAAGGCAACTCGGTCGATAGAAGGTGGTATTATAACGGCGGCTGGACGATCGATGGGCCAACCATTTTGATCATCATCCTTACGGAAGTTCCCATCGATCTTCTTTATCTTCATATCCGTACGCTCATTATTAAGCCACAGTCGTGCCCGTTTGATGGCCTCATGCCCTGTTCGCGCGTTCGTTTGCACCCGTGTGCATGTTCTTGTTCCTGTTCGTCTTGTTGTGGTTGGTGTTGGTGGTATTGAAGTTGCTGAAACATAACCGAGAATATATTAGACGACTTTTTTCCTGTTTCGTCTGTAGGGTTAACTTTTTTGGTAGGCAATTTATGCGACACTTGTCCTGAGAAAGGGGGGGGGCGTGGGCGGGGATGCTGTTATGGATGCTGTATTTTTTACTTGCAAGGGTAAATAAGATTTTTTTTCTCACCATACTTCCGTTTGATTATACTAATACAGTAGATCCACCGGCATCTAATAGCCCTGGCGTTTGTAACGACGTCCTTTTACGCTCTTGCGTGCCTGGAAACGGTTCCCAATGTGGGCCCGTCGATTCACTTGCACCAATGTGTTAGTCTCCTGGTCCTTCAATGCACGCGCCGCATAGCGACTCACGCCGCCTACATAAGGGCCTGGCCGCACTTGACGTGCTGGCTTGCGACCGGTGATGGCAATCAGGCGGTTACGTTTCGCCTGCTCCTGCAGTGACGCAATGTGGGCGTGGTGTGCATGGTAGGGCCGACGGGGAATATGTGTTTCGCACCAGGGAAGACGCTTCACGGGATGCGCGGTGTCCTCACAATCAATGGTCACCTCTGTGCGCGAGGCCATCTTGTTGCAGTAATGGCAACGGCGCTGCATGAGCAGGGGCGGAGCAGCCTCCGCACGACAGTGCGCACAGCGATAGCCAAGATAGGACCAGTTGGCATCCTCGTGTACCACGACGTTACCACAATGAGGACAGTGTTGATATTGTGTGCGGCGGTGGTCTCCCTGTATGAGTGTCAACTGCTGGCCGTGCAATGAAAGCGGGATGACCGGCGGGCGTTTCGTACACTCAAACTGCTCCTCCTTCAGCAGTCTTTTCCTTGCAATGCTTCGCAACGTCTTGTCTGGTGTCGTGAGCAGCTTGCGACCACGTAGCACACGTCGTTGCCATGTCAGTGGTGTCATCACCATGCCCTCACTTGCATTGCGGGTTTTCCCAAAGGTCGTCGACAAGATGGACTCCATTGTATGTGCAATCTTGTCCTTGTCATCGCTTGTTTCCTGCTTTTTTCGATTCTTTTCCTCCTTCTCCCCCATCTTACTCTCCTCCTCTTGCGCCTCATCTTCTTCTTCCTCATCTTCTGCGACGGATTCGAGCAGCGTGGCGAGTGCGCTGTGGCTAGCGTCGTCTCGACCCTCCGCAAGCGATTCAATCAGTTCGTCCTCGTCACGCAGTTCGTCGTCACGGCCCCGTTCAAAGAGCGCCGAAAATGCGTCCTCTGGAAGCACCACCGCTTCGGCGTCGCGGGCCACACGTGTCCTTTTCTTGGCTTTCGGACGACAATCTTGATCCTTCTTCTTCTTCTTTTCCTGCTTGCATGGAGACTTGGTTGCTGATGCTATTGAGGACGATATTGGTGTTGCGACCTCCTCTCCAGGATCGTTGCTGAGCACACGGGCCTGGTTATCCCGTTTGCGTGCCGGCTTTGTGTCGCAGGTAATCAAATCATGACTCCAGTGAAGCGACAGTTGCTTGTGTCCATAGCTCTCCGGGTCCGTGAGGGAGGAGAGACGGTGGCAGCAGAGTGTGTAAAAGCCAAGGTAAGCATGTTCAGGCAGCGGCATATCCGGCAGCAAATGAAAGCGGCGGCGCATGGCCGCCTCTGCCTCGTGGGCCATATCGGCGCTTACCGGGTTGCGTACCACCCCCTTGAGGACACGGTGACAATGTGCCACAAAGGCAAGGGTGTTGAGGGCATAGATATCAAGATTGCCCAGCATCTGGTCGAACTTCTTCTTGCTTTCGTTGCGACGGTAAAGATCGTAGAGGCCACGGAAAACGCGCAGATTGATAGCATATTGATGATCCTGGTCGCTCGGTGCAAGTTCTTCGTCGGCCAATACAAGATGAACAAAAGCTGAAGGCGTCAACTTCTTATCGTTGTTTTTATGTTCCTCCTCCTGCTTTTTCTTGTTGTTGCCGGTGTCGTTGTCATCGCTGGCCCCAATCAGGAACTGCCAGATGCGACGTTTCAGATGAATCGGTAGGGAAAAGCTGTAGCGATTCACGAGTCGCTCGTAGTGCACCATGTATGCCCTCAGGTATGCCTCCTGGTCGGCTGTACTCGTCTTTTCGGCGTACTCGTGTTGCAAGTAGGCCGCCAGCTCGGAGACGCTCACCACACCCTCGTCCATCCAGAATGGGGGCGCCACCGTACGCGGTGCTGCTTTTGGTGGTGGCAGTAAGTCGTCATCATCAGCAGGAGCAGCAGCAGTAGTAGTAACAATTGCATCCTTATTGTTCGTCCCGGGATTGGATGGAACGTTCGGGCTTAGAAAGGCAAGTACTGCAGCAGCAGAATGAAGCGCCTCGTCGTAGGGCCTGTTCAGCAGATAGGCGAGAAGCAGATTAAGTGAGGCACGCAACAGTTGCACCCTTTGTTGGTGCATCAGCAATTTGTTACGGTATTTTTTGCGAGTAGCATTCGCAATCGTCGTGCTTGCCAGTTTGGACTCATAATCGAGCACTTTGTCACGATTTGCCTCAAGCTGTCCGCAGATCACGAGGATGGCATGATGAGAGGAGGGTGTATCGTAGTCGTGTGGTCCTTCTTCGGGGGGCGGTCTACCGGCACGCACGTCGGCCACTGCGCCTACAAGGGCATCGTAAAAGACCGTCAACTGCTTGACGCCACAGCGCTCTTGAAGATCGATGAGAGAGGGTAGATAAGCTTCGAGGGGAGGTCGGCATGATGACGATGATGATGACGATGACGATGATGGTGGGTAAGACGATGACTCGTTCCTTCCACTGTTGCTAATGGTGTTGGTGCTGATACTAGTGTTCCGATCCCGATCACCGAGGCGGTTGTGAGGACGGTAGTTGAGCATGACGGCCAAGAAAGTGGCCGGATAGAGGAATTCGTAGCAGTGTGTCAAGAGGTGTGGTTTGCGACTTGGGTCGACCTGTGCCGCCCTCAACTGTTCTCGAACAAGGCCAATCTGCTCACGTGTCGTCATGGCGATGACACGCAGTCCAATCCTATTCCTCCTTAATTGGTGGTAGAGATCGCTCATAAAGGGCAGATTCGGAAACTGACGCACCAACACCTTACATTGTGCATCCAGGAAGCCCATCCGCTTGCGCAACGCATTCGTCCAAGCGGGCACCTGGTTCCAAAGAGATGTGGCACGCACGGTGCTTAAGTCACCTCGATTCTTTAGTGGACGCGTCTGGCCACCGCTCAGCTGTGCCTGGCTGCGGGCCTTCTGTTCGGCCGGCGTGCGCAGATTAAAGTGCTGGAGGTCTGGCCATGTTCCCTCTCGTGTGAGATGTACGAGCGTTTCGCGGATACGCCGCGCGTTGGCTGCCGTGACGTGCTCAAATAACGTCCAACGATGCTCCTGTGCCTCTCTTAGCGTAGGCTGCTCGGCAATCGTGCCACACAGGAACTCACGGAGCATGTAGATGTTGAACTTGGTGCGGGGCACAGCCAGCATTCCCAGCAGATGACTCGGCCAATCGAGGACCCTCAACTGCACCTCCACGAGCGTCTCAAAGTTCGGTCTCACAGCCACCGCACTCACTGCATGCTCGTGACGCAAATCCTGCCACACACATGGTCCGTGCACGGCCGAGAGCCAGTGCCGACGGTGTGCGACGCCAGGATCCTCACATTGTCGATCCACACTGCTTCGCTCCAGGAAGGCAAAATGCGCCAGACATGCAACCGTCACGTCCTCCTCTTCGCGTTGTTGATACCACTGCTGTCTTTGGTAGGGCGGTGGCCGTCTTTCGTGTTCAAATAGCACCGCTGTGGGTGCTGTGTAGCGTGGCGGCGCCAGACCCATTAGCATGGAGCGAGAGGCGTCGTGTACAAAACGCTGTAAGGGTTTGTTGTGACTGCGTTCGATGAGATTCAGCAACGTGTTGCCAAGACCGCGTCCATGAGAGCGGAACGGCAGCACCTTGTCCAACACATGGCGCACCCACAAGAGCTCAGGAAGGATCCCGGCTAGTGCCGTGTTCTGCGTGTCGCCTCCTCCTGCTGTTCCCGCGCCCGCTCCTCCTCCTACTCCTGCTACTCCACTTACTCCTGCACCTCCTGCGGCACTGCTCCCACTCCCTGGCCCATGGGCCGTCTTGTGCCAGAAGCTCAGGGTGTGCAGCATCATCTGCACCGTTTCACCCCAATGCGCCGCGGCACCTTCCATGGCGTATGCCGGCGAATCGCCAAGCAGCAGGGCTGGCATCCGTTGATCGCTAAGTTGATCGGGATGTCTCCTCACCCAAATCCCAAAGGGAAGGAAGCGTGTCAAAGCCACTTGGGCCGCATAATGCATGCGTTGCAGGTAGGCCAAGGTACGCGTGGTAGTCGGCAAGGCAAGGGCTACCTCGCGCGTTTCTGCACTGCGAAACAGCTCGTCCTCTGCAATGGATAGGATGCCGTTCTCTGAGCGCCACGCCGCCGCTTGCGCCTCACGTGAGGCGGCACGGCGCCCGTCTGACTTGAACCGCCAACCGCTCCCAACATGCTTCTCATCCTCATCCTCATCCTCATCCTCATCCTCATCCTCCTGCCGCTGCCCCTGCTGCTGCTGATGATCTTGCCACTCCCAAGGCACCTTTCGCATGGCACGAGCAGGATCAGACAGCAATGCGTGCACTTGACCTGCCCGCCGCCACTCGCCTTGGGCCAGCAGCTGTTGCAGGACTGCCACATCGTGTCCGTCGTGTTCTTCGGGGGACATGCGGATCAACGTATGGTGTCGAAGACGTAAGATGGCGGCCCAGTTGCTCATTTGGCGACCTAGCTCGTGCGCCTCTTCTGCCAAGCGTGTGAATACCGGGTCACACAGCAGGGGCGAACTCCTCTCCGTCGTCGGATGGAGCGACGACATGATGCCATCCTGGAGCACGGCGTCTGCCTGGGCGAGACATGCTACGGTGCGCGCCAGAACGGGGGCCGACTCGTGATCGCGTCCGAGCAGTACATAGTGGTGAAGCACCCGTGCCTCGTCTGGCAGCACGTTGAAACCGTGTGAATGTAGGTGCGCCAAAAAGAGGGCGCGCACCGACTGAACACCGCGAATCCACGGCGCACACTGGAGTTTAACGTCCTCGAGACGATCCACAACACTCAGGGCACTCCAGAAAAACGTATGCTTGTCATCCACGGGTGGGGGTGGTGGGAATGATGGTTTCACGCCGTGTTGTGATCCAATACCCTTGCCTTGCAGGAGTGAGCCATGCCCGCGTGCCTTCCAAACCGCAGGTGAGGCGTGATAGTGCATCATCCACTTGTGCCAGCCCTCGGAATCGTGCTGGGAGGCTGCTAGCATGCGATCAAGCACAAAAAGGTCTGGAGTATCAGTCACAGCAAGCAGATCTGTCTCAAAACAGCCCTGCTTCTCTTCAGGGAGGGCCCACGTCTCCCAGGTAGCCAAGCGGGCATGTGTCGGATGGTATGTATAGGGCACTGCATAATCGCGCAGAGCCACAAACAGGCGCATCCCTGTATTCTTTTCTCCTGCTGCTCCTCTTTGTGCTGCTTCTTTTTCGGATCTAGAGCTGGGGTTGGCAATCGCCTCGGCAATCCCGTAGTGCGATTGAATAAACGCCGTCAAGAGACGCCGCATTTCGTGGACGTGGTGATGGATGTGACGCGAGAGAGGGGCTTCTTCAGGGCTGCGTAGGTTGCCGTCTCCGTCAAGACGGGCACGGGCCATTTGCTCTCGGGATGCCGGCGAAGCCGTTTTGTCGCCTATCTGGAGTGTCGCAAGCATGGGAAGGACAGGGGTGGCTTCTGCCATGCCACCCTTGGCGCTTGCCTCACGCTCACGTCGGACCTGTTCAAGTCCCGTGAGCGTCTGTGCGAGCTCCCGCTGCAGCGACTCGTACTCCTCCTCGTTATTCTTGCCTTTACGTCCACGCGCCGTACCGGACGGCTTGGCTTTGTGGCCGTTATTATGAGAAGTGCCATTCCCACCAGCGCCCGCTGTGCTTCCCAATTCTGTCGTCGAAGCGTTGTAGGGATCGCCACTGAAACCGTGTGCCAGATAGATGGGCGTTGCATAGCGATTATCGAGTACGGTGAATGCGGTGCGACCTCTAAACAAACTCGGGATTGGCTTGTTCTTGACGCCAACTAAGCGCTTGCTCGTTGCCGTTTCAACTTGCTGTGGAGTTACTGATATGGAGGGGGATGTCTCTGAGTGACTCGAAACGAGACGAATGGTTTCAATGAGAGAGGCTGTCCTCTGGTGCTCATCATGACGCTGGCGGTTCCACTGCGCTTGCGTCTCCTGCTCGCGGTGCTGCTGCGATTGGTAAACACTGACGGTCTCTGGGATGCGTGAGCGAGCACCCTTCTCGACATTGTTGCGACGCAGGTGACGCTCCCGCTTTCGGTAGTGATCGCTTTCACGCATCACCTCGTCGAGCTGGTCTCGCGCCGTGTATGCGAGCACCAAACGGGCGGCCAGCAAAAGGTAGACTCGTGTTGCGAGCGTGTTTCTATTGCTGGCATCACTACCACCACTACCACCACAACAGTCATCGGTGTTGCTTTGCATTTTGTCCAAATGGAACGGATGCAGATGGGTCTCCGGCAACTGCCAGCGCTTGGCGTCCAGCCAGAGTGTTTCTTGAGTGCCGTTTGTTTCTCGGAAGTAGAGCTTCCACAGCTGGTGTGCTGGATGAAACTCGACGAGACGCGATGCATTGCCGTTTTCTGTAATATGCACAAGAACCCATGCGCCGCACGCATCATCGTGGGCCAACATGGTCTCCTTGGTAAGGACCACCAAGTTATCTCCGAAAAGCGGGGAGTCCAGGATGTACTCACGGAGCAATCTGCCCGTATCCGGTAGCGTTGCATAGCCCGTCCACCTGGCGCGTAGGCGGATAGGGTGGATTAGAAAAAACATGGCGGGAGGGGAGTGAAAAAATGCGAGGTACTGAAAAAACGAATGTTTACCTTTGTTTATTGTTATGAAAGGCACTGGAAGGATTTGGGGGACCTGTTGTGTTGGTATTTATTTGGTCGCCATGCGTGTTGTGTGTATTGCCCGTGCTACCACCCTTATTTCCATGGCGATGCTGGCTCTCCTTATTTACCTGGCTGCGTGTGTACTGGGCCGATGTGTAGATGATGCTTGTGTCGTCGTCCCACGCCTGCACTGTGCGCGTTTCGTCAACGCTAATCTGCACACGATGTTGTGAACGTACGTAATGACTGCGACAATACTTGACGACAGGCTTGATGAGACCCTGGTAGTTGGTACCGGCACGTAGCATGGCCGTGTCACTGCGATACTCACCGGGGACGTCAAAGAGGTTGGCATGCGTCTGCACGAGCGCAAGGTGACCATTCTCTGCATCGGCCGGCATACGTCTCGTCGTATTCTTAGCCCTTGTTGTCGGCGTTCGCTGGCCGCCGCCACTACCACTACCACCAGCATTATTATGTCCTCCTTCTTCCTCTGCCACCAGAGGGACATCAGGCTGGTTGTTGAGGCATGCACCCTGGGTGAGTGCCAGGGACTGCTGGGCGATGCGTGTGCAAAAGAGACAGAGCTGAGAGCCCATTTGGGCATACGCTTCTGCGGGAGGCACTCCGTCGATGATGGCCGTTTGCACCTTCTCCAACTTGTCCGGTGCCAGGAATGCACGCATAATGAATACGCTGCTGTTGTTGGCGCCTTGCATGCCATATTTTTGGTGCTTGACACGGCAGAGGGCGACTGATTCGCACAGCATTCCCAAACGACAGGACGGCTCGCCGAGCTCCGGAATGGCCTCGCGTTGGAATTGTCGGTTGTAATTGCGTGGCACGTCCGGAATGCGTGGCAAACGATCTGGATCACCACCATTCGTACCCGCAGCATAGGCCGTGGTTGGTGTACCGGAAGCATTGTAATGCTGCTGCTCCATTCCTTTCCCGGCAAACTCGTCCATCAATTGGCGTAGTTCCACAAAGCGTCGCATTAGTGTGCGATTAAACGTGTGCTGGTAGACCTCGCCAGCAACATGTCCTGTTCCGTCCGGTCCGTCGACGCCTTCGTGCAGTCCATAGTCTGGATCGTCCTCGAACGTCTCTGTAAGGTGACGCACGGCCATGACCTGCAGCTTCTTATTGAACTCCTCGTTACGATGCTGGTCCTCTGTTGTAAAGCAGAGTGGATCCTTGTCGTCCGCCAGGAGGATGTTAACTGGGGTCCTCCTTGTATGGTTATCTTTAACGACCATCATCGTGCGGCCGAGTTGTCCTGCTTCAACATCCGACAGCGGCGTGATGGTTTTTCGGCTATGTTGCGTGTCCTCGTCGTTCATAGCATCATCCCCAGTCTTTGCTTCTTGTTTCTTGCCG
>Ga0210034_1002374_pt1 | contig 14607 bp, 12 predicted proteins | sample CryGeymeta201505_FD_185466 | JGI IMG/M metagenome (GOLD analysis project Ga0210034, IMG submission 185466) | Groundwater microbial communities from Crystal Geyser aquifers in Utah, USA - Crystal Geyser metaG 2015-05 (SPAdes) (version 2) | ecosystem: Environmental > Aquatic > Deep subsurface >... | reverse complement strand
GGATCGTTTCCTCTCCGCCGGCCGGGTGTCGCCCGACCGCGCCGCGCTGCTCGGCCTCACCGGCCTGGCCGGACGCGCCAGCAGCCAGGCCTGGGATTTGCGCGCCCAGTTCCCCTGCGCGCCCTACGACCAGCTCGACGTGCGCATGGCCACCCACCACAAAGGCGATGTCGCCGCCCGCGTCACGATGCGCTTCGAGGAAGTGCAGGAATCGATCCGCCTGATCCGCCTGCTCCTGGATCAACTGCCGCCAGGAGAGCCTTGCACGGCGGTCGGCAACGCGCCGGAAAACGCGCTGGGCATCGGCTGGGTCGAAGGCTGGCGCGGCGAAATCATGGTGGCGCTGCATACCGGCAAGGACAACCGGATTCATCGCCTGCACCCGCACGACCCGTCATGGCAGAACTGGCCGGTGCTCGAGCACGCCATCATCGACAACATCGTGCCGGACTTCCCGCTCATCAATAAATCGTTTAATCTGAGCTATACCGGGATTGATTTATGAGAATGGGCAGGGTGGGCACGCCTTTGTGCCCACGCGGTGTGGCGTAGGTTGTTCCCGCGTGGGCACAAAGGCGTGCCCACCCTACATGGTTTTACGGTTAATGCTTTTGGGCTATAAATAATTATGTACCAGATCATCAAGCAAATCCTGAAAACCGGCATCAAGACCGAAACGCCTCCCCAGCCCGACGAGGCGCTGCGCGTCGAAGTCCGGAACCTGCAGGAACAAATCCTGCGGCACGTTGGCAGCGCGCTCGCCATCCGCTGCGTGGATGCCGGCTCCTGCAACGGCTGCGAGCTGGAAATCCAAGCCCTCAACAACGCTTACTACAACATCGGGGGGCTGGGCATCCATTTCGTCGCCAGCCCGCGCCATGCCGACATGCTGCTGGTGACGGGGCCGGTTTCGCGCCACATGGAAATTGCGCTCAAGCGCACCTATGACGCCACCCCCGAGCCCAAGCTGGTGGTCGCTGTCGGCGACTGCGGCTGCAACGGCGGCCTCTTCGGAGAGAGCTACGCCAGCAGCGGAAAAATTTCCAACGTGATCCCGGTCGATGTCGCCGTACCCGGCTGCCCCCCCACGCCGACCGCCATCCTGCAAGGTATCCTCACCGCCGTGACTGGCGGTCTCAAAGCCAGGGCCATTTAACCATGCGGCTGAAATTCCTGTCGGCGAATATTTCACCATGAACACGGCGAACGGGCTCCCTCTGCTCCTCGCCTACGCCGCGATAGTTTGCACCCTGCTGTCGGGCGCCGTTTCCCTGTTTGCCGTGCGCCGCCACCCCGGCTTCCTGCATTTCGGTTCGTTTCTGTTCCTGTTTCTCGCCGGCGCTGCCAGCATCGCCGCAGGTGGCTGGGCGCTGCTGGCCCATCTCACCCTCACCGATCAGTTGGCGTTCGGCCTGCCCTGGCTCAAGTGGCATCTGCGGCTCGATCCGCTGTCCGGCTTTTTCCTGGTCCTGCTCGGCACGCTGGTGACCGCGGCCTCGCTCTATGGCCCCAGCTACACCCGCGAGTACACGCATGGCAAAGCGCCCCAGCCCTTGCCCCCGCTCGGCGTATTCACCGCGACCTTCGTCCTCGGCATGCAGATGCTGCTGCTCGCCGACGATGCTCTGGTGTTCATGATTTTCTGGGAAATAATGTCGCTGTCCGGCTACTTTCTCGTCGCCTACCAGCACCAACATGCCGCCAACCGCCATGCCGCCTTTCTCTATCTGCTACTGGCCCACGTCGGCGCCCTGGTGATCCTGCTGTCTTTCGGCGTGCTCGCCGCCTTCGGCGGCGGCCTGACCTTCGACCAGATGCGGGCGACCCACCTCGCGCCGCTGTGGGCGACGCTGGCCTTTCTTTTCGCCTTTCTCGGCTTCGGCACCAAGGCGGGGATGGTGCCGCTGCATGTCTGGCTGCCCGACGCGCACCCGGTGGCGCCCTCGCACATCTCGGCGCTGATGAGCGGCGCCATGCTCAAGATGGGCATCTACGGCATCGTGCGAGTGAGCTATGACCTGATCGGCGAGGTGCGCTGGGAATGGGGGCTGCTAGTGCTCGTCATCGGCACCGCCTCGGCGCTGCTCGGCGTACTGTATGCCCTGATGCAGCACGATCTCAAGCGCCTGCTCGCCTATCACTCGATCGAAAACATCGGCATCATCCTGATGGGACTGGGGATGTCGATGATCTTCCTCGGCACCGGGCACAAAATACTCGGCACGCTCGGGCTGGTGGCGGCGCTCTACCACACGCTCAACCACGCCCTCTTCAAGGGGCTACTGTTTCTCGGCGCGGGCGCGGTGCTCTATCGCACCCACGAACGCGACCTCGAACGCATGGGCGGACTGATTCATCGCATGCCGGTCACGGCGTTCATGTTTCTGGTCGGCAGCGTCGCGATCTCGGCGCTGCCGCCTTTCAACGGCTTCGTTTCCGAGTGGCTGACGTTCCAGACGGCGTTGCAGGCACCCGCGCTGGAAAACGGCGTGCTGCGCACGATGATTCCGATCTCGGCCGCATTGCTGGCACTGACCGGAGCGCTCGCAGCCGCCTGCTTCGTCAAGGCCTTCGGCATCGCGTTCCTCGGCAAGCCGCGCAGCCGCCGCGTCGCCCACGCCCGCGAGGTGCCGATTGGAATGCAGGGCGGCATGGCGCTGTTGGCGGTACTATGCCTGCTGCTCGGCGTGTTCCCGACCTCGGTCATCATGGCGATGGCGCCGATCACGCAACTGCTGGTGCAGGATTCGCTGCCTTCGGCCGCCGCCCAGGGCTGGTTGTGGCTGACGCCGATTTCGCCCCAGGTTGCCTCCTACTCGGCGCCCCTGGTGCTGATCGCCATCGTCGTGGTGTTCGGCCTGGGCTTCCTGTTGCTCAAACGCGGCGCCGTTCCCGCCCGCCGTTGCTACCCCTGGGACTGCGGCTTCGGGCGGCTCACCTCGCGCATGGAATACACCTCCACCGCTTTCACCCAGCCGATCCGGCGCGTTTTCGGCGCGGTCTGGAAGGTCGATGAGGCGGTCGAAACCACCGCCGGAGCCGGGCCAATTCCGCGTGTGACCAGCATCCGCCACCACCTGCATGTGCAGGACTGGTCCTGGCTCAAGGTCTATCAACCGATCGGACGGCTGGTCCTTGCTGCGGCAAGGCGCATCGGCTTCATCCAGACCGGCAACATCCACACCTATCTGAAATACTCGCTCGCAACGCTGCTCCTTTTGCTATGGATCGTCAGTCTATGAACAGCCAATCGATCGCCTGGACGCTCGCGGCGGCGCAAACGCTGCTGTTCATCCTCGCCGCGCCCCTGCTGGCAGGATGGGTGAAACGGGTCAAGTGCCACCTGCAGAACCGCGCGGCGCCAGCCGTTTGGCAGCCCTACCGAGATCTGGCCAAGCTGATAAAGAAAAACCTGGTGCTGGCCGAAAACGCCTCCTGGCTGTTCCGTGCCGTTCCCTACATCGTCTTCGGCGCCACGCTGCTCGCCGCCGCCGCCGTTCCGCTCATCGCCGTACACCTGCCCACTTCGGCGATTGCCGATGTGATCGTGCTGGTTGGTTTTTTTGCGCTGGCGCGATTTTTCACCGCGCTGGCCGCCCTCGACATCGGCACCGCCTTCGGCGGCATGGGCGCCTCGCGCGAGATGACCGTCGCCGCGCTGGCCGAACCGGCCATGCTCATGGCGGTGTTCACGCTCGCCATGACGGCGCATTCGACCAACCTGTCGGTGGCTACCGAGACCGTTCTGCAAGCGGGCCTGGTGCTGCGCCCATCGTTCCTGTTCGCCCTGCTCGCGCTGCTCATGGTGGCGGTGGCCGAGTGCGGGCGCATTCCGGTGGACAACCCGGCCACACACCTCGAACTGACCATGCTGCACGAGGCCATGATTCTGGAATATAACGGACGCCACCTGGCGCTGATCGAGTGGGCGGCGCAGATCAAGCTGATGATCTACGCAGTGCTGATTATCGACTTCTTCTTCCCCTGGGGCATCGCCAGCGAGTTCAGCGCCAGCGCCTTGAGCGTCGGCGTCCTGGCCGTCACGGCCAAATTGATGCTGCTCGCCATGCTGCTGGTGGTGTGGGAAACGGTGCTGGCCAAAATGCGCCTGTTCCGGGTGCCGCAGTTCCTCGGCTTCGCCTTCCTGCTGGCGCTGCTCGGCATGCTCACCAACGTCGTGCTGGAAACGGGAGGGTAGGGGATAAATGGCGCTTTCCAGTCTCAGCCTGTATAGCCAGGCCATCATCCTGTTCGCGGCCCTGGTGCTGTTCACCTCCTTCGTCATGCTCGCCCAGACGCGCATGGTGCCGCTCATTTTCACTTTTGCCTGGCAAGGTCTGCTGATGGCGGTGGCGACCGTGCTGGTCGCCATCGTCTCGGGCCATAAGCACCTCTACATTTCCGCCGCGCTCACCGTCGTGCTCAAGGTGGGGCTGATCCCGTGGCTGCTCTACCGCCTCAGCGTGCGGCTCGACATGAATTACGAAACCGAGGCGATCAAGCACCCTTCGCTGCTGCTCCTCGGCGGCGCCGGCCTGGTCATTTTCAGCTACTTCATCGCCCTGCCGATCGTACACCTGTCCGGCCTGGCCACGCGCAACACCATCGCCGTCAGCATCGCCGTCGAACTCCTCGGCATGCTGATGATGTCCGTGCGCGGGACGGCGATGGCGCAGGTGATCGGCTTCATGTCGATGGAGAACGGGCTGTTCTTTGCCGCCGTGGTATCGACCTATGGGATGCCGCTGATCGTCGAACTCGGCGTGGCCTTCGACGTGATGGTCGCGTCCATCCTGTTCGGCGTGTTCTTCTTTCACCTGCGCGATTCGTTCGACTCGCTCGATGTCGGCCATCTCAACCTCCTGTCCGAGGCGAATGAACCGGCGCCATTGGCGGAAACCCCCGCTGCATCAACGCAGGGAGAACACGCATGACGATGCTGGAAATCACCCTGTTGGCGCCCCTTATCGGCGGCCTGCTGCTGGCCTTGATCGGCCACCGCTCGCTCGCCGGCTGGCTCAACGTGGCCACCGGCGTGGTCACCTTCGCCGCCTCGCTGGCTCTGGCGCTGGATGTCTTCGCCCATGGGCCGCAGCTTTCCGCCGGGCGACTGTTCTACATCGACGCCTTCAACGTCTATCTGGTCACCCTGACCGCCTTCGTCGGCATGACCACCTCGATTTTTTCACGCCCCTATATGAAACATGAAGTCGAGCGCGGGCGCGTCACCGACCGGCGCATGCGCCTCTACCACTCGATGTACCAGGGTTTCCTGTTCTCGATGCTGCTGGCGCTGTCGACCAACAATCTCGGCATCATGTGGGTGGCCATGGAGTCGGCCACCCTGACCACCGTGCTGCTGGTCTCGCTCTACCGCACGCCGTCGTCGATCGAGGCGGCCTGGAAGTATTTCGTGCTGTGCGGCGTCGGCATCGCCCAGGCTTTGTTCGGCACCGTGCTCATCTACTTCGCCGCCGAGAATAAACTCGGCGCCGAGCGCGACGACACGCTGCTGTGGACCGTGCTGCACGATACCGCCGGCGGCAACCTGGATCCGGCGGTGGTCTCGCTCGCCTTCGTCTTCCTGCTGGTCGGCTATGGCACCAAGGTCGGCCTGGTGCCCTTGCACAACTGGCTGCCGGACGCCCACTCGGAAGGCCCGACGCCAATGTCCGCCGTGCTTTCCGGGCTGCTGCTCAACGTCGCGCTGTATGCCCTGGTGCGCATCAAGATGCTGGTGGATGCCTCGCTACACAACGAACTCGCCGGCCACCTGATGATGGGCTTCGGCTTGCTTTCGTTCGTGGTGGCGGGCCTGTTCCTACACCGCCAGCACGACATCAAGCGCATGTACAGCTATTCGTCGATCGAGCACATGGGGCTGATGACCTTCGCTTTCGGTATCGGCGGGCCGCTGGCCACCTTCGGCGCACTGCTGCACATGACCATGAACTCGCTCACCAAGTCGGCTATTTTCGTCACCGTCGGTTACGCCTCGCAACTTGCCGGCACGCAGCGTATCGAAGACATCCGCGGCCTGATCCGCACACAGCCCAGCATCGGCTGGGGGTTGTTGATCGGCACGGTGGCAATCGCCGGTTTCCCACCTTTTGGCGTATTCATCAGCGAGTTTCTGCTGCTCATGGCCACCATGAAGTCCTGGCCGTGGCTGACGATCCCGCTGCTGGTCGGCTTCGGCGTGGCCTTCGCCGGCCTGTTCCGCCACCTGCAACCGATGGTCTTCGGCGAACCGCCGGTCGGGCAGAAACCGATACGCGCCAACATGCTGCCGGTGGCGGTGCATCTCGCCCTGGTGCTATGGCTCGGACTGTCGATCCCCACCTTCCTCTCGGGCTGGTTCGAACAGGCCACGCTGCTCATCTCGGGAGCGCCGCTGCGATGACGCCGAACCCGCTATTTGCCCCATTTCTCGACCACCTGGCGCAAGCCGGACTGCATGTCGAATCGGTGGCTGTGCATGGGCTCGCGCCGACACAAGTCCTCACGCTACCCGCTGAAGAATGGGGCCGGCTCGGCCAGGAAGCCAAGGGCTGGGGATGCCGCTGGGCTGCGGGCTGGGGCGAGGATATGGGCGCAGAGATGGACCCACAGGGGGGCAAGACGATCCGCATCCACGCCTGTTTCGAGAAAGGTGGCGCCTACCTGCTCGCGCGCACGACAATCCCGCGCACCCATCCGATCCTGCCCTCGCATACGCCGTCCTACCCGGCAGCCGACCGTCCCGAGCGGCATACCCAGGACCTGTTTGGCGTAGCTTTTACCGATCACCCCGATGCGCGCCGCTGGACGCGGCATCAGGCGTGGAAGAGTTCGGAGTATCCCCTGCGCCGGGATTTTCCCGCCGCAGGCCACCCGCCTGCCGCAACGTCGGCCGATTACCAGTACAAGTTTCTCGCTGCCCAGGGCGGCGGCGTCTACGAGATACCGGTCGGGCCAGTCCATGCCGGCATCATCGAGCCGGGGCACTTCCGTTTTCAGGCGGTGGGCGAAACGGTGCTCCATCTGGAGGAGCATCTCGGCTACACCCACAAGGGCATCGAGAAAATCGCCGAGGGCCGCGATGCTCAGGGCTTGGCGCGCCTGGCCGGGCGCGTCTCGGGCGACTCCACCGTGGCGCACGCCTGGGCGGCCTGCATGGCGATGGAGCGGGCGGCGGAATTGACGCCGCCGCCCCGCGCCACCTGGCTGCGGGCGCTGATGTGCGAACGCGAGCGCGTCGCCAATCATCTCGGCGACATCGGCGCGATCGCCAACGATGTCGGCTTCGCCTTCAGCTTCTACCAGTTCGGGCGCCTGCGCGAGTCTTGGCAACGCGCCTCGTTCGATGCTTTCGGCCACCGCTTCATGATGGATCGTATCGTCCCCGGCGGCGTGGCGGTCGATCTGGAGCCGCAGTTCATGGCGCCCCTGCGCGAGGAAGTCACCGCGCTGCGAAAACAGGTCAACAAATTGATGGCTATGGTCTACGATTCGCCCTCGCTGACCAACCGCCTGCTGGGTGCAGGCGTGCTCGCCCCGGAACAGGCTGCGGCGCTGGGCTGCATGGGCTATGTAGGGCGAGCGTCGAGCCTGGACTTCGACGTTCGACGTAACGCGCCCTACCCGCCCTACGACCAGTTGCAGGTCAAGGGCGTGCTGCATCACACCGGCGACGTCAACGCGCGCATGCGCGTGCGCCACGAGGAAATCATCGCCTCCCTCGATCTGATCGAGGCGCTGCTCGCCGGGCTACCCGGTGGGCCGGTCGGCAGCGAGTGGCAAGCGCCCATAGCGGGCAGCGAAGGGTTGGGCATCGTCGAGGGCTGGCGCGGAGAAATCATCAGCTATGCGCGCTTCGGCGACGACGGGCGAATCGCGCGCTTCTTTCCGCGCGACCCCTCCTGGACCACCTGGCCGGCGCTCGAAGTGCTGATCCACGACAACATCGTCCCCGACTTCCCGGTATGCAACAAATCCGTGAACGGGTCATATTCAGGACAGGACTTGTAAGCTATGCTGCGCATCCTCGGAAAAATTCAGCGTGTCGGCATCGTCACCGAGCCGCTGCCAGCGGCCGACGAACCCGCGCTAACCGAAATCGGTGAACAGCTCAAGGCGAAGATCGGCGAGCTGTTCGGCGGCAGCCTCGCCATCCGGGAAGTGGATGCGGGCTCCTGCAACGGCTGCGAGCTGGAAATCCAGGCGCTCAACAACCCCTGGTACGGCATCGAACACTACGGCGTGCATTTCGTCGCCAGCCCGCGCCATGCCGACATGCTGCTGGTCACCGGCCCGGTCTCGCGCCACATGGAGGAGGCGCTGCGCCGCACTCTTGCCGCGACACCCGAACCCAGGCTGGTCATCGCCGTCGGCGCGTGCGGCGCAGACGGCGGCGAATTCGGCGAGAGCTACGCCTCGCGCGGCGCGGTGGCGAATGTCATTCCCGTCGATGCCGTCATCCGCGGTTGCCCGCCCACCCCGCTCGATCTCATGCGCGGCATACTCGAAGCAATCAGAGTTCGCTAATCCTGGTGGGTTCCAGCAGTAAGCCATGGGGAATTGACCCGAAGAGATTCAACACGACTGGCCGCTAGCCGCCCACCCAGCCGGCGAGAGTGACCAGCAAAAGAACCGCCAGCCACAGCACCACCGTGCGCCATACCAAACTGACGGCGCTATCCAGATAGTCGGCATCGGCATCGTCGCCCAGACCGAGCTCGGGCCGGAATTCGATGTTGCCGCCATAGCTCAGCGGTTCGCCCAGCTTGACGCCCAAGGCCCCCGCGCCGCTCGCCAGCACGATGCCGATGCCCTGCTGCGCCCAGGCCGACGCCTGGGAGCGCCAGCAATAGACGGCGTCCTCGAAATCGCCGACCACCGCAAAGCTGATGGCGGAGAGGCGCAACGGCACCCAGTCCATCAGATTGAAAGCCTGCGCGGAGAACTTGCCGAACTCACCGAAATCGCGCTGATCCAGCCCGCCCCATTTCTGGTTGAGCAGTTGGGACAGGCGATAGAGCACCGCGCCGGCGGGGCCGAGCACGACGAACCAGATAATGACGCCAAACAGATTTTTGTGCGCGCAAGTCAGCGTTTGCTCGATACCCACGCGGGCGATTTCCATAGCGCCAAGCTCGTCGGCCGAGCGCCCGTGCCACTGGGAAAGCAGGCGGCGTGCCTCGCCCAGATCAGACACACGCAATGCGGCGGCGACCCTCTCGGCTTGCCCGCCCAACTGCTTCAGACTTAATAGCGGATACAGCACAACCGCGCTGAACGCCCAAGCCAGCAGCGGGTTGAGGGTGTACAGTCCGCCATAAATGCCGCCGACCACGACCACCGGCAGCAACACCGCCAATAGCCACGCCACCGCACCATGCACGTTCTGGCCGGCATTGAAATGACGCTCAAGATAATTTGCGTAGCGGGTAAACAGCAAGCTGACCGGGTTGCTGCCGCCCAGCGGGCGGAAATGTTCGAGCAGTAAAGCGGCAATCAGGGAAAACAGGCTCATGGGCGTTCTCAGATATCCATTTCAACCGTCAAAGTACTATTCTGGTAAATTTCCAGTGTCGGCAGCTTGAGCTTCATGCCATGTTCATCCAGGTATTTCAGCAGCGCCGCATAGACTTTGCCGGCCGCCAGCCTGGGATGTGCTCGCAACTGCACAACGAGCACTGGCCGGGCGGGAATATCCGCCAGTTTGAGCGGCTCGCGCACGCTAACGCCGGCCTCCACCAGATAGCCGGTCTGCGCCACCAGCTTGGATTGGGCGGTGGTGCGCGGGTCGTTCTGCATCAATGTGATCGCTGCACCGTGGACTACTCCCTGAACCTGCAACGCCCGCAGCGCTTCCAGTTGCTTGTCGGGCAGTTTGGAATAATCGCCGCTGTGCACCAGGTAGGCGTAATGATAAGGGCCTCGCACCAGATTTGATTCGACCCTGGCGCTGGCAAAGCCTCCCACCCACCAGAAAATACCCACCAGTGGTGCGGCAAAAGCCAGCAGGAAATACAGCCAATTTTTCTTCAAGTCGAGATACCCCGTTAAAACACGTGCAAAGCTCGAAGATACCATAACCTCCGGCAAAGCTAAAACATGGATATGATAATATTGAATAATACAGCAACATGAACCGAAGCCAATCACGGTGTCAGCCTGGGATGCGCACTGGCATGCACGTTCGCCGATCTAGCGGATAATCGCTTCCGCCCCTTTTTTTTCGCTTCACAACCTCGGTGTTCGCGGTTAAGCTTTTCAAATAGTCAGCAATACCCAATATTCGAAGCGGAGTTCTTCATGAAAAAAAGTATTTTGCGCACGCTGCTCCTGTCTTTCCTCGGTTTCGGCATCCTGGTAGCGGCAATTTTTCCCTTCTACGCAGACTTCTTCGTCGACTGGAAGCCGGGCATGCTGCCATGGTTCGTCGTCGGCTGCCTGATCGCGGGCCTGGGCATGGGCGTGGTGAACTACGTGCTGCTCAACACCATCCTGCTGAAACGGCTGCGCCGTATTTCCGAGGTGGCCAACGCCATCTCGAACAAGGATCTCACGCACATCTGCGTGATGCAGAGCGCCGACACCATCGGCGAGATCATCGCCAGTTTCAACAACATGGCGACGAACCTGCGCGAGCTGATCGGCCAGACCGCAACACTCAGTGGTAGCGTCCGTGTTGACAGCACCAGCATTAACGACTTCATGTCAGGCATTACCGGCAACCTCAACGAGCAAACCAGCCGGGCAGGCGAAATCAGCAACGCCATCGACCACTTGGCCGAAACCGTGGAACAGATTTCCGCCCATTCCGCCGAAGCGGCAGATAAAGCGCGCGAAGCCACCAACCACGCGCGTCAGGGTGGCGTGGTGGTGCAAAAAACCATGCAGGACATCGACAAAATCAGCCAGGCCGTCAACGAAGCGGCCAACGCGGTCGAAGAACTGGGACGAAATTCAGACCAGATCGGCGCGATCGTGGCGGTGATCAACGAAATCGCCGGTCAGACCAACCTGCTCGCACTCAACGCGGCGATCGAAGCCGCCCGCGCCGGCGAACAGGGGCGAGGCTTTGCGGTAGTGGCGGATGAGGTCAGGAAGCTCGCGGAAAAAACCAGCAACGCCACGGCCGAAATCGGAAGGATGATACAGGCAATCCAGCAAAAAACCGGCGAAGCGGTCAGAACCATGAATGCCAGCACAGCGGATGTGAAGGAAGGCGTAGAGAATGCCCGCGAAGCCGGTAATTCGCTGCGTAACATCGTCGAAAGTGCCGAACAGGTCACCGCCATGGTGCAGGAAATCGCCAGCGCCACCCAGATGCAGAACCAGGACGCCCAGATGATCCGGCAGAACATCGGCGAAATCGGCACCCTGATAGTAAGCACTCTGGAGAATACCCGCGAAGGCACCGTCAAGGCCGAAAATTTGACCACCCTGGCAGAAAGCCTGGACAACACTGTCACCGCCTTCAAGCTCAATTAGGCATGGCACGTGACTTGGCAACCGATGTCACCAAACGCGAAGTATGGGCGTGGGCGATGTACGACTTCGCCAACTCCGGCTACACCACTGTCGTCATCACCGCCATTTTCAACGCCTATTTCGTTGCCATCGTGGCCGGCAATCAACCGTGGGGCACCTTTGCCTGGACCGCCGCACTCGCCCTTTCCTATGCCCTGATCATGCTGATGGCGCCGCTGGTGGGCGCCTATGCCGACCTGCACGCCGCCAAGAAAAAACTGCTGCTGGTCAGCACGGTCGGTTGCGTGGTTTTCACCGCCGCGCTCGCCTTGGTCGGGCCGGGCCAGCTCTGGCTCGCCATCCCGCTGATCGCGCTGTCCAATTTTTTTTACGGCAGCGGCGAAAACCTGATCGCCGCTTTCCTTCCCGAGCTGGCGCGCGGTCGTGCGCTGGGCAAGGTTTCCGGCTGGGGCTGGAGCCTCGGTTACCTCGGTGGACTGGTCAGCCTCGGCGCCTGCCTGGCCTATGTCGACTGGGCGGAAGCGCATGGCCGGCAGGCGGCGGATTTCGTCCCGGTCACCCTGCTGATCACGGCGGCGCTATTCGCCCTGGCTAGCCTGCCTACCTTTTTGTTCCTCAAGGAAAGGGCCATCCCTCAAACCCATGCCCGGCAGCGCCTGATCCGGGAAGCCTACACCCGGCTCGGACAGACGCTGCGCCACGCCGCCCGCTACCGCGACCTGCGCCGCTTCCTGGTCTGCACCGTGTTCTACCAGGCCGGCATCCAGGCGGTCATCGGCCTCGCCGCGATCTACGCCCAGCAGGCCATGCACTTCTCCACCCGCGACACCATCCTGCTGGTTTTCGTGGTCAACATCACCGCCGCGATAGGCGCCTTTGCCTTCGGCCACCTGCAAGACCGGATCGGCCATATCCAGACCATCGCGCTGACCCTGGTGCTATGGATCGTCATGGTGCTGCTCGCCTGGGGCGCGCAAGGACCGCAGATGTTCTGGCTGGCCGCCAACCTCGCCGGCATTGCCATGGGCGCCAGCCAGTCGGCAGGACGGGCGATGGTCGGCCTGCTGAGTCCGGCAAAACGGCGCGGCGAATTCTTCGGGCTGTGGGGGCTGGCGGTAAAGCTTTCCGCCATACTCGGCCCGATCACCTACGGCCTGGCCAGCTGGCTGTCCAGGGGCGATCACCGCCTGGCGATCCTGGTCACCGGCAGCTATTTCGTCGTGGGATTGGTGCTGCTGGGCGGCGTGGATGTGTTGCGGGGAAGACGAGCGGCGCTACGCGGCTGATAAGGCGTTTCACCGCAGAGGAAAAAACCAATGTAGGGCGGAAAAGCGTAGCGCCTTCCGCCGTATGGGATGCCCGCACATCGTTTCGGTGAATTGAACATCCGGCGGATAACGCTGCGCTCATCCGCCCTTGCGGGCTAAACAGCGAAAAATCAGCTCTCATCCTCGCCATCCTCTTCCGGTATAGCCACCGCAATAGCATTCTTACCCATGACCTTTTCAATCAGCATCAATAGCGCCTGCTTGCGGGCCTGATAAAAGGTTGCGAAATCATCAGCGCGCAACGCCTCGGCTTGGATCAGATGGCTTTCCAGAATGGTGTTCATGTGGGCGTCATCGAGCAACACTTGTTTGTGCTGCTGGAGCCTTTGCAGGTAATGCGACGGAGCATCGCCGCCAATCATGCGGTTGGCTTTGTATGAAATCGGCGTTTTGTTAACGATGGCGTTGTACACCTTGTACGCAATGCCCTGCTTTTCGCACCAGTCCTGCGGGAAAATATGATGGATGTCCAGGGAGACATCCTCCGCATCCAATTCACGGATATTGGCTTTCCAGAAGAAGTCCTCGGCTCCTTCGCGCAGCACTAGCACATTGATGCCCTTGTAGGCGGCGCTCAAGCGTGAGGCGAGGCGGTCTAGTCGGTCTGGCTGGAAGGCGGGCGTCGGTGACTGTGCGAGGCAGCTCGGCGTCAAGCTCAATCCAGCTCAGCAATTCATCCACGTCGTTCGCAATGCGGGTTTCCACTGCGCCACCATACAACTCGCCAAGCACACCACACCAGTACCATTGCGCCAGCTTGCTGTGAATGCGAGGTTCCAACCAGCGTGTTTTTAGCAGCGCCAATACCGCAGCCAGAGGCGCCAGTTGAGTGCGGTAAGGCAGATCGCGGGCACTTGTCAAACACTCCTTGCGCAGAAATTTGGCTACCAGCATGAAGCCAGCCTCTACTTGATCGGCCCATTGCTTGTAAGCCGTCAATGGCAGTGTCAGAATAGCCGCCCGCTTGGCGCTTACTGGCGTCAACTTCCTCCCTTCTTTGCCAGTAGAAATGTCCCGGCGGCGTTCCAGCGTGTGCAACATAGTGATGGCTTGCAAAAAGTCGGTGGTTTCCACCCCCTCTAAGATAGGCTCTATTGCCAAACGCTTTTGGCGCGATTCCACTTTGCGCAGGTTGCTGCCAAACCAATCGTCGCGCAGATTATAGCCGTCGGCTGCGTAGGTTGCCGTCATCAACTCGAACACCGACAGTGGCACGCCGCCGGTATTCACTTTCTCAAACACCAGGCAGACCGCCTCTTTCGATGTTTCCTTTGTCAGCTTGATGATTGGCAGTTGGTAGCTGTTAAATGCATCCAAAACCTTACGTTGGAAACTCAGGAAATCGGAAAGCTTGGACGGGTTGTGTTGGTTCAATCCCTGTAGCCAATCCGCCCAATTCATTATCTGACCACAAGGGAAATAGAAATTGGTGTACTCTAGTTCCGGCGTGCTGAGGTCAAGCACCACATCGCGCCCAAAGTTGGTTTTAAGCTTGCGGTCTGGCTCCACCGCAATCAGCGCATCCTCCAACCGCTCAGGGCCTTCCAGTGCAGTGGCGATGTTGAAGTAATAATGTCGCTCGATGGGCTTATCCTTGTCGTTCTTGGTTTTCACCGTGCCTTTTAGTGCCAGCACCTGTGTCAAAGTGGTCAGTCGTTGCTGGCCGTCAAGAATTAAATTACCTCCGGCAAAGCCGGAGGTTTATTGCTTGAGCGCCTCAAAGGCGCGGGTAACCCAGGAGCCGCCTGAAGGCGGCTATAGCCCCAATTTCATTTGGTCGTAACGTTCATCTTCGAGC
>Ga0210034_1002324_pt1 | contig 14797 bp, 15 predicted proteins | sample CryGeymeta201505_FD_185466 | JGI IMG/M metagenome (GOLD analysis project Ga0210034, IMG submission 185466) | Groundwater microbial communities from Crystal Geyser aquifers in Utah, USA - Crystal Geyser metaG 2015-05 (SPAdes) (version 2) | ecosystem: Environmental > Aquatic > Deep subsurface >... | reverse complement strand
ATCAGCTCAACTCCAAGCAACTGGGGGCTGTCAAACCTTTTGACTGTCCACCATGACTTACGGAATCCAGCTTGAGAAGAGAAAATTTGGCATTTACTACTTTCGGCAAACCATCCAGGTTGGCGAAAAGCAAGTCGTCAAGAGGGTCAGTCTTCACACCAAGGACACCAAAGTTGCCAAATTTCTGGCTATTCAAATTAAGGCGCGGATTGACATGGTTGACCTGAGCAAGCTCAAGAAATTCGAGGTTGAATACGACGGTAATCACCAGATTAAAAGTGTCAAGGTCAATGGCGACGCCGATGCCCGTAATTTTCAGGAGTACTTGAAGCTTTTGGAACTTCATAAAGCTGAAGAACACAAGCGGGAAATTGAGAGACTCCGCCTGAAGCAAGAATTTGAAGACAAGGAAAAAGTCAAGTTCACCCAAAGCCCCCAAGGTCAAGAACTCGCGTCGTTGCGTGCCTCGCTACAAAACAACCTAAAACCCACAGTGGAGCATGGTGTCGACCTTGAAAGCCTAAAAACCGAATACCTGAAAAATCTCAAGGTGTCGGCGGGAACGAAATACAAATACACAGCAGTCATCGCACGCTTGATTCGCTATGCAGCCAGTGTTCAGATCAGAACCATTGATGGGATCACCAGAAAATTTGTGTACGGCTACCTTCTCCATATGCGCAACACAGAAAAAAAGTCGGACAAGACCATTACGAATGAGTTCAATGCGCTTTCAACTTTTTACAACCATCTGTTCCGAGTTGGCGAGACGAAAGAAGCGAGTAATCCTTTCGTTAAACATAACCTTGAATACGACGAAGAGGAGAGGGAGTCTTTCACCAGCGAAGACCTTGAAAAAATATTTTCAGCCCCTGAGATCAAAGAGAACAAGACACTTTTTTATATCCTGCTGTTGCTCGTAACCACTGGTGCCCGCCCGAATGAGGTTTGTCAGCTCTGGACTGATGATGTGGCCATTGACCCCCAAACTGGTCAGTTCTACATAATAAACTTCGTTGAGGATGTGGCTCGTAATCAAACGCTGAAAACCAAGACTAGCAAAAGAAAAATCTACCTCAATGATTTGCTGGTGAAAGCAGGCTTCATTTCCTATCTGAGTGAACGTGGGAAAGGCATGGTTTTTGACCTGAAAAGACCAGCCTTAAAAAATTATTCGACTTTTATCAGCGAAGATTTCACCAAGATTTTGCGCCGACTTGGTATCACTAAAAAAACGATGTACTGCTTTAGGCACACCGTCATCAGTCGTATGGGAAGTGCATTTGTCCATGAAAAAGTGAACCGAGATATGGTGGGACATGAAGGGCAGGGCACGAACGAGGTGGTTTATCAAGACCCTCTTATTCCAGGTATTTTGAAGACTGCAACAGAAGAAATCCTGAGCTACAAAGATGTGAAGGCTTTACAGCCTGAAGCTTTGAATTCTTGAAGGGATGCGTAAGCCGTAATCATTCGCTTGCAACAGCAAGTGAATTGGTTCTGCAAAGTTGCTTTTCAAAAGCATTTTTGCTGCTGTTCAACGACGTGGCTTGAAGCTTCGACGCGGACCTTCCTGTCGTGATCGCACCCCCATCAAGAAATTTATCTGCGCTGTGATACCCGCCATTTGGGACGGATCACAGTCATTTAATTGAACAGCTAGTTCCCATATTTGCGCATCGACGGTCGAGCCATAGGTGGGGGCGGGGACCCGTCCGAGTTGCCTCCGCTGTCCCCGTGAAGTGCCGCCAGCCGAATGGCCAAAATGTTTACTTGTGTCAGCAACTTCTTGTGGTCCGCAAGCACTTTTTGCAGTGTCTCTGTCATTTGCATTACCCCGCTGTCCTCCACCTGTTTGAAACAGGTTTCGCTCCAAGCGGTTCGCTGTGATAGGTAGTTCATTGCGCCCAGAAGGTTGTGAACCTCTGCCGTTAGTTGGTCTAAATCTTTTCTCATTTGCTCCATTTTTTCGCTCCTTTGTTGTTGTTCTTTTTTGGCTGGCGTGTCTGTTGCCTGAAAGGTAACTGGCTCGCTCTGAAAGCAATTCGGACAGGCGCTCTTTGGCCTGTTCGTATTGAGGGACGGAAAGCATTTCGGTCCCGGGGTTGGGCAACTTTGCGTCTCGCAATGTTGCGTAGTCTGTCTGGCTGTCAAACATAGGTCCTCGTAGGCGTACAGCCTTCGTGGCGCCCGGGAATTTCACTGAAACATAGTCAGTGCCCACCCGAGTAATTAACAGGCCCAGCGACTCATCTAAAAAACTGCAAAGGTCTTCGCGGCTGGTGAACTGCCCAGAGCGAATGCCTTGCGTCAATTCTTTTTGCAACAGTTCAGCCTTATTGCTGTTGCTGGTCTTGCCTGCTTTGCGCCAAAAGCTGTCCACATTGACACGCAAAGGCTTTGCGCTAACTTGTGCCCAGCCCTGTTCGTGGTTAGTCACCTTGGTGAAAAGCTCCATCACTTCAATCGTCTGCTTGCCGGGTGGGTGGGGATTCCACCGGCGACCCGCAAGGCTTTTTCCCTTGACGGTGACACCCGCCAAAAGGGTCATAGGCAACACAAAATGAATATGACAACCACTGAGTCCCGTTTTACGGTCGGGTGGCTCACGGTGCAACACAAACAAACCATTGAACTGCTCTGCGTCCAGTCCTGGCGCCACCACGGCTTTGAACTTGTCAATGATTCTGTGTAAATCTGCCTTGCTGGGTTGCTCCCCCGCTTTGAATGCAAGGCAGCCGCTGGCATATTTGTGCTGCCTCGTAATGCTGTTGATGAGGTCAATCGTCAATCGTGGTGAACCTTCCAAAACCTCTGGTAGCTCGGCACGGAGTTCACCTTGATGGTCGTCCATGCGAAGCAAGTAATTGACCGGGGCTTCGCCACGGGACTGTCCGGTTTTGAAAAACCGCACAATCATTTTTCACCCGCTGGCGTTGCTTTGGCAAGTTCGCAAAGTTCTTCCGCGTGCTCCATCAGCTTCACCAAAGTCAGAAGGATTTCTTCATCAGGTTTGCCACCACTATTCAGGTGGCGCGCAATCTGGTTGACATTGCCGCCCAAACGATTGAGCTGGTGCATGCAAGCTGTTTGCGCCTGGCGCTGTGCATTCGGGTTCTCTGCGCCGGGGTTCACAGCTTGCATGCGTACATACTGCGCCGTTGTTTCAAACCCGCGTTCAATGGTGAGTTGAACAATGCGCTTTTTTTCGTGTGGACTGACACGGATTTCCAAGCGCTCATCGCGCAGGTAAGGTTGGGTGTCTGCGCTGCCAGACTGCCCGGCTTTTTGTTTCAATGTTGCTTTAATCATAGATGCTCCTTTTGTTTTTCTCTTCTGGTTCACGACTGGCACAGTGCCTGTGTGTGAAATGGGTCTGGGCATGATGCCCAGCAAGTAACAAAAAAATGGTGGACGGATTTCCGCCAGTTTTTTGGTTAACCTTGCTTACCCGTTTCGGCTGTCGAATTCAGTAAAGCAGAAAAAAAACAAAAGGCAAGGGCCACCCGTCTTGATCAGATAGGTGGCCGACCATCACGCCTAAATTGGCTTTTGTTTCAGGTGACGTTTCAAACAGCACCCTCCACATAAACAGCTTTCAAGATGTAGCCCCGGTGAGTGCGAATCGCATCGGCGCTCAAGAGGACATCTGGAATGGGGCCATGCATTTCCTCAACATCGCAAAGAAGCTTGCTTGCCACCAGAAATACTTCTGGTGAAAACGAAGCCAAAATGGCTCGCAGAGAGCTGGCTGTCTTTCTTGGCAACGTCCCTTCGCACAAACCATTCACCGATGGCGTGATCGATGCTTGGTGTTCTTTGGTCCACCGAATCAGGTGTTTGATCATTGAGTTGACGTGGATTTCGAGTTTGGTTTTTTGATTGAAATTCATTTTTTTCCTTGTAGTTGATTTAATTAGGCTGCCATGAGCGTTTCGACCGATGCATAGCTGTCGTTCGCTGCCTCTGAATCTCCAGCAATAAGATCAGTGCAAACTGCCTCGATGTATTCTTGTGGTGCGGTGGTGACCATGCGTGGTTGATCAATCAAACTGTCGTCGCACTCGTTGCCCCAGCCTGCCCAACCTTTGGCAGGCACGCCACGGCAGAACAATTCAATCTTGGGCAATTCTGGATACATGTTGTCAATCACACTGCGAATGCGTGATGGCTTTTCGCTTGGTTCGCCAGTCCAATCAGAGAAGACCGATGACTGGCGAGCATGGTATGGAACCTCTGGAATAACGCCACGGGTTGCCACCAACAAGAGCTCATGCTTGATGCGAAAATAGACCCCCTGACCACCCATTTGCTTATTCCAAATCGCATGGGTCTTGTAGTTGAATCCCCATGCGTCGATCACCTTCAAGGCATTGCCAATCAGGGAAGCGGAGCACCACAGAAACAGCACCGCATCTTCGGCTGCGATCTGGTTGACAGGAAGCGCCTTGATGGCATCGAGGGGCATAGTGGGATACCCCAATGTTTCCTCACTAATGTAGTCCCATGCTGGGTCGGCATAGATCACGCTATAGGCCCCGTCCTTGGCAATCAGTGGTTTGTTATTGGCCCGTTTTTTCTCAATCGCCACGATTCTTGATTGACGCCGAGTTGCCATGGCTTCTTTGCGAATCTGCTTGGCCTTGGCCAGAATTTCCTTGTTTTGAAGCTTGAGCAAGTCTGCTTGCTCTGCATCAGACAAATTCGAAATGGCGCTGGCATTGGTAACGTCAAGCACACCTTCTTGCACAGCATTGACAAGTTCGGGGACACCGTTCGTTTCGACCAGCCGTGCGCGTTGAATCGAATCGATAGACACATTGAGCATTTGAGCTGCCTGTGCCTGGGTTACCGCTTGAGCGGTATTCATGCCCTTTCCCCTTCCCAGCTTTGCCAAACTGTTGGCGACCATGGCACGCTGACTATCATTCAGATGGCGCCGTTTCAGGTTCATGCTGACGATGTAGTCAGGGATTGATTTGGGCGTTTGATGCACTGCCTGATACCGGGGTGCAACGCCCAGTTCCTTGCAAGCCCGAACCCGCTGGCGACCATCGATAATCTGGTTGCGGAACACGAGGATGGGGAGGCGCAAGCCGTTTTGTGCAATGTCTGCCTTGAGTTCTTCAAATTCCACCGATGTCATGTCAGGGAAGATGGCTGCAGCTTCGTGGATTGGCAATTCAACGTAGTTGAACTCGTTCGCCACCGCGAAGTTTTCGGCGTCGTCTGAATAGGATTCAAGAGCCAAGGTTTGGATTTCGTTTTTCATGTTTTTACCCTTTATGTTTATCGCCCACACTGCGTGTTCGATGGACGAATCATATTTTTTGGGGCTCAAATTGCTAAGTAAGACGGGCTCAAAACGGGCTTGCTTGACAGCTATTAAATTTTGGTTTAAGAACTTATGGATTTGATTAACAAGATTCGGACGATTGCCTGGTACAACGCGGTGGCTGATGAGGTTGGCGCCAAATCAGCCTACGAAGTGGCCAAAGTCATTGATGAGCTGAGGAGTGAAATGACGGAGAACGTCGGCACTGAAAGCAAATCCTTTGCTGGCTACGCCACAGGAAAAGTCATGCCTAGCGAAGGCACGGTGCAAATGGTGGAAGAGGTTTTGCCGTGGACTAGCCCTGTGTTCAATATTGGCCCCAAAGTTATGGGTGGAAACGCGCCGCTTTGGCTTGCTCTAGGTGGCTCGGAACAGTGGGTTAGAAGCGTCCTTGTGTGGTACGACAAAGAACTGGGCATCAAGCAGGCCAGCGGTGCGCCCATTTATGACCTGATCCAGCATGTGTTGGGGCGGATGATTCCAGAACAATATGTTTTGGAATCGTTGGGGACCGACTTGGCAAAGCCGGGAACACATGTGCTTGCCATCGCTTATCGCAAAAATTCCCTGGTCATGAACCTAGAGCTGATGACCGCGATCATCGCGTTGTGGCGCTTGACCATGATTCACAACAAGCATTTTCCGTACATGAATTTTTTCATGACTGGCTTGTACGACAAGGCCATGGTTGATCTTGTTGTTGAGCCATACGGCATAGGTGTGCTCATGCTGGACTACTGCAAAAGAATGGAGGAGCATCATTGGAAAGTCTTGGCCAGGCTTGAGCGTGGGAATTTTCATGATGGTGATCCGGTCAGCCACGAGGATGCATAAACCAGTTACCGCACGAGCGGCATTCACTGAAACGACAACTGTGAATTGTCATTTTTTCGAATTCGCCATTTTTTTGCTCTTTTATCTTCGTTGACCGCTTGGCGGTTCCTCTCTTCTTGTTTTTAACTTTTTCTCCTCTGTTTTGTGGGTGCGCCATGCGATCCGTAGGTCTGCCTAATTACCTGATGTACGCCGTATTGGTCTCGAATTTTTGATTGATTGAAAAGCTGTCATTCATTGGAGTTGATGACCTGCGTGAGGTACTTGCGAGCGGTTTTTATGTTCTGGCCAGTGTGTGCTGAGACGATTCGTGGTGTGAGTTTTGATCCGTAGATGGGCAGCAATTCCTGATAGGCAGTGCGAACGATTTCCAAGGAAGTGTTGCGCCGTTTTTGATTCGTAAACGCTGCACCTGCCTGCATTCGTTCGGTCGCAGTCTCATCAGTAAATTTCAACACCTTTGGTCTGACATTCAAATCGTGCCGTTTCTTCCAGACCCATTTGCTCAGTGTCTTGGCGGTGGCTTTCACTTCGTTGGCGCCTAGAGGGTTTTCAAAGCTTGAATTGATCAGGTCAGCCTGGTGGTACACCGCGACAAACAATGCTTCTTCGTTTGTGTGGCTGTGAACGGCCACATAAGCCCAGTAGCGCAAGGTATGAAATAGCTGATCGTTGCGTCCCCGTATTTGGCAGGTTTCAGGAAGTGCCTTGGGCTCATACCGGTTGGGCAGATCAAAGTATTCCGTAAAGTCACTCAGGTGGTATTGACCAGAAAATGTCTCAACAATCCAGCGATCATGAAGTGGATTTTTTGTCAGCGTGTGGGTAAAGGCAGGATCAGCTTTGAGCTGCACGCTCATCTCCTTCTCCACGGCTTCAAAGAATTCTTGAGGCTTGCTTCGTCCGCCATTATGGAAAGCAACGGGTGTGATCAGACGGTAGAGGTAGTGGGCGTGACCATTTGCCTTGTTGGTCGTGATGATGGACGGCACGGGAATTTTTAGCTCTTCAAACTTGCGGCCTGCTCCTGGGTAGTCCAGATCGAAGCTGAGGTAGGAACGATAAACAGGGTTCAATCCGCAGTAGGCGAACTGATGAACCTTTTCGCGTTTGCGAAAGAGAGTGCCTTCCTCAAAATCGTTCGTGGTGACGACTGCGTCGTTCAGGTGTGTGTAAAAAAGTTCAAGTTGCTGGTTCATGTTGCCCCTGTAGTTGTGTTGGTCACAACTAACAACATGAGGGGCAGAAAGTCAAGTCAAGCTGACTTCAAGGAGATAAAAAACACTTAGACTCATCTCTACGTGTTTAAATCAGACCTGAAGAAGAAATCGTTTTTCTGCTCTACCAGCCGAATTGTTGACGCTGAGTCCTCCGGTCATTCAACTCGGAAGTTGACACGAGATAGCATTGAGCTAACGATAAACAGATGCGAAAGATGAACATTCAAGACCTTAAACAACTAAATGGATGGCAGCGTGGAGGTATTGCGACTTCGCTCCTTTGGAGCATCATTGCAACGACTACATACTGCATGAGTTTGGGAGTGCACTATGGCAAGGAGCGCACACTTGCCGACGTGCTCCCAGGCGTCGTTCTCGCATGGCGAGGTCTTGGATTTAGCCTCTTTGAGATTGAAATTGCTTATGCGAGCATAGCTAGCATTACACCTCTGGGCTTTGCGGTAGGCTTCGATGTTGTCGGTTTTTTGGCCTACGTTCTGATTCCAATTGCTGCAATATGGGTTTGCGGGTACATTGTGGCGTGGGTCGCCGCCGGTTTTCTGAAGCGATAGACTGATGACCTGTCTAGTGTCCGTGTTGAGACAAACGGCATCTTCAATCACGAAATTTTGGCACCGATTGCAAAAGCGTTCTCTTTGGGAACGTCCTGACATTCATTACACGCCGACCGCAGATAACTTTATTCACTTGGCACAGCAAACTCCATGTTCGATACTGCTTGGCCCGAAATTTTGACCACCAAGCTTGATGCAGCCAGACGCCAACTGGAGACAGCGGTCTTATTACTTTTCGCGGAGGGTGATGCCATTTCTACCCACACACTCGCTTGTGCTGCTTTCGGCATCCTTAAGGATGTGGCCACCCACCGTGGTGAAATGAAAGTTTTGGCAGCAGCAGAGGAACTGGCGGAAGCTGGTAGAAAAGGTGAGTTTTGGAAGGGATTTAATCGCGCAGGTAACTTCTTTAAACACGCAGATCGTGATCCTGATGCTGTACTTTCAGGAATGCCAGAAGAGGAGAATGAAGCACTCATTTCAATCGCCGTTTCCATTTATGAGGGCCTTGGCTGCATCAAGTCCATTGAACTCCAAGCCTTTTCGTTTTGGTGGTCTTGTATCAACTTTCAAGTGATGGAAGATGCGAAAGAACCTTTTATGTCGTGGCTTTCAGCGAATCATAAGCGCCTACACGCCGACACGCGGAAGGAACTTCTGGAACTAGGTCACGAATTGCTTCACTTGCTCAAAAATCAACGGGTTTCGTAGCCATGCCACCGGTATTCAGCTGCAACAAGCAGCGCCTGTCAAGTTAACTTGCATCCGCTATATTTGTAACCAGCAGACAGTGCGTCTTTCTGGTCTTTCTGCAAAGTCATATTCATGAGTTGGCAGCCATCGGATGACTTCAATCGAAAAAGGGTGACCTCACTGGTAATCACATTTTGCATTTCAAAGGAATACGGCAACAACTTTTCTAGCGAAACAGTGCTACAAACAACCTCTTGACCAGGATTGGGTTTAGCTCTGGCTGCTTCTGCCGCGCATGTCTCAGGTGAGACCGTATCCATTTGCAAGTACACCGCACCACGTGCATTGAACTGCAAGAATCGTCCGCTTCCGAAATTTTGGACGGTCGGAATTGACACACACCCTGCCAATACCGCGATTGTTGAGGCCATTAAAAATTTTTTCATCGCCACGACTCCCTTTAAAAATTTTGATTTTAGCTAGCTGAGCACCAAGCATTCAGTAAAAAATTTACTACGCATTGGTCATCAAAAATATGATGAAAAATACTTACCCACCACGCTAAACTAAAGGGGTCAGTTTGAAGTGTCAGTTGCAAACTGTAGTTCCGGGTTCTTTGGAAAAGAAACTGTTATAAATCAACTGCTTACGGGTGCATGGCAGGACTTGGTCGGTCTACCATTGAACTACACCCGCAGCGCAAGCAATTCTACCGTGCGATCGGTGGGAAACGGTGACGCGTGGGGCATGGACTAAACTTGCGGCCAATACACTGTCCACCAAATTTACTGAAAGCGTCGTCATGAAAAAAATTGCCATCCTTGCCCTCGTGCTGTTGACCGGCTTGGCACAGGCACAGTCGACACCGGCCAAAAAAGAGCTGGTGGCCAGGCTACTGACGCTGCAACAAAAAGCGATTGAGCAAACCGCACAGGCAATGGTCGAGCGTCCGGCTTTGCAGATGATGCAGCAGGCCAGTATTGCGTTGCAAACCCGCGTGGCACCCGAAAAACGTGAGGCCATCGCCAAGCAGGTGCAAGAGGACCTGAACAAGTATGTGGCCGACGTCGGCCCACTGGCGCGTGAGCAGGCGGTCAAGCTGGCACCGTCGACCATTGGTGCGCTGCTGGAAGAAAAATTTTCTGAAGCCGAACTGAAAGAACTGATTGACATCATCGAGTCGCCCGTCAACCGCAAGTTCGCCCAGATGGGCGGCGAGTTTCAAAAAGCGCTCGGCGAGAAGCTGGTGGCGCAGAGCAAGTCCAGCATCGATCCCAAGGTCAAGGCGCTCGAGCAGGCCATCGTAAAACACTTGGGCCTGCCACCTCCGCCAGCAGCGGCCAAATCGTCCGCACCTTTGCTGGGCGCGCCGCAGAAATAGTGTTTTACTTCAGGATATCGCCGACGCAAACGTACTTGATTTCCACGTAGTCGTCGATGCCCAGGTGCGAGCCTTCGCGGCCCAGGCCGGATTGTTTGACGCCACCAAACGGTACGTGCTCGGTGGCCAAAATTCCCACGTTCACGCCCACCATGCCGTATTCCAGCGCTTCGCTCACGCGCCAGATACGGCCGATGTCGCGGCTGTAAAAGTAGCTGGCCAAGCCGAACTCGGTGGCGTTGGCGGCATCGATAGCATCTTGCTCTTTCTCAAACTTGAACACTGGGGCAAACGGCCCGAAGGTTTCCTCGCGCGCGCACAACATGTCAGGCGTGGCATCAGCAATCACCGTGGGCTCAAAAAACAGGCCCGGCAGGCGCTTGCCGCCACAGAGCAAACGGGCGCCTTTCGCAAGCGCATCCTGCACATGCCGCTCTACCTTTTGTAGTGCGGCTTCTTCAATCAGCGGGCCTTGGTTGATGCCATCGTCAAAGCCGTTACCGACCTTGGCGGTTTTGACCTTGGCGGCAAACTTGGTAACAAATTCGTCGTACACACCCGCTTGGACGTACAGGCGGTTGGAGCACACGCAGGTTTGCCCGGCGTTGCGATATTTTGAGGCAAAGGCACCCTCAACCGCGCTGTCGATGTCGGCATCGTCAAACACGATGAACGGCGCGTTGCCGCCGAGTTCCAGGCTCAGTTTTTTCACTGTGGGTGCCGATTGCGCCAACAAGATTCGACCGACCTCGGTGCTGCCGGTAAAGCTGATGTGGCGCACCGTGTCACTGGCGCAGAACACCTTGCCGATGGCAATACTGTTGTCAGCGTCGGCACTCAGGATGTTCAACACACCTGCCGGAATGCCCGCACGCTGCGCCAACTCTGCCAGCGCCAGTGCGCTCAACGGCGTGAGTTCAGCCGGTTTGATCACTACCGGGCAACCGGCAGCCAAGGCTGGGGACACCTTGCGCGTGATCATGGCCATCGGAAAATTCCAAGGCGTGATGGCTGCGCACACGCCGATGGGCTGGCGCAAGACCAGCAGGCGGCGGTTGTTGTCAAACTGCGGCAGGGTTTCGCCGTTGATGCGTTTGGCTTCTTCGGCAAACCATTCGACAAAGCTGGCCCCGTAGGCAATCTCGCCCTTGGCCTCAGGCAGCGGTTTGCCTTCTTCGGCGGTCATGATGCGGCCCAGGTCGTCCTGGTTGGCCATGATCAGGTCAAACCATTTGCGCAGGATGATGCTGCGCTCTTTGGCGGTTTTGGCGCGCCAGGCTGGCCAGGCGGCGTTGGCGGCGGCGATGGCACCTTGCGCATCCGCAGCCGTCATGTTGGCCACGTCTGCCAAGTGCGCCCCGGTGGCCGGGTCGGTCACGGCAAAGCGGCTGGCACCCGTGACCCACTGGCCGTTGATGAAAGCATCGGTCTTGAGCAGGCTGGGGTCTTTGAGAGAGGTGAGGGGAGAGGCAGACATAGTAGCTCCTGAATAATGGATAAAAATGGGCTCTAGCCCTTTTGAAGTAAGCGGTAGTAGCTATAAAAAGTGATTATTTTTCAGCGTCTGGGAACGCCAGGCAAAACGCACAGCATCTCGAACACCAGGTTGGCACCGAGCAGCGCGGTGTTGCCACTGGGATCATACGGCGGCGATACCTCAACCATATCCGCGCCGACGATGTTCAGCCCATAGCAACCGCGAATGATCTCCAGCGCTTGCGGCACACTCAAGCCGCCAATCTCGGGCGTGCCGGTGCCCCCCGCGTAGGCCGGGTCGATGCCGTCGATGTCAAAGCTCAGGTAACAAGGCGCATCGCCCACGGTAGCGCGCACGTTGGCCATCAAGGGGCTGAGAGACTGCCACCAGACTTCGTGCGCCAGCGTCAGGTGAAAGCCCTGCTGGCGCGGCCAGTCAAAGTCGTCTGCCGCGTAACCGCTGCCGCGCAGACCAATTTGGAACACGCGTTCGCACTGCAGCAGCTCTTCTTCCACCGCGCGACGAAACGGCGTGCCGTGGGCGATGGGTTCGCCAAACATGTCGGCATTGACATCGGCGTGCGCATCCACGTGCACCAGCGCCACCGGGCCGTGCTTCTTGGCCATGGCGCGCAGGATCGGCAGCGCAACCGTGTGGTCACCGCCCAGCGTCAGGGGGATGCAGTTGTGCGCCAGCAACTCGTCATAGTAGTCGGTGATGATGGCCACCGACTTGTCCAGCGAATAGGTGTTGATCGGCACGTCGCCCAGGTCGGCCACCTGCAAGGTGTCAAACGGTGCGGCGCCAGTGGCCATGTTGTAGGGACGAATCAGCGCCGATTCCGCACGAATTTGCCGTGGCCCAAAGCGCGCGCCGGGGCGGTGGCTGGTGCCAATGTCCAGCGGCACGCCAACAAACGCTGCATCGAGCCCGTGCGCTGAAGTTGCCACAGGCAGGCGCATCATGCTGGCGATGCCGCCAAAGCGCGGCATGGCGTTGCCCGATAGAGGTTGGTTTTTGCCGTTCATGGGGCTGTCAAAAAAGTTTAGCGCCTTCTGCCGCGCAGCCATTCCAGCGCCAGCATCAGCGTGGTGGTGAAGATGATCAGCAGCGTGGCCACGGCGGCGATGGTCGGGTTGATGTTTTCGCGGATGCCGGTGAACATTTGCCGCGGCAGCGTCACCTGCGTCGGCCCGGCAATAAAGAGCGTGACGACCACTTCGTCAAACGAGGTGGCAAAGGCAAACAGCGCGCCTGAGATGACGCCCGGCGCAATGATCGGCAGCGTGATGCGGAAAAAAGTCATCAGCGGGTTGGCACCCAGGCTTAGCGAGGCGCGGACCAGGTTGTCATTGAAGCTTTGCAGCGTCGCCAGCACGGTGGTCAGCACAAATGGCGCGCCCAGTGCCGCGTGCACCAGTACCAGACCGAGGTAGGTGTCATTGAGGCCGATTCGGGCAAAGAAAATGTAGGTGCTGACGGCGACCACCACAATGGGCACCACCATCGGTGCAATCAGCAGGCTCATCAACAGGCCTTTGCCAAAAAAGTTGACGCGTGCCAAACCGACTGCGGCCATGGTACCCAGAATGGTCGCCAGAATGGTGGCCAGCGGCGCGACGATAAAACTGTTGCGCGTGGCACGCGCCCATGCCTCGGAAGTAAACAGGTTTTCATACCAGCGCAGCGACCAGGCAGGCACGGGGTACGACAAAAAGGTGCTGTCGCTGAACGACAGCGGCACGATCGCCAGAATCGGCAACAGCAAGAACAGCAGCACCAGCACGCCAACGCCGCGCAGCAGGTACCAGCCGATCTTGTCGGCCAGTGTGGCGTAAGCTGGAAACATGGGACGGGCAGGCAAAGACATGGCTTTTTACCCCAGACTCAGTTCAGACTTGACGACGCGACGGTACAGCGCGTACAGCACCAGTGTCGCAGACAGCAACACCGCGCCCAGCGCACAAGCCATGCCCCAGTTGACGGTGACGTTGGTGTACTGCGCCACGTAATAGCTCAGCATCTGGTCGTCGGCCCCACCCAGCAGGGCGGGCGTGACGTAGTAGCCAATACTCAAAATAAACACCAGCAGGCCACCGGCACCCATGCCAGGGTAGGTTTGCGGCATGTAGACCCGAAAGAACGCCGCCAGTGGCGAGCTGCCCAGCGACACCGCCGCGCGCAAATAGGTCGGTGGCACCGACTTCATCACGCTGTACAGCGGCAAGATCATGAATGGCAGCAGGATGTGCACCATGGCGATGATGACCCCCAGCCGGTTGAACAGCAGCGGCAGCGGCGCGCTGATGAGGCCTAGTTCCAGCAGGGCGCGGTTGACCAGCCCGTTGTTTTGCAGCAGCACGATCCAGGCGGCCGAGCGTACCAGCACCGATGTCCAGAACGGCACCAGCACCAGAATCATCAGGATGTTGGCTTGCCGGGCAGACAGCGTTGACAGCCAGTAGGCCAGCGGGTAACCCAGCAGCAAGGCGGCCAGCGTCACGATGGCGCTGATGCTGAAGGTGCGAATCAAAATCTTGAAGAATGCCGCCGATTCGGCATCGACCGGGACGATGTTGCCTTGCACATCGCGCTTGAGGTCGACCGCGGTCAGCAGGTAGTCGGGGGTCCAGCGCGAACCATTTTTGGCGATCGCTTGCCAATAACCCAGTTCTTCCCAGCGAGGGTCAAGCTCCAGCATGCGTGCTTTCACCTGTGCTGGCGACAAATTGGCTTCGAAGGGCAGGGCGCGGTAGGTGCTCATCACCAGCGAGCGCCCTCCCGCGATTTCACTGTTGAGACGCCTTGCCAGGCCACCGGCATCGGATTGCTCGCTGATGTCAGCCAGATCGGCGATTACCGCCGAGTAGGCGGTATCGGGGGGTGCCGACGTACGATCCCACGCCTTTAGCACCGCAACGGTGCGGCTGAGCGTGCTGGCGACTTCAGGGTTTTCGATCGCTCGCACCAGCAGCGCGCCGATTGGGACGATGAAGAACGCCAGCAAAAAAATCAGCAGCGGCAGCGTCAGAGAGATGGCAAAGACCTTTTTGCGGCGCTGTGAACGCCGCAGCTGCGCTGCCAGATTGCCGGGAATGGCAGTTGCGGTCATGGTTGTCACGGTCTTGGCCTTCTCACTGGAATCAACTTATTGCGCAGCCCAGGCGGTGAAACGTTTTTCGAGCGTCTCGCCCTGGTCGGCCCAGAAGCCGACGTTGAACTGCAATGCTGTCTTGGCGTTGGCTGGTGCGGTGGGCAGGCCACCGAGCACCTTGGCATCCA
>Ga0210034_1002257_pt1 | contig 15143 bp, 10 predicted proteins | sample CryGeymeta201505_FD_185466 | JGI IMG/M metagenome (GOLD analysis project Ga0210034, IMG submission 185466) | Groundwater microbial communities from Crystal Geyser aquifers in Utah, USA - Crystal Geyser metaG 2015-05 (SPAdes) (version 2) | ecosystem: Environmental > Aquatic > Deep subsurface >... | reverse complement strand
AAACAAAGTTATTGACCTAAGAAACCAAAAAGTTATCTTAGACAGTGATGTAGCTGTGCTTTACGGAGTGGAAACTAGAGATGTAAACAAAGCAGTAAAAAATAATCCTGCTAAATTTCCTAAGGGGTATATTTTTGAGTTAACAAAAGATGAAAAAGAAGATGTGGTGGAAAATTTCCACCACCTCGCTAAACTAAAATTTTCACCTCAATTTCCAAAAGCCTTTACCGAAAAAGGGTTGTATATGTTGGCAACCATTTTGAAAGGCGAAAAAGCAACACAAACAACCGTTGCTATTATTGAAACGTATGCCAATTTAAAAAATATTTCGAGAACCATTAACGAATTATCTAAAACTAATGACGAAAATAAAAAGCAGCAACTTCTTAAAAAGAGTGGTGAAATGATTGCAGAAATTTTCGACAATGATTTAACAACAGACGAAAGTGAAACTTCTATTGAGTTAAACTTTGCTGTATTAAAATTTAAACATACCATTAAAAAGAAAAATAAATGAAAAAACTACTTTTTATATTTATGTTGCTTACGTTGGGAGCAACAGCTCAAATAAGTATCGAACAACAAGTAATAGGAAGCACAGGGAGCTACCAAGTTGGTGCGAGCATGACACTTTCATCTACAGTTGGTGAAGCTGTAGTTCAAACATTGTTTTCAACCTCAATGATACTTACACAAGGATTTCAACAACCTAATTTTAGACCCTTAGATTCTATAGTGGATGCTGAAATACTCAACGAAAGTTGTAGAGGAGCCAACAATGGATCTATTTTTATCAATAATGTGCTTGGTTGTTCAGGTCCATATCAGGTAATTATTACTGCTGTAGATGACTCCACCACTATTTTAGAAGCAGATGAACTTGGAGCAGGAATTTATAATGTAAACATAACTGGAGGTAATTCTGCTAATCCCTGTACCTTTTTTACCCAACTTACTGTTGGATTAGATAGTGATGAGGAATGTCAATTAAAATTCTATTCGGGAATTACGCCAAACAATGATGGAAAAAACGATGTATGGATAATTGAGAATATTGAATTATATCCTGAAAATACTGTCCAAATTTTTAATCGTTGGGGGACTGAAGTTTGGTTCGAGAAGAATTATGACAATGATAATGTAATATGGAAAGGGAATACAGGAAATAAAGATGAGGGATTTCAAATGGCTTCAGCAACATATTTTTATGTAGCTGAAGTTGGTGGAAAAATTTATAAAGGGTGGGTGGAAATTACAAGGTAATGTATTGATGTGTGAATGAGTGAGAATTAATATCTCTGTGTTCTCTGTGCCTCTGTGGTAGAAAAAAATATGAAAAAGTGTGGATTCGTGGCTAAAGAAATGTGGAAATTAAAAACTTTGCGAGAAAAAATATAGAAAAAAATTTAAAATGAAAAAAATACTACTAATACTTACGGTCTTAATGACTTTGCAGGGTTTTGCACAACAAGACCCTCAATACAGTTTATATATGTTTAATCCACTTGGCGTAAACCCAGGTTATGCAGGAAGTAGAGATGCTATAAGTGGTGTGTTACTCCACAGAAGCCAATGGGTTGGATTAGACGGAGCACCAACCACACAGGTTTTTACACTACATTCTCCATTAAAAAATCAAAACATGGCGTTGGGGTTTCAATTAATCAATGATAATATTGGACCACGAACAACACAAGATATTTCATTGGTTTATGCTTATAAATTAAAATTAGGAAAAGGAAAATTAGCTTTTGGCTTACGAGGAGGAATTTTAAACTACCAATACAATTGGGCTAAAATTGATTATAAAGACCAAGATGATGCCATCCCAACAACGGCTAATGATAATTTTATTTTACCAAATTTTGATTTTGGAATCTATTACAACACGCATAAATTTTATGCTGGTATTGCTTTAGATCATCTTAACCAAGCAAAATATAATTTATCCGTAATAGACACATCAACTTCTGTGGCAAGAAAATATATTAACCTAACAATGACTGCTGGAAGGGCTTTTGCTCTTAGCGACAACCTCACCCTTAAAACATCAGCCATACTAAGAGGTCAAAATAAACAAGGTCATATTGATATTAATGGAAGCCTATTAATAAAAAATAAATTTTTAATAGGACTGACGCTTACGCATCGCCAAACCATTATTTTTATGACTGAATTTAATATTACAAAAACACTGAAAATGGGTTATGCTTATGATTATACAGCTACCCAACTGACCAATGGTAGTTCTCACGAAATATTTATCGGTTACGATTTTAACACCTTCAAATCAAAAGTAGTTTCACCTAGATATTTTTAATATTATGTTTATTAGAATAAGTTTTATTATAAGTATTATCGTTTTTAGCACAACTGCTTGTTTAGGTCAATTAAACAAGGCAAATGCATTTTTTCAACAGGAAAATTATCCATCTGCTATTAAACAGTACGAAAAAGTATTAAAAAAAGACAACAACAACATTGAGGCAACTCAAAAACTAGCTTTCTCTTATAAAAAACTTAAGGATTATACCAATGCCGAAATCTATTACAAAAAAGCAGTAGAACTTAACCCTAATGATCCATCAAATTATTTGTATTATGGACAAGTTTTGAAAAATAATAACAAACCAAAAGAAGCGAAACTACAATTTCAAACTTTAGTTGATAAATATCCAAATAACTTAATTGGAAAAATGCTTTTGCAATCTATTGATGATATAACTAAATGGGAAACCGAAGATAAAAATTTTGAAGTGAAATTAGTCGAAAATATCAACTCAAAATATTCTGATTTTTGTGCTTTAGCATATAAAGACGCTGTAATTTTCATATCAGAGCGACAAGTTGATTATGTAAATGAAAAAACGAACAGTTACACTAACCGTCCATATCTATCTATTTTTTATTCAAAAAAAGACAAACATTTTGAAAAAGTTAAAGAATTTTCTAGTCAATTAAGTACCGAGTATCATGATGGTCCATTAAGCATTTCGTCAGATGGAAACACTATCTTTTATACCCGTTCAGTTAAAGGAGAACTTTCAAAAAAATCCGTAAATCATTCAAAAATTTATCAAGCAACAGCAAAAGGTTCTAAATGGACAAACATAACTGCTATGTCTTTTAATAATGATACTTATTCTGTTGCGCATCCATGGATAACCTCTGACGGAAAAACACTTTTTTTTACTTCAAATATGCCTGGAGGGTTTGGTGGTATGGATTTATATATGGTAACAAAAACAAACGATGGTTGGAGTGAGCCAAAAAACCTAGGAAAAGACATTAACACTCCTTTAGATGAAGTTTTTCCTTACTTCAAAGACAATAGTAATACGTTGTATTTTGCCTCAGATGGACATGGTGGATATGGTGGTTTAGACATCTATTCGATAGTGTACGAAAATAATAATCAATGGAAACTTCCTGTTGAAAACTTAAAAGCCCCATTAAATTCATCAGCCGATGATTTTGGAATTACTTTTCAAGATAAAGATACAGGATATTTTTCTTCAAACCGACTAGGAGGCGTGGGAAGTGATGATATCTACAGTTTTAAATGGCATAATGTGTTGGAACAAACTTCCATAACTGGAGTGTTAAGTTACAACAAACTTTCAACAGATGGAGCATCTTTATTATTAGTTGATGAGAACGACCAAGTTATTCAAACTACAAAAACAGATAAGGATGGAAATTTTAAGTTTGAAAAACTAAAAATGGATAAAAATTACCTTATTAAAATAGATGAAGACGACCAAAATTTATTGGAAAAATCTAAAATATATTTAACCAATGAAAAAGGAGAAAAGGTTATTTTAGCGAATCGTTTGGGTAGTGGTAAATTTAATTTCAAGGTACTTCCATATTCTTACTACAATGAATTGCAACTAATTGAAGAAGTGGATGAAAGTTTATTAACCATTTCTATTTTTGGACAGGTTTACAAAAAATTACCAGGCGATTATTCTAATGGAATGAATATATTTATTATTGATGAAGAAGGAAACATAATTGGAAGAGCAAAAACAGATAAAGATGGAAAGTTTGTTTTTGAAAAACTATCTCCAGATGAAGTATATCTTTTTAAACTAGAAGAAGATGATGATATGAATGTGATTTTATTAGATGAAAATGGAAAGGTAATAGATGCAGCCAAAAAATTTGGTAAAAACAAATATAGTTACAAACGATTAAGCTCTGATAAAACCATCATAACGCTAATAAACGAAATAGACGAAGTAATTAAAATTGCAGAAAATGAAAATTTTATCATCTCAAAAATTTTATATGACTATGATTCTTTTGAAATCAACGAAGCTTCAAAAAAAGAGTTAAATAAATTAATTACCATACTTCAAAAAAACAAAGATATCGGTGTTGAATTAAGCTCACACACAGATGATATAGGTAGTGAAAAATTTAATCTTACACTTTCTCAAAAACGAGCAGAAGCAGCAGTTTCTTATATTCTATCCAAAGGGATAGCTAAAAACAAAATTATTGCTAAAGGCTATGGGAAAGCTCAGCCCATTGCACCAAACAAACTTCCAAATGGCGATGATAATCCTGAAGGAAGAGCAAAAAATAGAAGAACGGAGTTTAAAGTGATTAAAGTTAAAAACTAAAAGTTAGTGTAACTTTGAACTCAATTTATATTACCTTTACATTCTATGAATAAAAGGATAATTTTTCTTCTTCTAGTTGTATTTTCTTTAAATACATTTTCTCAACAAAGCAACATAAAGTTTGATAGAATCAACTACAAAGATGGGCTGTCTCAAAGTGATGTAACATCAATTATTCAAGATTATAGAGGGTTAATTTGGATGGGAACACAAGATGGTTTAAATCTATACAATGGATTTGAATTTACCGTTTTTTCTCATGATTTGCTCGATTCTACTTCTATCTCAAATAACTTTGTACATGTTCTTTTTGAAGATTCAGACAGTAATTTATGGATAGGAACTGAAAACGGTTTAAATTTATTTAACAGAGCAAAACAAAATTTTAGACACTTTTTAAAAGGAACAACTTCCAAAAACACTAAGAAACTTAATGTTTGGAGTATTACTGAAGATGAAAATAAGAATGTTTGGGTTGGAACAGATAGTAAACTATTTAAACTAACAAAAAATACAACTACCCCTTCAAATTATTCGATATCAAAAATCAACCTTCCTTTAAGCACAAAAATTAATGACTTATTAATTAGAAAACTTCTTTTTATCAATGCGGATGAATTATTAATTGCAACAGAAAGCAATGGGTTATTTCTATATAATCCAACCACAAAAGTGTTAGAACAATTCACAACTGAAAATTCAAAACTAAAGAGTAATATTATTTGGGACATACATAAAGACTCACAAGGATTTATTGGTATAGCTACAAACAATGGCATAAACATATTAAACACCCAAACAAAAACAATTGTTTCAGTAAAAGAATTAGATAATGTTATTGGAAATAAAATCATCAAAGCACTATATGAAGATAAATCAGGTATTATTTGGGCTGGAACAGAAAATGATGGATTGTATAAATTAAAATCACTTTCAAATGCAGATCATTATTTATACAGTGCTACCATATCCACAAGCCTGAGTAGTAATAAAATTAATATAATTTTAGAAGATCGTTCTGGAATTATTTGGATAGGAACACAAGCTGGAATCAATAAATTTGACAAACAAAAACAATTTTTTAAACATTATCAGCATTGGCCAGATTTACCAAATACTATTAACAGTAATATGGTCTGGTCAATTTTTCAAGACAAAAGCGAAAATTTATATATAGGAACAAATCAAGGTATTACTATTTTTGAGAATAGCAACAATATTGTTTCTTATCTTAAACCTGATTTTACTAAAGAGAATAATCTAAAAAATGAAGGTGTTTATAGTATTTATCAAGATTCCAAAGGAAGAATCTATACAGGTACTGATGGAGGTGTTTTTGAATTAAAAAATAAAGTTTTTCTTCCATTATCCTGTAATGAAAAAAACACATCTAGAACCTACACCATCATTGAAGATAGCAAGAATAGATTATGGGCAGGGACAAAAGATGGTATTTTGATTTTTTCTGAAGACAGAAAAAATTGTGAATCAATTACTACTAAAAAAAATGTAGGAACAAACCTTCCTTCTAATGTTATTAGAGTAATCCATGAATCCAAAAATGGAGTTATTTGGCTTGGAACAGACGGAGGAGGTTTATGTAAAGTATCTGAAAATGAAAATGGTTTTTCTTTAAAAATCTATCAACGAGATGAAAGATCTCTTAATAGTTTAAATAACAACTCTGTTTTAACCATCTATGAAGATAAAGCAGGCATCTTTTGGATAGGAACATTTGGAGGGGGGTTAAATAAATTTAATCCAAAAACAGAGCAATTTGACTATTTCACCGAAAAAGAAGGCTTATCAAATAATGTTATTTATGGAATTTTATCTGATAACAAAGACAATCTGTGGATGAGTACAAACAAAGGTGTTTCTTGCTTCGACACCAAAAAGAACTTTTTTAGAAATTTTGAAGATAGCGATGGATTACAAAGTAATGAGTTTAATACTGGAGCATTTTTTAAAAACAAATATGGAGAGCTGTTTTTTGGTGGAATAAATGGGTTTAATTCCTTTTTTCCAGAAGATGTAAAACGAAATACTTCCTTACCGATTCCTTATATAACAAACTTCTATCTATTCAACAAACCTGTTCAAATTGGATCAAATTCTATACTTACTAAACACATTTCAGAATTAGACGAACTTATTTTAAAACACAAACAGAATGTTATTTCTTTTGAATTTGCATCCTTGCATTATTCTTTTCCTTTAAAAAACAAACATGCTTATATGCTCGAAAATTTTGATGAAGATTGGGTGTATGTAAACAACAATAGAAGAGCTAACTATACCAACCTCAACCCTGGTGAATACTTATTTAAAGTAAAGGTTGCAAACAGTGATGGCGTTTGGAGTAAAGAAGTTTCCCAACTTAGAGTTATTGTTGAGCCTCCCTTATGGGCAACTTGGTGGTTTAGAACTATTACAATTTTATTGATTTTGCTTTTAGTATATGCTTACATAATTTCAAGAGTTAATCGTGTGAAAACACAAAAACTATTGTTAGAACTTCAAGTAAGAGAAAGGACACACGAAGTGATAAAACAAAAAGAAGAGATAGAAATACAAAAAGAACTGTTAGAACTCGAGAAGGAAAAAGCCGATCAACTATTATATAATATTTTACCCGAAGAAATTGCTATAGAACTTAAAAATAAAGGGAAAGCAACAGCCCGTCAATATCGGCTTGCATCAATTATGTTTACCGATTTTAAAAGTTTTACTAAGATAGCCGAGAAGATTACCCCCCAAGAACTTGTTGCAGAATTAGATTACTATTTTGTAAACTTTGATGCCATTATTGAAAAATATCATATTGAGAAAATTAAAACTATTGGTGATGCATATATGTGTGCAGGAGGTATTCCTCTAAGAAACAAAAGTAACCCAATTGATATCGTTTTAGCAGGATTAGAAATACAACGCTTTGTTGATAATCAAAACCCTGAACGAGAGGCAATAGGCAAACAGCCTTGGGGGTTGCGTATTGGTATTCACACAGGAGAAATTACAGCTGGAGTTATTGGTAGCAAGCGATTCGCTTATGATATTTGGGGCGACAGTGTCAACATCGGTAGTAGAATGGAAGAAGCTGGAGAGGTTGGTAAGGTTAATATTTCTGGAGCTACTTACGAACACATTAAAGAGTTTTTTGTTTCTGAGTATAGAGGAAAAATAAAAGCTAAAAACAAAGGGCTGATTGATATGTATTTTGTTACAAAAATACGTGAAGAACTATCAATCAATGGAGAAGGAATTGTTCCTAACGAATTATTTAAAAAATATGTTGACCTACATATTTATAGTGGTATTAATTACAGAAAAGCCGAAAAATATATTTTAAAACGCTTAGAAAAAGAATTACCAAATAACTTACATTATCACGATATAAATCACACACGAGATGTTTGTGCCGCTGTTGAACGACTTGCTTTAATGGAAGGAATTGAAGGTGATGATATCTTTTTACTTAAAACAGCAGCATTATATCACGATTCTGGATTCATCAAACAATATGCTAAAAATGAAGATATTGGAGCTGCATTAGCCCAAGAAGTACTTCCTCAATTTGGCTATTCTCAAAAACAGATTGATAGAATTGGTCAATTAATTTCTGTAACTAAAGTCCCTCACCAACCCGAAAACCATTTAGAAGAAATCATTTGTGATGCAGATTTAGATTACCTTGGTGGTGATAGTTTTTATCAAATTGCTGACAAACTAAAGTTAGAATTAATGGAAAGAAGTATAGTAAATTCTGATAAAGAATGGGATGAATTACAAATCAAATTTTTAGAATCCCATCATTATTTTACAAAAACAGCTATCCAATTACGTCAAAAAAATAAAGAACAACGAATTGCCGAAATAAAAAAAAGATTGACTAACTATTAAGGTGGTTTCTATAAATTGATTTGTATCAAGATTTTTATAGTTTTTTAGATTTTTTATACATTAACTAAACTTAAAAGCATATTTATCTCTACATTTGTTAAGTATTTCAACCTATATATGTTAGATAACCTTAAACTTGAAAAAATTCTTTTTTTAGATATTGAAACTGTATCTCAACAGCCAAAATTTGAATTGCTTGATGAAAAACTAAAAACGCACTGGGAAAAGAAAGCCACATCTTTAGCTACAAATAATGAAACTCCGGAAGAAATATACAACCGAGCAGGTATTTATGCTGAATTTGGTAAAATTGTTTGTATTTCAGTTGGAGTAATTACACACGAAAATTCAGAAACAAAATTACGCTTAAAGTCATTTTATAATGATGATGAAAAAGTGCTTTTAGAGGCTTTTTTTAAGATGCTCAACAAACATTTCAACAAGCCCTATCATTTGCTTTGTGCACACAATGGAAAAGAATTTGACTTTCCTTACATTGCCCGAAGAGGGTTAGTAAATGGATTAAAATTGCCATCTATTTTAGATTTAGTAGGAAAAAAACCATGGGAAACACCTCATTTAGATACACTTCAGTTATGGAAATTTGGCGATTATAAACATTATACATCATTGGGGTTGCTTACCGCTATTTTTGATATTCCAACACCTAAAGATGACATAGATGGAAGTATGGTAAATCAAGTATATTGGGAAGACAAAGATTTAAAACGTATTGCTGTTTATTGTCAAAAAGATGTAGTTGCTCTAACACAATTGTTTTTGCGGTATAGAAATGAAAACCTCATAAAAGATGAAAATATAATTATAACTGATAATTAAGATGAAGAAAATTATTCCAGTCGCATTGCTTTTATTGATTTTTGGATGTACATCCAAAAAGAAAAGCCCACTTTTTAATGAAATCATTAAATCAGAAAAAGGACATTTTAGAGGCGTTGAGTTAGGAACTAAAATTGATGCCGTTAGGTTGTTAGAAAGCCCTGATTTTTTATTGGATGATATGCCTCAATACCTGCATTATGATTATGAAATTAGCATGGGAAATAGCTATACGGTTACCTATGATTTTACTGAAGAAGTTTTATATGAAATAGAAGTAGCAGCCTACTTTGATGTAGTGGATGATGCTAAAAAATTGATGCAAGAATATGTGGATTATTTCAATGACAAACTTGGAAATAATAAAAAGGAAGAAGATGGTTTCATAACATGGGAAACAACATCAAATGTGAATAAACATAAGGTGGAAGTTGCCATTAAAGAGGATAGTGAAAAATGTGGATATGGTTGTTTAACAATTATTGTGCGAGATATAGATTTTTAATTTATAAAACCACTTTAAAATATAAATCAATCTACTCATATTCATAAATTTATCTTTAAAATAGTGTAAGTAGTCTAAAATCTTAAGAGATGTTATTCGAATACTTGCATAATTCACATAAAAAAATGTATTTTTATTGCCTTTTAGGAGTTGTATGTAACATACAATATTAAGTTTTAGTATAAATTTTTACGTAACCATGGAAAATAGAACGCTTTTAGAAGTAAAAAATTTAGTAACAGAATTTAGATCAGATGGAGAAAAAACCATAGCAGTAAATAATGTTTCTTTCACGCTAAATAGGGGAGAAACTATTGGAATTGTTGGAGAATCTGGATCAGGAAAATCAGTTACATCACTTTCAGTAATGCGTTTAATACCTAATCCTCCAGGAGAAATAACAAGAGGAGAAATCTTGTTTCATGGAAAAAATGGAATAGTAGATTTAACAAATATTTCTGAAAAAGAAATGCGAAGCTACAGAGGAAACGAAATAGCCATGATATTTCAAGAACCAATGACTTCCTTAAACCCAGTATATACTTGTGGGGATCAAGTTGCAGAAGCTATTATTTTACACCAAAAACTAAGTAAAAAAGAAGCAAGATTAAAAACCATAGAATTATTTACAAAAGTAGAATTACCTCGCCCAGATATAATGTTTGATACCTATCCGCATCAAATTTCTGGAGGTCAAAAACAACGTGTAATGATTGCTATGGCTATGTCGTGCAATCCTTCAATTTTAATTGCCGATGAACCAACAACAGCACTAGATGTTACTGTTCAGCGAACCATATTGGAGTTGATGATGCAGTTGCAACAAGAACACGATATGGGAATTATGTTCATTACACACGATTTGGGTGTGATAGCTGAATTAGCCGATAAAGTAGTGGTAATGTACAAAGGAAAAATTGTTGAACAAGGAAGTGTAACAGATATTTTTATGAATCCTCAACATCCTTATACAAAAGGATTACTAGCCTGTCGTCCACCATTAAACAGACGTTTGCATTGGTTGCCAACTGTTTCTGATTTTATGATTATTGACGAAAACGGAGCAATGCGTGAAACACATAAATCAGTGGCAGAAGTAACAGATAGCTTGGTTATAAGTGATGAAGAAACAGCTAAAAAACATGATAAATTATATAAACAAGATCCTATTTTACAAATCAGAAACCTGAAAACGTATTTCCCAATAAGTAAAGGTGTGTTTGGCAATGCCAAAGAATATGTGAAAGCCGTAGATGACGTATCTTTTGATGTTTATCCAGGAGAAACGCTTGGATTAGTTGGAGAGTCGGGCTGCGGAAAAACAACCTTAGGAAGAACAATTCTGAAATTGGTTGAGCCAACCGATGGACAAATTATTTTTGAAGGAAAAGACATTACGCATTTGAGTGTAAAGGAAATGCGAGAATATCGCAAAGAAATGCAAATTATTTTTCAAGATCCTTATTCATCGCTTAACCCTAGAATTACTATTGGAGAAGCCATAATGGAACCCATGCGTGTTCATAAAGTTTTTCATTCAGATAAAGAAAGAAAAGCTCGTGTTATGGAGTTACTTAGAAGAGTAGATTTGCCCGAACAACACTTTTATCGCTATCCGCATGAATTTTCAGGTGGACAACGTCAACGAATTTGCATTGCTCGTTCATTAGCCTTAAATCCAAAATTTATTATTTGCGATGAATCTGTTTCTGCTCTTGATGTTTCTGTTCAGGCTCAAGTATTAAACTTATTGAATGAATTAAAAGAAGAATTTAAATTTACCTATATCTTTATTTCACACGATTTATCAGTAGTTAAATTTATGAGTGATAAGATGTTGGTAATGCAAGAAGGTCAGATTAAAGAAATGGGATTGGCTGACGAAATTTATGCCAACCCAAAAACTGATTATACGAAAACATTGATTAATGCAATTCCAAAAGGAGAAATAGACGACATCAATAAATCATTACAAAAGAAATTAGCTAGAAGGTCATCTAATGTGATATAAATTACGAATTACAGTTTACGATTTTATTAGTTTGAATCTTAAAAACTTGTAACATAATTTTATAAATGCTAAAAAAGCAATCCGCCTTAAACTGATTATTTTTTTAGAGACTATCAACTTAATCATGGCAAAAACAAAAGTAAAAACAGCCTTTTTCTGCCAAAGTTGTGGAACTCAATATCCAAAATGGACAGGAAAATGTAATGCTTGTAATGAATGGAATACCATTGTTGAAGAGGTAGTCAGTAAACCTCATCCCAACGAGGTGAAAGGTTCATTTTCTATCAAAAAAAACAACAAACCACTCCCTGTTGACAGCATTGAGTTAGCTGAAATTCCAAGAATTAAACTTCCAGGAACAGAGTTGAATAGAGTGCTTGGTGGTGGACTTGTCCCTGGTTCATTAGTGCTTTTTGGAGGAGACCCAGGCATAGGAAAATCAACCTTAATGTTGCAAATGTCTTTACGACTAAAAGGAAAGAAAATTCTGTATGTTTCTGGTGAAGAAAGTGGACAGCAACTTAAAATGCGAGCAGATAGAATAGGCAATAAAAATCCCGATTGTTATGTGCTTACAGAAACTTCTACCCAACATATTTTTCATCATATTAATGAAATTTTGCCCGATATATTGGTGATAGATTCCATACAAACACTACATACATCAACCATAGATTCATCGCCAGGCAGTATTTCTCAAGTACGTGAATGTACTTCTGAATTAATGCGTTATGCCAAAGAAACCAATACGCCTGTTTTTTTAGTAGGTCATATTACTAAAGATGGTACAATTGCAGGTCCAAAAATATTGGAACACATGGTGGATGTGGTGTTGCAATTTGAAGGAGATAGAAATCATATCTATCGTTTGTTGCGTTCAGTTAAAAACAGGTTTGGCTCAACCAATGAGTTGGGAATTTACGAAATGCAAGGTGCTGGGTTACGAGAAGTAGAAAATCCATCAGAAATTTTATTAAGTAACAAAGATGAGCAGTTTAGTGGGGCAGCAGTAGCAGCAACTATGGAAGGAAACAGACCTTTGTTGATTGAAATTCAGGCATTGGTAAGTACTGCTGCTTATGGAACTCCTCAACGATCCTCAACAGGTTTTGATAATAAACGATTGAATATGTTGTTGGCAGTATTGGAAAAAAGATGTGGATTTAAATTAGGAGCTAAAGATGTGTTTATTAATGTTGCTGGAGGGTTGAAAATTGACGATCCAGCAGTTGATTTAGCAGTAGTTAGTGCAGTTTTATCTTCTAGCGAAAATATTGCCATTCCTTCGCTGTTTTGCTTTGCTGCTGAGGTTGGTCTTTCTGGAGAAATTCGTCCAGTAAGTAGGGTAGATCAACGCATTATGGAAGCCGATAAGTTAGGGTTTGAAAAAATTTTTATTTCCAAATATAATAGAAAAGGATTGGATGTGAGTATGTACAAGATTGAAGTGATTTTTGTAGATAAAATGGAAGCAATTTTTTCTAAGTTGTTTGGATAAAACAAACTAAAAAACAGAAAACTTCGTTTTAATAGTTGGTTACAATAAAAATATACACATGAGAAATTTCATTTTGTTCATAGTTTTACTGACTCCTGTAATTTTTTATGCACAGGAAGAAATGCGTCCATCAAATACAACAAAAGCATCTGGAATGTTTGAGTTAGGTGTCAGAAGCACTATAAGTGGGTTTGGTAGTACCAACAATATTGGAACTGGTTTTGGAGGTCAATTCAGGTTGAGAATTAGTAAAAGAATAAACACAGAATGGTTTGCCGATTTTATTACGGAAGACATTGATGGGCTAGCTAAGAGAAATGATTATCACATTGGTTGGTCGGTAATGTTTTATCCTTTTGCTACTGAAGGAAAGTTTGTCCCTTACATTTTAGCAGGACATTGCTTTGATTATACAAAGGTTAGTCCTGTTAGAACTAACGAAAATATTATTGTAGATGAAGCTCAATCTCGGTTAAGCTCGGCAACACAGTTGGGCATAGGAACACATTTTAATGCTACGGATTATTTTGATGTTTCATTTGGAGTACAATACATGGTTCACTTAGGAAACGACATTCATACTGATATAGATGAACATAATAGAACTAAAGAACTCCATATTGAAAAAGAAAGTCATAGTAATCCAGTGTTGGAAGGTCATTTGTTATTTACGGTAAGTGTGAATTTTAAACTAGGTAAGATATGGTAAAGCAAATAGTAATAATTTTATTTTTTATGCCTTTGTTTCTGTTTTCTCAGGAAGAAAGTAGAGTGATTGATAAAGGATTAGTTCGTTTTCAAGGAACTATAGGTATGGGAAAATTGTTGAATCTCAATGAAACGAATATTTTTCTTACAGGAAATTTAGAGTATTATATTCAGTCCTTAATTTCGGCAAGAGGGGATGTATATTATTTTTTAAAAAATGATGAGAATTCATTAAAACAAAATCATCAATTATTTTCAGGAGCATCTTATCATATTAAAACCAACAACAATTTTGATCCTTATATCGGATTTCAGCCTGGAATGGCTCTAACACAATCTTTTAATTCCCCAAGAAAAGGCAATGAATCCGTTCAACAGTTCAGTTCTTCAACGAGTTATAGTCCATTAATTTCAGGTGTTGTGGGGTTTAATTATTATGCTTCCAAATGGTTTCATTTGTTTGTTGATGGAAGAATTGTTCAAGGCAGACATTTGTCTAATTTCAATGCTGTTTCATTAAATGAAGTGCGTATCTCTTTTGGGTTAGGGTTTAATTTTAATGTACTGAAAAAAAAAGGTAAGAACTAATTTACAATGCAAACCCTAAACTCAATTTAAAAGCGAAATTATCGCTTGCTTTATCAAATTGATAAGGACCATAGCGATAAAAAGCACCAATTCCGAAGGTAGAATTATTTAGCTTTAGAATGCTATTTATCACAAGCCCTGATTCATAAAATCCTTTGTTCATAGTTTTAAAAGCTATTCCTTGATGCAATTCTTTATGGTCTAAATCTCCATATCCAACACTTGATGTTAGAACAAACTCGGGCTGAAACTTTTTTATTTTTAGCAACAATCCTTTGAAACTATGTCGGAAATGAAAATAAACATATTTATTGGCCAAAAATTCATAGGGTAATATGGTTTCAAAGGCATTTTCAGTAGCAACCATCATTCCTTTTGCACGAAATGTGCCAATTGCATGATTTAATTTATGAAGAGGAACTTCACCATGTGTATAGCCTGTTTCTACTCTAAAATAGG